>Ga0209084_1000097_pt1 | contig 84029 bp, 86 predicted proteins | sample C_130820_MF_Meta_FD_187309 | JGI IMG/M metagenome (GOLD analysis project Ga0209084, IMG submission 187309) | Freshwater microbial communities from Lake Croche, Canada to study carbon cycling - C_130820_MF_MetaG (SPAdes) (version 2) | ecosystem: Environmental > Aquatic > Freshwater > Lake...
TTATATGAAATACTAACATGTTAGTTTAAAAGAAAAAACCTCACTAGTGAGGTTTTTATTATTATTTTTTCAGGTGTGACATAAAACTGTCAATGTGTGATAATGGATTATCAAATAGATTATCAAGAGATGTATCATGACCCTGATCTTCATTTCCTGCAATAAAATCAAAAACTTCTTCAATATCATCTTTAGAAGATGTGATATGGTCAGAAGCCCAGTCATGTTCTTTCAACATTGTATCGATTTCAGTTCTATCCATTTTTAATAACTCATCAACTAATCTTTTGATAGTCTCCAAATTACTAAAAAACATATAATTCTCTTCTTCGTTATGCTCTTTAACTGCTTTAAGTTTACTTAAAGTTTTAGCCAACTCTAATCTTCTTTTTTTAGTAGCATCTTTTTTATCTAATTGAGTACCTGGTTTTTTCTTATCTTTATCTTTAGCTTTTAATTTAGAAAGTTCTGATGAGATCTCTTTTTTAGAAATCTTTTCATCATCTTTTTTTCCTAATGATTTTCTTAATGCACCCGGATGTTTGATCGCATCTTTGATCCAATTTTTCTTTTCATTAAATTCTTCTGATTTCTCATCAGTTAGTTCATCAGTTTCCTCATCCTTTTCACCATAACACATACAGTGTTCGATTGGTTCTTGACAAGATGCACAACATTCTTCACTATCAAAGTTTTCAAATTTCTTAATCATGATCTTTAACTATTTTTTATATACTATATATTAAAGTTTTTTATCAAATAAATATAAATCGTACAAAGCATTACCCTTTACATTCTTAATACTTTTTAAAACATCACCAGTAATTGAATCAAGTACTTTAAAAATACCCAAATTTACTTGTTTATCTGTTAAAACTCTAACTGTATTACCTGGCTGTCCTAATGCACCCAATACTGCAATATATTTATTACCATAAATACTTTTCAAGAATGATATTCTTAATCCAGCCATATCTTTATTGTTATTTACATAAACATTTTCAAATGGTTTCATCAAATCTAATTTAGATTCTTCTGTTTCTTTAACTTGAATAGAAGCAAAAGTTTTATCTTTTTCACCAATTGTAACTTCTTCTCTGTTTTGAATTTTGTTTTGATTTACAAGTGCTTGCTGATTTCTTCTAATTTCATTGAAATCTGCTCTAACAACAATACCACCTCTCATACCTTTATCATTCATATTATAACCAGCTGGAGGCAATCTATAGAACGATCCAGTAAAAGTCATAGAAAGTATTCTATCTGTTCTGAAAAGTCTCCAAATCTTGTTTATATGTCTTCTTTGAGATACTGACCATCCATTTAAGTGCCAACCTCTTAATAACATCTTACCTTGAGATGAACGTCCAAGTACCATTGGATATATAACTCTCTCGTGACCAGCAAAGTGTTTATCTTTCTCTCCTTTATAATTTAATAAAAACATCATACCATATTTAATGGCTTTAGTCATTATTTGATCAGAATATTTGATTGGTTGGTTGATAGGTATATTTGCAATATCCTTAACATTTTTTAAACTAAAACGTGGAATATATTCATTATCTTCTATTAAGTTATAATGTTCTTTAAGAACAAACTCAACAGGTTTATTATTATAAAAGTCTCTAAGTTGTTTTAAATTCATAAACTATATATTAAATACATAATTCCTAAAAACAAAAAAGAGAAACATTTCTGTTTCTCTTTTTTAGACCAAGTAAATTTTTGATTACTTAACTTCAGTAGTGTCAGCAGCAGTTGTATCTACAGCAGTTGTATCAACTTTAGTAGTATCTACAGCAGTTGAATCAACAGTTGTAGTAGCTTCTACAGTTTCAGTTTTTTTGCAAGATGTTAAAGAAATTGCAGCGATTGCCATTACAGCGAATAATACTTTTTTCATAATTTGTTTTGTTTTAATTTTTATACAATATTATATATCAAAAATCATGCCGTTTGTTTAAAAAAATAAAAAATATTTTTAATATAAAAAGTGAAATAATTTTTTTAATATATACTATAATAAAAAACGTAATTAAATAATGTCAATAAATAGTAGAGAAGATGCAAATAAATATTATCAAGTAGTAAATAAACTAGTTGACGAGTATATTGATAAGTGGAAAATTAAACCTACTAACTTAAAAAGATATTTGAAAAATGGTTCTGATAAATTTGAAAAATTCATAGAAAGAAATGGTTTAAAAGACATCAATGGTATTAAACAAGTCATAAATGATGTTATTGAGGACAGAGTTCATATGGAATCAGATGGAGTTTTAACATTTGAAAGATTTAAAATATTTGAATCAGATGAATTTAAAATTACTTCAATTATTCAATGTCTTTATAAAGGTATTGGAAAAACTGATATTAAAGCAGAGAAGTTTTTAGCAGATCACTTTGATGCAAATCTAAGTCAAATAGATATAGTTGATACCGATAAACATATGTTTAAAATTAGTAATTGGGAAAATGAAGATTTATTAGTAATTGTTTATAATAAAGATGAATTTGATATTATTAAGGAAAATATAAAAGAATATTTATATGAAGAACTTCTTAAACAACAAATTGATTTAATTGTTGGAGTATCTTTAAGACTAAATACCCTCTTAGATAAAGATAAATTTGATACAGATATAGAATCTAAATTGAGTGATAATTTAATAACTGATTTGATAAATGACTCTCTTGAGATGAACTATACAAAATTTGATTTTGAAAAAACAGATGATTATTATCTTTGGATAAAAAAACAATAATAAAAAGAGAGTTTAACTCTCTTTTTTTATTATTATGAAAATAATATTTTAATATATACATAAAAACATTAATTATATATGTCATTTTTATACACATACGGTACTGGTAGTAATTACGAATCTAAACGTTGGTCTACTGTACAGAATTTATTAGATCAAGTAAAAGATAATAATGCCAATTTGATTTTTGCAAATCATGTAAGAGATGCTATCTTTACTCTTTGGGAAAGAACTAATGAGGTTGAAATAATTGCAGTATCTGCATCATTAGCAACACATTTTCAAAATCCAAATCCTACAACAATTGATGTTGGTGGTATTGCAGCTGGAACAACATTTTCAACACAACAAACACTACAACAATTGTTTGATTTACTTTTATATCCATATACACAACCTCAATTCAATTTAACAGCATTTCATAATCATCCTTTTGCGGATAAAGAATATGGTCAAAATCCAAATACTACTGCATACTGGTATGTTAATAAAAAGTCTAATAATATAGTATCGATAAATGTTGATGGTCAATCGATTATACCTAATGGAAATATTCAACAAAACTCAACAAAAACAATTATTGGTTCATATAGTAGTATAAGTTATTCAACTCATAATAATTTTTTAATGACGGTAAATGATGGCCATACAAATTATACTATCTCTACTGGATATTTTTGGAAAAATAGATTATATTGTGGATATTTAGATTTATCATCTATATTTAATCCAGACTTTACAACAAACCCTAGTTTACTAACATCAGTTACTATGGATAGTTCAACTATTCTAGGATTAGATATTAGTAAATTATTTAGTGGTGGTGGAAATGATTCTACTATAGATACTATAGAAAATTTTGATATGTCTGCCGAAGGGAAATATTTAGTGTTTGCCTGGTCAAGTTATATTCCATATGCAACAGAACCAAAATTTAAAGTAAATGGTGTTCGTAATACTGCATTCAGTAATATTAAAACAGGATGGGACTTTGTAAATGTTTATGGTGCTACTTCAAGTTATGAAGTTTGGATATCAAATACTCCACAATACTCTCCATTAGAAATAGAACTAAAATTTGGTCCAAGTATATTGGAATTTTACCCATAAAAAAAATAGAATAATAAATGTCACAAAATATAGGAACTTTAGTATCATCAGCAATTCGTCCAAACGACTCATTAGATCCAATCTCAACTGCTTATAGTAATGAGATAAAAGGTGGTGCACATGGATATCAAACATTTGATGAAATGTTAGTTATACCAATTGCAAGAAGACAATGGGGTATGTTAGTAACTGTTTATGATGATTTTGATACTAATAATAATGCAACTTATCAACTTAGATATGGATATTCCAGTACTGACTTATTAGATGATGCAAATTGGGTAAAAACTAGTTTGGATAAAAATCCAACAACAGAATGGGTTGACTCTATAATTAAAATTACAGGTGTTGAACCTACATTATCACCTGATATTGGTGATAGATATTTAATAGGAACTTCACCTAATTTATTTCCAACTGGTGTTTTTTGGGATAATTATACAGCAACAATAATTGCAGAATATAATAGTGTAGGTTCATGGAACCTTACTTACCCAACTAATGGTATGACTGTTAGAGTTGATAATGATAATAACTCAATGTATAAATATGAAGGAGTCTTTCCTACCGGTGAATGGAAAAAAGAGAAAATAACTCAAGTTTTTTATATTGAACCAACATCAGTAAGTGGAGTAACTTACTCAGTAAGTACAGATCCAATATTTAATGATTATAGTAAAGATTTAATATTTTTAACTAAATTTAGCACACCAAATATTGGTACAGCATCACTTAATATAAATGGATTAGGATATAAAGATATTAAAATTGCAACAAAAAATGGAGTAAGAGATCTTATAATAACTGATATTGTTATAAATAGTATTTATAGTTTAACATATAATGGAACTTACTTCCAAATGACTAAACCCTTCCCAACGGATGCTTATAATATTGAATATTATATCGCACCTGGTGAGGTTGTTACGGTTCAAGCAAATGAACAATATTGGGTATATGGTGATTTAACAATAGAAGGTAGTATAGAGAATTATGGGCATGTAGTTATAGCAAATGGTGCATTAAATCTCGTAAATGGTGGTAGTTTTAATAATAATTTGGCAGGTGAGTTGATTTTAGTTGACTTAACCAATACTATTACTTTTAACACAACTGATACTATTCAATTATCATCAGAAATGACCGTAAATGGTCCTTCTGTTTCTGCAATAGTTTTAGATAATAGCTTAAAAACAAATCATCTAAATTCAACAAATACTGCAACCGCAAGTTGGATTCTTTCTAATGATGGGAATGATGTATTTCAATGGGAAGAATTAAAGGCAGAATTGGTAGATTACACACCTTCAATAAGTTTAACTGCAACAAATGTACAATCTGCCTTAGATCAGTTAGATGCAACAATAACTGATGAGAGATTGGTTATTGTTAAAGCAACAGGTGCAACCGGTCCAGGACAATTCTCTTCTATTAAAGCAGCAGTTGATTCAATAACCGATGCCACAGATGATAATAGATATACAATACAAGTTGGTCCTGGTGATTTTATTGAAGATACGATTGTAATGAAACCTTATGTAAATGTTGTAGGTCATGATAGATCAACAAGAGTTATTGCAGCAACTACAAGTCAACATATATTTATTGGTGCTGATTATTCATCGGTAATAGGATGTTTAGTTACTGGTGCAACAGATACAGGATATGCGGCATTTTATCATAGTTCATCAACTGGTACTCCACAAACTGCATTTGTTATAAAAAATTGTGTTTTTGGATCAAATGATACTCATGTTATATGTTATGCAGATACAAATACTTCTATTGTACAAGTAATTGATTGTAGATATGGTGATGCATTCACATTTAGTAATGGATTTATAGCTTATAATAACAATAATTCAATTGCTGCAAGAATATTACTTTTACATTGCTACTCACAAGGTATGCTTATAACAGGACCTACTACATTTGCAAAAGCAAGTGGTCAAAATTGTGAGATTGTAATGAATTCAGTTCAAGCAAATGCGAACGTAATAGTATCAGGATCAATATTCTTACAAATTGAAAAAGGTGCAAAATGTAGATTAAATGCGGTAAATGCATCATACTGGGATTATGGTATATACAATAAATATTATAGTTTAGTAGGTGAATTAGGATCAAAACTAATAGGGGTTGCAATTTCTTGCCAAAATACAAATAATCAAATTGTTTTAGAACATCCTGATACAATAGGTAGTTTAAGTGGTTCGTTCGATACTAATACTATCTCAACCGCATCACCGGATTGTAGTATTGTGGTACAAGATACAACATCGGGAGATTTTACAATTTCAGGAGGATTAAATATTAGATATTCCCCAACAGTGGTGACAGATGTTTCAACTTTAATTTCACAATCATCTACAATGGGTGTTATTTTAGGTGGTTATATAACTGATAATACATTTAGAACTGGTTTAACACTAAGTATTTCAGAAGGATTTGGTTACTATCACACTAATTCTATCTTAGATACAGGTATATTACATAAATTGACCTGGAGTGATACTGAATTAGCAATACCACAAGACTCAACTTTATATATTTATTTTGATTCTAATGGGGATTTAACATATGATCCTACAATACCAATTACATCAGAAAATATTCTTTTAGGTAGAGTAAGAACTAATAATTCACATTTTGAGTTTATAGAAAGAACTCCTTTATATGCAGAACATTGGGCAAATAGAGTAACTAAATTATTTAGAAAAGGTATTGGACCTGTTTATTCAAATGGTTCTATTGTAACTGAAAATGCAACACAATCATTCCATTTGAATGTTTCACAAGGAACATATTATTATGGTGCAAATGAGTTTCTACCAGCAGGTGGAACAGATATTACATTTGAGTCATATAGACCAAATGGTTTAGGTGATTGGATAATATCATCTACTAATTCAGTAGATAATAATTACTATTCGGGTACTAACTCACTAATATCATTAAGTGCAAGTTATTTTGCAAAACACTCACTATATTTGGTAGGTGATGATGGTGAAGAGAAATATTTTATGGTTTATGATACCGCACAACATACAGATATACTGGCCGCACAAGTTGCTCAATTACCATCTCCACCAAGTCATTTTAGTGATGCAGTTGCACTTATTGCAGGTATTATAGTTCAACAAGGAACTTCAAGTATAGTAGAAATTAGAGATCAAAGACCAGTAGTTGGTTTTAGAGCACCTGCTATTAATGCCTCTGCTGACCACTCTTCATTATTGAACTTAACAAATGATGATCATCCACAATACTTATTGACAAATGGTTCAAGAACACTTACCGGTAATTTAATAATGGGTAGTAACTCTATAACTGGAGTAAATTTAATAAATTCAGTAAACATAACATCACACGCATCTAGACATCTACCTGGTGGTACTGATGCGTTGACAACTGGAACACCATCAACAATTGGAATTACTAATCAAATTGGTAATATTGCAGCATTTGCAAGACAAGATCATATTCACGCACACGGTAATTTAGATGGTGGAACATTACATACTTTAGTAACTGCAACAGTATCAGGATTTATGTCCGCACCAGATAAAGTTATATTAGATAGCATTACAAGTTTAACTCAGTCTTTAACCAATAAAGGCATTACTGGGTCAACTAACTATGTTGAAAGTAACGCGTTGAAAACAACAACTAATCCTGTTTATATAGTGGCAAGTGCACCAATTCTTGGACAAGTCTTAATGGCAGTATCTGCAACTCAGGCTACTTGGCAAACCGCTCCTATAAATACTGGCCCTACTGGTAGTTCTGGGTCAAGTGGTACATCTGGTAGTTCTGGGTCAAGTGGTACATCTGGTAGTTCTGGGTCAAGTGGTACATCTGGTAGTTCTGGGTCAAGTGGTACATCTGGTAGTTCTGGGTCAAGTGGTACATCTGGTAGTTCTGGTTCTAGTGGAACATCTGGTTCGTCAGGTTCAAGTGGAACATCTGGTTCGTCAGGTTCAAGTGGAACATCTGGTTCGTCTGGTTCTTCTGGAACAAGTGGTACATCTGGTTCTTCTGGAACAAGTGGTACATCTGGTTCTAGTGGTACATCTGGCAGTTCAGGTTCAAGTGGTACATCTGGCAGTTCAGGTTCAAGTGGTACATCTGGTACTTCCGGTGCAACTGGTGCAACAGGTTCTGTTGCAAATACAACAACACAAAAAACACCTACTGATCCTACAGTAACGGCATCCTTAACTGGTGTAATGATGGGTCTATCCGCCTCTATAACACCAGTAGTAACAGGAAAAGTTTTAATTATTGTATCAGGTGATATAGATAATGATTCAGGTGATGATGGTGCTCAAGTACAAATGAGAACTGGAACAGGAACACCACCAATAAATGGTGCTGCTTTAACAGGAACAGCACAAGGTGGATTAGTTAAAATGGGTGTTGCTACTAGTGGTGCAGGAAATTCAGTAACAAGAGTTCCATTTTCATTAAATACAATTGTAACTGGACTAACATTAAATACTGCAGTTTGGATTGATGTAAGTTTGGCAGCAATTGGTGCAGGTAATGCGAGAGTAAGAGATATAAGTATTTCAATAGTTGAATTATAATATATAGTATATGAAAGTAGATAAATATTTTGAATTTGTACAAGCGGACTTTGAACCAGTAAAATCATTTCACTTAAAAGATGAGTTGAATCCTAAATTATGGACAGATTTTGAACTTGATCAAGAAGTTAGAGAAGATCTATTGAGAATTGCACAAGACTTTTATAATTCTACCGATTTAAAAGTAGATGTCAAAGATGTTATTCTAACAGGGTCATTATCAAACTATAACTGGTCAGAAAAATATTCTGATTATGACTTACATATCTTAATAAACTTTAATGATGTAAATGAAGATGTTGATTTAGTTAAAAAGTATGTAGACGCGGCAAAGAATAATTTCAATAAAGAACATGACATTTATATTAAAGGATATGAAGTGGAAGTTTATATACAAGATGTTTCAGAACCACATAAGGCAAGTGGTATGTTTTCATTACTTAATAATAAATGGATTGAAAAGCCCGAAAAATTTGATTTTGAACCAGATGATGAAGAAATCAGAGAGAAAGGTAAGTCAGTAATGATGCTAGTTGATGATTTAGAAGATGAAGTAGACGAAGATAAATACGAACAATTTAGTGAAAAGATTAAAAAAGTTTGGGAGAAAATAAAAAACTACAGAAAAAGTGGTTTAGATAGTGAAGGTGGTGAACTTTCATTAGGTAACTTAGTTTTTAAGTTATTAAGGAGAAATGGATATATTGAAAAAGTTATGAAACTTAAAAGATATGCATATGATAAACAATTTGAATAATTATGAACATTAGAATAGAAGAAATAGAAGAAGCATTTAAAGAGATTTTCGATAAAGAAGAAGGTGTAGTTACATCTATTGACACTGTATATGAAAAATCTGATGATGATAAGTTTTTAAAGCTTGTAATTTGTTTACACGGTTTATCAACTGAAGATATATCTATTATACACACTAAATTTATCTTTAAAACTGATCTAAATAAAAGAAATATTATTGATGATTCATTTTTATATCTTTATGATATAAACTGTGTTTATCATAAAATGGAGTTTACCAGTATTATTGATATGAAAAAGAAAATTGATGATATTATTGAGTCAAATAACTTTGGAGAAGATATACAAATACTGTCCGACTTTATTGAAGCTCCTGCAATGTTCTTAAATTATTATATGAAAAGAGCTAAAATTACAGAATATTCTGTATTTGAAGTAGAATATGAACCTAAGTTTAAAATGGTTTCTTGTGATAAAACTACATTTGACTTTAAAATGAATATTAATAATAGTTATGATATTGAATTATCAATACATAAAATTGATAAAGATATTACAGAAGATCCAGACGATCAAGATAAATATAAATTTCAATTTAGATTTATGGATGAAATGGAAACAATTGAAGTAGATGGAATTAAAAATATTCACTATTTAATTGGATCAAATATCGCAAAACTATTAGATAGAAAATTAAAAAATCAATAAAAAAAGAGGATTATAAATCCTCTTTTATTTCTTCTTTAATATTTAACATTTTTCCAGTTTCCGGTTCATAATTCATAATCAATAATTCAATACCCTTTTCTTTCTCAACTCCCTCTACTTTATTTTTGATTACCGCAGATGGTCTATGAAATTCTTTTGAAGTCCAAAGATACTCATCTCTTGGTAATAACTCTTCTAATAAAGGAAAATAGTAATATGATAATGACCATCTACTTTTAGAACTCTTTAATAATTCTAATAAACGTCTATGTGAAGAAATCCCAAAGGTGTTCTCTGTGTCACAACCATACCAAAATAATCTTCTACCATCATCATCATTTTTTAAGTCGTTAAAACGAGCGTAAGGTGGGTCTAAATACATGTAAGTATCTTCTGCATCATACATTTTAATCACATCTTCAAAATCTAAATTATGAAAATCAGTAATCTTTTGTAATCGTTCAGTATATTTGTTTTTTTCTAATTTATTGATTAAAATTTGTAGATTTAATTTGTTAGTTTTTTTCTTAAATCCAGTGAAACCACCACCTCTAGGATAAACAGAGCTAAAGCTTGATGTAATTAGGAATGCGTAAATCGCACCTATTTTAAAATCACCGATTTCAAAGTTCATATCATCTAAGAAATCATTAGTAACATAAGTTCTATAAATTGCTTTATAGAAATCCCATTTTTTATCTAATTCTGTTTCAGTAGTGTGAAGTAAACCACCTGGTGCTAATAAAGATTTAAGTTCTACTAAGAAATCTTGTGGTTGAGAACAACATTTCATTAGATTTGCTTGATGTCTGTTTCTATCATTAAATACAACATTAGTAAACTCTAGGTTAGAATCTAAATATATTGCAAATGAACCAGAAAATGGTTCGATATATGTTTTACAATCTGTTGGAATGTTAGGTGTGATAAAGGATTGAAAGTTGGCCTTGCCCCCGAAATAGCTTATTACGCTCATTTTATATAGTTTTTATTATTATATAATTTTATTGTAAAATGTTTGGTATATAATTTTTTTTTATTACTTTTGTCAAGATAAAAAATAGAAAACTATGCTTATATATAAAGGGATTGAATACAAACCGGGTAGTAGAGTAATTGCAAATGTAGATGGTGTCCAAATTGAAGGTAAGATTCAACAAGAAGCACCATACTACTATATTTGTCATAATGATCCTGAGAAATCAGGAAATCAAGCACATGATCTGTTAGGATATAATTACTCTTGGGCATTTAAACAAGAATATGATGGAACACTTACTGATGGTGTTGTTATATTAGGTTTAAATGGTGTTGAAAACTTAAAAGATAAATTTGAAATATCTAAAAAGTTAGCTACATTTTTTCTAAGTAAAAGAATTGATATTCTTTCGATAGAAGATAAAAGGATCTTTCCAGATTACAACAAGTTTGATTTATCTGAAACTAAAGGAATGATTAAATTAGTAAATTCTGAGAAAAATAGAAGTACTGATTTGAAATTTGGTAGATTTTTAACTTCATTCTTTAAACAATATACAGATACATTTAAAATAGAGTCTTTATTTGATAATAAAAAAATAGAGAAAAGTCATAATGATTATGTTTCATATCAGACAGGTGATCATATTAGAGTTGAGTATTTAACAGGTAAACAAATCCTAGAAGGATATAAAAGAGAAAATTATCAAGCATCTAAATCATCATTAGGTGGTTCTTGTATGACAGATAAACTAGATTATCTAGATCTTTATACAAAAAACCCGGATAAGATCAGTATGGTTGCCATCAAAATGTTTGATAAATTTGTTGGTAGATGTTTAGTCTGGACAACTAATTGTGGACAAAAGATTATGGACAAGCCTTACATTTGTGATGAATGGGTTTTATCTAAATTTGACGAGGTTAGAGAAAAAGAAGGATATTTATCATTTCAAGATGTTTTAAATAGATCAATGAAACTATTCATTGATTTAGATACTACTGATATCCAAGAGTGGCCATATTTAGATACATTTATGTATTTAACTTTTCATCAAAAGAAGGTTGTTGTAAAACAACCCGTAGAAGTTCTTCAATTAAATATATTTAATCGAAAGATAGAAGTTCTAGAAGATGATTATTCTAAAGGAATATTACAATCTTATCCACCTAAGGGTTATTCTATGAGACTTAGAGCAACTAATGGTAGATATGAGGATAACAGAAATTAAAAAAAGCTTAGAGAAATCTAAGCTTTTTTGTCTTTAAATAAAACATCAAAAAGATTTGGTTTTTTAGTACCATTTAATTCACTTCTTATATCCATTAGTAGTTTACCTAATTTATTCTTTCCCCTACCAACACATTTCTCACAAGTACATTGTCCATAGAAATTATCATGCCAATAATTCCCTTCAATAATCTCTTTACTTTCAGTCATTAGTAACATTTCTTTTAATGCTTCATCTTTGAACTTTTCTTTAACTGCCCATTCCATAAAACCCAACTTCTTTGAATCCCACTCTGAACGTATTTTTATGACTTTGCCCAATTGTTTAGCTTTACCAGGTGCCATATTAGCAACCAGTTCTCTAAAGTCTGCACAAGTATAGTATTTACCATCAATCATTTGGTCATTATTACACTTCATTGCAACATAATATGTTTCAACACTATTGTAAGTAATACCTTGGTATTCTATTTTACAAGGATAGAAATTGGATAAAAACCCGTATCTACCATCAAATTTTGTTATCATAATTTTATATATTATAAAAAACCCACTCGGTGAGTGGGTTTTTGTAGTGGAGATGACGTTGAACTGCCCAACGTGTCTTTTTAGTCATCGCAAATTATTCGTTTACAAGTTTAGTAAGTTTTTCTAAGTCTTACAAAATAATCAGTTTTTGAATCTCAAAGTACTAATAAAAAAGTTTCACTTTTAAACTGGTGACCACAGCTGTAGAATTTTTGGTGTATTAGTCTTATTTGATTAAGCTACTACTAAATCTCTGTTAGAGATCAAATTGTTTTGTAAGCAAGCTACTAAATCTTCACTTGTTCCTACTTGATTAACGTTGCCGTTTAAAATTGTACCATCTAATTTATTAATCGGTCATTGTAGGCCACCCGATACTTGCATAATTATTAATCAACCAAGAATCAATGCTAATACATCCCCAATTGTTTGTTTATATATTAGATAAAAAAAGCCAAAAAGTTTAGTTTTTGGCTTTATTTTTTTATTATTCAAGAACGTTATCAGTAAACCACTTAATAACTAGTTCTTTTGGTATAACATCACCATAATACTCTTTATATTGTTCACCACCTTTTTTAATGACATATGACGTATCATCTGTGTTGATACTATCAAAGTATTTAACATAGTCTTCAAAGCTCTTAAAACGCATCCCTAATATACTTCCGGAGCCATCATTAAATACCATCATTTTATAATCTTCTGGGTTGATATCGATACCAAATATATTACCTAAATAAATATTTAATTTTTTAACATCTTTAAAATCGAATCTAACATCTTTTTGACCTTCGATTTGAACTAGAATATCATCTAAAATAGTTACTTTAATATCAACATCTTCAAACCAAGTATTAAACACAAGAGTATCGGTATTATACGTATCATACTCTAGTGTATTTGTATGTAATAAGTCATATTTATTTAAAATACTTTTAACTTCTTTTACGACACTCTTATTAGAGAAACGATGTCTTGGTGCTATTTTATATTTTGGTTCAAAATAAGTTACTTTTCTTTCAGTTGGTAAGTTCTCCCAATCTATTTTACAAGCAGCATCTGCAACTTTTTTGGTGTAGGATAAGTCTACATACTCTGTTTTATAATGTTCGTTCCAACCACCTGCACTAATATTAGTACATTCTGGAATAATATCTAAGAAAGTAGCAGTATCTGTATAATAAGCATTTGGATCTGGTTTAGACTCAACACCTAAGCTAGTTAGTTCATCTGATAAAGCATCTGCAAAGTCAATAGAACAACAAAATCTACCTTTCTGTCTTAACACAACAGAACCAGTTTGTTTTCTATCAAACGCAACTGCTCTTTTAAATTTTTTGAAGAATTCTGGGTTTGCTTTTAAAGCATTTTGTGAACCCCATAAACCACCACTTAAAATTGGTTCTTCTCCTAAGAAGAAGTAATAAGTTCCAGGTATTCCTTTAGAAATCATGTATAATAAAATAGACATTCCTAATTTATTATCACCACCTAATATGGTTGTTTCATCAGTTTTAATAATATCACCTTCAATAACGTGATTTACCTTTTCATATTTAGTACAATAAGTATCTAAGTGTGTGGTGAATAATGTTTCTGAATTACCTACTTGAATATAATAGTTTCCTATAGAGTCTTTTTTGTATCCAGATGGCAGATATTTCTCCAATTTGGTTTCATCACCATAAGGAATTGTATATTCAGTTAGCTTCAAAAAAGTATCCTTTATGTCTAAAGGATTTATACTTTTATTTTCTTTCTTATTCCAGAAAAGACCTTCGTTTTTAATCATAGTTATTTAATTTTTTACAAATATACAAAATTATTTTTAAATATTAAAATGGTGCTTCATCATCTTCTCCAAAATCTTCATCAGTATCATCATTTAATCCTTCATCGTAATAGAACCCAAATTCTAAAGTTTGACCTCTTTGATTTTCCCACATATCAAATTCTGAATCGTATTGAGGTAGTATATCCATTTTTAATTTATTTAAAAGATCAAAAACATTTATTACATCACTTAATTTTTCTCTATGACCCATAGAACATCTAATAGATAGATCTAAATTATCATTAGTAATAGATACATTTTCAATACCTTTATTTTTAAACATACCTCTTAGTAGATATTTCAAGTGTTCCATATCATCATCTTCAATATCTTCATCAGATAAATCAGGATCTCTATCATCATCTTTATTATCATAATGACTAAAATTATGAGCTGCTCCACCATAGTATTCACTATCATAGAAATCTTCATCATCGTCATCAGGCATTTCACCAGACATATCAAAACGAGATCCTAAAGAATTATTTTTTCTAGAACCACCAGCCCAATCATCATTCCAATCTTGATCTGTACCTTCCCAGGCATCATCATCAACTCTTTCTATAAATCTTTTATACTTTTGTATCATATTATTTTAATTCTATTTTGATGGTTGTTTCGTCAAAAACAACATAAGGGTCTGCGGTTCTATGTTTATATAATAAACCTTGTACTTGTGATAATGTGTCAAAGATAGTTTTAACATCAGCAAGATCTAAATCTATTTTAATAAAAATTTTATCTTGAACACCAACTACTTTAACATCTAAACCAAATATAGATTTTTTAACAGTATCAATTAAAGTTTTATGTCTTCTTAATAATTCTTCATTTATACCCACTTTTCTTACAGAAGGTAATTGTGACCAATTTACTTTTAAAGAAGCCTTTGCTAATTTCTCTAAATAAGTCATATTTTGTATCTCTCTAGCGGTATGTTCATTATTATATCCTACTGATACATTAGTACACTCTGATATATCATCAATAAATGATGCAGAATCGGTAAAAACTCCTGTTGGATCAGTAGATAAATTTAATCCACTTTTATTATATTCTTTACAAAGTGCAGTAGCAAATTCATTAGAACAACAAACCCTACCATATTGAGAAGTAATAACTGAGCCAGTTTTTCTTCTATCAAAAGAAACACATTTTTTAACATTTTTTAGAAAGTCAAATGAACTATATTCACTTGCTAAATCTCTAGAACCAATACCTCCTCTTTCTTCTCCAATAAAGAAGTAATAAATACCCGGAATTTTATTTTCCATCATATATAACATTACTGCTACTCCGGCTTTATCATCAGCACCTAATATAGATGTACCATCAGTATAGATATACTCATCTCCATCTTCCATCTTTGATAATAATTTGGTATCTACTTGAGTTCTGTCTGCGGTATCCAAATGAGATGTAAACATTGTAGTATCATCTCCAGCAATCACTTTATAATAATTACCAAATTTATCTAATTCCAAGTCCGGTAAAAACTCTAAAACTTCAGTCTCATGACCCATTGGATATGTTTTTGTTACTAATGATAAGAATGTTGAACGAACATCTTTAGGATTATAAACAAATGGTTTATGTTCAATTGGTGTACCAACTGGTTGTACTGCAATTTTTACTCCCTTTTTAAGGTTTACAATAGTAGTAGAGAATTTTCTAATACTTTCTTCATCATAAACACCAGGGAAATAACTTCTCAAAAATGTTCCAATTTTAATATATTGTCTTCTTCCACCTATTATAGCATCAAAGAAATAATCTGAATCAGAGATATCCAATCTTGATATATTCATATCATTAGCATATTTAGACCTAGGGTCTGCCATCCAATTAAGTTCATATGCGATATAATCATCATGATCATCTTCCATCTTAGTTAGAAGTTTTACTAACCTAGCAGAAAATGCAATCTTTATCTCATCTTCATATCTCATTTTATAATCATTTGCCATTTAAAATGTTTTTATTTTTATTATATATTAAAATTATATAGTGACTTCATGTGCGTTTTTATAGTCGACCATAACTTGACCATCATTCATACCTGGTCTTTTTGAAACAAATCTACTTTTACAGTAAACTACAGTAGCTTTATTAGTACCTTTCGCTTTACTATTATCTTTTGCAATTTCTGCAACTTTTTTAATAACTTCAGGTGTTGGTATATTATCTTTAACAACAATAACTACATGACTACCAGGAACTCCCTTTACATGCATCCATATGTCGTCATTATTAGCAACATTAAATGTTAAGTGGTCATTAGATCTAGCGTCTTTACCTAAATGAATGGTAAATCCATCAACTTCCATTTTTTTAATATTAGGAAATTTATCTTTTTTAGATTCATTAAACTGCGAATATTTCTTTAATCTCATAAAGTATATATTATTTATATAAAACAAAAAAAGACCCAATTGGGTCTTTTTTTGAAAATATAATAACTAATAATTAGTTAAGTAATCCTTTAGTATCAGAAACTTTGATAGTCATGAACTGTTTTTGTGGGTACCAACCAACTTCAGTTACTGCATATCTTGATCTAAGTAACATTCTTGGTGCGAATGTAGCCTCAGAGATGATGCTAATTGACTGAGCCATTAAGTAAGGTACGAAAATAATACCTGGTTGATCAGGATTATTTTTTCTTCCTAAAACGATTCTGTTATCGTTATATCTCATGTATGGATCAACATAGATAGAGATGTCTCCGATTGAACCTACTGGGTACAATTGACCTTGAGAGTTCATTTTAGATTTCAATGGGTTGATTGTGTATCCTGCGATATCTTGTAAAGCAGCAGCTAAACCTCCATTTGTGATTAAGTATTGAGCTGGCCCAACACGTCCCTCTGTTGCGATGTAGTTAGAAGCATGAGCAATTTTCGTGATCAATTTTCTTTGTACTGCGTGAGTAGTTTCACCACCAATTGAACCAGTAGATGCAGCATAAGCAGTATCTAAGTCAAATAATGTTTGTCCTGTGATAGCACTTGAGTAAGTACCACCTGCTAAAGGAGCATTAGTTCTGTTTAAATCTCCCATTTCGAAGATTTTATTAACAATTTGTTTAGAGATTGTTTGAGACAATTCATTAACAAGGATTGATTCCATTTTTTGAACGATATCCATACCAGTGTTAGCTTTAATGTCTTCGATCTCAGTTCTTCTAAGTGCAGAAGATACTTCAATAGTACCAACAGCAACTGTTTTAGAAGAGATTTTTGGTCCAATAACACCTGAGTAAGTATCATCATCTGTTTGTCTGTCCATTGGGTAAGAACCAGCAGCTTGAGTTGCAGGACCGAACCAGTTTGCAGAGAAACCAGGAATGTGATCTTCTAAAGCAGATACTAATTGAACATCAACTGAAGTACCAGGAGTTGATACAGTTACACCAGCAATTGATTTAAGAGAGAATTTCATTGATGCAGTTGCAGCAAATGTATTTCTTGTTACATCAAAATCCCAGTTATTGTATAATGATGAACCAGGGTTATTACTTGCAGCAGTGTTTACTTGTCTGTAAGCTTTAAACATTGGATATCCATCAATACGAGAGAATCCTAAGAATTCAACTACGTTAGCTTTTGAATTAACTGGTTCAGCATAAACTACTGTTGAGTTAGCAGTAATACCTGAAATCCAGATTCTACCACCTGATAAACCACCTTGTGTTTCAGTGATTGCAGGAGTAGCATTAGCCATTGCTGTTCTTAATGCTGCAGTAATAAGTGTAGCAGTTGCTGCATCAGTATCTTGTGCTTTGAAAACTTGTGGTTTTTCGTCAGAATTACCTAAACGAGTATCATCATATTGAAAGTCAATATAAAGTAAATCGATTTTCGGACCTGGAGTTGGTTTAACAGCAACTAAGTCAAGACCAATTGTTTGAGCAGCAATTTTCATTGCAACTGGTAACAAGTTTTGACCAACATCACCTGAACCTGGAGCACCACCGTTCCCGAATGATGTACCGTTTCCGATTGTTTGACCTGCATATAATGAAGGTTGTGCAGCAACTACACCTCCCATACCTGCAACGTTTGAAGCGTTCACGTATGCGTTTTCGTTGATTGAGTGAAATTCAGCATATTCTGACATCCATTCTACTCTATCACCTGTAACTCCCATGTTTTCCAACACTGGAGACCATTTTTTCATGGCTTTTTGATTATCTATTCTAATGTGTGACATAAAATTTAATTTTTTTTTTTAGTTTTTTACAATACTATATATATCCTTGTTTTTACTCGTTTTTGACAAGTATGGATTTTTTATAGATTATATACTTTTGAATCTTTCCATTATTGCAGTCATCTCATTATCAGACAATTTGTCTTCTTGGATTAAAGCTTCGTGTGCTACTAATTTCTTAGTTGTAGATTCATTTTTTTTGATATTTCTAGTTCCCCAGAAATGTTCAATTTGATTTTCAGTTTTTAATACATCCTCTGGATATAATCTAGCTTGTGATAAGACAGATTTTTTAGCAGATTCGTTTAACTGACCCCAGATCGGCTTCATGTTTTCCGGCATCAATCTGATTACTCTTTCTTCAAGAGATTCGTTTTTTGTTGATAATGACTCTGCAATTAAAGTAAGAACTTCTTTTTGTGTAAAATAACTACTTTCGTTTATGTGTAGTTTCACATTGTCTTGTTCTTCGTCTGATAATGCATAAAAGCTATCAACTTGTGATTTGTTTAAGAACTTTAAAAAGTTCAAATCACTGCTTTCAGAAACTTTACGTTTTTTAGCTTCTTCAATTAATTTATTTATTGATTCAGAAAGTTCTGAGTCTTCTTCTCCCATAAATTGAGATTCAAGACCTTGACCTTCTTCACCTTCTAATTCTTCTTCATGTTCTTCACCTTCGTGACCTTCACCTTCGTGTTCTCCAGCAAATTCTGCAGCATCTTCAGCAAACTCTTTAGCTTCTTCAGCAAATTCTTTAGCTTCTTCTGCAAATTCTTCGTGTCCTTCGTGTCCTGTGAATTCTTCATCTTCTTCTTGCCCTTCTAATTCCTCTTCATTTTCTTCAAAACCAGCGTCTTGTAATGTAGGGAATTGAGCTTCTCCATCTTCTTCAGCAGATTCGTTTAATTTAAAACCACCATTTAATCTTTCAACGATCATTCCTTGGTAAGAAATAGATTTATCTAAACTTTCTGCTACATATTCTGAGTAAGCGATGTTATCATCTAAATGTTCAGCAATGTATTCTGAGTAAGCAATGTTACCTTCTACGTGTTCTGCTAAGTATTCTGAGTAAGCAATTGAGTTATCAACATTCTCAGCAATATATTCTGAGTAAGCGATGTTTTTGTCTAAGTTTTCAGCGATATATTCAGAGTAAGCGATATTCTTGTCTAAGTTTTCAGCTAAGTATTCAGAATATTCAATGTTTTTATCTAAGTTTTCGGCTAAGTATTCTGAGTAAGAGATGTTTTTATCTAAGTTCTCAGCAATATATTCTGAATAGTTAATGTTTTTGTCTAAGTTCTCTGCTAAGTACTCAGAGTATTCAATGTTTTTGTCTAAGTTTTCAGCAACATATTCAGAGTAAGCAATAGCTTTTTCTAAATTTTCAGCTAAATAGTCATTGTGTTTAACTAATTTTTCAGTTGTATCTTTTAATGATTTATTTTCATTAACTACAACTTGAATTTTGTCAGCTAAATAATCTAAATATTTAGCAACTTGTGAATTAGTATTATTTAATTCTTCATAATACTCTAACAATTGTTCCAATTTCTGTGGGCTCATATTACCTTTTGAAATTGCACTTTTTACTTCACTCTTTGTTGAAGCAATCTCTTTAACCAAATACTGTGAATAGTCACTTAACTGTTTCTTGGTTACAAATTCATCTTTGTTCATATTGAATAGTTCATTTATTTTTGACTCGTCAGATAATTCATATATCCTAAAGTTATTTTTTTCGATTTGTCCTTCTGGGCAAAAACCTAACGATTCATTTAATACTCTTACACTCATTTTTGCTGATGCAAATCCAGGATCTGCAACAATGTCATAAGTAAAAAGCTTTTTTAATGATACTGAACCATCTGATTCTGTTATACCAGCTGCTCTTGATGATACAAAAACTGGACATCCGTCGTCAACTAATGATTTAGCTTCCTTACCCCAGTAAGTACTTAGCAATTTTATTTCTCCAGCAACAATGTTCTTTTCAGCAACAAATTCTGCTTTTGTAATAATGTGTGATGCTCTTGATAACGAAGTATCAAAAACATCCGGGTGATCGAATTCACCATAAACAACACCTAGGCTGCTCATTCTTTCATTCATTTCTTGTAGTGCTGGTAAAAATTTCTCAGCTTGATATATCCTCTCATTACGATTCTTTACACCAAACTCAGTAAAAGTACCACCCAATACATACTCCTTATTAGTAGAGGCTGACTCTCTAATAAGCGAACTTGTTGAATTTTCTACTATTAAAACCGGTTTCATTTAAAATAATTATTTTTTGTAGTTATTACAGGGATATATATTTAACCTTGAAAACAATAAAATTTTAAAGGTGGATTCTTTATGGTAAAAAAATATTTTTTATTTTTATTAGGTATATCTACTGGATTTTTTATCTTTGTGAAAATTTTGGAGGAGAAACGCTATATTTAATAAATACTTAAAAAAATGCGGTTTTTTATGATCCTATCAAGAGAGATAAATGTAAAAATCACTGAATCAAATTACAACTATTATGATGATTTAGGATATGATGTATATATAAGTGAAGAAATTGTAATTCCAGTTGAGTTACTACCAAAGGGATCACATTACAAAATCAAGTGCAAATGTGACACTTGTGGAATTGAAAAAGAAGTAATCTATAAGAACTACTTGAAATATGATAATGATTGGGGGGATTACTATTGTAGAAAGTGTTCTGAAGTTAAAAGAAAAGAAACATTAAGAAAAAATTTCGGAGTTGATTATCCGATACAGAATAAAAAAGTTTTAGAAAAGATGAAGAAAACACTAGTACAGAAGTATGGAGTAGATAACATTTCTAAAAACAAAAAAAAATTAAAGAATGAATAAAATTAAAGAAGATAGTGTTTTTGAGGGCACTATCGATTTCGCAAACAGCGGAAATGCCTCAATAAATATAGGAGATAAAAACCTCTTCATATTTAAGAAAAATACACTTAACTCACTTAATGGTGATAAAGTTAAAGTTAAAGTAATAACTAAGAGCAATAAAATTGAAGCGGAAGTTATTGAAGTTCTCGAAAGATTCAGAACACAATTTGTTGGTAAAGTACAAATAAACAAAGAAAATAAAAGACTAATCTTTGTAGTACCAGACAGTCAAAAAATTGCAGTCGACTTTTATATAAAAGGAGAACACGATGCAATACACGATCAAAAGGTTCTTGTCGAACTGATAGACTGGGAACCAGGAACAAAATCACCAAAAGCAAAAATAGTAGAAATACTTGGTAGTTCAGGTGATAATAATACAGAAATGAACTCAATAATGTATGAGTACGGTCTACCCAACAACTTTCCTTTAATGGTAGAAGCCGAAGCGGAATTGATAAACTTCACAATTCCCGAATCAGAAATCAGTAACAGACGAGATTTAAGAAATATCACAACATTTACAATTGACCCGGTCGACGCCAAAGATTTTGACGACGCACTTTCAGTTAATATACTTGATGATAATACAGTAGAAGTAGGTATACATATCGCAGACGTTTCACACTATGTTAAAGAAGGTGGTATAATTGATGAAGAAGCTATTAAAAGAGCAACATCAGTTTATCTTGTTGATAGATGTGTACCAATGTTACCAGAAAGATTGAGTAATGGAGTATGTTCATTAAGACCTAATGAAGATAAGCTTTGTTTCTCAGTTATAGTTAAACTAGATAGTGATGGAAAACTATTAGATAAATGGTTTGGAAAAACTATTATACATTCAGATAGAAGATATTCTTATGAAGAAGCACAAGAAATAATTGAAGGTAAAGAAGGAGATTTCAAAACCGAAATACTATTATTAGATAGTATTGCTAAGAAAATGAGGAAACAAAGAATTAGTGATGGTTCTATCGAAATGGGTGGTATAGAAGTTAGATTCAAATTAGAACCAACTACAAAAAAACCTATTGGAGTTTTCTTTAAAGAACAGAAAGATGCAAATAAACTTATTGAAGAATATATGTTACTTGCAAATAAATTAGTAGCAAAACTTCTTTATGATGCTAAGTATCACAATGTTTATAGAGTACATAGTACACCTAATGTTGAGAAGTTAGAAGCACTTTCTCTAATATGTAAGAATTTTGGATATACTTTAGATGTTGTTGAAAATACACAAGATTTGAAAAAATCTATAAATGAATTGGTTGCCGATATAAAAGGTAAACCGGAAGAAAATATGATCGAAACTTTAATAACAAGATGTATGTCTAAAGCAAGTTATACAATAGTAAACTCTGGTCACTATGGATTAGGTTTTACTCACTATTCTCACTTTACTTCACCGATTAGAAGATATCCAGATTTAATTACTCATAGAGTTTTACTAGATTTCTTAAATAAGAAATCAAATGGTAGTCCTCAAAAAATTGAAGGTATGGCAAAATGGTGTTCCGAAAGAGAAATCTTAGCAGCAAAAGCTCAGCGTGATTCTATCAAATATAAACAAATTGAATTCTTAGAAGATAAAATTGGACAAGTATTTGATGGAATTATATCAGGAGTAACTGATTGGGGAATGTATGTTGAACTTATTGAAAGTAAATGTGAAGGTATGGTTAGATATAATGGTAATCATAAAGTAGATGCAGAAAACTATACAGTGAATTTAAAATCCGGTGGATCGGTAAGATTAGGTGATGAAGTAAAAGTAATTGTAAAAGCAGTTGACTTAGACAGAAAACAAATCGATTTTGAATTGTTCTAATGGATTATTTATTTGATGTTATATTAAGTGATGATTTAGAATTTGATGATTATAATTTAGCACTTTCTAGTTATCCAACTTGGAAATCTGTTTATCGTGAGATAAAATTAAACTATCTTTTAGAAGATAGTAAAAAAATACAGTTTGACATTGATGATATTCAGAAGTATATTACACTTGATGATCGACATAGTCATCAAGTATCTTTACAAAAAGTATGTTGTAGTATAACCGGAATGACATTTATACTAAATAATAATAGTATTGAAAAACTTACATTGAAATCTAAAATACTTGATACAGAATGTGGTAAAATAATTAAATCAATTATTGATACTGGTATAGAAATTAAAGTAAGTCAATTTTTATATGAAAAGACTTTAAACTTTATAATAGAAGCACCAAAAAATGCTGCATAAAAAAATCCTTTCAATTGAAAGGATTTTTTATTATATTAGAATTCAAACTCCCCACCGGATTCAGGAGCAGCAGGAGCCTCAGGTGCCGCCTGAGGTGCCGCCTGTGCACCACCAGTTTCTGGAGCAGCCTGACCACCACCTTCTGGAGCAATTTGACCACCACCTTCTGGAGGAGCACCACCTTCAGCAGGCATTCCAGCACCTCCACCACCACCTTCTGATGGCATACCTGGTTCACCAGTTGCACCAGCTGCAGCATTCATTGCATCTTTGTCCCAGTACTTTTGGTTTTCTGCCTTTTCTTCAGGAGTAAGTTTAAAGATATTATCCATAATCCACTCAATATGAAAATAAGGTTTTTCACCATTCATTACACCAAGCATTGTACCAACAATACCTGCTTTCTTTTCTAAGTTATTTAATTTCTTCCATTCTTCAAATACCTGATTTGAAAAGAAAGTAACATCAACACCATTTGTAAAGAATTCATCCTCTATAAACTCAGGGAATTCTATCAACATTTGTAGTCTTAGAGGTTTAACAATCAATTCTTTGAAATTTGCTCTCAATCTACTAATAAAGTTATGAAATTTAATCTCATCTCTTGTCATCTCAGCTGCATCAGTAACTAAATTACCACCACCATTATCACTTTCAAATCTTGACATTGGAATCTTAGAAGATCTTTTTAATGCCTTGAAGAACCAATCTAACATCGAGTCATCATTTAAGTTATGTCCTTGTGGAGAAACCAATTCCATATTAGGTGTACCACCATCTCCCTCAGGAAACCAAATTTGTTTGTTATAAGGTAAGTGTTTAGAACCATTGATAGTCATTGTACCCAATGATTCATCCCATTCTACTTCTTCTGAATAATCATGAATCAATTGTCCTATTTGTTCTTCTGCTCTTTGTCTAGACATACCTTTAATCGGAATAGTAAACTTTTGATAAACTGTTGCATTGATAATGTTAAACATTATTCTTGTTTGTTGTAAAATCTTTAATTGGTTATAAGGTTTAATTAAACCCTCTATATATGATGTTTCAGAAAACTCATTCTGCGTCGAATATGAAATGTAAACTAATTGTGAATCTAAAAATATTCTTCTTAATTGTGGATCTTCAGGGAACTGAATCCATAAATGACCTATACTTGGCTCATATGCAGGAACTACCGTCTCTGGTCTAATTCTATTGAATCCAATAATATTCTTCTTTTTATCATCATAAATAATCTCAAGTGCTAAATATCCATCAATCAAGAAATCCTTCATCATGTTCCAAGCAGTGATATTATCCGCGAATCCAAACTTGTTATAAATCTTCTCAAAATACTCTTGGTATTTATCTTGTACCTCTTGTGAATAAGACGTTGGGAGAGCCGTAATAGAACAGAAATCTCTCTCATCATTATACACTATACATTCATCTGCAACAGTGCTTATAAAGTCTCTAATCTCGTCTTTAACTGAATACTCTCTTAAAATTCTTCTCTTATCTGCGTAAGCTTTATCTAAATAAGGAATAGATTTTCTGTTTAATACTGATGCAACGGCTCTTTGGCTAAAAAAATCGTACATCGAATTTCCTTTAGCCGCATACGGATCCTCATTGATACCAATACCTACTTGGTTTCTTACAATCATATCATCGAAGTTCATTCCATATGATGATAAGTTTCTTAAAATCCTACTAAATAATCCTTTGTTATCAACTCCAGATGAATTGACCATCGCAAAGTTTGATCCAATGTTATTTTGATTTTCCTGACTAAAATTATTATATGAAGCCATATTCTAAACTATCTTTCTTTATATCTCTGTTTATTTTACTACAGAGTGGTTGCAAATTAGTATAATGATTTAATTTTATTATTTCATCTTCTTTATCTACACTTGATAATGGTATAACATGATCTATATCCCAACCATAGTTAAATTCACCACTATACAATCCTCTATTATCCCAGTTCATCCAAGGTTCAAACTTAGACTCTAAATACTCTTTTAATTCTTCAAAAGAACATCCTAATAGTTCTTCAGTCTTTGAATTTTTTGAATAACCATTATAATAGAATGAATTATATATTAAATTTCTAACATTTGTTATTAGTCTAAATAGAGGATCATTCTGTCTTCTTTCACTTAGATAAGTATTTCTCTTATCTTTATTTTTTCTTTGATACTCCTTTTGATACTCTAATTTAGATTCCTTATTATTTTCATATGTACTTTTTCTTTGTAAAAGAATAGATTCTTTATTTTCTAAATAATAGTTTCTCTTTGAAATTGGATTATATACTCTATTTTTTGAATATTCTCTTTGTTTATCTTTATTAGCTTCTTTATATTCATTTTCACATGTAATACATTGTGAGCGATATCCACTTTTATTTCTAGAACACTTATAGAATAAAGTCAATTCTTTATCTAACTTACATTTACTACAACTCTTCATTAGACTTTTTATTTTTTTCAATATAAATGTATCTACCTGTTGGAGTAAGTTCTATATCGATTACACCTTTTTTAACCCAGTTACTTAGTGTTCTTCGGGTTATATTATATTTTTCCATTACATCTTTTGCTTTCATATAGTATATATTAAAAATAGGTTTCCTCTTTTTCTACATTATACATATTTTTCTATATTTTATCTCTTTCCATACTTGGTAAGACTGGTCTGCAGACGTTTTATATGATCTCTCATAACATTATATTTATCGGATATTTCATTATTTACGTCATAAAACTCACTTAAAATAGATGAGATTACTTCTTTATGCCTTTCATTTCTACTAGAAAGTTTTGCTTGCCAAATTTGTACTAGTTTCTGTGGATCATATTTATTGATAGGATGTTGTGAGTAAAGAAATCTAGGTAGTAACTCTAAATGTATTCTATGAACTAAGACTAATTGTACTGCATTAAACTCCATTAAAGAGTATTCAAATCCAGTATTTAGTAATTCCTTATACATTCCTTCATAATTTACTTTTAGAAAGTTATTATCTTCAAAATCTTTTGGTTGTATATACTTATCAAATATCTGTGCTCTTATCTCCATTGGAACAAAATTAAAATTCACTGCAAATAAGATTACTTTATCTTCAAATTTTTTAAAATCAACAACAAATACTGGTGAATATTTCAGCCAATTAGAATCATCTTTATAATGAAAAAAATAAAAACCACCAGGATAAATATCTTTAATGTTTATAGATTCAACATCTTTACCTGATTTATTATACTTTTCGTAGAAAAATAAAGAGTTGTTTTTGAAATTTTCGACTATTCCATTTCCATTATAAAGTAAAGCTAGTTTAACACGTTCTAACAAAGAATCAACAACTGCCATAAGAGAATTATTTTTATTTATATATAAAATATGATAAATTCAAAACCAAATAATAAGAACTACAATCAGGGAAATTTCATCCCGGTAAATAAGGATAAAGTAATGAAACTAAATACTAATGGTGGTGTTTACTTTAGAAGCTCGTGGGAGAAGAGAATAATGACTTGGTTAGATAATAACTCAAATATTTTAATGTGGGGTGCAGAGTGTCTTAAAATACCTTATCAGATGACTCATTTTGATAATGGTGATATGAGGGTAAAAGAACATTGTTACTATCCAGACTTCTACTATGAGATGCAGCTTACAGATGGTAGTAGAAAAAGAGTTGTAGTTGAAGTAAAACCAATGAAGGAATATCAAAATGTGATTGATTTAAACGAAGGAAGACTTACAGTACCTACAAATGGTTTAAAGAAACTAAAAAGCTTTGAATATGATCTTAAAATGGCTTATAAAAATAAGAATAAATGGGAGACTATGATTTCTTGGTGTGATAAGAAAGGATATGACTTTATTATAATAACTGAACTACACTTAAAAAAGTTTGGTATATAATAAAGTAAGTAAAATAAGAATTACTACGTGAGGATATAGATAAGAAAATACTCGGTATATCTTTTTATTTATATGATACAATGGAAACTTTAGTAGATATGTTATGAATAAGATATAGAAGTATAACTTATCATCTGTAAATAGACCTATGAATACAAATATGTAGAAGAATAGATTTATATAATAATATAAAACTTCTAGTAACTTGACACTAGTCTTTTCAGAAAACTTGTGTTGTAAATAATCTCTATTTTTTAGAAAATAAATGTTATTTATAATAAATAAAATTAGTAAACTAACAATCATTTGGTAATATATCTTTTAATTGTATTAGATTATTAAATTCATTTTGTAATAATCTAATTGTTTTATCTATCTTTATAAGGTTATAAACATTATCATTTACCAAAACCTCTACTGGTTCACCAACTGCAGAATCATAATCATTTGGTATTTTTAAATTTTCTCTAAACTCATAGATTGATTTTAAATATTTTTGATTTGATTCTAGGTCAATATGTAGTGAACATCCATCAGGTCTTGTTCCTTCATTACTAATTGACTCTTCCCAGATTTGAAGATAAACTTTATTCATAAAAAATTGTTTTAAAAGTATTTTATACTAAAAATTAAATAAGTTTCTTATTATTTTCATTCTTATATAATTCTTAGTAAAGAAATTTTTTAGATTAGCTGACCCAAAACCTGGATCTGGAACTAGATCAAATGTTTCTATCTTATATTGAGTGTAATCCATTTCCATCGTTGGCACCATTTATTGAGATAAGTTTAATTAAATGTTCATTATCCCCTTTCTTTTTATAAAGGTCATTCCATCCTTTAGCTAATCCTCTTTTAAAGATTTCTGTAAAATAAGCAAATGCATTGATTGATTTGTCTTCATTGAAATTGAACCAGTTTTGAAACATGTCTAGTAAGCCACTTTGGTAGCAATCTAACTTGTCATCATTTGACCAGTATCTCATTTTTCTTATTGTCTTTTTTGCTAGTAACTCTAGCATCTTCTCAGCATTTCTTGTTAGTCTTCCTTGTGCTTTTGACACTATGATCTCTATATAGAGCTCTTTATTGTTTAAGTAAATAACCGTTAAATCATTTTTTATAAGAGTAAACTCTTTAATTACCTTTTAATGGTTTCATGTTATATAATTATGACTAATAAAGTTTAATAAAAAATTGTCCTTTTTAGATTTTTTTCTGATTTTTTATTTTTTAAGAGCCAATAGTTTGTTAAATTCATTTATAGAATTATTACTTATCTTTTTTAAAATCTCATCATTACTTATTCTAACACAACTTTTAATATATTTCTGTTCCATTATACTTATCTCAATTGTATGACCACCTGCAACCTCACCTTTAGAAATGTAACCAGTTAGACCTAATTTAATAAATTGATTTTGTTCTGTTTCATCAATATGTGTATCATCATTTTGTAAAAATTTAACAGATTCATCTAATTCCATTTTATAGACTGATGGAAATAAACCTTTTGCAATAAAATCTTCATCACTATTAATTGATTGACTTTTTCTCAACATAGCATATTGTATAGCACCTTCAATATTAGTGGTTGTGTAAATTCCATATCCACCTACTGGCTTCTTCATATCAAAAGACTTTTTTAAAATTTCTGGATTATCTAAACCTTGTACTATTGATCCTTGATATACATATGGTGAATCAGGCAAGTTTAAGTCTTTAAATGTCAATATATTATATTTACTTAGAATAACTTCTTTATATGATATATCAGAGTATTTTTCTTTGATACTTCTAAATACTTTTAGAACTTTTTGAAATTCATCATAGTCTTTATTTATTTTACCAATATAATATTTTGTGTCTTCCAATATTTTTTTTAAATTAGTATTAATATCATAAAACATCAACTCTCTATTGGTATCAAGAAACTCTCTATTTTTTTCATAATACTCTTTAATTTTTTCTTCTGTAAATTTTGGTTCAAAATCTTTTATAGTTGTTGTAATAAAAGACTTTATTTTTTCTTCTCTTATATCATTTATAAAAGTTTGTATTTCAGTAAAAATTTTACTATTGGTTATAGTTTTTGAATAATCTGATGTAGGTGCATTATCAAAAAAAATTGGATATAAACTATCATACTTATCATCATTTAGAATTATTTCAAAAAGTTTAATAGACTTTTTAATTTTATCAACTATTTCTACAAACTGGATATTCTCATATTTTAATGGATTTATATAAAAAAGAAATTCATTAGACTTTCCTTTAGATATTATATCATTTGATTCTTTTATAAACTCTTCAACTTCTTTCTTTAATTGTTCAGAATTATTTTTAGAATCATCTATAGTAGGCTTTTCAATCTTTGAAGGAGTAACTTTATCCACAGGTTTTTCTTTTTTACCAAAAATTTTATCAAAAAAACCTTCTTTTATAAATTCTTCATAAGTTTTTAACTCTCTCATAAATCTAAATTATTTTGTAATTTATATTCTCAAACTTTGAGTATTTTATTCTTTTTTTTCACTGGCATACTTGACACCCATAATTGTACCTACAATAGAGAAAGCATTTGTTAGAAGTATTCCAAACATATTACTCCAAGTACTACCTATGATTTGTGTATCTGCACCACTCATTAGAGCAAGTGCATACATTAGTGTTGTTGTTACACCCACACCCATAATTACATAAAGAGCAACTTTTACAATTGTACTAATAAGTTCTGTTTGAGATTTCTTTTGTACAATTTCTAAGTCATCTAAGGCAGCATCTTTAGCATCCTCTGCGAACTTCTTTGCTAACTCAGCAGTTTCTAATGCAGTCTTTAATTCCTCGTTGATTCTTTCATTTTCAATCTGTGACGCAAGAAGATCTTTATTTGATAGCTCTACAACTTCCAATGTTTCTTTTAACTCTTCATTGATTCTTTCGTTTTCTACCTGTGATGCAAGAAGATCTTTATTTTGTGTTTGTACTTGTTTTGTAATATCAAGTCTTCTTCTTCTTGTTTCTTTATCTTTGTCAAGAGATTCTTTAATATACTTAGAAAACTCTACATCACTAGGATCTACTTCAATAACTTTTAGAATGTTACCTTCGAGAACTATTTTTTTTGATTTTTGAATATCTAAGAGTAAATCTCTTGTACTTTTATCTACTTTCATTATTTATATATCTTGAACTGACCCGTATAATCTTTATATTTAGGAAAATCTTTCTTAAAGTCTTCTAAACGTGGTTCAATTTCATCACTTTTAATAATCCAAAATTGAGCTCCTGCTGCTTTAGCTTTTTCTTGTTCTTCTGGTTCATCTGATGATGATATAATTCCAATAACCATACCATTACCCATCTCAGTAACTTTACGAATTAGTTCAATTCCATCAAAGGATGAACCAATTATATTAAGATCTACAAAGACACATTCTGGTCTTGGTTTACCATTTTTGTACATATCCTCGAAAATTTTAACAGCTTCGTCTGAACTGTCTAGACACTCTAAAGTTAGAGATATGTCAAGAAGACTACATGCGTCTTCAAATACTAAGTGAAAAAGGCTTTCATCGTCCACTAATAAAATAGAATCAATCATTTGGTTTTTTATTTTTTTTATATTTTAATTTTTAATTGTGTACCTCCCTGAGGTAATTTTTTACATTCTATACTGAATCCGTGTTCTTCTAAAATTGCAACGCAAATATTTAGACCTAAGCCTGAACCAGATTCCTTCTGTCCTTCTTTTCGAGTATAAGGTTGAGAAAGTAATTCAAAATCTTCTGATGTCATACCTCTACCATTATCTTCAACGTATATATAATCTTCTTCTCTGTAAATTTTTACAAATTTTGCAGAACTATCATTATATTTTAATCCGTTACGAATTATATTATCTATAGCAGTACAGAAAAGTGCCTCATTTACTGATAGAGTACCTATGTCTTCTATAATAACTTGTGGTCTATAAGCAGTTGCTGAAAGATAATCTTCAAGAATAGCCTTTACATTAAAGTCTGAACGATTTAAAACAACATCTTTCTTTACGAGATTAGTAAATTCATAAACTCCTTTATAAACTTTTTGAGTATGTCTCAATCCTTCTCTAATCATTCTAAGAGGGGCATCAATTTTTAATTCTTTTTGTTGTTCTTCAGTAATTCTACGATCTAAAGAACTTAAACCACGTGGCATATAAGTATTGATACCACTATGCATATCATGTCTAAGTATTTTCGCAGCGTGTTCAAGATATGAGTTCTTTTTACTTATCTCCTGTGTTCTAATTCTTACTTTATCTTCTAACCCTTCTGTCAATTTTTTATTTTCATCAAATTGGTCTTTCAAAGTTTTTGAAAGAACTAATAGTGATTGTCTAAGGTCATATAATTCAATTGCTTCTAATTTTGTAGAATTAGATTCTAATTCATAATTACCATCTTTTAATTCATGTGCAAATATTTTAACCTGGTTTATCGGACCAGTTATTGTTTTAGCCAACCAATACACAACGACAAGTACTAATATACCTATTACAGACAAAAATATAAAGATAGGTCTATTAAGTTTACTAATATCACTATTTAATTGTGCCTTACTAGATGAGATCATAACATAACCCTTAAAAGTATCTGTTTTGAACTTCGACTTAACGGTCATATAGTTTTCAGTATCTTTTAATAGGCCAAAATGATTTATTTTTTCAGGTAAACTATTTACCATATCAACATTACCTGCATCATCAGTAAAAACGTAACTAATACAAGCTAGTTTACTAGTAGATTTAAGTCGAGTCATTGTTTTCTCTAATCCACTTAGATCATCTCTTTCTAAACTAGTTTCAACACTAATAGCAAGAGAAGAAGCTTGCTGATTTAATTCTGCAAGCTTATACTCTGTTAGTAATTGTTTTTGTTTAGTTGGATAATATATAAATAGTGCAGTTAATATTACCAAGATTATAATGGTATAAGGTAACCAAATTTGTGTAAATACACTAAATCTCTTTTTAAATAAAGCACTAAATCTCTTTTTCATTATATTGATGAGATTATTAATCCGCCAGGGATCATAGATTTTTTATCAGATGGTAAAACGCCTATTGCACCAGGAGTTCTTTTTATAAAGTCAATCATTTCTTGTTCATCGTCAAAAAACTTAGGAGATTTTGCTCTTCCTTGGAATACAATTGATAACCAGAACTTTTGAACATCTTTTACTGATTGGTGATAAACTTTTTGACAAACATCAGTAGCACTTTCAGATTTGGTACTAGGTAAACAAACAATAATTTGTTTGTCATTTCCCCAATATGTTTCTTTACCAGTAAATATTCTAGCCAATTTTTCATCTTTTAATGATGATACACCAGAACCACTCGCAAAATAAACAACTCTTTGTTGTGCACTCATTATATTTACAAATAATGTAAATAAAAGAAAGATAAATATTTTTTTAGAATCCATAAGCTAATTGAAATTTTATACCATATTGTTTGGTTGCCCAGCTATCCATTTGAGAATTAGCAATATTTAATTGTTCAAATTGTAATTTGAAATTACATTTCTCACTAATTTCATGTTTGTAACCTAATCCAACTTTTAGTTTTTTACCAGGTTCTGTATACATATCATCTAAAGAAACTCTATAATAATCAGCAACAGTATAAATTGTGTTACTATCATCAATATTATATCCAACATAGTTAAAAGTAAATGCATTTCTTGAATCTCCCATAGTAGATTTTGTTATGTTATATCCGGTCTCATTTAAGATCTCATACTTATCAGTAAATTTCTTAAAAGAGAAACTATAAAGTTCAAAGTTCATTGGTCCTACATAAGAACTAACATAACTTGTATGACCAGTATGTGCATCAGGTGTGTTTTTTAACATATAATCATTAAAATAAGAAACACCTATTCTTGTATCATCAACAGGACGTATATGAAAAGCAACCATAATCGCTTTATCAAAACCAGCATCATATATATCAGTAGATGAAACACCATTACCAACTACTACATCATAACCAAAATTAAGTCTTCCTAAGTATTGACCTCTAAGATCTAATCCTAATGTATGTAAAGGAACCATACCACCAAAAGCAGCGGGTCTATCTATTGTGGGGAAGAAAATTCTACCGTGGTGTAACTCATCATTCCATGTATTAAGTGGAGTGTGCATTTTTCCCACAATAAGACTATGATTACCAAAGTAATCCCATTTAACTTGTGCTCTCTCAATACTAGGTGAGAATTTAGTTGATGTTGCAGCATCATATTTAATAATACTTTCACTCAAAAAACTTATTTTATCACTAAGATCAGCAGTAACAAAAAAATCTTGTTCTCCTTCTGCAAAGTAAGAATTATTTGCCTTACCCATATCGTCTAAATTGTACTGGACATGTCCATACATCTTCAATTGAACATTGCTAATTTCTTGAGAGTACCCGAAGGCAACAGAAACTAGCAATGTTGTAAATAATAAAAAATTCTTTACCATATTATCCTTTAATTCTTTCTTTATATTGTAATTCTTTAACTGCTTGTAATTCAGTAGCAAGATTAGTTTGTCTTTTTTCTAAATTAGATAAAGCAGTTGTTAAAACTTCTGATTCACCAATCATTTTTAAAGAACCTTTAACTTTATCAATGTTAAATTCAACATCTTCTAATTTAAGAGAGATTTCTCTTTCTTTATCTTCAAGTTTTCTTTTAACGATTAATTCTTTACTTAATTTATTTTCGTAGAAATAAGTTAAATCATAGTTTAATTCATTTCTTACTTCATTTACTAATTCTAATGCAGATTCATATTTAAAAAATGAGTTACCATATCTTTCATCACATCTGTAAACAAATGTATTATTTTTGTAATTGAAAGCGAATACTTCTAAATAAGGATTTACTAAGTTATTAACTCTTTTTACAACATCTAATTCAACAAATTTATCTAAGTTTTTAGAAGTTTCTAATAAAACTGGATAAAAGTTTTTATTAACGATAGGAACTATTGGAGAGTTGAATAAACTTTCTAATGTAGTTTCTTCATTTAATTCGTCATCATTGATGAATAATCCACTTTTTTTACCAACTGATAAACCAATTGTTAGATATTCTGAAATTCTGAAGTTAATTCTACTTTCAGTGACAGTTGAATATTTCATTGCAGTTTCTAAAGTTCTTAAACTTCTTAATGTAGCCTCATCTTTAATGTGATTTTCTAATAATGTTTTTTCGATTGAATTTTCAGTCAATAAAAACCAAGAATCTCTAACTAATGCACAGTGTCCTTCTTCAACTTGTTCTACAACAGTAAAGATTGACTCAGCATTACCACCACTTAAAAGATTAGATCTTTTCTCTGGAGATTTTGTTAAATTGTGAACGAAAACTTTAATTTCTGGAACCCAGTCATAAATAGCCAATTCATTAAGAATTTTTGACATTCTATCTTGATCTGATTCAAGATTAATTGTTTGTAATAAAACGTTTATAGGTTGTCTGTAAAGTTCTCCTTGGTTTCTTGTATTAAGAACACCATATAAATTTTTCAATTCATATAATAATTCAAATTCAGCCATATCATCATTAAGACCTTCTAATAATACCTTTACACTTTTATCATAAGTATACGGTTTTAATCTTTCATTAAGAGAAGTAATTATAGTTTTCTCTGAATGTTGATTACAAGCATTCATATGTCCTTCTACAATCGTAGATATTTCTTCTTGATCAAGAGAAAGATCCTTTTTGAAGTTAAACAATTCAAGTTTAAGATTCTTCATATTTTTAATTTATTATTTTTTTTATATTACTATATATTAAGGTAAAAAAGCCATTTTTTTCCTTTTTTTATTTTATTTATTATTATTTCCCAAATCCCCATTAGGATTATCATATCTTCTTGAACTTTGTTCTCTAGCTCGTAGAATATTATTAAACCAGCGTGTTCTTTTAGGAGTTGCGAAGAATCCGGCATTTGATTGACCTGCAGTAGTTCCACCACCACCAGCTGCATTATTAAAGAAATCAGAATAACCACCCTCTATTGTATATCCATTCATATCTGACATACCACCATTCTCTTTTGTATAACCAGGAAAGTCTGCTCTATCTCTTCTAAAAGCAGGATAGTAAGTTTGTACTTCAAATGATACTGTCATTTTTATTGAATTATCTGATGTCAGGTTCTTTTCTCTAGTCATCTCAATAGAATTTGAATCAGGCATTAAAATAACGGCATCAATATTCATAAAGTTATGTTCAAAATACATAAATTTATATATCCATAATGTATCCATAATAGCTTGACTACATTTAAAACTATCTATCTCACTTGATAATGTAATTACTAAGTCATAACTAACTGTTACAGGAACTGCTCTAATTCGGCCTAAAACTTTTTTTATTTCAACTTCATTCTCAACAACAGTTCTTAACCAAACATTTGGATTTGCAAATTCATCTGAACGAATTGCAAATGACTTCATAGTTAGATGACCTCTTGGTATAATATCAGTGTTTAATTCAAGATACCTACCATTTCCAGTAGAATCACCAGAAACTATATCGTCAGTAAATGTATCTAACAAAAATCTTTCATCACCAGTCATTGAATAATAGAAAGGAACTTCTACAAATTTATCACCAGACGTAAATCTATTTACCCATTTTACTTGTCCTTCTAATGTATCTAATACACATACAGTCAAATCTCTAAAGAACACATCTTCAAAATTAAATCTATCTCCAATCATAAAAGTATATATTAAAAAATATAAGTCTCTAATTTAATATATACTTCTATGAATTATATCAAACTATTTGAGGATTTTACATTCTCTGATCTATACGATAAGAATAAATGGGTTGAACTTTCTATGGAAGATAGAAAAAAACTTAAAAAAGAGATATGGGAAATTGTTGATCTAGCATATAAACCACTTGGTGGTCACGTTAGAATATCAAGTCCTGATGCAGTAGTAAATGACACAGACTTAACTTTTTGGACCGCAGTTGATATAGATAAAGATCCTCACGCAGATGTTGTTATATTCTCTAGAGAATCTCACGGACATAAAATTTCTGGTTGGGGTCATGATGGAACAAAAGAAGCTAGAAAAGAACTAATGAAACAATTGATTGTCTTATTACACAGAGAAGGATTTTGGATTGAAGTATCTGGTAGACCCGCAGATATACTTATAGGAGCAGGTTGTAAATACTGTGATAAACAAACTGTTAGTAAAATTTTTCTTCACTCAGAAATAAACTGGATAAGACAAGGTGTTTACACAAGAACTCTTCCAGATCATACTATAACAGAAGAAGAATACTTAATTGGTCGTCCAATAGTATAAACTTTTTTGATAATTTTTGATATACTCATGAGAAAATGAGATAAATATGTCAGTAAATAAATTATTATTATGGGAAAAGTGGCGTCCGAAAACTATCGAGGATATCATATTACTTCCAAGAATTAGAAAAGAATTAGAAAGTGGTGTAAATCAACACTATATCTTCCACGGTCACTACGGAACCGGTAAAACTAGTTTAGCTAGAATACTAATCGGTAGATACTCAAAAGAAACTCCTTACTTAGAATTGAACTGTTCAATGGATACATCAATTGATGTTCTTAGAACCGAAATTGATAACTTCTGTAAATTTACTCCAATGATGGATACTAATTCAGATATTAAATATGTATTCTTAGATGAGTTTGAAAGAGTTTCTGGGAACTTCCAAGACGCATTTAAAGCTTTTATAGAAAGATACAACAAAAATGTTCGTTTTATCATTACAACGAACCATATCAATAAAATATCTGATGGACTAAAGTCAAGAATTAAACAAATTGGATTTGATTGTCAAGGAGTAGAAGAAGAAAAATATCTCAAACAAGAGATTTATAAAAAGATTAGTAATCAAATTCTTCCTAAAGAAGAATCAGAGATACCAAAAGAAGATTTAATAAGTATTATTACTAAAAAATTTCCAGACTTTCGTTCTGTACTAGTTGAAGTTCAAAGTTATTTAGATACTGGTGCAATAAGTGATGGAACAGGTAATGTTTCTACAAAAGTAAAGTTAGAACTTTATAATAATTTATATGAAGATTTAGATTTTGAAAAAACTTATCACTTTTTAATGTCAAACTTTGGCGCGGAGAAAATTGATGTGATGATTAAACTATTGGGAAAACCTTTTATTGATTGGTGTATTACAGATAAAAAGGAAAGTGTCAATAAATTATTTGAAACTGCTTATGTAATTGCGGATTATTCATCTAAATTAGAAGGAGCAACAGATCCACTTATACTTGGTATAACAATTATAGGAAAATTTAGAGATATATTAAAAAACCCAGTCTAACTGGGTTTTATTTTTTTTATATATAGTTTATGGAGAATTATAACTTTATAGACTTTTATATCTGTTACCCAGGACATCCAATGTTTAAATTAGCAGAGCTTATTGAAGATGACGTAATCAGAGTTATCATACAGAAATATGAAATGATTATCTTCACCAATAAAGGTGAAGTTTTAGGAGAACCTAACTTTGGTGCAAATCTAACAGAGTTATTACATGAGACCAGATTATCATCAGAATCGATCGAGGGGGAACTAATGGCACAGATTGCAGACTATATACCAGAAGTAGATTCAGTTCCTTACGAATTATATGTAGAGTTTTTCGAAGATCCTGAAAGATACCAAGAATATATGGTTATAAATTTTACAGTTTCTGATTATCAGGTTTACGCAACAGTAAATTAAGTGTTACTTTATAGGACAATGATTTGCAGAGTAAATATATTTAAAATCTCTTTTTATCTTAACACCAAATGATTTAGCAGCAGTTTCAACATCTAAGAAACATTCTGAATCAGAACCACCAACCATAACAACTTCTTGTCCTTTTAGATCAGAGAATAATTCTTGTAGTTTTTTTGGTAGATGATACCACTTATGATTATTTCCGATATAGATTATAAATGTTCCTTCTTTAGTATTAAAAGTATCACCTCTTTTTAATTCTTTATTAGACTCTTTTTCTTTTAGATCTTTATAAACGTCTTTAGATAGAATCTTTTTATAAAAATCAACATCTACATCATAGTTATATCGTTTCTCTATCAAGTCTTTTTGATTAGGAAAACGATATAAATCTTTATGAACTGGAATATCTGGATTCTCATCATATAGATAATCTTTATCTACATTCTTACCGTCGACGTGATTATCCCAAATTTGATAAACGGATTCAAACTTCTTACAATAGTTTTTTAACTCATGTAAATACATTTCAGTAAAAAACTTTCTAAAAGACTTTTGAACATCAACAATTATCAATGTTTGTTTATCTTGAAAATTATCAAATATTCTCAAGTGTTTCATTTAGTCTAACATTACTAGTTTTTTTCTAATAATTGTAATTATAGATTGAATACCATTATTTATATTACCATAATATGTTCTTCTATCTGTAAGTGAAGGATACAAATAGCGAACTTCGTTATAATAACTACCTGGACGCATTCTATGAAAGAATCCATTTAAGTTTGTTATAGACATTCTATCAGATCTTAGTAAACTTTTTATAGAGTAAATCTCTTGTAATAGAAATTCAACATCTTCTAAAGTATCTACTTTAATTGATGAGATATATTTATTGATTTCTGTAGATAAGTTATCTATATTATATAATATTCTAAGATCTTTATCCATCCAATCTTCACCAGAAGCCGATTTAATTTTATCTTTAAGTTCTTTAAGGAATCTATTTGTACTATCTACTTTTTTAATTGAATTATCTAGTAAACTTTTATATTTATCATTAATAATAGTAATAATATCTATAAAATCTCTATCTTTTTTTAAATCTTCAACTGCAGTTCCTACTAATCCATCTTGTACAGATTGAATATCAGCTTTTTCCGCAGTTTTTATTTTTTTAATCATCTTAAAGATATAAGTTGCTATAGTTGATAGAGTATCCATTTCATTACTACTTGCAGAACTATTTAAAAAGTACATACAAGATCTACCACCAAGAACTCTAGTAGCCATACTAGTAAATTTACTAACATCTTGTAATTCTCCAGTTAGTTTAAAACTAGTCGCAATTTTATCAAAGTATCTTTTAATATTTGCTTTCTTTATATCATCATTAGATATAAGTGCAATTGCACCTTCTCTTGATTCTGTTCTACCTGATTTTACTTCTGTTTTCTTCACTACTCCTAATTTATCCAATTTAGAGAAATCTAATATAATTGCAAAGTTTGCATCTTTCAATGTAGAAGTAACTTGAACTGGTCTAACACGGAAGTTAGACATATCAAATAATGTATTATATCCATAAGGATCTTGACCACCGGCATTAGCTTTAGCCTTCAATAAATTTATATTATTACATTTTGAAGTTGTAAGAGTCCAAGACTCACTACCAATCGTTCTCCAGTCGCTATTCCAAGGTCTAGGATATCTACCTCTTCTATTTTGAATAGCAAATACCTTAATCTCATTACCATATCTAACTTCTTTATAAACATAAGCAACTATTTGTGTTTCAACATTATAAGCAGTTCCATTCCAATGATTATCTACAAGATCTAGTGCTATTATATCACCAGTTTCTAATTGATTTTTTATTTGTGTTTTAGGAATTCTTTTAACTACATCATAATCTGTAATATTTGGTGAGAATGTTGTAGTGGTTGTATTAGTTGATGCTCTATAAATACCATCTACTGCAGTTGTTGCAATATATTTACCTTCTGCATTAAACCAAAATTTAAGTAATGATAAATCTGATCTTTTAGGCTTGATACCAGTACCTTTACAAGTACCACAATCAACAACTCTAAATCCTCTACCCCAAGGTCTTCTTACTTTACCATTATCACATCTTTCACCATGAACAAATTCACCAACTGCATCACAAGGTTGGTCATCAGAAACGACATTGTTAAATTTCAGAGCTTTATTAAAAGGTAAATAAGTAAATAAATCATCACTAAGCTTAGATTCTGGTATGTCAAATTTTTGACATATTGTTTTTAAATTTGATAAAAAGTTTTTCTTATCTTCACTTCCTTTAATATGTTTTAAAGTTGCATTAAGAGTGTTTGCATCAAATGCTTCAAATAATTTTATATATTTTAGATTTTTCATATTACTGGTCCAACTATTTCTATTTTTAATCCTTTACTTCTAAGAGAGGATATTATTGATTTACTTTCTTTATTTACTAAGTCTCCAGAAATTATCAATTTCTTTAAACTTTCTGATTCAATTGATTTCAAATCCTCTGCAGAGTCTAAAGTATATATTACTTGTAACTCTTCTAATGCTTTGAAAGTAGAGAAGTCAAAAGATCCAACATTGTCACAACTAATTATTTGTAACTTTGTAATATTTGGATTTGATTTATTAATATCTTGTAAAACATCATTAGAAAATTTACACTTATCAAAAGCTATATTTGTTGTTTTGATATTATCAAAGTCTTTCAAAGTATGTATTTCAATAAACTTAAACTTAATCCAATCTAAAGTAATATTTATATTTAATAAACTATCTGGTATTTCAGTAGTTTCAATAATCAATTCTTTGATTCTTGCATTTGGATCAACTCTAACATTTTTCCAATTACCAATTTGACTTAAATATAATGTTTTAATATTTTTACCAATCATCTTACCTTGAGTAAGAGATAACTTATCTTGATATGGTGAATCTAACGAATCTTCAAAATCTAAATCCGGAGTATATAAGTATCTTTCACCTCTTTGACCAGTACTCACGTTTCCACTATATTTAGTAACAATTTCTTCAAATTTATCCTGCATTCTATCAGGATAAGCTCTATCAAAATATAATTTTGTAGGAGCATTTTCTTCAAATGACTCTAAATTTCTAATAATCATTCTAGATAAAGGTAAATGTTCTGATATTTTCTCACCTTCCCAGAAAATAGGAGTTTCAAAAATTAAAAAAGCAGGTATACTATTTGGATCAAATACATTCGCCAAAACTTGTCTACTATATCCACCACTATATAAGTGTTGGCAAGAAGAGTAAAATTTAGAAATAGACATATTTAAGATGTCTTTTGGATTATGGCTGATTTTTAAGAAAATATCTTTGTTAAAAATTTCAAAGTCTAATTTATATTGTGTATTCTCATTTGTAGCAGCAAAATTTATAAAACTACCTAAGTTTCTGTTATCAGAAAATAAATGTGATGAGCTCATTTTATCTGATTCAGACCATCCTTCAACATTTGCCTCAATACACTTATCAACCAAATCATTATAATCACCAATGAAAGAGTTTATATTTATTAAGTTATTACTAAAAACTAAATCACCAGTCTTCTTTTCAACTCTAATCATATTTCCCTGTTCATCTCTGATTGGTCTATTTGATTCATCTTTAGATATGACAGAAGTTGCCATTGTATCAGCAATAGATAGTTTTCTAAAAACTGAACTAAATATAGCAAGTATTTGATCTAATTTAGGTTTTCTAATATTAAATCCTTCAAAAATTCTTTCATATGTAGCTTTATCTTCTCTAAATAGATCAGTATTAATGGATTGATTTAAAACATTACCAAACTGTTCTGGTAAATTTGAAAATAAATTGAAAAGTTGTGGCATATCTGTTTGACAAAAAACACCTAACACTTCATTTTTATCTTCTTCTGATAACTTCCAACTTCCCTGTATAATTTTATCAGTAGGTGTCACCTCTTCATAATCTAAGTATTTCTCTCCCCATTTTGATATTACTGCTTTTGCTTGTCTTGGTAGAATAACATCACGTAATTTAGCTTCTAAAAAAAGATCTCTATTTTTAATCCATTTCATATTAGTATAATTATAATTTATTGTGATTTATATATTAAAAATAATAACCTAAAAAGATATTTTTTCATATATTTGCATAATCAATAAACAAACTAATAAAAAAACTATATAGTTAAAAAAAGATTTTAATATGCAAAACGAAACAAGAACTGTCTTCAATGAGATTACATTTACTAACTTATGTAAAAGTGGAGTAGCAAAACATGGTATTGATTATAATAAAACAGATGTTTATTTTACTAAAGAAGATATAAGAAAGTTAGCAAAAGGTGAAATGGTAACCAAAAATGAGAATGATCAAGTATTCTTATATTTACTTCAAGATCTTGGAATTGAATTGATTAAGGAGATAATTAGAAGATCTCCAATTTATGGTGAAATGTATTACGAACTTTAATATTTAAAAATATGATACAAATTGTAGTATTAGTACTATCACTATGTCTTTTGGGTTCTTTAATAGGTAACGTTATACTTTATTCTAAATGTGAGAACATAAGAGAAGAGAAAGATAAAGTCTCAAAAGAAAACGATAAAGCAGAATCTTTTAAGAAAAATTTAATTTCAATAGAACCTGGTCATAGAGTAATTTATCCAAATTATGGACTAACTTGGACAGATAAGGATAAAGATGGTAATGATTTACCACCAGAATCATTTCAAGTAACATATGAGTTAGAAGTCTTAGAGGTTACTGAGAATAAACTTAAAATTAAAGCAGTTGATATAACATCAGAAGATAAGATTGGAAGAGATCCTGCAAAGAAATCTGGTATTATTAATTTTATGAAGAATAAATGGGTTGATAAAAATAAAGTTCAACTTATTGTTGATGATTCTGTTAAAAGAGATCTTAAACTAAAACAATTAGGAATAGAATAAAAAAAGTCGAGAATTATCTCGACTTTTTTATTTTAACTTTATTACTCTAATATTAGACTTATCTAAGTAGAATTCTTTTAAATTCTTATTTATTATCAATTTAGATGATTTTTCACCAATCACAATTTGATTTTCAAAATCGTCTGATAAGTAAACATTATATTCTAAATCTTTAATGTAAGTATCATAGATATGATTAGAAGTAATTATCCAGTTATTTGATGTAAGACCATCTAATTCTTTTTTAAGTTGTTTATTTGACTTTAAATTGAATAACTTAGATACTATATTTTTAGGGTAAAAATTTATTTCTTTTGTTTTACAATCAGACATTATTTCAAACAAAAAAGTGTTAGTATCTTCCAAAGAAGTTACTAACAAATCTTGTAATCGATAAACTTCTACTTTATTTGAGGTTTTTATATTTCCATTTTCTTTAAAAGTCTCACTAATAGTAAACTCAACTGGATTTTCATCCACCCAAATTACTTCATTAAAGTAAGATAATAATAAATATTCTATTGATTCAGTTTCCATAAATTAAAAATCGCAGTCGAAGTAATCTAAAATCATACCATTCCTATCATTGACAAAAAGTAATTCTGATCTTTTAACTAATTGATATTCAAAATGACGACCAACTTTAAATAAAGTTCTAACAAAAGGAATATCTTCATTATAATTTACTTGACCTTCATCAACCATTAAACAAAGAACCTTTGTATCATCTTCTGAATTATAGTTTACTATTTCCTCATCATAATCTTTTTGTAGTCCAGTTTTACCATAACAGATAAACTTTGTTTTTAATTCCTCACCACTTGGTGTCCATTTGATAGAAATGTCATCTCCTATCACCAAGTTAGAATCTTCTTCTTTTAGATAAAGTCTTATCCAAAAATAAACCTTTTGTTCTTCAACTACTTGCTTTATTTTTTTTTCTTCTTTACTTAATTTTTCGGATAATTTAGTAGTATCCAAAGATTTAACTTGCTCAACTAAATCTTCTAAGTAACCAATTGATGTAATATCACTCATTTAATAATTTACTATTTTCTAGTTATATATCCTTTTTCAAATTAGTTTCAATATTTCTAGGAATATCATGCTTATCTAGATCTTCGTGTGTCAAGTCGACACCATAAGAAACATGTTTTTTATACTTATTACAAAATAGATGTACTCTTTCTTCTAATGTTAGTTCTCTCATATTTATTATACTAAGAATATAAATGCGAGTTTAAAAAATATAATATATACTTTAATAAAAAATACTTAAAAATGGCAATATCTACACCTTTCGCATATAATCCAACACTTACTGCAATATCAGGAGCAACACAAGTTGGTACTCTAGCGATTGCAACTAGTAGTACAGCACTTAGTAATACTAGTGTTACATGGTGGAATGGACCAGATGAAAGTTTAGGTCACGTTATTGCAGTACCTGTCGCTACTAATACACAACCTACACCGATAAGTGGTGTTTCTGCATCAGTTGGTTTTTACAGAACAAGTGGATTTACTGATAACAAATTTATTACCTTATCACAAGCGGTTTCACGTAAATATGGAGCAGGACAAACATTTAGTAGTGCGACTGCATCAAAAACTTGGCTTAACAGCAATGGATTTTGGACGTCATATTCACCGTATAATGTTCTTGTTCCAGGTTTATTTAAGACAACCTATACTGGGTATTTTGGTGCCAATGTTAGTTTTTTTGCTACTGCAACTATTGCATCGATTGGGGGAAATCCAGCGACATCCAGTCAAACGAGTACTATATCCGATCAATCAGGTGCTGATAACTTTAGTGCACAATGGTTAGGTTATTTTAAGCCACTAATAACAGGAAGATATGACTTTATTTTGAACTCCGATGATGCATCCTATCTTTGGCTTGGTGATTATGCACTAGTTCCATTTAACAATGCCGTAGATAATAGTGCTCACATAAGTTTTTCTAAAATCAACAATGGTGGTATTCATGGCCCGACCGAACAAACTTCAGGACCAATTAGCTTGACTGCAAGTAATTATTATCCGATTAAAATACTATATGGAGATTCAACTTCATCAAATATACTGCAATTATTTTTTACGGTATATGATGGTAATTATTTTATAGGACCATCCTCTTCAATCATCATACAAGGAAGGACATCAAGTGTTACTGGAGTAGTTTTCTATAATCCACTAACAAATGGATTTATATAATTTATATTTTGATAAAATAATATATAGTTTATGAAATGGATTAAAACTTACGAAGAACTAACACCAAAAATCTATAGAGATGCCGGTCAAAGATTTATGTATATGCCCAGCAAAGTAGCCAAAGGTAGAAAGTTAAAAGATTATGGATCAGAAAAAGAATGGGGTGTTTACAATATAGAACTTGTTAAAAACTATAATGATATACACAAAAAGACTAAGTTCACAAATCCTAAGGCAAAATTTATTTTAAATACAAAAACACCTGGATCTCCATCAATAAATGATACTACAACAAGATATGAAGACATATCAGTAGAAGAAATGCTTGATCTTTGGAGTGATGGTATAAGAGACTTATACTTTACAATACAATTTTATTTTGAACCATTAGAAGAAACAAAATCACAAATGGGTAATTCTCTACCGGGATGGGATGTTCCACTATTTTCATTTAAGGTAGAGTTATCTAACTGGGATGACGGATTAGAAAGTTGGAATAGTCCAGAAGAGTGGGATGAAGAAGATCCACCGAAACAATACACACTACAAGAACTTTATGATGATTGTAATGATTTATCAATTAGTTTGTCACTTCCACAGTCTAATCCAAAATCGGTGTATATGCAAGGATATCGTGATATGTATTATTATGGTATATTCTCAGATAGAAATAGTGCATTTAGGTTTAAGAAATTACTACCAAGTCTAATAGATGATGAAGTTGAAGCAGAAATTTGGAAAGTATTTTCACTGTTAGGAGATTCTAGAAACTTTCAAAGATGTATTCATGCGTTAAAATATGGTATAAAAGTAAATCAGTTATATGATGACGTAGAATCACTTAGGGGCACCACAGATTATAGAAATCCGAATAATAAGTGGTTTCGTTATAATATTGCAGATATACCAAGGGAAATTACTAAAAAGGAAGAACCTAAAGAAGAACCTAAACAACTGGAAGAACCTAAAGAAGAACCAAAGCCAATGTGGTATCAATCAAGAACATAAAAAAAGAGGACTTAGTCCTCTTTTTTATTTAAACTCTATTATTTCGTGTTCACTTAAAGGTTTTCTTACTTCATTTGATAAGATGTTGTGTCTTTTACAACATTCAGTAATATATTCAGAGTGTTCTAAGAAATCCTTTTTCACTTTGATTGCTCTTTGGTTATCATTTAACTCACCAGCTTCTGGATACTTAACTACAGCGTTTCCTAATGTTAAGTGAAGTGCAAAGTATGGATCTCTTGTTAAACCCATCGCTTCCCTAATAATTTCAGATTCTGGACAGTGAACTCTTAACCACCAGTGTTCACCAGAACTTCTTGGTTCAGTCTCAACATAAAAGTCTATTTCTTTACCATTAAACATTTTTGCGGCTTGTTCAAATATATCTTTATCCATTTTATCATTGATAAAAGTAACGTGAGTACCTCTCAAGTTTTTATTTAATTCAAGATTAAATCTTTTCTTTAAGAACCAAGCATAGTATCTATCTAATTCACATTCAGTTCGTATCATAGCAACACTCTTCCAAGAAGCTTGACTTGCGTGCTTCTTAGTTTTGTCTTCTGGACTGAACTCTAATATACCTCTTACTTTAAATACCATACGACAAAGATAATAAAATTATATATAAAATAAAAATCAAAGTTATGCAAATTAAAACTAAACAAGAAATTTCTATTTTAAGAGAAAAGTTTTTAGTAGAGTATTGTAAAAAAATGGGTTGGAATCATAATGAATTATCAACTAATCAGATGTTACTTATAACTCAACAAAGTGGTTATCAAAATCCACTAAACTAATTGTTAAAATAAGATATAATTAGAAAAATAATAAATTAGTAATGAATACACATTCTTTTACCTATATAATTGGATATAGACACAGCCCAGATAGGCTAAACAATCTTAGACGAGTTCTTGATTGGATAAATGGGTTCGCAAATGTAGAAGTTATTCTTGTTGAACAAGACAAACACTCTAAAATATCACACTTATCATTAAAATGTAAACACATTTTTATTAAAACAGATAAACCATATAATAAATCTTGGGGATATAATGTTGGATTAAAGTCTTCAAATACAAATATTGTAATATTTGGTGATGCGGATACTATAATGGATCCTAATAAACTTATTGAGTCAATACAGTTACTTGATAAATATGAAATGGTCACTCCGCATAATTCTATCATTGATCTTTTTCCTAACGAAGCAAATCTTCAGTATGAAGATATATTAAAAATTAGTAGACCAGGTAAAGAAACTTCTTTATGTAGTGGAATCTCTGTTTTTAGAAAAGCTGCTATACAAAAAATTGGTGGTTGGAATGAATCATTTATAGGATTAGGTGGTGCGGATGAGTTTCTATCACACAAAGTTAAAAACTTTTTAACAAGTAATGTTTTACCAATAAGTGCTTATCACCTATTTCATAATAAAATCGATGCTAATCCAATAAATGAAAAGATCCTTCAACAAATGGTTGCAATTTCCAAAGAAGATTTAGTTAGATCTGTAAATATGAGTGCACAAAAAACTGGTATGCGTAATTTCTATGATACATTCTAAAACTGAAGACGAGATAAAAAACGAGATAAAATACTTATGTAATTTCTACGAAAAACAACATAGTGGTCCAGTGGCGACTATATCTTACATGGATTTTATAGAAGAAGATACCCTTCAAGAACAATTAAAGGCAAAATCTCAAAATCGTGAATTAGCAATTGATATAATGACTGGTGAAAAAGAAGAATCTTCTTGGGATAATAGAATTGATTTACCAACAATAGATAGTAACTATGTACAAACTATTGGTCCAAAAATATTTTCAATGACTGTACAAGGTAAACAATTTACTTCTTATGAAGATTTACACACAGACATATTAAAATATATTGAAGGTTTTACACAAGGACAACCAGTATTAAAAAATGGAATGTCTTCATTTGATTTAACTATAACTAATGATACTGATAAAACTTCTAGAGAAAACTTTGAATATTCTCAAAGAAAAATTATGTCTAAATTACTTATGTGTGGTAATTATATTGCAGTAAACACTAGACGTGGTCCAGGAACTACTTTATTAGCACATCCAGAAACTATATCAAAATATTTTTATGGAGATAAACAACTTGTAAATGCGACAAATTATACTTTAATTGAATCTAATATAATTTCAAAAGATAAATTTATTATTTTAAGAGCGGATATAAATGGTGGTCATGAAGACGGGTTATTTGTAATAAAATCACTTGATGAAGATCAATACTTTATGAAAGAAACACCGAGTCTAAAAAATAGAATTATGTGGTTTCATATAAAATAAGAAAAACCTCTCAATTTGAGAGGTTTTTTAATTTATAGATTGTACTCTAACTTTATCATATTTTAAAAGAAGTTTATACATTCTTTCCCATTCATCATTAGGATTTTGGACTATCTTTTCAGACCACTGATTATTGTTTAAATATTCAACTATCATACCTACTTTAAAATCTTCTTTAGATTTAGGAATCCAATATCTTTTTGATTCTACAAAAGAGAATGATAATCCTCTATACAAATATGAAACATTTTCAGAATCAGTATTAAACATATTGATTTCTAATAGTTTTTCAGCACCTGTTCTATAGATTCTTCTTGGTGATTTCTCACCTTTGTATTTAATGATTGCAGATTCTTGATGAAAGTGATTTAATAGGAAAATAACATCTTTTCTCAATGTATCATTATCAACATCACTATATCCCATAGCAGAATTATCAAAAGCTTCTTTATAATAAGTTTGTAGGGGAAGTATCTGATAATCTTTGGCATAAAGAACAGATGTCATATCATCCAATCCATCAGATGATAATATAAGATAAGATATATTTGGGTTTTCTAAATTCACAAAGTATATATTATTTTTCAGATTCAGTAATCAAGAATATACTTACTAAATCTTTTTTTGCTAATTGTTTTACTTTTGAAAAATACTCAATTGCTTCTTCGACACTATAACAAGATGTTTTTATCAAAACTTCTTTTGTACTCTTTGTTCTTAAATAAAATGTTTTCATTTCTTATATATTATTTTTAGTTTATGTTAAACTCTTTTTTGAGCTCTATTTCAAAAATTTGATTCACTTCTTCCTTATATTTTCTAGGTATAACGATACTATCATGAATTGTTATAAGTTTTATCTCTGGATAAAATTGCATTACTTTTTTTATTACTGTATTGAAAACTAAATCAGATTCTGCTTTCTGTAAATCATAAGCAAGAACTCTATAATCACCATTTTCTTTTTTATAGTTTTTAATAAATTGATGTATTGTTGGAAATAACTTTTTAAAACCCTTATCTACTTTACTATTAGATATATTTCTACCAAAAAGAACTTTATAAGTCATTTCTTTAACCTTCTTTTTATCTTTTTCACCTAGTTGATTCATAACATATTGATAATATGTTCCAGATGTGGTAAGTTCTTTAAATAAAAGGAGTTCCTTCTGATCTACTAGATTAGAATCCATATCAATTATTTTAGTTAAGAAAAGTGGTTGACTATTTGGTATATCAATTTCACAAGTTTCTTCACCATCTATCAATAAACAGTTTTTTCTAATGAATGATTTAAGTATTGTATAATTTGTATGCATTCTACCATAATCATCAAAGTGATAAAATATATGTTTATCATTGATACAATCGACAGAGTATATGTTTCTATTATAAATGTCTATATCTTGATGTTTTAGAGCATCCAAGAAGAAAATCGCTCTATCATATTCTATTTTAACACTGAATAGATCAGAGACTAATTTTTCTTTTACAAGAGGTTCGATTAGACTTGATTTGGAAGTATCATTGATATGAATCATATCAACAAATTTATTTTTATACTTTTTTAAAAGTACTTTATCCAGATTTTTATATCTTTTTATCTTATCAGTGAATATATTCTCATCTAACGCATATATTCTTGAAGTAACTCCATTTCGATAGTTTGTTTTAAGTACTAAAATACCATTTGCAACTAAGTAGTTGATGTAATAGTTATAAAGATAGCCATACTTATCTTTTAATATAGTTGCATTTAATGCAAATCTATTCTCTTTTTTAAAATAATACTTTAAAATTAGATTATGTACTATATCAATTAGATAATTTGTTTTAAGTTTAGTGTTATTGAATTCTAATGTTTTTATAGTTGATATTCCATACAAACATTCTGGTAAAAATTGAAGTGAAAATAGTTTATCATCTAAACGTTTTGCTACGCTTTCTGAGCTTTCTTTAGTGACTATTACGTTTTCGATATACATAGTTTTTATATCAAAATTAGTCAGTATGTTTCGTTAAATTTTCAATTTTTTTCTTTCTATTTTGTTTTCTAATTGATGTTTTAATTTCACTATCTAATAGTCTTACTAATTCTGCTTCTACATCAATATTATGAAAAGAACTCAGATCTTTTACAAGTTCTCTAGAATAATCACATTTTAGTTTTCTAGATTTTGTTTCAACATTAACAGATTTTGTTTTTAAATTTATTTCTTTCATATTTTTATATTAAAAAAACCTACTTATGTAGGTTTTTTTGTTGTATTTATTGGTTCTATTGGCATTTTACCACCTTTACCTTTTTTCTTTTTATCATTTGATACTCCTTTTTCAAATTCAGAATAAACATCTGGATAAACTTCTCCTTCTCCATCAACATCATATTGAATATCAAAGAAATCTCCAAAATCTAATAACCCAGCTCTTGTCAATTCTATTTCACTAATTCTTTGTAAGTAAGTTCCAATATGATCTTCAATATCATCAATAAACTTATTAAATAGTTTTACTGTGTTATCAGTGAAGATACCAATTGCTTTTTTTCTTTTCTTACTAAATGAACCTAAAATAACTTTGAAAATATATTCAAGTTTTTCTGATTCTGATAAATATTCTTTAGTTACTTTATTTAATATTAGTTCTGTATTGATTTTAAATTTATCTTTATCAAAGAATTCTGGTACTACAAAGTCAAAGTCTAATAAATCTTGTTTTACTTCACCAATATAGATATTATAAAGTTTACATATTAAGTAAATATAAATCTCATCTTTTGATGAGCCTTTTAACTTTATATCTTTTAAATCAACAGATTGACAGAAATTTAAGAAGTTTATTAGTATTAAAGTGTATATCTCAACAAACTCAGTATCATTATTCTCACCTAACCTTGTATATAAAGGATTTAATAATTCAAATGACATATCATCTGAGTTATTTCTAATAATCAATTTCTCAATATTCTTTTGAAAATCATCATCCATTAAAAATGAACCTTCGGAAAGTGGGTTTAATATCTTATAAAAGAAAAATGTAAATGATTTCTCACCAAAGATATAATCTAAATCTTCTTCACTGGTATTTAAAAAGTATTTAATTGCCTCAATCATCTTATCAGTTAGTTTTCCTTGAAAAACAACTGGTATAATCTCAACATCAAAAAGTCTTGCATACTCATTCAATTCTTCCAAAACAAACTCATATTTACCTGCTTTATTTATAGCAGTTAAAACTAATTTATTTTTAGGAACTCTATTGTATTCTATGTTAGCGGGTTGTTCGTCTGGAAAATATTCAAAACAAAACCACCATTTTCTATTTAATAAACTTTTTACTCTACTATCTAAAGAGTTAAAGTAATTAATTGCGGGATTATAATAATTCTGCATTGCCAAATCTATAAGATTGATTGGCTCACTTGAAATACTTTTTGTTTTAATTGTGAATTCCTTACCATTCCAATTAACCCAAATTTTACTTCCTTGTATATCTTCTATAATAGATATTTCATTACTAAATAAAGAATTTAATAATTCCTCATCATTTATACCATTTAAGGTAACTAATTTACTCATAACTTGATTTCTGTTTTTTTATCAATTTGTTATATATATTGTATTCTATTGCTGTTCCTGTAAAGAAACTATAATTTTATCTAAATTCTCTTTAGTAAATCCATTTAATGGACCACCACCACTTTTTAAATAGTCTTGATATAGTTGATTGTAATCATCTAATGTATAGATTGTATTGTTTATATCACTGAAAATAACTGAAGTATCGGATGAACTTATTGTATTATTATTTAATGGAGTCGTTCCGAATCCAGTACCCATTTCTGGTCCAACTAATTCTGTACCATTTACTTCATTTATAAAGTTGTCAAATGTTTTAATTTTCATTTTCATGATTTATTTTTTCATAATACTCACCTTGTTCTTGAAGAGAATATTTATTTAATTTTTGATTATAAATTAAGTTGTATAAAAATCTATCTTGAAGTTTATATGTTTCGTTACCTTTCATAAATACAGTACAATCATCTTCTGAATGTGTATTATCAATATTTATAATTGGTAATCCGATTTTACCATTTCTATCACTTAAATCACAAATTACCATCATATTACCATCAAGTAAAGTTCTAACTCTCTCACAAGTGGTATTCTTAGACAAATACATAAGATCTTTAGGAGTTTCTTCGGATTTATAGTTATATAATTCCAAAAATCTATTCTCTCTATCAGAAAGTGCTTTCTTTTTAGAAACTTTATCCAATATACGATTGGCCTCAATTTCTTTCAAAGATTCACCAAGAATATAGTACTTCAAAGTCTTTTTTAGTCCCATTTCCATATGATTTGTTTTATTTAGTATATATTATTTTTTATTATAGTAAAAAATATATAAAATGTTAAAAGGATTAAGATTTTTAATATATACTTTTATGGATAAGCAGTTATTAGACGCATTAAATAATTTATCAGAATCACTTGAAATGATCTCAAAAGCTCTTGAGAAAAAAGAAGGTAGTAATACTACAACTACCAATGCACTTCAAAGTGGTAATTTCTCACAACAACTAACTGAGATTTCAGTTAGTTTAAAGTCTATTAAGTCAGATACTAAAAAGATTTTAGAGAAACAGAATACTATTTTAGAGATGCAAAAGAAGAAAGATTCTGATAAAAAGAATGCTATTGATGAAACTGGTGAAGATCCTAAAAAACAAAGTAATCTTAAAAAAGGAGTAACTACCATACTTTTAATCGCAGTTGCGGTGTTAGCAATTGGTCTAGCATTTAAAATAATAGGTAAGGTTGACTTCCTATCCGTCGTTTCACTTGGTTTGGCAATTGTTTTAATTTCACACGCATTTCAAAAGATTGCAGACGCCAAAATGACAGTGGCTCAAGCATTTACTGCAGGTAAAGTTATGGTTCTAATGTCTATAGGAATTGCACTATCTTCATGGATTTTATCATTTGTTAAACCTATATCATTTGGTCAAGCAATAACTGCTATTTTAATTGCAGGTATGTTTAGTGTAATTGCCTTTGGAATTAAAAAAATGATAGGTGCATTAGGTGCAAATATAATAACATTGGGTAAAGCCATTTTGCTTTTACCAATTTTATTACCTGCAATTGCATTAGGAATCGCACTATCATCTTGGGTTTTATCATTTGTTAGACCAATATCATTTGCTCAAGCAATAACCTCTATTTTAATAGCTGGTATGTTTACTGTAATTGCATTTGGAATTAAAAAATTGATAAATGCATTGGGTGCTGATATAACAACATTAGGTAAAGCAATTATGTTCTTACCTTTAATACTACCTGCAATTGCATTAGGAATTGCGGCATCATCTTGGGTATTAAAGATGATAACTCCAATATCATTTACACAAGCATTGACCGGAATTTTAATTGCGGCAATGTTTACTGTAATTGCATTTGGAATTAAAAAATTAATATCTGCGTTTGATGGACTAAGTCCAGCAAAAGCAGCGGTAACTGCTATATTAATGCCTTTACTACTAGTTGCTATGTCAATGGCAATTGCACTATCATCAAAATATCTAGCACAAATAGTTCCAATGACTTGGGCCAAATTCTTTACCGCAATTGGTATATCAATAGTATTTGTCGTATTAGCATTTGCACTGAAACTAATGGCACCTGCAATTGAAAAAATAAAATTTAAAGATATTTTTATAATACCTCTTTTATTTACTGCGTTATCAATTGCAATTATGCTCTCATCTAAAATATTAGCAGAGACTACCCCTATTGATTATGCACTATTATTTAATATTGTTATATTTTCTATAGCATTTGCCATCGCAACAATTGCATTAGGATTTGCAGCTTGGGTACTTTCAAAAATAGGAATTAAGAAAATTATAGAAGGTGGATTATGTATTGTTATACTAGCAGCAGTTGTTGCGGCATCATCACTCTTAATAGCAGAAGGTAGTTATACTACTTATCCAGATTGGAAATGGGCACTTGGTGTTGGTGCATCTATTTTAGCATTTGGTTTAATTGCTACGGTATTTGGTTTAATAATTGAGACTGGTATTGGAGGAGCAGCACTTTTATTAGGTGCCGTTGCTATAGTAGGGATTGCAGCAGTAATAGTTGCGACTTCTTATATTCTATCAGCAGGTAAATATGGAAACTATCCCGGTATAGGATGGGCAATGGGAGTTGGTATAAGTTTAACGGCATTTGGTTTAGCTATGGCCGGTTTAGGTAGTATGATTCTTTTATCTTTTGGATTGGGAATGGCTGCATTAGTTGCAGGTGGTGAAGCGGTTTTATTAATATCACAGACAATAGTAGATTCTGCAGCAATTTTAAATAAAGGTAATTTTAGTGGTGGTCCTACCTTAGAATGGGCGGGTGGTATTGCTCTTGCATTAGGAGCATTCTCTCCAGTTTATGCCATGTTAGCAGCAAATAAAATAATGAGTTTATTTGGTGGTGGAGTTGGACCGGATGATTTTGCACAAGCAATAAGAACAGTATCTATGGGTATTGTCGATGCTGCAAACTTTTTTGCAGATCCTAAAGTTAAAAATAATTTTAAAGGTGGACCACCTAAAGCTTGGGCGGAAGGTGTTGGAGGGGCTATAGCAGCATTTGCACCGGTATATAAAGCACTTAGTAGTGGTGGATTCTGGGGTAACAAAGTTAGTGCCAAAGATATGAAAGCAGGTATTCTAACTATTACAGAAGGAATTATTACAGCCGCGGATAGATTTGGTAAAAATAAATCTAAGTTTGATATATCAAATACTCCTTCTAAAGAGTGGGGTAAAAATGTTGGTGCTGCATTAGTTGCGTTTACACCAATATTTGATTATATGCAGAAGAGTTGGTCATCTGGTAAAGGTGCTGCAAATGATTTAGTATATGGAGTTACTTCAATTGCGAATGCTATAGTTGGTGTTGCTAAGAAATTCGCGACGGTTAAAAAAGATGTTTGGGGTTCTTATCCACCAACTACTTGGATAAAACCAGTCGCAAGTTCAATTAAAGGTTATGTTAAACTCGCAACCGATTTAATGGATTTTGATCCAGATGATCTATCAAATATAGATACAATTGTAAAATTACTAATAAACACTGCGAAAACTCTTTATAATAATAGAAGATACTTTACAACAATGAACTCTGCATTTGTTCCAAGTGTAGATAAGAATATTACAGGATATAAGAATCTAAGTGCCAAATTAGCAAATACTAGTTTAATCGCATTAGCAAAAACTAATCTAGTTGCTCTATCATTGGTAGGTGTGGCAAGAACTATATGGTCAGGAAGACAATATTTTTCAAAAAATATTGATCCTAATTATATGAATAATTTATCAAAAAATATAATGGATTATCAAAAGTTGGCAAATAATTTAACAAGAATGGATAAAACTACTTTCTTCGGTGGAGTTAGATCATTACTCGGATTAGATCCAATTTCACAAGCAGCAAGAGGAATGATTACTATGGCAGGTGCTTATGATAAACTAGCAACATCATTGAAAAAATTTGGTGGTGCACTATCATCAATTGATGGTAATAAGGTGAATCTAATAAGAAAACTAACTGGTAACTTAGCAGTTTTAGCAGCAATGAATCAAGATAATTTAGAAAATATGATGAAAACTCTTGAAGAAAGAGCAAGTGTATTTAGTAAATTAGTTGAAGTTGATAGTGAGAAATCAAAACGTCCAACAGTTGGAGATAAAAAAGTAGCACCTACCACACAACCAAAACCTGGAGGTAAATCAAAAATGGATACTCATGCACAACTTGATATGATTATTCAATTATTAGGAAATATAGGCACAACTACTAAATCTTTAGAAGATCATGTTTCTGGTGCATCAGAAGGTAAAGTACAAACTACTAGTGTAGCAGGTGGTGGTAATAGTGGTGGTGGATTTTGGTCTAGTATGAATCCATTTTAGAAATTTATAAATAGTTTATTTATTTTAAAACAAATATCATATAAACAAATATAACATAATTATGAATAAAATATCTTTTTTAAAAAAATTAAAACTTTTTCTATCCTATAGAAGAATAGTTAAACTAAACAAAGTAGAACTTGAAAGAGGTTTAAATATAAGAGTCGATAATGCTTACCGATTATATACTGTATTGAATGTTCCTGAAGAACTTGTAGGTGAGGCATATTCACTAAAAAAATCAGATATTGATAGAATATCAGATACTTATATTAGAGAATATAGTGGAGAAGTTGCAAGATTCTTAAATACCAAAGGACTAGTTGAACTTTTCAGGTCATATGAGATTAAAAAAGTTGATAAATACTCTTATCTAATTGTAATTGGATTCTCATTACTTGAAACACCTAAACTTTATAACAATCTTTATTATAAAGTTATTCCTGGCTTAGTGATATTAAGTATCATATCTTACTTTTTACTTAAAAATTAGTAAACTTTCTTTTATATTTCTTTATAATATAAAAATATAAAATATAATATGAATAATTTTTATGAGCTATCGGAAGATACAATAAATGATTTTTTTGATGTTTTTAATAAAAAAACATTTCCTGTTAAAATTGACTTTGAATTTATTGGAGTTAAAAAACAAAAACAACTTATTAAAATTGCGAAAATTGCAGATGATTACGCATTTGTTCTAAAAAAAGATTTAAAAATAACTATCAATGAAGATTTAATGGATGCTTTTGATGAGGAGTCAAGAACTATTTTAATCGAACAAGAAATTGATAAGATTAACATGAACTTAGAAAGTGGTAAAATTAAATTAGTAGGAACCGATTTTAATACATTCTCTTCAATTGTAGTAAAATATGGTGTAGAAAAAGTAAGTAGAGCGAATCAGGTTGAAACTTTATTTGCAGAACAAAAAGAAGACCAAGATAACGATTTTATCGTATAAAAATAATTAAAAAAAGTATGTCAGATATACAAACAAATGTAATTAAACCAAGTGTTATTTTTACAGAAAATGATATAGATTATAGAAATATTGGTGAAGATTTTGAATCTAACTTAGATAAAAAATATCAAGAAATATTAGAATTTATAAAAAATAATAATGGTAAAGGTGAGTCAGAACTTAAAAAAGACAGTCTTTATAAAGATGCACAAGTTCTTTGTAATAATTATACAAATGTATTAAAATCTACCAAGTATAACTTTAATTTAAACAGAGGTCAATGGAAATTTCTAAGTGATCTAATTCAAAGTAAATTAGAATACGATGTGAATACAGTATTCTTAGCTATCGAACTAACTGAAATATTAGGAACTATGAGATCAGATAAATTTGCAAATGATACTGAGTCTATTCCATTTTTAGTAAGTGCAACAGAGATAACTTATATCTATCACTTAATTGCAGAACATAAAGTTAAAGGTCTTACAAAAGATACTTATACATTCTCAGAGATTCTCAAAAGAATTGGTGCGGTTAGTAAAGTTTTTAACTACTATGATACTGTCGGTAAAAATGTTGCAACCGATGTTCTTGATTGGGTTGCTTGTTTTGAAGAAGGAGTTACTCAAGAGGTTAGAAGTAACCAAACAGAAATTGAGTTTGAAGAAGTAAAATAATTAAAAACCCTTAGATAAAATCTAAGGGTTTTTTAGTTACGGAAATATCATAACTTCCTCCGTAGACAAAAACGAAAATGATGATCGACGTGGTGGTCTGGTAGGTAATGTAGTATTTATTACAATGGGAACAAATGGTCCTATTGTTTCAATAGGTTTATAAGGCTCAGTTAAATCTTTTAACCCTCTTATCTCATAATTCTTTTTATCACTATAAACACACCCATATCCATTATCAGAAGTCACTTCAATAGTTATGAATGGATCAATATTTGAATCTATTGTAAAATTGAATGGTAATAAATCATCACCTTGTCTAAATTCAGAAATTGTTTGAACAGAATCCCAATCAATTTCTCGCCATTCAGTAATATTCTTCCAAATATAAGTATTACTTTGAAGATTACTAGTAAAATTAGAATATGGTGTAATAGTTGACTGAGTTGTACTTAATAACTCATAAATATCTCTATTATACTTAACTAAACTAGTTTCTAAATATGATTGATTAGAAACCCAAGGTGTGACTAACTCATAGTTTCTAGGAGAGTTTGTTTTATTAGTACTTGCCGCTAACTCATAAACACCACTTACATTATTAAATGCAACCGTTTGGTAAACAGACTCATATAATTTACCATAATATGTAACTCTATCACCAAAATCATAACTAACAAATGGTGCCCATTCTTTATATGTCTTATACGTTCTAATTTTAATATTAAAATAGTCTGGTAAATTTAATATTTTACCATTAAAAGGTTTTGGTGGGATAACCAAACCAGTCTTAGTTTTATCAGCACCTACATCCGGAATAATTGAATAAAAATCTAATACACAATTATAAACAGTAGAACCACTATTTACTGGCATAAGATAAGCTTCATTTAATTTGAACGTAATTGGTGTCATATTATCATAAATATTAACTATTCTAGTATCCTGTAGTTTATGTTGTATTTGAGTTCCTCCTGTAAAATAAGCACTACCAGTAATATCAAGTATCTTATGTGTTAAAGGTATAATATTTTTCTTTAACCAATATTTTAAACCTTGTAGTTTTATAATAACCTCATCTAATGTATAGTTTAACGTATTATTACCTTCTTTGTCAGTAATAAAATAAGTTAAATTAAACAAATTGGTATCTTCAAAGTTATCATTTGGCATCGTATGTTTAATAAAATCATTCTCAGTCCAACCCTCAACACTATTATCAAAAATATCAGGAATCTCAACTTTAAATAACTGTAAGAAGTTAGCAGAGCTCGCGTCAATATTTCTGTAGTATTCATTTAATTGTAAGTCATTATAACCAAAAAAGTTTATCGCATTAATAATCGATTTATAAGAGCCAATATAAGGATATATTAAATGTTTCATCATCAACATTTCCTTTCTTTTCATATTCAAATAAACCCAATCAATACCACCTTCTTCAATATCATATTGTTTAAATATAAAAACGTCATCAGGAGATATTAGTTTACCAACATTACCTAGTTCTATTTTATGTCTAATATCTTCCTCTTCAGTTTGTCCATACGTAAAAAATCTACCTATTTCTTTATCAACTACTTTTATACCAAAACTCAAATAAAGTGTATCATTCACAGTTGGATGATTAACCGTAGTCGATTCTAACTCTAACATATCAGTCGCCAAATTAAAGAAATCAACTATTATAGATTTTGAATAAACTTCTCTAATTTTAAGTAAAGTACCATTATTATATGATATATACTGATTTATATGACTAGTTTTATCTTTAATATAAATAACTATATGTTGACCTGCCTTCAATCCCTTATCAGTAAAATATTCGGTTGAATAATTACTAAGTGATATAAGACCTCTTTTATCAGGACCATTTATATCTAATGTTTGTAAAATTATTTCAGTTTCTTCTTTAGTATCATTAGTAAAGTTTATATCTTCTCGTTTATACAATTGTAATATAGAACGTAGTGCTCCTTCATTCTGAGATTGGAAACCAACAAATAATTGAAGTGGCTCTACCGATGTTGAAATATCAACCTCATCATCAATATAACTCAATGAATACTCAATCTTATCAAATATTGTTTGTTGATATTCTGATATAGAAATCTTAGATATATCAGTATTTGAATTTCTATTTAAAACAATATTATTTAAAGGAGTTGGACCAACATATGAGTATGAACCAGTTGTAGTTCTAGATAGTTGTTCACCAGAAAAGTCATATAAAAAGAATTGTGGTACATTATCTGAAAACCATTTCCAATAATATTCTACTCTGTAATCATTAGTAAAGTTTTCTCTTGGTCTTCTAAAATAATCTCTGGTTTTTAACCACATATCATCTCTTTCCTTAAAGTTAGGATCTAAAGTACCATATAAATTATCATTTATATAGCTTGCCGTTGCAGTTACTACTATTGCATCATTATTTAATTCTACTAATATCTCAACTATTTGATTAAATGATGGTTGTAATATCCACATAGATTTTCTATCAGGGTTATAAATTATTTTTGTTGTTGGTGCACCAAGTGAGTTTAGATATACTAGTTGTTGTGTTATAGAATCTACAACAACTACGGAACTTCCATTTTGTGATGATATATAAATAGCACCATCATATTGATTTAATGCCATATATCCATAGTTTGCAATATCGGTTTGTTTTAAAATACTACCATCCAATCCTAATTTTGTTACTTCAAAAGATGAATCTGAGATATTCATATCACCAGTTAAATTATTATAAATAATATCATTAAATATCTGAGTTGGAATAGATAGTAAATTAAGTGAACCATTATCGATTTTATATAAACCAGCAGAACCATAAACAAATATAGATTCATTTGCAGGTTCATACAAAATATTATTGATAACACCCGGTATATTATAGTATGAATTACCAGGTTGTAATACTCTTGTATTACCATCTATTCTCAAAACATTATCAACAGTAACAACATAAATATCATTTTCAAACTCATTATATGTCATCTTACCAGTATTACCAAAGTTAGAAATAATCGATGGAAAATCTGGTACTGAGTTAAATGTCGTAGATTTAAAGATATGAACTAAATTACTATAACTAATATAAACATCACCATTTACAGGATTTACTATCAAATCAACCGCATCATAAGCCAAAGAAAATGATGTAAGTAAATAGTTTGTAGATGGATCAACAATATAAACTTTATTCAAAGATAAACAGTAGATATAATTATTTATAGGATTAAATTCCATTTTAATACTTTGTGTATTATTAGGTAAAGTAATTGTAGTAATATATGTTCCACTATATGAATCATGTACAACCAAATCATCTCCTAAGGAAAGAATAGTTTCTGATAATTGAATATATTTAATATCAACTAGATTAGTAGTTGACTCATATTCATTCACCGTATAAGTATTTGGATAGAAATTTATATTAAATTGCGTATCACTAAATTGATACTGATTAAATTGACCACCACCAGTAGAGCTAATAGGATCACATTCTGTTTGTCCAAATCCTAAATTAAATGCAATAGTAACAAATGGTGATTTATTACAAATTGTATTATTATAGTCCCAAAAAGGACCTTGATAGCTTAAATTTAACACATGTGGATCTAAAAACTCAACAGCAAACTCTTGATTCATCAAAGGCCAATAAGTATTATTAAGTGAGAATACCATACCTGTAGCGAATCCTTCTTGTTCAAATGACAATGATGATGATGCAGATAAAATAACCTCATTAGAAGCAACTAAAGTACCTTGATTACCTTTTATCTTTTTAGTTATTTTATAATCATTTAAACCAGGTAGATTTACTTTACCAGTTGTAATAGTATAATCAAAAGCAACATCAGTTTGTTTAATATCAAACTTTAAAACACTATTTATATTACTGATAAGAAACCCATACTCTTTTAAATCATTTGAATATAAATCAACCCAAGATTTCAAAGTTAGTGGAATATCAAAGATCGATGCAGTTGCAGTAGATAATGATGATGTTGTACTTTGTACAATGTGATCTTTATTATTTATCTTTACATTTAAAGAAGGTCCTAAATTATTAAAAAGTACTCTTGAATGCTCAATAAAGTAATTTGCAGTTGTTCCAACTAATACAGAACTAACATCAATTGGTACATTAGGATATTCAGTTTTAATAACTATCGAATTAAAAAATACAGAGCTAATAGGTCCACCTGCAACATATGTATATTCTAATTCAGCATTGATACCAAGCTTGTATAAGCCAATATAATTTCTTGTTAGCCAATTTCTAAGAGTTCTATCAATTGTTCTTGGTAAATCTAAACCAATACCTGTATAAACATAAGATATTTGCTCTTCATAAACCATCTTGTTTATTATTATCTTTAATCCGTATTCATCTAAATCAGTAAAAACTATATTGTATTTAAAGTTCTCTGAGTAATCATAATTAAATTCTGGTTTAAGAGTCTCATTTACTTCAATAAGTCTTTCAAATGCTCTGTATTCTGTTCCAATTGAGTATGTTGGTCCAACCTGTGTATGATAAAAATTTACAACCGCATATCTACTTGGATAAACTAAATCTGCCTTTAAGTAACTTTTATCATAATAGAGATCAACATTAAATATACTCAAATCATCTTTATACTTTTCCGCAGCAGATGCCAATGTGGCTGAACTAGATTGAGTAAATCCATAATCATAGTAATATTTATCCCTTGTTAAATATATTTGTGCAAATAATAACGATTCTACTACAGTAGACTCATTTACTCTAATATACGTTGGATTTGACCAATGTGAATTATCATTTCCAGGATTTATAAATTTAGTTGTATCATCAACATGACTATGAGTATAAGATTGAACACACTGATATAGTTTACCATCAAATGTAACTTGATCATCTACATTATAGAATTTTATATTATTATTTGAAGTGAAATCAAAAATATCAGCAACCGTAAAAAAGTTTTCATTTGTAACAGAACCAACTACCTTAAATTCTTGTCCAGATTTTAATACTCTTGGATAATGTAAATAGTCTACCACTAATATTTTACCATCTGCAGTTATTTCCAAACCACCGTCATATAGTTTTGGTAAATCCGTTCCTAAAACAACCTCAATAATTAAATCAGAACCTGATGGTAATAAAACTGGATTAGTTAAATATTCAAAGTGTATAATATCTGTTATCTCTGGACCCTTTATAGTATAAATACCATCATTTAACTTACTATTTACTATATTTAGTTTTTTACCTCTATAAACTTTATCATAAAAGTTTGGCTCATTCCAAGGTGATAAATTATTCACATAATTTGTATCAATATAATTATAAACACCAACTGCGTCTATACCAGATATTGTTTTACTCGCATATAAATTAGTATTTGAATAGTCTCCGTAATAATTAGTCTCAAAAGTAGAGTTATCTACTGTTGATATAATTAAAATTGCATTCTTTTTTGTACCAACAACAACAAATGTTTGATCTGGGTTAGTAAATTCTAATAATGACTGATTAAATATAATTAAAGTTCCTACTGGAAATACTGATTCAAAATTACTACCATATATCCATTTAGAATAGAAGTTTGGATCATTATTTACCGGTTCTATCTTAATTATTTTTTTATTTAGTGCATTTTTACATCCATAGAAATGAAATCCATATTCATTAAATAACTGAAATTTATTAGTTCCTAGTTCACCTGGCGACTCAAATTCAAATGATGGTATTCTCTCTAATGTATAAAGAGCATATGTTTTAAAAGTATCTGTTGAATTCTCATCAAAAAGTATATCACCTTGAAATAGTTGAGTTGTTTCATCATATCTGAAGTTTAGAGCGTCTCCTTGTTTATTAAAGAAATATAAATTTTCGTGACTTGACATTAAGTTTATTAAGTTTTGATTATATATTAAATTTTGAGTTCTTGATATTTAATATATAATAAAAAATTATTTACTTAATATGAAGTACTTAAAACTATTCGAATCATTCTCTGGTATAATATCAGAAAATCTACAATACCATATTGATAATAATAAACCTATTGTAGAAAATGTATTTAGACCTGGTTCTAATCAATACTTTAATCTAATTAAAGAAGCAAGACAATTATTTGATGCAAATCAAATCGAATTATCTGAATTAGATACTGAATTATTTGAATCAACTGATATAGGTAGATTTGCAGAATATGAAGGAGTGACAGTTCCTTTAGATTTACCAATGGAAACTATACACGAGTTAAATGAGGCAGAATACCAAGGTAAAGAAGTAGAGTTGAATAAACCTATGAGAGGTGGTGCTAAGAAATATCACGTTTTTGTTAAAAATCCAAAAACAGGTAATGTTAAAAAGATTTCATTTGGTGATGTACATGGTGGTTTGACTGCCAAAGTAAGTAATCCTAAAGCAAGAAGTTCTTTTGCAGCAAGACATAAATGTTCAACTAAGAAAGATAAAACTAAAGCAGGCTACTGGGCATGCAGAATTAACAAATTTGGACATCTCTGGAATGGAAAAACTTATCCTGGATACTGGTAAAAAAAAATAAATAAATGAAAAGTTATAAAGAATTTGTATTAGAGAATAAAACAGAAAAAAGTAAATTTATTATTAATAAATTTAATTCATATATTAGTGAAGATAATTTTACTGATACTGAATATTTACATAGAACATACAATAAGATTTACGATAAGAATATTTCTACTCTTGCTAGGAACATATACTTGTCCAATACATTTACTATAGAGGAAAGAAGAAGAATAGACTATTATTTATACACAACTAATCAAAAATTTGAAGATGTGTTCAATCACTGTTACAATAATGGTGATATGTTACAAGAAGAATTTTTTGGAGGTATTGTAAACCTTCTTTCAAAAGGTGTGGATTGGATAGAAAAGGGTGCACTGAAAACCGCTAAGTCAATAGGTGATGCCGCAAAAAATGGATTCGAAAAATTACTAAAAAGTGTTAAAACTGTTTTAGAGTTTGGTGAGAAAATATACAACCAATTTTTACAAGGATTCGGTAATTTAATAGGTAAGTTGGATGAATATGCCAGTAATGCTTTTGGTATTATTCAACCAGATGATAGTAAAATGACTCAATTTAGTGATGCTATGTTAGAATATATTAAATTAGAAGTTGAAAAAACTGCAAATTATTTTGAGCTTTTAATAAAAGGAGCTGATTCACTATCTATTCTTTTCACCGATCTATCCAAAAAGATATCTTTAAAGTTAAAAGAATTTTTCACAAATTTCTTTTCAAAAGAAAAGATAAATGACTCATACTCTTATGAATCATTTATCAACTACCAATTGAATGAAGCTCTAACCGGAAATTTCTTTGATAATATAACTGAATTTATTAAAACTACACGACCATTTAGTTGGCTAATAGAACTTGGTCAATATTTAGAAAATCTAACTGGTAAAATTATTGTAAAGATAAAACAAAAAATTGTTGAGTTTATTAGAGATATTTCAGATCAAGATATGGCAAAGAGTGCAGGATTTATTAAGAAGAATGAAAGTTTATCCGATGATGATTTTCTATTTGAAGGATTTTCTGCAAATTTTGCATCATCAAGTTCACGACCACTTTATTTAGCGATAGACATGATGCAAATCTATTCGATGATATATGTTAAAGGTGAAAGTAAAAACGTTGAGGAATGGGGTGATTTAGCAAAGAATATTCTTACTGGTAATTTAGTAGGAGCCGCAGAAGAGGGGTTCAAAAAAATAACAAAAGGTGCACTAACGGTTGGCAAAGCAGCATTTAATGTAGTTTTTCCGTGGGTAATGCCAGTTATAAAAGGGATATCTTTATTCTTTACTTTATATGGACTTTGGAAGAAAATAAAACCACTCGTAATCGCAGCAAAAGATAAAATAAAAGCAAAAATAACAGGTGCAACTGCTTCTACACCAGGAGCCACTGCATCTACACCACCGGCTCAACCAACTGGTGCAACTGCTTCTCCACCGGGTGCAACTGCATCTACATCTTAAATAAAAATAACATAAAAATATGAAACACCTAAAAGAATACAAAATATTTGAATCTAGTATAACTGCAACTAGATTGGAGATTCCATATGAAACATATGCAAAAGATCCTAAAACCGGTTGGTTAGATCCTAAAAATAAAATTTCTGGGAAGTCTAAGATTATTGATTATGCTGATAGAAAAATAGTTGTCTTTAATGTTAATGGAATTCACGTTCCATTTTATTTATCATCTGGACATGGTGGTAAAAAAGATGTAACTAGTGGAAAATGGTATCCATTTTTTGGAATAGGACCTGATAGATGGTTTAATAAGTTATCCGCTAGTGATATAAATAATTATTATGGAATAGATTTATTAAAACAAATTTCTCAATCACTTGATAGTAAAATAGGTGATATTAGAAATGATAGTTCTATACCAAGAGTTTCACCAACTGGTATACATATAGATTTTATCAATAAAGATTTAACACCGGTTGAGAATGAAATGCCTGATACTAAGATTAAATTTACTCAAAATTTGGAAAATTTAAAAAGAAAATTAGGTGTATGATACTTCCATTTCAAGAAAATAAATTAGATAATAATGTATTTATCAGAGAGTTTAAACAAGATACTGACTCTGGTGAGTTTATGTGGCATCGTGATAGAGAAGATAGAATAATTGAATCTATTGGTGAAACAGATTGGCAAGTACAATTAGATGATGAATTACCAAAAATTATTGAAGGTGAAGTTTTTATACCAATGGGAGTTTATCACAGAGTTATAAAAGGAACTGGAGACTTAAAAATAAAATTACAAAAATCATGAAGTATTTAAAAGTATATGAATCATTCATACTAAATGAAAATGAGATGAAGTTTGAAATTACTTGGAAAAAACCAGATGATAAAACAATTTTGTCAGAATTACATGAATTGATAAATAACATGGAATTGTTTTTTAAACCAGAAAATTTTGATAAGGTTTATAACAAGATACCTAGTGTCTTCCATTACGTAGTAAAAAATTATCTTAAAAAAGATACAACTGATGCTGAAGAAATTAAAAAACTATTATTAAATAAAAACCCAGAAAGTTTTGGTGAATTTAAAAAAGACATAGTGGGTGTACCAAATGATAAAGGTGTTATAGAAGGTGGTGATCCAACCTGTATAAAAGAAATATCAGATTTTATAAAATCTTGTGAGGTAGTTACTTGGAATAATGTTGATTCAACCGGAAATATGGGAGATTTAACAAAAATATTTGGACATGTATCTGGAAAGGGAGGTTGGAAAGGTTCTTTTCAAGTTAAAAATAAAGGCATAAAAGGTATTGAAGAACTAAAAAATGCATTACCCACTTGTCCAATTAAAGCAGATGTTGAAAGATACTTAATAACCTATGATGACTTGATTAAAAATCATGGTAAAATATCTCTACCAACTCCTTTTGTCATAAACCTAAAAGATAATGATGGTAATCCATTTAGATTGATTGGAGGACATAAACGATCTACCATAGCTCTTCAACTTGGTATACCGGTACAAGTACTATTCATAAAATTTTAAAAAATAAAAACCCTATTATCTAATAGGGTTTTTGTAATTTAACTCATGGTTAAATCTCTTACTTATAAATTCATTTAGTTTTATACATTTCTCAAACATTTCTTGTTCTTCTAATTCTTTTACAATTTCTTGTAAATAATCTTTAGTATAAACTTTCAAATTACGGTTATATAATATACCATTTGTAATTCTTTCAAATACGTTTTCTGCTCTCATTTTTAATCTTTTTTAGAACTATAGTTCTCATTATAAATTCTAATAACCTCATCATATTCAGTTACTACTCCTTCTCTAAAAGTATCATTATCATACTTTTGTTTGTTTATATACTCTTTTATATAATCCGCATAATCAAGTTGTATAGAAATATCTAATTTTTCTTCATCAAACTCTTCATCAGGTGTTGAATCAACTGCTTCATCAACCTTAGTAACTATATCATCAATATAATCCACTGAAGAGAATCCACTATTCTCTAATAAAACTTCTAACTTTCTTCTTAACTTTCTATTACTAATAAGTAAGTTATTTGAAATAGATAAATCGATATAATCTTTTGAATTTCTTAAAGCATCCAATCCATCAACATCAGTTTCTGAAATAACATTATATTTTCTGAATACCGGTGAAAATGTATTCGGTATAAAAGTAACTTCATCATCAGATAAATCTAACATTGTTATTCCCTTTTGATCACCATAATCGTTTCTATCCATTTGATATAAAGACCCTATAAACGTGAAATTACTATTCTCTTGGCGAATGTGTATATGACCAGAGAAAGCTCTCTTATACGACTTAAAATCTTCTACATCTATCTTATCCGCGTTTCTATGTGCAACTGAATTAAGGTGCATTTTACATCCATTTAAGTCAGAGTGACACATTAGATAATCACCTTGATTAGATCTAATCTCATTTACCATATCTAAACGTTTTTCAACCCAAGGCATTAAAACGATTCGTTGACCACCTAATTGTAAGATTGTTGTTTCTTCATATACGGTAATGTTATCGATATATCCATATAATCTAACAGAGTTTACTTCATTAGACCCTTTATTCCAAAGATCATGATTTCCAACCATTATATGAACAGGAAGAATTTTAGCTAACTCTCTAAGTATTTTTTCTACTTTATTTAAAACAATAATAGGTAAACTAGTTCTATTATCAAATAAATCACCAAGGTGTATTAAGACATCACCTTCTTTTACATTTTCTTTTAAGTAAGGTATAACAAACTCATAAAATGTTGACTCCATCATATTCAACCACTTATCTAAATTATTCAGATAAATACCGAAATGTGTATCAGTTATCATAAAAACTCTCATCAATAAAAATTCTTTTTTATTTATATGATATTTATCTACAAAGTTATATGTTTTGATCTAATATTTCATTTATTCTACTATATTCCCAATAAGGTACTCTAATCAATCTTATATTATTATCAATACAATATTTATTTTTAATTTCATCATTTGTGGTTATATATTCTAAATTTCCAATACCAAAGTATTTATTTTCTATAAAGTGATGTTCACCATCATATTCAATAATCATTTTATAATCAGGTAAATAAAAGTCAAACTTTAATCTCTTTATTCTTTTACAATCTTCAAAAGAGTGATTCATAAAAAATAATATTTTTTTACTTTCAAGATAAAATTTAATACTATTTTCTCCTCTTGATGTCGAATTACATAAAGAACAACCGTGGCCATATTCATGATAGTATAAGTATTGACTAAACGTTCCGTGAATTTTACAATAGATATTAATAAATCCCTTATATACATTTAAGTCATTATAAAGATAAGCATCTTTATGTATTTTTTCTAGATTATTTAATCTTTCCTCGGTAATGCTAGTAAGTTTGTGAGAGTCTCTTGCACATTGCTCACAACCAGAACCAGCATATAGATGTGCATCTGGTGTTTGCTCAAATATACCATGAACAGGACATATTATCTGAACCTTTGTCCTGGTGTTTTTATAAATCACTAAATCGTATTTATATCTAGAATTATGTTTTGCTTCGGATCTTACTATGAAATCTTTACCTCTTTTAGACTTTATATTTAACGATTTAATCTCTCTAATTATAGTATTCTCCTTTAATCGACAATTCTTATTACAGAATTTTCTATCTGGTCTACCATAATTAATCTCTTTACTACAATACCTATAACTACATTCCATATACTATATATTATATACTAAAAGTGGAAATGTCAATTTTCTTAACATATTTAATAAAAAGACAGATATGTATAAAAAAATAATAATATATAATTTATAAAAAATAATTAAAAAGCATATGCCCTTACCTCACTTTACCCAGTTACAAGGCGTTGGTTCACCTGGGGGACCTGGTACACTACCAGATGAAGTAGTATATTTAAACTTATTTGAGATAACATTTATATTACCTGTTATCTTACAAGCACAAGGTAGAGACCCGATCTTGTTATTACAAAATGCAACTAAAGTATCTTTAAACTTAACTGAGTTTGAAGGTGTTGGTACTAAACAACAAAGATTCAAATACTCTACAAGAGAGTTTGTTACAACTCCTACTAAAACATCAGGAGTTATTGCAATTCCTATTCAAGTAAATGTTAATCAACAAGGTTCTATAGAGAATTGGAATACAATGAAAGCTTGGTATGACTTAGTATTTAACTCTCAAAATGGTGCACTTCACTATAAAAGTGATATTATTGGTACTATTATTGTTAATCAACATGATAAAAAAGGTGTTGTATTAAGAAGAGTAACATTCCAAAACTGTCAAATAACTAAATTACAAGGTTATGATTTAGATTGGAGTTCTAATAATATTATTGATTCAGTATTAGCTGATTTCACATATGATTACTTCATCGATGAGTATATTGATAATAACTTTACAATCAACCCACCGTTGGTTTCAGGTTACTAATATCATTTATAATAAAAATAAAAAATCCATCAAATTGATGGATTTTTTTATTTTTATGTATTTTAGAATTTAGGCATTTGCATATTACCAGTCATACTTTGAGCACTTTTCATCATTGAACCAGTGTCTGGCATTGAACCTCTTTGACCCTCTTCTTCTTTTTTCTGATTTTTATCTTCTTCTTCAAGAATCTCATTAACTAATTTAATGTTTTCTTCAAGCATCCAAAAAGGCCATTCATCCATTGCTGCTTCCTGAGTATGGAAGTGTTTTTGAAGTAGTAATTTATTCTTTAATATATGCTTCAAAGGCATCATGAATAACGAAAATACCTGACGTTCCGTTGGGAAACTGCATTTCTGTGGTAACCTCCTCACCACACGTACAAACCTTACCTAATTTTTCAATACCAAAGGTCATTTTACCAATTGCGGCATTTAAAAACTGAAATGAAATATCATCCATCTCTTGAAACTCTTTTAATTTTGTTTTAATACCATCTAACGTGATACTTGATCTACCATTTAACATAAATGGGATAATTTTTAAGAAAGCCAAATTAGGAGTATTTTTCTCATTATTCTCTTTAATGATATAATCAGTAAAAGCTTTTTGCAATCCAATATTTGGAGGAGTTATTTCAAACTGTCCACCATTTATTGTTTTGAATGAGAATGAACTTGATGCAGGTGAATAAAATTTATCTAATTTTTCATCAATTTTATGAAATCTAAAATTATCTCTTTTCAATTCTATTGCTAATTCTTCACCACAAGTACATTTAGCATTTACAGTCAATGAATTACCTTGTTGAAATGTAAGTTCTCTAATTAAGAAAATTAGATAAATTCTGTCTTGATCTTTCACTTCTAAAAAAGAACCTACTCTACCATCAGTATATTTAAGTCGAACACATGCTTGTAACATATCATTCATTTTTTCAACAACATCATAGAAGTTATTATCATCTACCATCGAATAAGCCTGAATTTCTCTAACTTGTGCAGGTCTTACCATAAACATAGTACCGATTGGATAGAATTTTCCACAAGGAAAGTCTCTAACATCAAAACTAAAATATTGTAGATCACTAGTTCTTGTACTTTCAAGAACTGGTTCACTGATAGTGTCATCAAATGAACTTGCTTTATTATTTTTTTTACCAGCGTCTAAATCACCTAAATGTCTCTTTAAGTAATCTTCTTCACTCATATCCTTTTTATTATCTGACATAATTTAATTATTATTTTTTATTTATATATTGATACAATCAATGTCTCTATTATATTAAATAATAACTAATTGGTTTAAAATAAAAAACCCTTAGATTTCTCTAAGGGTTTTTATATTTATTTAAGTGATTATGCGTTTTGGAATCCACCAGCAGCAATAGCACCAGTTCTTAAAATTGTAACATTGTTTACAATGATACCCATACCTTTAATTGGCTCTACGTAAGTATCAAGAACTCCAATTTGACTATCAATAACATCAGCTGTATTATTTTCATCATCCATTTTGTTGAAGTAGTTATATAAACCATTTCTATTTACATAAGTTTCACAAATAACGTCAGCTCTTAATTTAATCTCAGCTCTAACATCAGGAGTATTGAATTTCCATTGATAATCAAGTAACATTGCAGAAAGTTCTCTTTCTAATTCAACTAATACTTCTCTCACGTGGATTAAAGATAATGCTGATTTATAAAGTGTTAAAGCAGTGTTTTCTGTCTCAATAACATATCCTCTATTTCTTTTGAATACGATTGGGTTCATTTGAGCACCATTTAAGAACTCAATATCAGTTGGGTCAAATTCGTGTTCAACACCAGCAATATTAGTAACTCTACCATTTGTAACACCAGCTGCAATTGTCCAAGGAGTAACTGAACTTACATTAGAAATATGTTTTCTCATATAAGTAGTTGCTGCATAAGATGCAGGTGGGAATTCTAATGGTCTACCATTATCATTTACTGTTACGTAAGGTGTGAAATAACCAACTGTAGAAACACCAGTTCCATCACCGAATGAGTAAAGGAATGCAGGATTACTTTCTGGGTTTCCACCTTTAGCAATAAACTCAACTTGTAATGTACCTTCAGAGTTTACGAAACTAGGAGATGAAGAGTTTTTGAATGATTTTAATGATGGCATATTTATGAAACCAAATACATTTAATCTTTCACCACAAATATCTACTAATTGTTGTTTTGATCTTTCAGTTAAACCTAATCCGAATGAATCTACTAAATATCTAAAATCAAATGCCTCTTTATTGATTAAAGCTTTGAACAATGGTGTTCCTTTTGCAACCAAGTTTAATATTTGATTTTGTTTATTTTCATAACCATCAGGTAAAGAAGCTTGTCTAATTCTAAATCCTTTCATTGCAATACCTTTGTAAGTTGTTGCATATTGATCAACTGTTGAATATCTAGTTGTTTGGTAGTCTAAACCACCATTATCATTTGTATATCCAGTTTTTAATATTTTTGCATCACAAGTAATCTCAGATAAGCTAGTATCACCCGCATATTGTCTTTTACTTAAAACTCTTGTAAGATTTCTTTGCTGAGTTTGACCAAGTGCCAATTCAACATTTGTATTATCAGCCAATAAGAAATCTCCAACTTTTAATTCAGTATATCTAGCACCATTTACTAAAATTTTATTAAGTACTTCAACATATCCTGAAGGAGTTTCAATCTCAATAGTTTGTTTTAAGTTACTTAACTCTGATTGTACATTAAATGTAAAGTTAGTTAAGACATCAATATTTTCTACTGAAGCTAAGGCCTTGTCTAAGAAGTTTACTTCTAAAGTACCATCTAAATCCAAGAACATCTCTAAATAATGTTTATCTAAATTATTATAAACCATAGTAACATCACTTACTTGCTCAAATGTAACATTCTCAGATACTTGATAAGCAAAGAAATTACCACTTGCAGTAAATCCTAATGCATGTGCTAATTCAACGGCACTAGCTGTACGATGAACACTATTTTCAGTTATTGTAAATACACCAGTATTACTCTCAGATTGAGGAAATGAAATTTCTTCTAACGATCCTAAATCTAATGCTGTCTCTGACGCAGTACCACCAACAGATGATTCAAAAACAATATAGTTATATCCAGCATAAGCACCAGTAATTCCAGATGTAGCAGCTATGCTAGTTGGACTTGGAGAAGCTTCACCATTTACAAAAGTAACATTTACTGTTGCAACATTACCATTAGTATCAAGAATAACACCAGGATTCATTCCACTAGAATCAGTAAATAATCTATTATCGTAGAAGAAGTCACGTGTATTTATTAGACCACTAAAGTATTTTTCATAGAATGTTGAGTATTTTGCAACAACACCAACTAAATCTGTAGCACAGACATTGTGAGTACGTAATTGATTTTGTCCAAGTATAAATTCATTATCTGTTTTGTAGAAAATCAATCTACCTTCACCTGCAATATAAGATACATCAGACAATCCAGTTTTAAGTACAAAAGATTTGTTTTGAGATGTTGCAGTAACTATATTTGTTACAGTCATATCAGCTAAACTTTTCTTAGTTCTATGACCTTGTACATCCTCACTCACAATCATTGTAGCTCTATCTTTATAAGAACTATTGATGAAAGATAAAATTGTATTAAATATTTTTATTTTTCTATATTGATTATAGTTTTTAGAATCTGCCGTAGCATCTGTTCCAAAGAAAACTACTTGAACATCACCTTGTGTATAACCAGGAGTATTACTTAAATCATAAACATAATAGTCATGATTTGAACTTGTACCAAAACCAAGGTCGTTAGAAATACCATTAGTAATATAAATACCATCAACATAATTATCTTCAACATAATCAAAAGCACCACCTGATGTACTTAGTGCACAAGGAGAGAATACAATTGATGACTGAATAATTGAACAAGCCAAAACGTCAAATTTTATATAACCTAAAACTATATCAGATGAACCAACTGATGGATTATGACCTGCAGAATAGCTACTAACACTTGAAATAACTCCATTTGAGTTAAGAGTAAATGCGGTTGTATAATTTGCAACTGTATTACTATAAGGATAGTTTATTGATTTTATTGTAGTTGATACTGTACCACCTACCACTGGAACATATTGTCCACCTATAACACAGAATGGTTCAAATTGTGAATCATCTGCTAAATATTTAACATTTATTGTAGATGATGTACCAGAACCAACATAAGTATATCCAGAACCCTGTTGACCACCTTCTAAAACACTAACGTGTCTTACTGCACCTTCTGTAAACCAAGCAGTTCTATATTTACCATTTGTAACAACACCGGATGTAGCAGGTTCTCCATATGCGTGAAGTGGTTGGTCCAAGTAAGAGTAAGTACCAAATAAGGCAACAACGTTTCCAGGTAAATCCAATGGAACTTGTGCAAATTCTACTGACTCTACAATAGTTTCTTTATAAGATAAGAAATCAATAGTTTTTTTCTCAGAACCAACTAAAGTACCACCTATAAGGTCAACTAAACCTGTATAGAAGTCTTGTTCTACTAAATCTGCATTAAATGCACAGTATAAACCTGTTGAATCTGTATCTCTATTTATTGTTGTTTCGATAAATATATTTTTACCGTTTAAATCTCTAAAATATGGAATCAATGACAAACCTTCGTAATAAGCTAATAAAGTCATATTTCTATCATTTGCAAAATTTCTTAATTGTTCTTTAATTAAACCATCTGCATTAAAATATTGACCCCATCTGTTATCAACTGCCAATTCTTTGTAGTTAGACCAATCACCACCTACAACTACAACATCAACCATATAGTCAGACGCATAATCTACAGTGCTTACATAAGCAGGCATTTTTTCAATAGAACCATACCACTCTAATAAAGTTCTATCAAATCCAGATACAGCAGTTTTTACTACAAAAACGGTAATATATCTATCAGATAAGTTAGTAAAACTAAATGCTCTATCAGAGTATCCAGTATTAGGTTTTGTTAGATTGATAAATGATTCAGTATCTTTTTTCCAGAAACCAGTTGTATCAAAGAATCTTCTATAAGGTCCTTCTCTCTTAATATCATTAGTTTTTAATGCAGAAGAAGATAAAGATTTATATTCAATAATATCTAATGTATCATCAGTTATCAATAAGTTCATTGCATAAACAGGAGTAGTTTCTAACATTTTAGAAACAGTTCTGTGAAAAAATGAACCTTTTCTTTCCAAGTTTCTATCCAACTGACCGAAAACTGTCTCTAAGTCATTTACAGTTGTTAGTCTAATTGGTGTATTAACAGGTCCTTTTTTAGAAACTCCTATTACAAGGTTAGTTATTCCTTCTACAGTAGCTGTGCTGAATACAGACTTGTCAATTTCTTCGATGAAGATACCAGGTCTTTTGTATTTTCCAATTTGAATTGCCATATTTTTTATTTTAATTTTTTAGTTTAATGTATATATTAAAAGAAAAAAATCATATTTTCTCTATTTTTGATTAACATTAGATATTTTTTTGATATATTCGGTCATATCTGAACCCATCTTGTTGATTTTAGTATTATGTTCTGTAAAACTTTTATTAAAATCATTCTGAATTTGTGTCATTTTAGGAGTTCTATCAGTAATTCTTTTATTTACAGCAGCAATTTTAGTAGTAATTACTAGTTTTTGTGCCGGATCATTACTCTTATTGGCATCTAAATCTTTTAATTCCTGATTAAAGTCATCAATAAACGCTTTATCATAAACATTCTGTTGTTTCATTGATTCGATATCCGCTTTTAACTTTGCTAGATGTGCATACTCTACAAGAAAAGGATTTCTATCTTTACCACCTTGTATATCAGTAGTACCCAATATTTCCTTTAATTTAGTCTCAATTTGAGCAGGATCTTTTACTTCTAAGTATATCTTATCAATTAAGGATTTCTTTGTCTTATACTCATCTAAATTAAGTTTCATAGTATTCATACCATCCTTTGCTATTTTAACATCAGGAGTATCGGTATCTTGAACATCAAATTCGGCTTCTTCTAAAAATATATCATACTTTTTTAAATGTTTCATTATATTGGTGTTATTATTGTTCCTTCTTTAAATTTAACTTTGTTCTCAACTGCGTTTTTATCATCTGTATCAACTATTCCAGTACCTTTAAGAATTGGATTAAATTTAGTTCTTTCTTCATCAGATAAAGTGTATACTTTACTATCTTCTTCTTTAATAAGTGAATAGATATTATCTATCTTAATATTTTCTGTATTTTGAGTACCAGTTTTATCTAATGTAACCATTTTTATCTTTTGATCTTTTTTTAATTTTATAAAATTTGCTTTACTAACTTTAGTAACTTCTATACCCCTAGTAGCAGTACCATTTAAACTACTCACAAAATCACCTTTTGAAATTACTCTTGCCGGCCCTAATTTAGTTAAAAGAGTATTAAATTGGTTTATAAATATCGAGGAAATCATAAAAACAGAAATACCATCGTTTTTATCTATAAAGAATGACCTCTGTATCGGTTTATCAAAAATATCTGGTTTTGTAGCATCACCAGGCTTCATACCAGTTATAGTAAAGAATGTATTTGCAACAGGATTAATATCAGTTACTTCTTTTAATTTTAACTTAATTGAATTCTTGTCAATTTCATCAGCAATTTTTCCCGCATCAGTCAAGTCTGCACCTTGAAGACCTTTAGCAGCATTCTCAGAAACACTACCATCACCAAAATATTTCTCAATAAATGTAGCAACTGCACCAGTAGTACTACTCGATTTATATAGTTTATCACCATCTAATACATCATTGATAAATTGTCTAAACGCAATACCAGCTTTAGGTTTGATAACCCAGTCTTCTTTTTTAGTAGGATCTGGATCTGTTACCTTTGGTAATCTTAGATTAGCATTCTCAGTAAAGACTGCTTGATATTTACGATCTTTTCTTATATCATTTACTGCGTTTTCCCAAAGATCAAATAGTTTATTATTTCTATAAGGACCTTGACGACCAGTATCATCACCAGATGCCGCACCAAAAGATGTATATTCTGATAATGTATTTGTATCAACTTTCTCTGTTCTTTTAGTAATAGTTAAAACAGTATATGTTTTATAAGCTTTAATAAAAAGTTTCATAATTTCTATAATTGGATCCATACTCATTATGATTCCTTTATTATTCTTTTCTGATTCTTCCATCTTTTTATTCAAAGCTTGTTTATCTTCATCAGAAACTGTAAATGCTTTAACTTCCTTACAATTCTGATTAAAAAAGTCTATTACTTTTTCTGAACTGTAGACAGTTTCATCAGAAGTGGCTTGAGATTGTGTACCTTGTACAGTATCTTCTGATTGTGTCTGTGTTTGAACAGGTTCATCTGCTTCATTTATACGCATAAATGAATTATATTTTAAAAGTTTAACAGAATCACTAAAATCAGATCTATTTTTATTTTCAAAATCTATATCATCTTCTTTTTTAGCTTGTGTTTCAACTGGTTTAGTTTCTTCGGATTTAGTTTCTACCTCACCTTCTTTCTTAGGTTTCTCACCAATACCACTTTGAAATTGTAGAATAGCCTTCATAGTTTTATTAAAATCTGCTATTGCCAATTTCATATCATCCTGAATACCTTCAAATGAACCATCTTCTTTTACTTTAGTAGATTTATACATTGTAATAAGAGCTTTACCAATTGCTTCAGGTCTTGATAAGAATTGTTTTAAATCCTCATTTAATCTAGCAGTATTGTATATCTTTAAGATAGGTGCTTTAAAACCATACTTTTGTTGGTTTTCAGGTGACATTTTAAATAATGATTCTAATCCAGGAAATATATCTTTATCAGAAGTAAAGTATGTATAAACCGGTTTTACTGCACTAAGAATAGTAGCATCCTTAACAGGTGTAGCATTTGTAGGTGCTACAGGTGCTGGTGTAGGAGTAACTGTTTCATTAGATTCGGTAAGTGGTTTTAATTTAGTAGAGTCAACTGCTTGACCTGTTGTATTAGGAGGATAATTCTTATCACCAAGTTGCCAAATAATAAAAACATCTTTTTGTGGATTTTGTAATGGTTCACCAATTTTATCATCTTTAGTTAACCAAGCTTTATCAGTTGACGCAACCTGTGTATGATCTTTATTAACAACCTTAACTACTTTATTATTATAAGTATATTCTTTACCTATTTCTACTTCTTGACCAGTAGCATCTTTTTTAGCAAAATGTTCTTGTTTATTTGAGTCTTTTAATTTTCTATAAGCAACTAAAATTGCATATACTGCTTTTAAATTCTTAATACAAAAATCAAAAGGTATTTCCTGAGTATTTACAGTTGTTGGTTTAGCTTCTTCTTTTTCATCTTCATCATCCTCTTTAAACTGATCTAAAAAGTCTCTAAACTTTTTCAATTCCGCCAAAAGAACATCTTTCTTATCAAATACCTTCATATCAGTAACTTTACCAATACAACCATCAGTCAATCCCTTTAAAGTACTAACTGGCTCACCTGCTTCAACTGCTTCTATCAATTTTTTAAAGAATTCAGAAATCTCAATTCTTATTTTTAAAATTTGGTCTTCCTCTTCTAAAGAAAAAACTGTTGATTGTCCTACAATCTGATCAAACTCTATCTTTAAACGATCTATCAACCTTTTAATTGTAGGTACTTTTGCAGCAATTCTTGCTTTTCTAATAGCATGATTTATCAAACGACCTAATAAAGAGTCATTCCAACCCACATCATTTGCAAATGGACCCGCACTGGATGTCACCTCTAATAATGTTTCATATGGAACTCCTTTTATATGTTTTTTCTGTTTTAAGAAATCTTCTCGTTTGTTTAAATATCTCATTATGATAAAAAATTTTTAGTATATATATAAAATATTATGTATCATTTTTTGGTATTTTAAAAATTATACATATCTTTATAAAAATAAAAGCAACATGGCAGAATTTAATATTGATAAGGTAATTTGTTTAAATCTAAAGACAATGGATCTAAGACAAATTTTTAGTATTTCAGAAACATATTCTTGGGATTTTGAGGTATTACTAAAGGACAAAAACACAGGTTCTAATAAATTGTATATTGAATCTGATACAGGTGAAGTAATTGGTATGGAAGAACAACTAATGTGTAAATATACCAATAAATTACACGATCCACAATTCATGGTTTTTAATAAATTCTCACCAGTTACTAAAAAAGTCTATGATAGATTAAAAAATATGCAACCAGTAAAAGTACCTAAAGTACCTAAAACCGAAAGATCACTAAATACTTACTTATATTTACTTGAAAAGGGATATGATATTAGAATGCCTAGTTTTGATAGATATATCGAATATTTAAGGAATAAACAAAGTGTAAATGATAATGTTGTAGAAGACTTGTCAAAATTACGAAAAAAAGACCTTCAATCATTGATTGATGATGCGTTAGATAGAAAAGACTATAAAGAAGTTGATAGATTGATGAAACTTTAATAACACTATATTTGTGTATTTTAAAAATTATACTTATCTTTGTAAAAATAAAAAATAACTATGACAATGTTTGATATAAATAAACTTATTCGTATCGATTTAAAATCTTGTAACACACAAGAGATTTTTATAATCGCAAGATACCATGAATTAAATTTTGAAAACATATTGAATCTTAAAAGCGATAACTTTGATGAAATATACATACAAGTAACAGATGGTGCAGCAGTAGCATATGTCAAAGAAGGTTCATTTAAAGTAATTGATAATTATACACAATCAATTACTCGAAAAGTCTACAAAAAATTACATACACTTGAAGTATGTAAAGTACCAACACTTATAAATGTAGATGGTATATTAGAAAACTACTTATATTACATTGAGAAAGGATATGATATTAGAATTCCTAGTTTAGATGAAAGAATTGATGAATTAAGAAAGGAATCTAAAGTAGAACCGATAGTTAAAGAACCATTTGAAATTGATAAAATCTTAGATAAAATAAATGAAAGTGGTATTGACTCAATCACAAAAGAAGAAAAAGAATTTTTAGATAATTTATATTCATAAACCAGGTAATCACCTGGTTTTTTTTATATATACTCATATGATAAACTTAAAAACATATGAGAATTTCTCAGGTAGAATAAAATATACTAAACCAGAAGACTTAGATACACAAGAAGTTATCGAATTAATCAATATTTTATTTGAATTAAAACCTAGTTTACCAGATGAATTTCCAAAAGCAGACTTATCAAAACTAATTAGAAATGAAGTAACTTATTTATCAGATGATGATAGATTTAATATCAAAGTAGAATTTAGTGAAAACGATACTTATGTAAATAAAGAAGGAGAATTGGTTACAGGTAAATACAAAACCATATTTAAAGTAAATATAGTTAGAAATATAGAAGACGATGAAGTAAGTATTTTTAAACTTTCAGAAGTTAAAGAGTACATTCTTTTGACATCACAATTAGTTGAAAAAACATATGATAAAGTTCAAATGTTAGCACATATAGAAGATAATAAATTATCAATTGAAGAGTTTGAAAAACTATCTGATAATACTGAATTAAATGAAGTAACATTTCTTATAAAAATATTATAAAAAACCAAGAGTAATCTTGGTTTTTTTTATTTTTTATTTTATTTTCAAAGTCAAATCTTCATTTTTGACAAAAAATTAGATAAAAAGACAAACAATGTCTGACGTTAAAAAATATATATACTTGTAAAAAGATTATTTTAGAATGGGAATTATTGAACTTAAATATAGTGATAAATCTATCACAACGAAATCAGAAATTTTAAAGAAGTTAAAAGAACTTGGATTCAATTGGTTAATTGATTCCGAAGTAGAAAATGCTATTATAGAAATTAAGAAAGACACCTTGATTTGGCATGAAGGTATCTTTAAATATGGAGATTGGAAATACGGGATATTCAAAAATGGTGCTTTTCATGGAACATGGGAAAACGGCATTTGGGAAGATGGATTTTTTAAAGGAGAATGGAAGAGTGGGTTGAATAAACCTATCTAGATAAAAATAATTACTAACTATGAGAAAGAAAAAGACTTTACTGAAAGAAATTGGAACTAAAATCATTTATGATGATAAAACAATAATAATAAGCAGAGAGGGAAATGAATGGTTCTTCGAAATAGGTAGAGAGTTGACGACAGATTTAGGGGAAGCAGTTTCATTATTGCTAAGAAATTGTGATGCAAGTGATGAAGTTTGGAAAACCGATATTAAAGAAATGAATATTGATAATATATCACCAGAAAAAAGCTTGTATTGGCTAACAGGTGGTGAAAGAGAGTGGAAAACACTAGAAAATTATAATAGACCTTGGTGTGATTGTTACTTAGATTTTCAAGAAGAGTTTGGATTATTAGTTATAAGTATTATAAAAAGATCTAAAACATTAGAAGATATGAGAAAACACTTTATAGAATATTTAAACTTACCTGTCCTATATGATTTTGCACTAAGTAAAAAATTATTAAGATAAAAAAATAAAAACCTATCATAAAAGATAGGTTTTTTTATTTATATATAGTACTATGAACGCACACTTCTTTGACTTGAATAGTCTAATAACAATGAATAGTAAAGTTTGGATAGTAAATACTCGAACTCCTAATAAACCTTTGATAAGGATATCAAAGTCAGAATTTAATCTTCTAAGAAAAGGGGTTTATAAAAAGGATAATATAAACTTTGATATAGACGGGCAAACTTACTGGTTAAGTGAAGAACTTTTTAATAAGATTAAAATTAAATCTAAAAATAATAATGTAAATATATCAGAACTTTCTTTCTCAATGCAAGAATTTATGAATAAAGATATTATCGAAAATGGTGATTTTACAATACACTTAGAAAATATTAGACATCTTAAAAATAGTCAAGATGACATTTATGTTATTTGTTCCAAAAACTCAAAAAGAAGTTACGAATCACTAATTGAGAAATTAGAAGAAAAATTATTAGAATTTGGTCTAAAAATCAAGAACTTCTATTTCGTATCAGAAACATTCTATAACAGAGATAGAGATGATATAGTACACAAAAAAGTAAGATTGGTACTCCAACATATAATCGGATTAAAAACTGCAGATACCAAGTTTACAGAAGAAGAAATAACTAAATATGATCAAGTTTCTTTATATGATGATGACATAAATACTATTAAGTTGGCAAAAGGAATCAATGATGTACTTCAATTTCTAGTAAAAAATAGTAATGATGAAGTAAAAGATAAAGTAAAAGAAGTACTTAAAATGGAAGAGTGTGAATTGATTATAAATCAAGTTACATTTAATAAAGTAAATCCATTCATTACAACTAAAGTAGAGTTAAATCTAAATAAAATTGTAAGAACTTTTGAAAATTTCATATACAAAAAAGACTAACATTGTTAGTCTTTTTTTTATTTCTCATCTCTTTTAGTCATCGCATTTTTAATCAAATCATTTAGATCTCGATTATTAGTAACCAATCCATCAGAAGATGTATCAGACTTTTCTACTTCTGCTTGTTTAACTTCAGGATTTTCTATTTCATTATAACCTAAGTCTTTTCTCAATGTTTTATAAAACTTCTCTAATTCGGTTCTTTGATTTGATAAAAATTTACCATTCTCTCTAATCTGACCAAT
>Ga0209084_1000098_pt1 | contig 83543 bp, 77 predicted proteins | sample C_130820_MF_Meta_FD_187309 | JGI IMG/M metagenome (GOLD analysis project Ga0209084, IMG submission 187309) | Freshwater microbial communities from Lake Croche, Canada to study carbon cycling - C_130820_MF_MetaG (SPAdes) (version 2) | ecosystem: Environmental > Aquatic > Freshwater > Lake...
AACATCGTCAAGAAGGCCCGCCTGCGCTCCAACGAGTTCATGCAATCGGTTGAGTTCGACAACGTGTACCTCGTAGGAGACGTCCTGTGGTTCAGTGAACGCAGCCGCGTGTTGCCGCAGGTCGTGGAAACCGCCTTGCAGACCGCAAGCTATGCCGCCCACAACATTCACGCCGAGATCCATGGAAAAACCAAGAAGGCCTTCCGGTCGAACTACCACGGTTATATGGTGTCGATTGGTAGCAAGTTCGCCGTGGCGCACGTGTTGGGAATGGAGCTCACGGGCTTCGTGGCGATGGCCATGAAACACCTGGTCAACTTGCACTACCTCTGGGGAGTTGTCGGAGTGAATGGTTGCTGGGAATACCTTCAGCACCACTTTTTCACCGTTAAAGACGGCCGCAGTCAACTGGGCAATCAACTGGCGGCCAAAAGTCCCAGCTACTGGATGCTTCCCGTCCGGTTGGCCTTGGGCCTCATGTGGCTCGGCGAATCGGTGGCCAAGGTGTTGGAAGGCTGGCTCGATGCCTCGAGGGGGACCTCAAGCAGTTGGATGTTCAGCCCGGGAGTGGTCCAACCTGGTGTTGACCCCGATACCGTGGGTGCCGCCACCGAGGCGGCCAAAGCCGTGAAAGTTCACGATTTTTTAGGCTTCATGGCCCAGCCAATTCTCCCCCATGACTTTTTTTTGGTGCAGTGGATGCAAGGGTTCATGGACTCCGTGGTCAGCCAAGTTCCCTTTATGCTCCTCCAGGTACCGGTAGTGGCCTTGGAAGGTTTGATGGGGCTGGCACTTCTGGGCGGAACTTTTACTTGGCTCGCAGCCGTCGCTTCCCTTGCCCTATCGCTGAACTTCGTTGTTTCCGGAACTTTGACTTGGAACTCGGCCTGGATGCTTTTTGCTTCTGTTAGCCTCATGGGTGGAGCCGGCAGGGTGCTGGGCCTCGACGCGTGGATCATGCCCTGGCTGCAACGCTGGTGGAGCCGCACCCAGCTTGCGAAGAAGACCTACTGGTACCTCGGCGACGCGCGAAAGAGAAAGTGAAGCGTTGAAGTCGTTTTGGTCCGAGTTTCCGCGGGTTGAGGAACGTCTGGGCCGCTTGCGGCAAAGGGTCCAGAAACAGGCTGGCACGTTACCAAGCGAATTGCGCGACGAGATCCAGCCGTATTTAGTGAGAGAGGGAAAACTGTTGCGTGCCGGGGTGTTGTTTCTGGCCGCAGGCGAAGCCCCCAGCGGTTGCGACACGGCCCTCGAAAGTGCCGCGGCCACTGTGGAACTGCTGCATTTGGCCACCCTGATCCACGATGATGTGGTCGACCAGGCGGCGTTGCGACGCGGCGAGCCAGCCCTCCACCGCCAGTTTGGGCCCTCCAAAGCCGTACTTTATGGCGACTGGATGTTTGCCCAGTGCTTCCGCATGATTTCTTCCGATGTTAGTTCTGCCAGTGCGCGCTCGTTGGCCGATTTGGTGTCTGTAATGGCCGCTTCTGAGATTCTGCAGTGGAACGACCGCTTTCGGCTCCCGGTGAGCCCCCGCCGAATCCTGAGAAAGACAATGGGGAAAACGGCGCTTCTGTTCTCCCTGGCCATGTACACCGGAGCCCACGAGGCCGGAAAACCTGACTCCGAGGCGCGGGCTCTGCGCCGGGCAGGTTATTCCCTAGGCATGGCCTTCCAGCTTCAAGACGACCTTCTCGACTGGACAGGCCAAGAGTCTGAGTTGGGAAAGCCCATTCTCGAAGACCTCAGCGCGGGGGTTTACACCTGGCCGGTTACCCTTGCTTGGAACGACAACCCAGAAACAACCCGAAAGGAGTTGCTGGACGTGAGGGACGGTCGTCTGACTGCCGCCGATTTGCGCGACCGCTGGAATCCCTTGGGCTATTGGGAACGCACGGAAACCCTGGTTCAGAGCTACCTGAACCGGGCAAGGCTCGACCTCAGCTGCGCCTGCAACATCCACGAGCAGGCCGATTGGGAAAGGCTGATCAGAGGCCTTTCAAAACGCTCTCGATAACCTCTGCTACCCCATCGTGGTCGTGATCGGCAACTGTCACCGACTTTGCGACCGCTTTCACCTCCGCAATGGCGTTGGCCATGGCCACGCTGTGGCCCGCATAGCGAAGCATTCCAAGGTCGTTGGCCGCATCCCCAATAGCGAGAATATCGGCGGCAGGAATACCCAGCGACGTGGCGACCCATTTGAGGGCCTCCCCCTTATCGGCTTGCGGGGGCAGGATTTCGAGGAAGATGGGTTTGGAGATAAACGCGTTGACCCTACCGGCAAAGCGAGTCCGCACCTGAGCCAAAACGACGGGCAGGCGAGCGGAATCACCTGGAACGACCAGTTTGGAGGGCAGGAAGTCCAACGAGGTTTCCATGTCTGTCACGAGGGTCCAACCCGTGAAACCACCAAGCCCGACATCAATTTCGGTGACCGGGTTTTCCTTGGTCACCAAAATGTGGGTTTCGGTGTACACCTGCACCGGTAGGTCGGCTTCCCGGAAAAAAGCGAGCAGCTCATGAAAAAGCTCTCGATTCAGACGGTGCGAAACAAGGGTTTGCTGCGGTTGAGTGGTGGTAATGGTCGAGCCGTTATCGGAAATCAGGTGTCCCGGGCGGTCGAAAAGGTTGAGCCACTGGGCAAACCTGGCCATCGCCTGCGGGGTACGACCGGAGGCCAGCACCACCGGTATTCCCCTGCGGCGTGCCTCGGCGATGGCCTGCTGGTTGCGTGGTGAGATCTCAAGATGGGAGGTCAGAAGGGTGTCGTCGAGGTCAAGGGCAATCAGTTGAATCATGGCGACATCGTAGCATAGGCTCATGTTATGGATGTGCGCATCGAAGCCTCGTGGAAGAGCCTGCTCGCCGACGTGTTTGAACAAGAATGGTTCGAGCGTCTCACCGAGTACGTGAGGCAGGAATATGCAAAGTCGGCCGTGTTTCCCCCAGGTAAGGACCTCTTCCGGGCCTTCGACCTGTGCCCGGTAAGCACCACCCGTGTGGTGATTGTGGGGCAGGACCCTTACCACGGGGCCGGACAAGCCAATGGCCTTTGTTTTTCGGTGCGCCCAGGGGTTGATTTACCGCCTTCGCTGGTGAATCTTTTCCAGGAACTTGAAGCAGACCTCGGCAGGCGGGCCCACACCGATCGTACCCTTGAATCGTGGGCGAGGCAGGGAGTGTTGCTGCTAAACTCGACCTTGACGGTGCGTTCCGGGGCTCCGACTAGCCACAGTGGGCAAGGCTGGGAAACCTTTACCGACGAGGTGCTGCGGCGGGTAGCCGAGCTCCCGGGCAAAGTGGTCTTCATCTTATGGGGCAGCTACGCCCAGCGCAAGGGGGCTTTTCTCGAGGGCACACGCCACCTGGTGATAGCGAGCCCGCACCCGTCCCCCCTATCTGCCTACAGGGGATTCTTTGGTTCCCGGCCGTTCAGCCGCACAAACGCCGCACTCCAATCGTGGGGAGTGGCAGAAATTGACTGGTAGGGCGCGCGGGGATATCTTGTTAACTATGAGCACCTACCGCAGTTTTTCCGAAATTGAAATTGATTCCCTCCTTGCCGAAGGCGAAGTGCCGGCCAGCATCCGCTCAGCCGGCGAAAAGGTAGCTGTGATCTTTACCCAAGATTGGTGCAGCGACTGGGTGATGATGGACCAGTTTCTTCCCGCGTTTTCTGAGCAGGTGATCATCTACGTGCTCACCTACAACAAACATCCGCGTTTCCAAGAAATCATGACGTTTAAGGAAGAGACGTTTGCTAACTTCGAGGTTCCCTACATACGCTATTTTTTCAAAGGAAACTTGATCACGACCACCAACAAGCTGCCCAAGAATACCTTTGCTGCCCTGCTCACCAAAGAAAAGCCTTTCAAAGCAGGCTAGCCGCGCACCAACAACCACGTCAATTCGTGCTTATTGTGGGGCAAGTGGAGCAATCGGCTCCCTTCGACGCCGGCAAACTTGGCCAAGGTGGGCCAATCGCAATCTTTTCCCTGCATCTTCACGGTGACAACGAAGTTTTTGACCTTGCTCTGCGTTAACCAAGGTTGAAGCCAGTCCCAGAGTTTGGAAGGGTAGCAAATCACGTCGCTCAGAAGCCAAGTTACTTCAGGGAACTCGGTAGGTTGGAGTGCAAAGGCGTTTCCCGTCCGAAAGAAAAGGTTCGCGACCCCGTCCATACGCGGATCCAGCGGTGAACGGTCCACACTATGCACATGGGCCCCGGTGCGGGACAAAACCCAGCTCCAACCTCCCGGGCTGCTTCCGGCGTCGAGGCACACGTCCTTTACGCTAGGCCATCGTCCCAAAACAGTCAGAGCTTCTTGGAGCTTGAGATAGGCCGAACTCGGGGGTTCGGTTTTGTTTTCCTCAAGCGGAGGAACGCCGCCTGGAAAGGGGCTTGAGGTGACTGCAGAGGCCCAAACGGTAGACTCATCCACCAAAGTCCAAGCTCCCATAGGGCCCTTGGGAAGTTCGATGGGGAAGGGTTTCTTTCGTTCAGGCAACCTTGGGAGTTTCGCTTGAATGAGCGCACCTTTGCGGAAGTTGCCCGATAACACCGGAGACCAAAGGGCACCAAGGCTGCGCAACTGGGCGGCGGCATCCGACAAAGAGTTGAACCGTATTTCCCAGGGTTGTGTCCACAGGTTCTGGTGCCAACAGGTGGGAACTTCCCGACCTGCGACAAAATGCAACGCCCCCGAGGAAGTGACCTCGCGGCCACTGCGTTTCAGCTCCGTGAGAAGGTGGTGCTCGTAGTGGTCGGGGGCGTGGTAAACCAACCCCTCGAGCCGAGTCACTTCCCTTGGTTTCCAAAAAGGGCCTTAAACTCCCCAAAACCCTCGGTCTCGAGCTTTTCGACGGGAATGAAGCGCAGCGCAGCCGAGTTGATGCAGTAACGTAGCCCCTCGGGTCCGGGGCCGTCCTCAAACACATGGCCGAGGTGAGATTTCGCCGACCGGACTTCCCGCCTTACCATTCCGTGGCTTCGGTCGAGCTTCTCGAACACGAACTTTGGGTTGACGGGCCGGGTGAAGCTCGGCCAACCGCTCCCGGACTCAAACTTGTCGAGCGAACTGAAAAGTGGCTCGCCTGTCACCACATCGACATAGAGGCCGGGTTCATGGTTGTCCCAATAGGCGTTTTGGAAGGGTGGTTCGGTCCCACATTCCTGAGTCACGTGGTATTGCAAGGCGTCGAGTTTGCTGATGGGGTCGTTCATGATCTCAAAGATTGCAATTTCTGATGAGTTTGACAACAATGTTCTGCAGGGAGAAACCATGCAGAAACTTGTTTGGGTCGCTTTTGCAGGACTTTGTGTGTTGGTTTCTTGCAGTCCTGACACGTTAGGCACGTTGGTTCCCCCCAACGCCCTTGCCGTGGCTTACGTGGAGAGTCCGGCCAACGTCCTCGTCGATGGAGCCTCTCTTGCCAAAGATCTTGGCCAGAAAAACCCCTCACTTCCCGAAGGGTTTCCTTGGGACGCACTTGATTTGACACGACCCTGGGCCGCTTCGGTGCTGCCTGTCGGGAGCGAAGAAGGCTCCGAACTGTCTGCCTTCCAGGTTTACTTGGCGCTGGTTAACCCTGCGAAGAACTTTTCCCGGATTCGTGATTTCTTTGCCACGCAAGGGGACTTCACGGCAACACTGGTAGAGAATTACTTCATACTCTCGACTAAGGGGGCACCTGCCGCACAGTTGTACCCTGCAGGGAAATCGTTTGACCTGAACCGGGCCAAATTGTCTGAACCCGGTGGTGTTGCCGTTTATATCGCGATAAGTTCAGTAAACCCCTCCGTGTTGTCTGAGGTTCCCAAGGAAGCTCTCGATTATTTTCCGGCTCTGCAGAAAGAGTTGGAAGGAGTGAGGCTTGGGTTTTACCTCACTTCCTTGGGGCAGGTTCCCGGCGCAAGGCTCACCATGCAGACCGACTTCAAAAAAGGCTCACAAGACCTGTCGTCGCTCAAAGCCCTTGCTGGCGGCTCAAAGCTGGAAGAGTGGTCGACTTTGCTCGACGAAAGAGCCTTGATTGGCCTGGGGGCAACCCTGCCACCGCCTTCGCAGGACGAAGAGGCAATTTGGGCTCAACTACCCGACCCTCTTCTGTCGCGGCAACTGAAGAACCTCAGGAGCTTGCTAGGCCCCCGGCTAGTGTTCAACCTGACCGGTGGGATGGAAGCCTCGGCCAAGGAACCCAAGTTTTCCGGCGTTTTGGAAGCCAAAGACCCGCAAGCTGTCCGTCAGGCCATCAAGAGCCTGATCGCTTCGGGAGCGCTTCAAAAGAACTTCCTGCAGTTCGCCATGGACGCCGACACCCCGCTGGTGTATCAGGATCAACCCGGTGGGCCCCTGGGACTACGTTCGCGTCTGACCCTCGGACCCTTCCGAGTCAACTTTGCTTGGGCCGCGGACCGCGTTATTTTTGCCTCGGGGACAGACCTCAAAGAGCTCGACTCCCTGGCAACGAACCCCAAGGCGGCTCACCCTTGGCAGGGAGCAGTTCCGCCCGGCGCCAACTTGCTCGTCAGTGCCAGCCCAGGGGCTTGGGGCGAGGCCTTAAAATCGGACGCCTTCGGAAAGCCTGATGCGTCGCTGACCCCGATCTTTGGCTCGTTCAAAATAGAGAGTGACGGCAATCCGCGTTTTCAGCTGTGGTGGGGTGCCCAGGGCCTCAAGTCCGTGTGGGACTCAGTGGTAAAATTCCTTCCGGAATTGCTGAAGGATGCAGAGGGCCTAAACCGACCCGAGCTGCCGTCAACGCAGTCCTGAGTCCGGCAACGCCGCAGTCCTCGTCAAACGCTGTATCTCCATCAGCGAAGGGAGTGTCCTGGGTCTTCAGGGCGCGGAAGTCGTAGTGGCGGGTATCGGCCAAGTGAGAGGGCACCACATTCTGAAGGGCCTTGAGCATCGATTCCCGGCTGCCTGGAAACTTCTGGTCCCATTCTTCGAGCATGGTTTTGATCACTTTTCGCTGCAAGTTGGGCTGGCTGCCGCAAAGGTCGCAGGGGATGATGGGAAACTGCTTGATTTGGGCGTAACGTTCGAGATCTTTTTCCTTGCAGTAGGCCAGAGGGCGGATCACGATGTGCTTGCCGTCGTCGCTGACAAGCTTGGGAGGCATCGACTTGAGCTTTCCCCCGTAAAACATGTTGAGGAACAACGTTTCGAGCAGATCATCTCGGTGGTGCCCAAGGGCAATCTTGGTGCATCCCAACTCGTCGGCTGTGGAATACAAAATCCCCCGGCGCAATCGCGAACACAGGCTGCAGGTGGTTTCTCCCTCCGGAATCAAGCGTTTTACAATGCTGTAAGTGTCGCGTTCGACGATTTTGTACGGTACACCGAGACTCTCGAAGTAGGCTGGAAGGATGTGGGCAGGAAAGCCCGGTTGTTTCTGGTCGAGGTTGACGGCCAGCAGTTCAAAGTTAATCGGTGCGTTGCGCTGCAGGCTCATCAGGACATCGAGCAGCCCGTAGCTGTCCTTTCCTCCCGAAACGCACACCATGATTTTGTCGCCTTCCTCGATCATGCCGAAATCGTGGATGGCATCGCCAACCCAATGGCGTAGCTTTTTGGCCAGTTTGTCGGCCTCATACTTTTCTCGTTGTTGCGGATGCATGAAAGCGTTATAGCAGAAGTGTATGGTGCGTCTCAAGTTCGAAAAAGACGAGGAAACTTGACACCCGTCGGGCTTTCCTGCGTAATTGTCGCATCATGGACACCAAGGAACTCGAAACCACGGCCTTACTTGCCCAAATTGAGCTGGGAAAAGGTGATCTGGAGCGGCTCGGTGAGGCTGTTTCGCAGATGCTCGACAATTTTCGCAAGATGAACGAGCTCGATACCGAAGGCTTGGAGGCAACCACCCATGCCTTGGTGACCGATAACCGTGTGCGTCCGGACTCCCCGGTGCCCAGTGATCTTGCAGACGCGCTGGTCGAGCGTTCGCCCGAGTTGGAAGACCGCTTCATCGTCATTCCCAACGTGCTCTAGGAGCCTGTTCATGGACCCAACCTTTGAAACCCGGTGGAGTCAATTCTCCGCCAAGAAGCAGGCCTACCTGGCCTACGCCCGGCCGATGGAACAGAAGGTAGGGAGTTTTCTCACCTACCGTCCGGACGTGGAGGCTCCTCAAGCTGGCGCGCTCCAGGGGTTGCCGTTCGCGGTGAAAGACAACATAGCAGTCAAAAATTTCCCCCTCACTTGCGGCTCGCGTATGCTGGAAACCTTGGTAAGTCCGTACACGGCCACCGCAGTAGCGCGCTTGCAGGCCGCCGGGGCTGTGGTCATTGGAAAAACCAACCTCGACGAGTTCGGAATGGGCTCTTCCACCGACCTCTCGGCCTTGGGGAAAACCAACAACCCTTGGGACTTCAGCCGGGTCGCGGGTGGCTCCTCAGGAGGGAGCGCCGCAGCCGCGGCCGCGGGGTTGGTTTCTTTCGCTTTGGGAACCGATACCGGCGGCTCGGTACGCCAGCCGGCCTCGTTTTGCGGGGTCTATGGGCTCAAGCCCACCTATGGCACCGTGAGCCGTTACGGCATGACAGCCTACGCCTCCTCGCTGGAGGTGATGGGCATTGCCTCGAAATCCTTGGCCCTCACGGAAAAAGTGTATGGGGTGATGAAAGGCCGCGACCCCTACGACCAGACCAGTTTAGACCCTGCCCCCGGCGTTGCACGAGCCGTAAAAACCATTGCCGTGCTCGACGGTCTGACCGACCTCGAACCCGCCGTGCAAAGGGCTTATGAGGCGGCGTTAGACCACCTGAAGGCCTTGGGCTACCGCTTGCTTCCTGTGCACCTTGGCACCCTAGATTACGCGGTGCCGGCCTACTACACCATTGCCACGGCCGAGGCCAGCGCCAACTTGGCGCGCTTCAACGGGATTCGGTATGGGCTGAGACCCGAGTACGCCGAGAACCCCGAAGACCTGATACGCAAATCACGGACGGCTGGCTTTGGCGACGAAGTGAAGATCCGCATCATGCTCGGGACCTACGTCCTTCGATCGGGTTTTCAAGACCAGTACTACACCAAAGCCCAAAAAGTGCGCACCGCCATCCGCAACGACCTGCAAAAGGTCTTCGACCAGGCCGACCTTTTGATGACCCCCACCTTTCCTACCCGCGCCTTTGTCCATGGTGACCGTTCGATGACGCCCTACCAGCAGAAACTTGCCGACAAGTTCACCGTCACCGCGAACCTAGCCGGGATTCCGGCGCTGAGTTTTCCCGCGGGCCTAGAAGAAGGCCTTCCAGTGGGAATGCAGTTCATGGCCCCTGCCTTTGAGGAGGGTCGGCTGTTCGAGGCAGCAGCGAAGTTCGCCACGAGGGTTGCCGCTCCCGATTGCCCAGGCACCAGCCTCGATTGGAGCAAGTGATGTACCAGACCTTTGTCGGACTCGAAATTCATATTCACCTCAACACGGCCACCAAAGTGTTTTGCGGGTGCAAGGCGCATTTCGGCGACGAACCGAATACCAATGTTTGCCCCGTCTGCATGGGCTACCCTGGCGTTCTGCCGGTGCTCAACCAGCATGCCCTCGAACTAGCCTACACGGTGAGCCTTGCCTTGGGTTGCCAGCTTTCCCACCGCACCCTGTTCGACCGGAAGAACTACTTCTACCCCGACATGCCCAAGAATTATCAGATTACACAGTTCCATGAGCCGGTGGGGCAAAATGGGTCGATCGAGTTTGCCCTTGCGGACGGAAGTACCAAAAAGGTGCGCATCCACGATGTTCACCTCGAAGAAGATGCTGGGAAGATGATTCACGCCGGTGACATGACCTTGGTCGATTACAACCGGGCCGGATACTCGCTTCTAGAAGTGGTGACCGAACCCGACTTGGCTAGCGGTGAGGAAACAGAAGCGTTTCTTCAAGCTTTCCAGCGCGTAGTTCGTTACCTCGGTGTTTCGGACGGCAATATGGAAGAAGGTTCGATGAAGTGCGACACCAATGTATCGATCAACAAGGCGGGTGCGGGCTTGGGTACCAAGGTGGAAATCAAGAACCTGAACTCCAGCCGGTTCGTCAAGAAAGCCATTGAGCACGAACAGAAGCGACAGGCCGCTTTTCTCGAGGCTGGGAATAAGGTCAGCCAAGAAACCCGCCTCTGGAACGAAAACCGGGACGTCACCGAAACCATGCGTACCAAGGAAGGCGGGCTCGACTACCGCTATTTCCCTGAGCCCGACCTACCCCCCTTTGTGCCCGACGCCTCCTTTTTAAAACGCATCCAAGACGCTCAGGTGGAGTTGCCATTGGCTCGCAAGCAGCGGCTCGTGCGCGAGTTTGGGCTTTCGAGGGAACAGGCCGAGTTCGTCACCGACGCCCGGTTCACCGCAGATTTTTTTGAACAGGCTGTGAGGGCCTCTGCTGCCTCTGGAGGGAGCGCGATGGCAAACTGGCTGATGGGGGATGTTCAAAAAGAGCTCAATCACTTCAACCTCACCCTCGAGGCCTGCCCGCTGACGGCAGGCCGACTGGCCTCCTTGCAGAGCCTTCTCGATGCCGGCCGCATTCATACCAAGATTGCCAAACAGCTTCTGGTTTCCATCTTCGAGGAAGACAAGGACCCGGAAACGCTTCTCCAGGAGAAGGGCCTTGAATCCATTGCAACAGAACAACAGCTCGCACCGATTGTCGAGAGCGTGTTTTCAGCCCATCCGAACGTCGTGGCAGCGGTGAAGGCTGGAGATGCCCGCCAAAAGGGCTTCCTCGTCGGGCAGGTGATGAAGGCCACTGGCGGGCGGGCGGCGCCCGACCTGGTGAACGCGTTGTTGGCCAAGTTCCTTGCCTAAAGCCCCAAAAAACAGTACAACGGCAGGAACCTAACCCGACGAGGTAGTCTGCATGCGCGTATTGGCCCAGGACGTTCCCAAACATCTGGATCGCGAGATCACTGTCAGCGGCTGGGTGCACCGTACCAGGGAACTGGGCCAGGTGAACTTCGTGCTCCTGCGCGACCGCAGCGGCATGATTCAGGTTGTCTTCGGTGAAAAAATCGACTACACCCCCGAAACAGTGCTCACAGTGCACGGAATGGTCAAAGCCAACGACAAAGCCCCTGGTGGAGCCGAGATACATCCCCTCAGCGTGACTGTGGAGTCGCGGGCTGACATCAATCTTCCCGTCCAAGTGAATCAAGACCCCGACAAGTACCCCTTGGAGGCGTTGTTCGACCATCGCTTTATCAGCCTGCGCATGCCCAAATTGCGCGCCATTTTTCAACTTCAGTCCTCTCTTCTCAAGTATCTGAGCGAGTTCATGCACGCGGAAGGGTTCTTCGAGATGAAGACGAGCAAGCTCGTGGGAAGCGGTGCCGAGGGTGGCACGGGCCTATTCAGCGTCGAGTACTTCGAGAACAAAGTGTTTCTGGCCCAAAGCCCCCAGCTCTACAAGCAGGGAATGGTTGCCACCGGTTTGGAACGCGTGTTTGAAATCAGCCACGCCTATCGGGCCGAAAAGCACGACACACCGCGACACATCAACGAGTACGTGAGCTTTGATGTCGAGATGGCCTTCATCGAGAGCGAAGTTGACTTGATGAACTTTGAGCGCAACCTGCTCGACCACGTGTTCACGCAGGTGGGCCTCCATAACCGCGCCGAGCTGGAGTTGTGGGGCGCCACGGTTCCAGCCCCTGGGTCCATGATCAGTGCCCCCGTGGTGGGTCACGACGCAGCCAAGGACCTCATTACCCAGATCACGGGCAAGAAAGTTTTTGAGATTAACCCGGAAGGCGAGCGCACCCTCTGTGAATGGGCCCTCGAAAAACACGGGGTCGACTTAGTGTTCATCAACGACTGGCCGCGAAAAAAACGGCCCTTCTACACTCATCCGAGTGCCGACGGCACCAAGACTCTCAGCTTCGACCTGATTTTCCGGGGGCTGGAAATCACCTCCGGCGGTCGCCGTATTCACGATTACGCGATGTTGCTCGAAAGTTTGCCGAAGTTCGGCATGACTCTCGAAGGGCTGGGGGCGTACCCAACCATTTTCCAGTATGGGTGCCCTCCGCACGGCGGGTTTGCGATTGGGATTGAACGGCTCACTCAGAAGATTCTGGGCCTGGCCAACGTCAAAGAAGCGAGCCCCTTCCCCCGGGACCGCAAGCGGGTGGCCCCCTAATGGTGCAGGAATATGCAATCCGTGACGGGCAGTTGGTACCCTGCGAAGAGAAACAGGGATTGGTCAAAGTGTTCACCAGCCCTGATGTTGCCGAGCGCAACTATTTAGAGCACACCTGCCGCATTTCACCCCACAACATCAGTTCCGCCATGGACCCCGACGAAATAGGACGCCTCGAGTTCGAGAACGACCACACCATGCTCCTGATCAAAAGCCCTAAGAACTACTCCTCCAGCGACAACTTCCTGTTCAAAGTGACCTCAGTCGGGGTTTTTGTTTACAAACAAGAACTGGTCATTATTATGAATAATCAGGAGACTTCCATCCTCGAGGGTCGCCAGGCCTTCAAGATAACCAGCCTGAACGACGCCCTGTTGAAGATTCTCTACGGCACCATTGCGCACTTTTTGGGCCACCTCAAGGTGATCAGCCTCCTCAGTGACAGCCTGGAGCACAAGATCAACTCTTCAATGGCCAATGAGCACCTTTTGAACATGTTTACCATCGAAAAAAGCCTGATCTACTACCTCAACGGCATCAATTCCAACTCGGTGGTTATGGACAAGCTCAAAACAAACGCCACTCGTATCGGCTTGTCGTCGGAAAATCTCGCTTTGCTTGACGACATCATCATCGAGAACAACCAGTGCAACAAACAGGCGGAAATCTACTCCAACATTCTCGTTGGCCTCGACGGGGCCCGCGGAGCCATCGTCAATAACAACATGAACCAGTTGATCAAGCGGCTTACCATTGTGAGTGTTGTCTTCATGCCCCTCAATGTCATCGCGGGAATTGGCGGAATGTCCGAGTTTTCCGGCGTGACAGATGGCGTTCCGAAGTGGCTCAGCTATAGCCTGTTTGCACTGGGGATGGTGGGAATCGCCTTCCTCACCTATTGGATTCTTAAGGTCTTTATGGACGGTAGTACTTCCAAGATTAAGCGCAGGTAAACCATGACAATTCGAACCATGACAGCAAACGACGGCCCAGCCGCACTCACCTTCTGGAAGCATATTCCCGGCCTGGGGCTGAGCTATTCGGACGAACCCGAGGAACTCACCCGTTACTGGGAACGCAACCCCGGCCTCAGCTTCTGTGCCTGCGATGACAAAGGAAAGCTCATTGCCACCGTCTTGGCGGGTCATGATGGCCGCCGAGGATTCCTTTACCATCTTGCCGTTCATCCGCAACACCGCGGTAAGGGTCTCAGCGGAGCTCTCGTGGGTGCCTCGCTGGAGGGCTTGAAGGCGCAGGGTATCCGTAAGGTGAATGTCTTCGTGCTCAGCGACAATAGCGCCGGGATTTCGTTCTGGATGGGCCCGGCTTCAGCCCACGGCTGGAAACTGCGTGGCGACTTGATGGTGTTTTCCCGGGAGGTTTGACTTCTTGTCCTTTTTTTGAGTCAACGCTATTCTGACTAGATGAAAATCCCTCTTCGCAGTTTCACCAACACCGTGGGCCGCAATATGGCCGGAGCCCGATCCTTGTGGCGCGCCAACGGGATGACCGATCAACAATTCAGCAAGCCCATCATCGCCATTTCGAACAGCTTCACGCAGTTTGTTCCCGGGCACGCGCACCTGCACGACATTGGCCAGCGGGTGAAAAAGATCATCGAGGCTTCGGGATGTTTCGCTGCCGAGTTCAATACCATCGCCGTCGACGACGGCATCGCCATGGGTCACGACGGTATGCTGTACTCTTTGCCCAGCCGTGAAATCATCGCCGACAGCGTGGAATACATGGTCAATGCGCACTGCGCGGACGCGCTGGTGTGCATCAGCAACTGCGACAAAATCACCCCCGGGATGCTTATGGCCGCCATGCGACTGAATATTCCCACCATATTCGTGTCTGGTGGCCCCATGGAAGCCGGCGACCTCGACGGAAAGAAGTACGACCTGGTAGATGTAATGGTGATGGGTCCCGATGAAGGCGTGAGCCAGGAAATGCTCGACAAGGTGGAACGCCACGCCTGCCCCACCTGCGGCTCCTGCTCGGGCATGTTCACCGCCAACTCCATGAACTGCCTCAACGAGGCCTTGGGATTGGCCCTGCCGGGCAACGGCACAATTCTGGCCACCCACACCTTCCGCATCGAACTTTTTGAGAAGGCTGCCCACCGCATCGTCGAGATGGCCCACGAATACTACAACAAGGGGAACCTGTCGGTGCTTCCCCGCAACATAGCAACCTCCGCAGCCTTCAATAACGCGATGGCCCTCGATATCGCCATGGGCGGCTCCACGAACACCGTGCTGCACATTCTGGCCATCGCTCACGAAGGCGGGGTGGATTTCACCATGGCCGACATCGACCGGTTGAGCCGCAAGGTGCCGTGCCTGTGCAAAGTGGCCCCCAACAGCCCTAAATACCATATCGAGGATGTGCACCGTGCGGGAGGTATTCTGGGCATTTTGGGTGAGCTTGATCGGGCTGGCCTACTGGATACCACCGTGCCTCGTGCCGACGGACTGACGCTGAAGCAGGCTCTCGACGCCTGGGACTTGGCACGCGCCACAGCCACCGAGGAGGCCAAGCACCTGTTCAAGGCCGCCCCCGGAGGCCGTGCCAACCTCATCATGGGAACCCAAAAATCCATGTTTAAAGACCTCGATACCGACCGCAAGGAAGGCTGCATCCGAACCAAGGAAAATGCCTACTACGCCGATGGCGGTTTGGCGGTACTCTTTGGCAACATCGCCCCGAAGGGCTGCATCGTCAAGTCTGCGGGTGTCGATGAAGCGCTGTTTCGTTTCACTGGCAAGGCTAAAGTGTTCGAAAGTCAGGACGCCTCGGTGAAGGGAATTTTAGGCGGACAGGTACAGGCCGGCGACATCGTCGTCATCCGCTACGAAGGACCGAAGGGCGGCCCCGGCATGCAAGAAATGCTCTACCCGACCAGCTACCTCAAGAGCAAGAAACTCGGCAAAGCCTGCGCCCTGCTCACCGATGGTCGCTTTTCTGGCGGAACCTCCGGACTGTGCATCGGTCATGCAAGCCCGGAAGCCGCAGCCGGCGGTGCCATCGCTTTGGTGAAAGACGGTGACAGCATTGTGATCGACATTCCCAACCGGAGTATCCACCTAGACATTAGCGATGCCGAGCTCGCCAAGCGTCGTAAGGCCGAGGAAGCGCGGGGCCCCGAGGCGTACACACCGTCTGCTCCTCGGGAAAGGAAAGTGAGCCGCGCCCTCAGGGCGTACGCTCTTTTTGCTTCGAGTGCCGACGAGGGTGCCGTACGCAAATTACCGGGCGAGTGAACTCGCCCCCGAGTGAAGATTGGCGATGCGTTTGCCGATACGTACACCAAAAGGTGGACCGAATGAAAACGTATCGCATCCGAAGCGAATCCGAGAAGAAGGAGATTCTGGAAGTCGTTGCAGAATCCGACACGGGCTACTATATCCGGATTGTGTGCGAGGAGTTTGGAGTCCGCAGTGAGTACCGTGACTTTCTTCCGGCGCATATTTTCGACGCACTGTTGAAGAACGGCGTTTTGGAAGACTTTGACGCCATTGAGGTAGCCAGCTAGACTGGCCAGGTGACTGGCGAGTTTCCCTCCACCCCCAAGATCCTAGTTCCTTTTCAGAGAGCCTCCGACGACGTCGATTGCCAGGAGATCGTCGTCTATCTTCGCCCCGAGACTAACGGCGTTCAAACCGAAAGTATTCTCTTCCGCGTTTTTCGCGGCGCCGAGTGGAACAGCCAAGTCAAGCTTGTCTATTTGGCCAATTTGCCAGGTGATTTTCTGCGCAAGCGTCAAGTTGTCGAAAAACACTATTCGCTACGCCTTGAGTTCGCCCGAAAAGGCGCCGCGGTGTTTACCGCAGCGATGCGGCTCACCTTCCAGGACTTTTTCGGGCTGCCTTTTGAGTCTGCCGAGGTTCTCGGCGCCTACGACGCGCTAGAACGCCTCAACCTCGGTGCTGAGGAACTGTTCCAACTTTGGGTTCCCGCCGAAGACATCCTAGAACTCGAAGGCCAGCTCATCAAAAAAGTCCTTGGCAACCTTTTTGTCGTGAACTATGACATTCCGGCTGTGCTCGAGAAGAACCACGCAGGTACTGACCTCGCGGCGATGGTGTTCCGCACTCCATTGAGCTACCAAGCCTTCCGTCCTGCTGTCGATGCCATCCGCAAGGCTCTCGTTTCGGAGGGGTTGCTCGCGGTGGAACGGGCAGAGCGAAGGGTTTTTCATTGGTCCAAGGGACCCTTTGAGCAATTGCTGGATGCCAGCGGTCACGTGTACAACGTCCGCGACGAGCCGGTTTCTTGGGATGAACTGTCGTTTGGCAGATACCTGCTCGCCAAAGGCTGGACCAACTCCCGTATCGAGGATTGTCTGGAACGGCCCTTTCAGTTCGGTGAAAATTTGTTGTCCAACACAAATTTTGCTACCTTCGAGGAAGCTTGGAAGTTCGTACACCAAAGGAGTTCCCGATGAAAGAACAGATCATACTGGCTGGGGGGTGCTTTTGGTGCACCGAAGCCGTGTTTGTGCGGATTGCCGGCGTGGAGGCAAGTGTGTCCGGTTATGCCAACGGCAAAACCGACAACCCTACCTATCAGCAGGTCTGCTCCGGTACCACCGGCCACACCGAGGCTATCCAAGTCAGCTTTGACCCCGCGGTGGTCTCCCTCAACGAGCTCCTTGAGCTCTTCTGGAAAGCGCATGATCCGACCACCCTTAACCGGCAGGGCGCCGACACCGGTACGCAGTACCGCTCAGGCATCTACACGACCAGCGAAGCCCAACTAAAGGCAGCCTCGGCTTCGCGCGACAAAGCCCAAGCGAAGTTTTCCGCCAAGATTGTTACCGAGATTGTTCCGCTGACCAAGTTCTGGAAGGCCGAGGACTACCATCAGAATTACTTCGAGCGCAATCCCAACCAAGCCTACTGCCGGGCCACCATTCCGCCCAAGCTCGCCAAACTGGGTCTAGCCGCGCTTTGATCGCCGTCTTTGCCACTTGTGGGTTTATTCCATGGAAGTTGGGCTCTTCCGATGGCGCGTATCTTTCCCTGAGCCGCTGGTGTTTTATCAGCGACAATGCGCCAAAAGATAAGCTTCCAGCTGTGTTCGAAACTCTCGACAGCTAGGCCGTATTCCGGTCAATACCGGACAATTCCTCCAATTTCTCTTTCTTTCTGGGACGTTCTATGTTAGTATTACGTTCTGCCCGAGGGTTTCAAGTTTGAATGTTGTGAAGAAAGAGCCGCCAAGCGTCCACTACTATGATCAGGACTTTGTTGATATCTATGATAAGAGCTGGGCTTGGATTCGGGATTCCTGGGTAAAGGGCGGCCCCGAAAGTGATTTCCAGAAGCCCTTCTTTCATCATACCTCCAGCCCGACCATCCACCTTTTTGATTCGTGCATGGCGAGTTTTTTTCTCGTTTACAGCAATGGCATCTACTCCCCGCTTACCCTGCTGGACAACTTTTATCAGAAGCAGGAAGCCAGCGGCGCTATCCGAGGCGAGTACAGCGTAGAAACCGGCCTTCCGGTGCTCCATCCCGACAACCCTGAGGGTGTCCATCCGCCGCTTTTTGCCTGGGCCGAATACAACATTTACCACAAGCTAGGTGCCAAGCGGCGCATCAAGGAAGTCGTCCCCGCTCTGGAAAAGCATTTCTTGTGGCTGGAAGAGAACTTCAAGCAGGAAAATGGGCTCTATGCTGTGCCGGCAGCCGCCACCATCATGAGCAATAGTCCCCGACAGAGAGCTGTCTACCACGTCGACTTCAACGCACAGCAGGCTATGAACGCCCTCTACATTTCGGCCTTGGGTGACATTCTCAACGACAAGGACATGGCTTTCCGCTATAAGCGCGCTTACTATTCGCTAAAAACCCGTATCAACACCCAGATGTGGGATGAGCAACAGGACTTCTACTTCGATCTCGACATTGACGGCAATAGGTTGCCTCAGCGAACAATTGCGGCTTTCTGGACGCTGCTCGCCGAGATTCCCCATGAAGACCGTGCTGCCAAGCTCATCGAAACCCTCAAGGACGAGAAACATTTTGGTACGCCCAATCCGTTTCCCACGTTATCGGCGAGCGATCCGGACTTCGACCGAACCGGAAACGGTTACAACGGTTCGGTGTTTCCGGCCCTTACTTTCATGGTGATCAAAGGCTTGGAAAAGTACGGCCAATATGAACTCGCCCGCGAAGCTGCCATTAAACACATTTACTACATTCTGGACACCTTGCACCCGGATGCCAAGGAAAAAGGATCGTTGTGGGAGGCCTACCTGCCCACCCAAGACGGTGCGGCTCTGTGGGCCGGACGAGAGGACTTTAACCGGCAAAACTACCTGCACCAAGCGGGCTTGAGTTCCATTGCGCTGATGATTGAAAACGTGGTTGGCCTGTACATCAGCCTGCCGCGAAAAACCGTCGATTGGATTGTTCCCATCCTTGAACTCATGGGTATCGAAAACCTTTCGCTGAAACGGAACTACATCACCATCTTGAGTAGCAAGTCGGGACGTGGCTGGGAAATCCGCCTCGAGTCGGAGAAACTCTACTACTTCACCATCAATATTCTGGGCAAGAAGAAGAAGACCCTGCCCATCCCCTCGGGCAAGTGCTCGATGCTCCTCGAAAAACTGTAGGACGGTCCTCCCGAAGCTAACGCAGGATGAAGGTTCGTCCGCCGTAGACAAACACATTGCGGTCGAGGAACAGCTTCAGCGCTTCAAAAAGTACCCGCCTCTCAACGTCTTTCCCTAACTGCACAAACCGCTCGATGGAGCAGGTGTCGGACACGCGTATGGTGTCCTGACTGATAATGGGCCCCTGATCGAGATTTTCGTTCGCAAAATGGGCCGTGGCCCCAATGATCTTCACCCCTCGGTGCCAGGCTTGGTGGTAGGGCTTGGCCCCCATGAACGCGGGAAGGAAGCCATGGTGGATATTGATCACTTGGTAAGCCCAGCGCCGTGTGAACTCGGGACTCAGGATCTGCATGTAGCGAGCCATGACCACCGTGTCGACTTGGTAGTCTTCCAGAATGGTCTGTATATCAGCTTCGTAGGCGACCTTCCCCTTCCCTGTATCGACTTGGAAGAAAGGCACATGAAATTGCGTGGCTACCCCTGCCAAATCAGAGTGGTTGCTAATGATGACGGGAAACTCGCAAGCCAATTCACCGTCTTCGTGCTTGAGGAGAAGCTCGTAGAGGCAGTGGCTGGTTTTGCTCGCAAGGATAGCCACGCGGGGTCGCAGGGCCTTGTCGAAGAGCTTCCATTCCATTTTGAACTTCCCGGCCACTTCGGAAAAGGCTTTTTCGAAATCGGAGCGCACAAAGTCATCTGCCACCGAGAAGTCGGCCTTCAGCATAAAAACATTCACGTCCACTGCTGTATGCTGGCTCAAGTTGAGGATGTTTCCCTCGCCAGAGGCGATGCAATGGGTCACCGCGGCAATGATGCCTTTCTGGTCTGCGCAAGTGACGGAGAGAGTATATTCGGACATTTTTGGATGGTATCAGAGCTTGAACGGGTAGGGCAACAGGTCGCCGAGGGTCACCGAGTTCTTTATGCCATCAGGGTTTGCCAGGTGGATAACGAGCTCAGGGCCACAAAACTCACTGAGCACACCGCGGCACATCGCGCAGGGCATCGCGGGCGGGTCGGTAGCGGTAACCACGACAAGAAACTCAAAATCAACCTTTCCGAATTGGGAAATCGCCGCCACCACGGCCGACCGTTCGGCACAAATTGTACCTCCATAACTGGCGTTCTCGACATTGCACCCGGGCACCAAGGCGTCGTGACCCTTGACTTTCAACGCAGCTCCCACCGCAAACTTCGAATAAGGGGACCAAGAGTTTTCTCTGGCCCTAGAACCAACAAGTACGGCCCGCTCCAGCTCCGTCATGGGGACTCCTTGAACACAAAAAGATGCTTCTTGAAAACGTAGACGAAAAAGTAGCTGGCGGCTAGAAAAATGGCGAAACCAATGGAAAACAGCCAGGCATCGATAGCCGTCAGGTTTTGCATGAGGCTCTGCCAGGTCTCTTCGGTGTTGGTGAACAAGTGCCAACTGCTCCACCGGACAAACCGACCGATGAACACACCGTAGCCTGCGGCCAAGCACGAGGCCGCTACCAGGATGCCACCCCAGAGACCCCCCACCTCCTTGCGCCAAAGGTGATGCATCACGTAAAGCGAAGCCAACCCCAGAAAGTGCCCCACAAAGGCGAACAGGGAGCGTGTGATGATGTCGTACCAAACGAGCATATTGGCCAGACTCCTGTCGTTCGGACTCACATCTTCGGGTAGTCCGCGCTGAATCAGGTGGATGAAGTCGGTGAATATATAGGAAGAGTTTGGAAAGAACACCAGCCAGACGACACTCAGGAGCCACATCAGAAGCCTCCCGACAAGTTTCCACTCGCGTCGGAAGACGAACAGGGCCACCAGAGAAACAGCCAGGGGCACTACGCCCAGAAACAGGTTCCTAGCAAGAAAAGTTTGAGATAAGCGCCCTGTGAAAAGGAAGCGTATTCCCAGCATGGCAAAACAACCGGCCAAGGCCATAGCAAACAAGAGCAGAGTCTTGATCGGACTGTTCAGACGCATCGACCGACTCATCTCAGCGTCCCCTCCGCAAACTTTGATTCTTAGGCTATTGTACCGGGGTGGCGATTTCTTTGTCAAACCGGGAGATAAACTGTGCTTTCGAGTGAACTGCTCACCCAGGTGAAGCACCTCAGGTCTCAACTCGCTCTGGGATCGGCGCTTTTCGGCAGCCACACCCGCCCCCTGACGGGCCCCGAAGTGGCATCGCTGGAGGCCGAGGGCAACCGTTGCCGAGACTGGTCGCAGGTGAAGGTCGGACCTGGCTTTCAAATAGGTCAGATCAGGTCCAACCGTTTTTCAGGCCGGGTTGTGCTGGGGGATTTTGCCCAAGCCGGTGGCGTGTTTGACTCCGGCCTGGAGGACGTCGAAGTTGGCACGGGCGCATTGGTAGACCATTGCCTGCAGATCCGGCGCACTCTGGTGGAAGCCGGTGCTGACGTGAAAGGCTCCTGGCTTGATTGCTCGCAGCCCACCTCGTACGGGCTGGGAACTGAAATCAATGCCGGACTGGAAACCCCAGGCCGTGAAATCCGGCTTTGGGACGAAATGAACCTCGTCAGCGCACAGGCCTATCTCGAGGACCTAGACCTGCGGCGCGAGGTGGAGGAATTGGCCGCAGAAGTGAGTTTTGGGTACAGCGTGGTCTGTGCCGGGGTGAGGGTGATCCATTGCCCGAGGCTAGACCGGGTGTGGCTCGGGCCGGGTACCTTGGTACAGGGGGCTCTCAAACTTGAGAACTGCGCCTCTGTGGGAAATCCTGAGGAGCCGGTGACGTTGGGAACAGGCATACAGGTGATGGACGCCCTTTTTCAGGCTGGGGTGCAGATCGAGTCGGGGGCGCAGGTGTCTAGTTCGGTCTTCCTTGAGTGGTCGGGTGCCCAGCGCCAAGCCTTGGTCACACTGAGCCTCATTGGACCCAACACGGTAGTCGGGGGTGGTGAGGTGACCGCAAGCTTCCTCGGGCCTTTTGTCGGGTTTCATCACCAGAGCCTGCTCATCGCCGCCTGGTGGCCTGAGGGTAGGGGCAACATTGGTTACGGAGCCAATATCGGTTCCAATCACACTTCCCGGTCTCCCGACCAAGAGATCCGTCCGGGCGAAGGGACATTTTTCGGGCTGGCAACAGCAGTGAAGTTTCCGGCGAACTATCAGGATTCGCCCTACAGCATTCTGGCTTCGGGCGTGGTAACTCTCCCGCAAAAACTTTCCCTTCCCTTCTCGTTGATTTTGGATGAACCCCTCGATTCACCCGAAACCCGTGGGCTCAACCGTGTAATTCCCGGTTGGGTACTCAAGGAAAATGTCTATCTCCTTTTGCGCAATGAGATGAAGTTTGTCAGTCGTTCCAAGGCTAGGCGCCACGAGTTTGATTTCCGGATTTTCCGACCCGAGATTGTGGAGAAGCTGTGGAGGAGCCGTGTAGAACTGGTGAACATCCCCGAGCGTCCGGTCCATACCAAACACAATTTCCCGCCGGTGGGGAAAAACTACCTGCTGGAAATCGACCGTTTGGAAGCGATACGGGTTTACCTTGATTTTCTCAAGTACGGCACGCTCAAGCTGTTTGCCGAGCAAGTTCTCGACCAGGTGGCCTGCCCAGAAGAGTGGCTTCAGGGCATGTTCCGCCGTCTCAATTTTGACTACTTCTCAACCAGCGAGAATCTGGCCCACTACCTTGAACTCGAGCAGAAACTCCACGATTCGAGCGTCCGCGCCAAGACCAAAGACAACCTCCGCGGCGCAGAAATTATTCCCGATTATGCCCAATTCCATGTACCAGCAGAAGAAGATGCTTTCCTCGTTACCAAGCGCCTTCAAATTGACGCCTTGCACCGCAAGGTCGAGGCCTTCGAGGCAAAGTAGGCTTGTCCGACGCCTTGTGGATAACTTGTGGAAAAAATCCTTGGTGTGCAACATTGCTCAGAATTCTCGACGCTAAACCCTTCGATTTGGTCGACTTCCCGCACAAAGCTGTCGATTTCTCACGAACTTCTCACCATTGCTAGCGGGCAAAATGGTTTTTGTGACAGATTTGCCGATTTAACGTCCACGATTTGCCGAGTTTGTCTGTTTCGTTTCCTGTTTCCTAGTTTCCATCGCAGAGGGGAAATTGTGGATAACTTGGGGAGAACTTGAAACTCCCGCTCGCTTACCGACCTTGACTCAGCTTCACCGATGCGGTTGAATGTCAACAAGATTTCGCGCAGAAACAAGGAGAACCTATGGCTACTTCCTACAAGGAATTGGGTCTGGTGAACACAAAAGAATTGTTTGCCAAGGCCGTCAAGGGTGGCTACGCCATCCCTGCCTACAACTTCAACAATATGGAGCAGTTGCAAGCCATCATTCAGGCATGTGTCGAGACCAAGTCGCCGGTTATCTTGCAGGTGTCGGCCGGAGCCAGAAAGTACGCCAACGCCACCCTGCTGCGTTACATGGCCCAAGGTGCGGTCGCCTATGCCAAGGAACTCGGCTACGCAATTCCGATCGTTTTGCACCTCGATCACGGCGATAGCCTCGAACTCGTGAAGAGTTGCGTCGAAAGTGGCTTCTCCTCCGTCATGATCGATGGCTCCCACCTGCCCTACGAAGAAAACATCAAGCTGACCAAGACTATTGTGGAGTACGCTCATTCCCACGACGTTACGGTTGAGGGAGAACTCGGGGTTCTTGCTGGAATCGAAGACGATGTGGTGGCCGAGCACTCAAGTTACACCAAGCCCGAAGAAGTCATCGACTTTGTGAAGCGCACGGGCGTGGACTCGCTGGCCATCTCCATCGGTACCAGCCATGGCGCGGTGAAGTTCAAGCGCGAGCAGTGCACCCTCAGCCCCGACGGTGTGCTGATTCCCCCCACCCTTCGTTTCGATATCCTCGAGGAAATTGAGAAAAAGCTTCCTGGCTTTCCCATTGTGCTCCACGGGTCGAGTTCGGTCCCCATGGACCACGTACGGGTTCTCGAAAAGTTCGGAGGCAAGTTGAAGGACCCTGTGGGTATTCCCGAGGAGCAACTTCGCAAGGCCGCCAAAAGTGCCGTGTGCAAGATCAACATCGATTCCGATGGTCGAATTGCCATGACCGCCGCGATCCGCAAGGTGTTCGCCGAAAACCCCAGCGAGTTCGACCCTCGCAAGTACCTTGGGCCGGCCCGCGACTCGCTTAAAGGTCTGTATGCGCACAAGAATCAGAACGTACTCGGGTCCGCCGGGCACGCCTAGTTCGGGCCGATTTTTTGTTCGGATTGATAGAGGACCAGCCCAAGGGCTGGTTCTTTTTTGCCATGCTAGGTTTTCTGAAGTGTTTCTTTGAGGCCCACGGCGAGAACTGACCCCAAAACGAGAGCGCCACCGAGCCACTGCCAGAGGCCCAGAACTTCCCCGAGGAAAAAATAGGCCGCCGCGGCCGTTACAACGGGAATCAGGTTCACTGCCAGCGAAGCTGTGGAGCGTCCTAGTTTGTCGAGGGCGTAGTTGTACAGCAGGTAACTCGCCGCCGAGCAAAACAACCCTTGGAAAGCAAGGTGCGACCACCCTGCCACCGAAGGCCAGCGCCAGTCGGGAAGCTCAGACAGTGCGAAGGGTACCAGGCTCAGGGCGCCGATGACCATTTGCCAAAGCGTCACTTGTAGGTTGGAATGCCCGGTCTGCAGGGGTTTCATGGCGAAAAGATAGAACACCCAGGCCACGGCAGCGCCGAGCATCAGCACGTAGCCCCACACGCTTCCGACGTTCTCTGCCTCCGGAACTCCTACGAGCAGTGCTACCCCCACCAGCGACACCAACGACGCGACGATGCCGAGGAGCCCAAGTTTTTTGCCGTCGACAAACCTCTCGGCGAGGAGAGTCAGGATAGGAATGCCCGCGATGATGAGGCTCGCAGCGGTGGCGGGAATGAGCTTAACTCCATGGTTCTCGCAAAGAAAGTAGGCCGTGATCCCGGTAAGCACGCTCAGCACCAAGGCACCCTTGTCCCGCGGACTCCATTTAGTGCGCTCCCCAGTTCCGCGGCGTACCAGATTCACGAGCCCCAGGAAGGCCGAAGCCAAGATAAAGCGCCCTAGAGCCAGCGTCATAGGTGGAAACTCTGTCAACGCCGCCTTGATGGAAGGAAACGACAAACCCCAGGCTAACACGGGAAACGCCAACGAGAGCCAAGCGAGAAGCCGGCCTCTCAACGCAGCACCCTTCGCACCGCCAGCATCGCCAGAAAAAGCGCATCCAGTGCCAACAAGCCGAAAAAAAGGGTCGCTTTGCCCGTGGTTGCCCCGTAGGAATGAAAACCCTGGCCCAATAGGTTCACACCCATCCAGCTGAACAGCAAGACCGATAAACCCAGGGCGGCCGCAAAAGCCGTACCCCATTCCTGGGCCCAACCGGTAGCCCGGAGGTGGAGCACCAGAGCCGTCCACAAGATGATCAACAGGGCACCATTCTCTTTGGGGTCCCAGCCCCAGAACCGGCCCCAGCTCTGGTCGGCCCAGACGCCTCCGAGCAGCGTTCCGACAAAGGTGAGTGAAAGTCCCCACACCAGCGAGGCGGTGAGAGCCTTCCATAATGGAGTGAGATTTCCCGGACCACGCCTCGAAGAGTTCCACAGGTAAGCATGGCCCAGAAGCGCTGAAACGAGAACCGCCGCGTAGCCACCTGAAACCGTCGATACATGCAGGGCCAGCCAGAAGTTGGTGTTCAACACCGCCTGAGGGGGAACAAAAGGATCCCCCCCGCCCACAAACAGCCCCGAGAAATAGGGGAGAATGGCCCCTGAAATCAGCGCCAGAACCGCCATTCCCCGGCCTGATTCCCGGTACACCAGCACAGTGGCCACCACCAGACACAGCCATCCCGTAAACAGAAACGTCGAAGGCAGGTTGGTCACCGGGGGCCTGCCGGTGAGCAACATACGAATCACCAACCATAGTGTCGAAACAGCCAGGCAGGCAAGGACGAGCGACTGCAGGCCGACATTGCGGGAGGGCGAGGGCCACCAGCGCGTCGTGAAGCCCGACAACGCCAAGAGACCCAGCAAAAAAACCCAGGGAACTGCGTTGTTCAGCAACTCAAGCTGAACCTGATTGACCAGCCCAAGCTCCCCCTGCGACCTCTGCGCCCACAACGCCATGGTTTGCTCGGCCTCCTTCCATTGGCCCTTCTGACTCTGGTCACGCCAGTAAAGCCACAACCCAAGATTCTGCGTTTGGGCCTCTGTGCGCCCCGTTTGGGAGGCAAGCTGCAGGGGGGTGAGGCCCACGCCTCTGGCGAGAAAAACACGGAAACCAGATTGTTCGGGCTCAGCGAGTGCCAACCAAGACTCAAGTGCCCGAGCAAACCGCAGGCCCTCTTGGCCCAGTGGAGTGGGATCGTTCAGGTATCGAAGCCCCAGCGCCGATACCCGATCGGGCACGAGGAGCGGGGTGAGTTCTTCGAGCGAATACAACCTGCGGTCGGTGAAGTTCAGCCCTTCCGCGCGGAGGATGGCCGCATCGTTGACGAGAAATCGGGGCTCCACCGGGGAAGATTCAAACCCGGCCAACAGTTCCAGCAACCAAGTTGTGGCCCGGGAGTCGTTTTCACGGCCGGTGATGCGGAACGACAGAAGGCGCGCCCAGCTCTCGAGGGGCATCACACGACCTTCGGCCAACACAGGAAGACCGCGCCCCGCCATACTCCAGGATTCAGGCGGGCTGCTCGGGAGCCCCAGTGCAGACAGGGGTGCGGTCAAAAGGAGCAGAACTACGGCGAGGATATTCATTTCTTGGCCCCGGGTCTCCGTAGTAGCAAGTGCAGAACCAGCCCCCCAAAGAGCAGCCCAGAAAGAGCATAGGGCAGAAACCCCCAAGCGTTGTTGGTGATCTTGAACACCGGTGCCATTTGTCCGTCCACCGTTTGCACCGAACTCTGGTAAATGGTGAACCCCTGAAATCTCAGCGGGAGGTTCATCTGGATGCGAGCTCTCTGGTCGATTCCCCCACCGGTGAGACGCACGTCGCTGATGTAGTCTGAGGGCTCGTTGCTGGCAGGGTACTTGGGTACGCTGAAGGCCTCAACACTCAGGGTAAACGGTAGCCCCCGTGTAACCTCCTGAGGCGCATCCTTGACGAAGGCCACCTTTGAAGAAGCCCCCACCGGCAGACCAAGCAGGAGCTCCTCCTGCACCACCGCGAAACCGAACCCGGCGAGGCAGAACAAAATGAGAGCCAAATGGATGATCCAAAGCCCTGCGGTCTGCCAAGTGCGTTTCAGATTTTTCCAAGCCCCGAGGCTCAGGTTGATGGCTGTGAGGCCCAGCCAAAAAGGAAGCCCAGGAAGCGGAACTCCCTGGGCCCAGAAGAAGACTTGCGAGAAAGCCGTAGTTTGTACCGCGGTAGCGCCCCAGAGGGATTGCGCCAGCGTTCCCCCCAGCAATTCAAGGAAAAGCAAGGCCAGCAGGACAACGCTGACCTTTGACGAACCAAAACGGAACAACCTTGACGCTACTTGCTCACCTTGATCTCGTCGTAGGCGGCATCGTAGAGCTTCAGGTTTTCGCCCACATCACCACGGACTTCACTTTTTTTCGACAGCGAGGCCACGTCATAGCGGGGAGCTGCTTTGCGCAAAGACATGGTTTTGGGATACAGGCCCCCTGAGTAGCCGTACTCATCGTAGATCTTGGCCAGATTCTCAGGCTTGAGGATGAAGTTGATGAAGGTATAAGCATTGTCGACGTTTTTCGCAGACTTGAGAACCGCCATTACGTCGAGGAACATTACTCCCCCTTCTTTGGGGAAGAAGATCCCCACGTTGGCCTTGTCGGCCTCCTCCAACTCGGCAAATTGGTTTTCGGGATAGTTCAGCGCCACCCAGATTTCCTTTTTGGCAAAGGCCGACTTGATCAGGTCATTGTCGAACTTGACGATGTTCTTCTTCCAACCGATGACGGTGGTTTTGGCCTTGGCAATTTCGTCAGCACTGGTAGAATTGGCAGAGAAACCGTTGAACTTAAGGCCTGCACCGAGAATCTCACGGGGGTCGTCCATGAGCATGATGCGGTTGGCGTAGGCCGTGTTGTCAAGAATTGACCACGATGAACTTGCTTCGTCTACGGTGACTTTGTCTTTCCAGTACACAATAGCCGACGAACCAATGTTGTAGGGAATGCTGAAATCGTCCTTCGGGTCCCAGGTATTCTTGGAGGCCAAGCTAGGCTCAAGGTTGGCGAGTTCAGGAATCTTGGTCGTGTCGAGTTTAAGCAGCATGTCTTTCTGAATCATGCGGGGTACGAAATCGGTGGACGGAAACACCACATCGTAGTTTGCACCACCGAGCAGTTTGGCGTACATGTCCTCGTTGCTTCCGTAGGTGTCGTATACGACCTTGATTCCCGTCTGGGCTTGGAAATCCGTGAGCACCGACTCGGGAATGTAATCTTGCCAGTTGAACACCGACAGGTCTTTCGAGATGCTCTTGGGAGCACATCCAGACAGGATCAATAGGAGCGTGATCAGGACGAAAAGGCTTTTCTTCATCGGGCAATCCTTGAAACAGGAACTTGAAACCGGCAACGCCGGGATCGAAATTAGGAACGCTGAACGAAATACTTAATGGAACGGCGGGCTAGGAACAGGATCAACACCGTAACCCCAACGAGCACCACCGAAAAGGCGTTGATCTCGGGCGGCAACTTCCGCTTGATCTGATTGTAGATGAAGATGGGCAAGGTGTCCGAACCTGAGCCAGTGACAAAGAAGGTCACTACGAAATCTTCCAACGACAAGGTGAACGCCGTGATGAAGCCCGCGAGGATGCCCGGCACAGAAATGGGCAAAATCACCTTGGTCAGAGTCTGGTTCTCATTGGCCCCCAGGTCGCGCGCGGCCTCGATAATGGAATAATCAAACTCGCCGAGACGCGCCATCACCATGAGCAAGACAAAAGGAATAGTGAACGAAATGTGCGCCAGAATGATGGTGAATAGGTTCAGCTCCAACCCCAGCATACGGAAAAAGATCAGGAGCGACACGCCGATGATGATTTCCGGAAGAATCAGCGGCAGGAAACTCATGGCGCGCACGTAGGTCTTGGCCTTGAACCGGTACCAATTGATGGCAATAGCTCCCAGGGTTCCTATCACCGTCGCCACTGTAGAGGCGGTGAAAGCCACAATAAGGGTATTGCTTACGGCCATCCACAGGCGTGGTTGGTTGGTGAAAAGGCTTTCGTACCAACGCCAGGAAAAGCCCTTCCACACCATGGTGCGACCATCGTTGAACGAAAAAATCATGAGGACAACGAGGGGCAGGAACAAAAAAGCGATGGTTGTCCAGAAAATCGAGCGAGAAAGCGTCAGCTTGGTCACAATTCATCCTCTGCTATCACAACTTGGTGCTGCTGTTCCTGCCGATTATTGTACACGGTATACACCACCAGGCCGGCCGCCGAAAGCAGGAGGATGAGCACCGAAAGAGAGCAGGCCATCGGGTAGTCACCGGTGAACTTGAGCTTGCTGGTGATGAGCTGGCCTAGCATGAAGACATTGGAGTTTCCCATCACGTCGGGAACCGCAAAAGTCCCGAAGATGGGGATAAAGGTGAACAAGACAGCCGTGACCAGTCCGCCGCGAATATTGGGCAACAGCACCGACCACAACGACCGGTTGTGGCTGGCCCCCAGGTCGCGGGCCGCTTCCAGCAGGCCGAAGTCGAACTTCTCAATGGTAGTGAACAGCGGCAGAATGGCAAACGGCAGGTTGGTGTACACCAATACCACCAGCACTGCGTAATCGTTGAACAAGAACTGTATAGGCTCCTTCAGGACTCCCATCGCGAGTAATGACTCGTTCAAGATGCCCGACTGACCCAAAATGGCCACCCAAGCGTAGATGCGGATCATGAAATTGACCCAGAACGGAATGATCACCAAAAACAGCAGCAAAGTGTTGTTCTTGCTGCGCGCGATGTAGTAGGCACAGGGAAGGGCGATCAGGATGGTGAGGAGGGTCGCCGACACCGCCATGATGAGGGTGTACCCAACAATGTCGAGATAGATGAAGCTCCCGCTGGCGGTCTGCCTAAAAATCTCGGCGTAGGCGGAGAGGTCAAACTCCCACCGCACCCCGCCCCCGGTCTCACGGGCCAAAAAACTGTAAACGAAAACGATCAGCATGGGGACCAGGAAGAAGAGGCTGATCCAGGTGGTCAGGGGGAGCGAATACAGGGAGCCTGACCGGCTTTTCATATCAACTCCACGATGTAGCCGTCGTCGGCGTCCCAGTTGAGGTACACCTCATCGGTCCAGCGGATGGCGGGGCCACGCTCCAAGTAACTCTCGTGTTGTTGGTACACTTTGAACTGCGGGCTCTCGTCGGTTTCGACGTAAAACTGGCTCTGGAAGCCGGAGTAGACGGTCTCGGAAACTTTACCGTGGAAGATATTGAAGTCTTCGGGCAGGCCCAACGGCTTTTCTTTGGTGATGTCGATCTTCTCCGGGCGGATGGCGTGTCTTACCCGGTGGCCCACCTCAAAATACCGGTCGCTGGTCACCATGATGGGTCCCAACGAGTCGGTGTCGATGGTGTAACGGTTGTCGACGTGGGCGGTGATTACCCCGTCCATGACGTTGGTTTCGCCGATGAACTTGGCCACAAAGGTGTCGGCTGGAGCTTCGTAGATCTCGAAGGGGGTGCCAATTTGCAGCACCCGGCCTTCATTCATCACAGCGATACGGTCGGAAACTGAAAGGGCCTCAGACTGGTCGTGGGTCACATAGATGAAGGTGATTCCTATTTTGTCGTGAATGAGGTCGAGGTCAACGAGCAGTTGATGGCGGAGTTTAGCGTCAAGAGCCGAAAGGGGTTCGTCGAGCAGGAGCACCGAGGGCTCGTTGATGAGGGCCCTGGCGATGGCTACCCGTTGCTTCTGCCCTCCCGACAACTGGTTGGGCTTCTTGTTTTCGTGCCCCACCAGATGCACCAACTGCAGGTAATGGGTGACCTTTTCTTGGATATCTGCCTTGAGAAGCTTCTTCAGTCGAAGGGGGAAGGCGATATTTTCAAAAATCGTCAGGTGCGGAAAAAGCGCGTAGTTCTGGAAAACCGTGTTGACGTGGCGCTCGTTGGGGGCTAAAGGAAGCACATCGGTCGTATCGAGGAAAACCGACCCGCTCGAGGGGTCTTCAAAGCCAGCGATAATCCGCAGGAGCGTTGTCTTTCCACAGCCAGAGGGGCCCAAGAGCGAGAAAAACTCCCCCTTGCCGATGGTCAGGCTCACGTTTTTTAAGGCATGAAAATCCCCAAACTTCTTGTCAGCGTTTTCGACACGGACTTCGCTACCTTTCATTTGGGAAATGTGAGGTCAAACGCCGCCAAGTGTCAAGAAGAAGTCCTTCCATGGGCAGAAAAAAGCCACGGGAGTCCGTCGTCCGCTTGGACATTTTAGAGGCTGCGGTTCCCACCTCAAACCGACAGCGCCTGCAGAATATCTCTAAGGACGTCTTGGGGATGTTCCAGCCCCACCGAAATCCGGACAAGTCCGGGTGTGATTCTCACCGCCAGTCGTTCGGCTTCCGAGAGCTTGGAATGGGTGGTCGAGGCGGGGTGTGTCGCGGTGCTCCGGCTGTCGCCTAGGTTGGCAGTGAGGCTGAGCATCTCGAGGTGGTCGAGGAACTTGCGCCCCGCTTCGAGTCCTCCCTTAAGTTCCAATGTCAACATTCCGCCTCCACGACGCATCTGTCGCTTGGCCAGAGCCACTTGCGGATGACTGGCCAGAAAGGGGTATGTCAACGCTGCGAGAGCCTTGTGATTCTGCAACTCGTTGGCGAGGAACTCGGCGTTGTCGCAGTGTCGGTCCATGCGCACAGCTAGAGTTTCCAGGCTTTTGGAAAACAACCAACCGTTGAAGGGGGAAAGAGCAGGTCCAGTTTGCCGCACAAAAAAACGGATCTTCTCAATCAAAGCGGCGCTTCCCAAGATGACCCCACCCAAGCCCCGGCCTTGGCCGTCGATGTACTTGGTGGCTGTGTGCACGACCAAACTGGCACCCAGTTTTAGAGGATTCTGGAGGTAAGGCGTGGCGAACCCGTTGTCTACCACGAGGATCAAGTTTTTCTCTCGGCACAACTGAGACAGGAACTCAAGATCGACCAAATCGAGGCCCGGGTTTGTGGGGGTTTCCACGTAGACGAGCCTAGTGGCGGGGGTAACGAGTTTTTCCCAGCTCTCGGGAGCAAGTAAATCGAAGAAGGTCGTGGTGATGCCGAAACGGGGTAGAATTGTGGAAAAAAGTTGATAGGTGGAGCCAAACAGCGACCTGCCAGCCAGAATATGATCGCCTGCCGACAAGGTGCCTGCCAGAGCGCCGTAAACGGCGGCCATGCCGCTGGCGGTGGCCACCCCGTCCTCGGCCCCTTCCAAGAGGACCATCTTATCAACAAACTCATCGTTGGACGGGTTGTCGTAGCGGCTGTAAATCAGCCCCGCTTTTTCGTTGGCAAAAATGGCTCGGGCGTCCTCGGCATCATCAAACAAGTAACTTGAGGTCATGTAGATGGGAGCGGCGTGTTCGCGGTGAGGAGAGCGTTCCGATTGCGTTCGAATGGCCTGAGTCTCAAAATTGTCGGAAGGGTAAGGATTCTTATGCATGCTTCACCTCCCAGCTGAAGGTGATCTTGGCTGTCGCTTCGAGGGTTTTTGCCACTGAGCAATACTTTTCCATCGACCGTTTCACGGCAAACTCGGCCTTGCTGTCTTCGATGGCGCCGGTAAGCAAAAAATGCACATGGATGGTTTCGAAAAGGGAGGGCTCCACCCCAGGGGTCCGGTGCCCCTCGATGTTCACTTCAATATCGTCGAGTTTCTGCTTGCTCCGTTCGAGTATGGTGACAACGTCGATGGAAGCGCAGCCGCCGAGGGCGCCAAGCAGAGTCTGCATGGGCCGAAAACCGCGACCGGTACCGCCGATGTCGGGGCTGGCGTCCAAAGTGAGGGTGTTGCCCTCCTCGTTGGAGGCCTGCAGAAAATAGGGCGCTTCGAGCCGCTTCACCGTGATCTTCATGATACCTACACTAGCCGGAAATCCGTGGGTTTCGCAATCGTACCTGCCACCCAGCCGGTAGACCAGCAAAGTTGCAGGCTGAAGCCGCCTGAGGGTCGATTGATATCCAATAGATCACCGGTGACAAACAAGTTCTTGAGTCGCTTGCTCTCCATGGTACGGAAATCGACTTCGTCGAGGTGCAGGCCTCCTGAACTGACAACGGCCCGGGACTCGTCCATCAGGCTCTTGAAGGTGAGTGGGAACTCCTGAAGGTTCTTGCGCACCGCCTGCCGTTCTTCGCGGGTCAACTGATTGAGGGGCTTTTCCGGGTCTGCCTTTGACGCCTCGATCACCTTGGCCATCAACCGCGGAGGCGCCATTCCTGCCAGACCATTCTTAAGTTTTTTTCCAGGTGCCGAGGCAATCCGCTCCTGCAGGTCGCGGTCGAGTTCCTCGGCGGTGAGCTCGGGACGGAAGTTCAGCCGCAACTCAAGTTCCCCTTGGCGCGAAGTCTTTTGACGAAGACTCGAGAGCTCGGAAGCCATGTTGAGCACCAAGGGCCCCGAAAGCCCAAAGTGTGTGATCAGGAACTTTCCATTCCGTGCCAAATGCTTCTCTCCCGCCACCCAAGCCTCAAGGCGACCTTGAGCGAAGCTCAGCCCTTGCAGTTCACCAATCCACCGTTCTTTCACTGCGACAGGTACCAGCGAAGGCTCGGGAAATCTCACCCGATGTCCGAGTTCGCTCAACCATCCAAAACCATCTCCGGTGGAGCCTGTTTCCGGGTGGGAGGTGCCTCCCGTAGCCAAAACGATCCTGTCTCCCTTGAGCAATCTGCCACCGACAAGGACTCCCGCGATTCGGCCCTCGGACGCCTGAAGACCGGTAACTTGGGCGGACAACTGGACGGTGACTTTTTGCCGCTTAAGCTCGTCAACCAGCACGCGGAGCACCGACTCGGCCCGGTTGTCCGCCGGAAAGGCCCGCTGATTGTCTTCTATGTGGTAGGGCATGCCTCGGCTGGCAAACCATTGGAGGCACTGCTGGGAATCAAACTTGGTGAACGGAGACAAAAGCGCTCGGAATGCCTCCCCGTAAAGGGAAGCTAGGGTGCGAACATCGGCCTCGGCGTTGGTGAAATTGCAGCGTCCGCCCCCGGAGATGCGCAGTTTTTCGCCCAGCGCCGCATTTTTCTCCAACAAAGTGACCCTAGCCCCGCACTCAGCCGAGCGGAGCGCGGCCATCATGCCGGCGGGTCCCCCGCCAACGACAATCACGTGCATGACACGAGTCTAGCCGATTGACGAGCTTGAAAAAAGGCGGGGTGGGGACTAGGGTGAAGGTATGGATCTCAATCAACTGCACCGTGAAACCTTGCTCCCCCTCGATACCGTAAAGGGTCGGTGGAAAACCCTGGGCTCCCTTTCGCCCGCCGCGCGCAGGGTGCTCGACTCCAGTGCTCTAGCCGCCGCTTGGAAAGTCACCCCTCAGGACGCCCTCAGCTTCCTTTGGAGTTGTGCGGCACTCGGTGGTATCAACGTGCGGTGGCAAACGGTGGCCCCCGAGTCGGGTTGGGTAACTCAGGAGTCTTCCACTCCCCAAACTTCTTCGGGGCGTGTAGTTCTTTCCCTTGGTGACGACGAGTACTCTGGCTCCTGGGAGGCCTATGCCGACCTCCGTCAGGTTAACGCCAAGCCCCGAGCCCCCTCCTGGTTCAAGACTCTTCAACCCGGCGAAGTTGGCCGCCTTGATATTGAGGTTGTGGAAGGCGAAAGCTACGAGGTGATCTGCCTCGAAAACGGCGCTTCGATGACCCTAACCGTCGATACGGCCAAGATCACCGGTGGTCGCAGTTTCATAGGAAAAATGAAGCAATATCGGGCACAAAAGTTTTTGCTTGGCCTCCAAGGGCGAGTTATCGACCTGCGAGTGACCAGCGAGGGTTTTGAGAGCGAGCAGGCCCTCATCGCCCCTGGTAACCTCGTGTATTGGCTCGAAAACCTCACCGATGGTCCGGTAGCCGTGCAGATCTGGAAGGGCACAGTTCCGAAGTTGGCGGTTGTTTCTTGGCACGACGAGTTGAAGCAGAGCGTTGGTTTGGTGGGATTCCGGCGCTACTGGTCAACCTTGAAACTCGCAAATGGCTTCCAGCGACCCGTCGACGGGGTGTGCTTACTCACTTTGGATTTCACGAGTACGGGGAGCTTTTACAGCGGCGATGATGCTCAGTTGTACGCCGAACTGGAAGCGTTGTCGCTGGCGTTGACGGTGATCATAGAAAAACACTCGGGTTCCCTGGTGGCGCGTTTCGGGTTGACCTTGACCGCTGCACTTCCTTCCGCTCTCCATGCCTTGGAGGTCGCGGTGGCAGCCCGGCGGGGCAAGGGCAATCTGGTACCCTGCCTCACCCTTTCTGCCGGCAGGGTTCTCCTGACCGACTTCCAGGGCGTTCCCTCGCTTTTCGGAGCCCCGTTGCACAGGGCACGGCTGCTCGAAGCAAAGGGCGAAACCGGCGAACTTTGGCTCGCTGAGGGCTTTCACCAACTGGAAGGTGTATCAGAGCGCTTGATCGAGTTGGGATTAGCCGGTGAAAGTCAGATGGTGCGGCTGGGTACTGGCCAGGAAACTCAAGCCTACCGGATTGCGTCGTCGGGAACTTCCCCGGCCTGATACCGCTTCAGAAAAGTGTCGTAAGCCTTCATTAAAGTTCTCACCACAGGGGAAAGGGCCACGGGTTTGTCGTCGATGAGAGCTAAAGGCATCACCTTGGTAGAAGTTGATGTTAAAAAAACGCCCGACCAGTGAGAAAGTTCCAAGGCGGGTAGTGGCCTTTCCAGCAGCTCAATGCCCATTTCACGAATCACGTGTTGCACCGTCAACTTCGTTACCCCTTCGAGCACCTCGGAGGCAGGTGGGGTAAAGATGCGGTGGCCGTCGGTAACAAAAAGGTTGGTGCGGGTCCCTTCGGTGGCTTCCCCTCGGCGGTTCACTAAAAGCGCGTCGTAGGAGCCCCTATTTTTGGCTTCCCGGTAAGCGAGGAAGCTGGTCAGCATGTTGAGGCTTTTGGCCTGAGGGTATAAACGTTCACCTTCCCAAGTGATGGCGGACCCTCCCTGACTGTAATTTTTGCGGTCGGGGAACAGCGGGTTGAGGCACATGAGGTAAAGCCGGGCCTCGCTTGTGGTGTTTCCCCCGATCAGAAGAGCCTTCAAGTTGGCATCTCTCACGCCATTGGCGGCCACGAGAGCCTGCACAAAGCGGGCAAAATCTCCCGTTTTCCAGGGGTGTTCTAAGTGCAGTATCGCTGCACTATGCCATAACCGCTGCTCGTGTAAGGGCGCAAAGTGCACCACTCCCGCCCGCACCTTCAAGGTTTCGTACACGCCAAACCCGTAGGCAAAAGCGAGGTCGTCGGCCCCAATTGTTGCCTCCCCGAGGGGTTTCAGCTCACCATTGAGGGAAAACCAGGGCCCATTCACCTGGCTATTCCGGGTAGCTCAGATTCTCGGGCTTAGGAGCCGCGACAACATCCCTTAGGTAGCGTCTGGCTTCGAACTGCGCCATCTCGAGGTTGTGGTCGCGCCAGTTGCCACACTCGGCCGCCGAAGCTCCTGGGACTTCCCCGCGATATGCCAAGGTCCATTCGAGGAACTCCTTCACAAGGTGGACCACCTGGGCGCTGGTCAGTTGACCCTCGAGAACCATGTACAATCCCGTCCGGCAACCCATGGGTCCGAAGTACACGGTTCTGGCACCCCATTCGGCGTGCGACCGCAGAAACGTCGCCCCCATATGCTCCAACGTGTGGATAGCAGGAATGTCGAGGACGGGCTCGTTGTTGGGCTCGGTCATGCGAAGGTCGAAGGTCGTCAAAACTGAGGCACCGAAGCGGTCGACGCGCGAAACGTACACTCCGCGCTTCAGGCGCAGGTGATCGATGCGAAAGCTGGCAATCTTTTCCATGAAACTTCCTTGTGCCCTCAAGAGGGCAGATTTTTGAGCAATTCCAATACCAACCGGGAGGAGTTCTTCGAAGCCAAGGGCAGGAACTCTTCGAACTTCACAGGCGATTGCTTTCCAGCAATGTCAGAAAGTGCCCGGATGATGACGAAGGGTGTGGAAAACAAGTGGCAGGTTTGCGCAATTGCACCGCTCTCCATTTCCACGGCACACAAATCTGGAAACCTGGCCCTCAGGCGTGCCAGCACTTCTGACTGGTGAACGAAGATGTCTCCGGAGCCGACCAACCCTGTCGATTGGCCCATTTCTGCTGGAAGTTCGCCCATTTCCTTGAGCCGCAAAAAGCACTGCAAGGTGAGCGCCACCAGCTCGGGGTCGGCAGCATAGCGAGCCGGCAAACCAGGCACCTGACCGGCCGCATAGCCGAAGGCGGTAACATCGACATCGTGGTGCAAAACCTCTGTGGAGATCACCACATCTCCAAACACTTGCCCGGCCAACAGGCCTCCGGCAGATCCAGTGTTAATGACCCGCTCAGGGCGGAAAGTTTGCAACAGGAGACTACAGCCGACCGCTGCGTTGACTTTGCCTATGCCGCACTGCAGCAAAACGACGGGCTTGTTCGCGAGTTGTCCCGTGAGGAAGGTCATACCCGCCATTGTGTTCTTTTGAACATCTCTCATCAGGGCCTTGAGAGTTTCTACTTCCGGACCCATGGCCCCAATGATCCCAATCATAGCCAGAGTGTAACGGGGTCTGGAAGTTTTCGCCAGAATCCACTACAAAGATGTTGAATGAACTTTAGACCCCAACAGTGGACCTCACAGGTCTTTGGAATACTTTTTTCGACTTTGATTGTCAGTTGTGGTGCGGAGAATCTGGAGTTTTACCTCTACCCCCAAGCGCTTTCCGCTGGTATTGCTGAGGTGCAGTCTCAGGAGCCTCTCGGTGGACTCGAGGTTGTCGGTTACCTTCCGGACTGGAAGATCAATTCGCTCGACCCCGCGCAGGTCCGCCACCTCACCGATCTGGTGTATTTCAGTGTCGCGGTCCAAGCCGACGGAAAACTCGCTACCAAGGGCCTCACACCCTCCCACCTCAATTTCCTGCAAAAGGTGAAGCGCGAGTATGGTATCCGAGTCATTCTGGGAATCACCGATTTTAAGTCCAACGGTTCGCTCGCCCAAGTGGCGAGTTCACCGTCTTTGCGGGTCAAGTTTGCCAAGAACCTTGCGGACTATCTGCAGCAGTTGGGCTTTGACGGAGCCGATATTGACTGGGAGTATCCCTCGAGCACCCAAATGCCCGACTACGAAAACCTCTTGTGCGAGGTGAAAATCGCTTTTTCCAAGCAGGGCTACCGCCTTTCGGTGGCCCTGAGCCCAAGCCATCCACTCACACCCATCGGGTATGAGATGGTCGACAGGGTCCATGGCATGATGTACGACGATGAAGGCAAGCACGCCACGCTGGAAAAGATTATTGTGCAGGTGGAAGCCATGATTCGTCATGGGGTTGAACCCTCGAAACTCCAGCTGGGGCTTCCCTTTTACGGGCGGGGCTACACTGCCCACGGGCCCAAATGGTCACAAGCTTTGAGCTACAAAGACCTGCAGGAGCGTTTCAGCCCCGAGCCGCAACAGGACACCGCATCGGGTTACTACTTCAATGGTCTAGACACAATCCGGCAGAAAGTACGCTATGCCAAAGCGGCAGGGTTGTCTGGTATCATGGTGTGGGAAATCGGCCAAGATACCACCGACTCCAGCAGCCTTCTCAACGCCATCACCGAAGTGCGCCAAGGTCTGACAAGGCTGAACTAAGTTGGAGCAAACCCCGTTCGAATGCCGGTGGTTGCTTCAGCAAGCTGTAAACCAGCACCCCAGACTCCTGCACGTCATAGAAGTACCCTGGATGAAGCGCCAAAGTGTGCTCCTCCAGCAAATACAGCGACCACTTCTCGTCATCCCAGCCCCGGGGAAGATTTGTGAACCTGAGCAGGCCATGGATGCCTCCCTGGGCGTGGGGAGCCAAAACTCCCGGCCAAGTGTCCAGCCAGACCCCCAGGGCTTGTCGGTTGATGGCCAACAGGGCTCGCACTTCTTGCTGCCACGGGCCCATTTCGCGAAACAATCGCGGCAGAAGTGCCTGACTGAAGCTGTTGGCCGAAAGCAAAAGGTCATTGGAGAACTCAAGCTGTTGGCACGCCTCGGTTTTCCACGCCTCGGGTCCGCTCAAGGCCATCCAAGCGAGCTTGAGGTCGGGGCTGCCGAACCGTTTGCTGATGCCGTTTAACGTGACAACTTTGACTTCGGGAGAAACCTCAGCAGGGCGCGGTAGCTCGCCTTCGGTCAAAAAGGCGTCGAAAACCTCATCGAAAACGAGCACGGCCCCACGGTCCATGCAGAACTCACCCACCCGTGCCAACTCGTTTGCCGTGTAAACCCGGCCAGTGGGGTTGTTGGGGCTAATCACTACCACCAGTTTCAACCTGTCAGGCGAACTCTGACCCCAAGAGAACGGCTGGTCGTAGAAAACAACTTTGAGGTGGGCCCGCTCCGCCAAATGTTCAAAAAGGGGGTAGCCGGGGCGCGGTAAGGCGACCACATCTCCAACGGAAGCAAAAGTGGTGAACAGGGTCAGATACGCTTCTGAGGTCCCGGCTGTAAGAAACACATCCTGAGCAGAAACAGGACATCTCGCCGACCTGTAGAAGCTGGCGATGGCTTGGCGGGCCGCCAAGGCTCCTCGGCTTTCTGGTTCGTAGCAGCGCGAGCCCAGCCATTGGTCGAACTCTTCACGCAACAGGTTTGCCCCAGGCAGGAGGCCATTATGGTGGAAGTTAGAATCGGTGAGGTCAATAAAGCCGTCCTGGAGCCGTGCCCTGTCATAGGCCTGGCTCCAGAGGCTGGCTTCAACCATGCTCTTTAGTCGTCACAAGAACCGAATCATGGAGCAACGGCTTGGACTTTACATGGTTTTCAAAGATAGAAAACTTGGCTCCATGCGCGTCGGTCCCGGTATGGGCATTCATCGGATCAAGGAAGGTTTTCGTCCCCGAAACGAATTGGTACAGCAAGGTTCCGGCAGGAAGGGCCAACTTTATGCCATAGTGGCCCGGCTCTTCTTCTTCCAAATAATTCGTGAAAGGGTCCCAGTTGTTGAAGTTTCCCACCAAGGCAATTTGTTGTCCTGGTTTTGAAACAAAACGAAACTCCACCTCGCCTTCATACAGCGACTCGGGAGTATGCTTGTGAGGTAAGTCTGCTGCCGTCAGGTTGAGCCGTGACAGCACGATTCCCGCGTCGTTGCGGTATCGATTCTTATTTTGTGGGTCACTCTGCCAGAGTCCATCGACGATGAGACGGTAATCCAGCGGCATGGGAGAATCGGCCGCCAGGTCGTAGACCAAAAAATAAACATTGTTTTGGTTGCGGAAGAACAGATGTTTCACACGCCATTGCTCGTGCGCAAACGCTGCTGCTACGTAACGTGGTTTTTGGTCGCTCTGAAAGCTCAGCAGTACTTGGCGATCACGAACCATGGGCGGCACGGCCTTCGTGAGGTTGTTCACCTGCAGGTGCATCCAGGTGTTGATATTCTCAGGAGCTGGAGTCGAGGGCGGCGGCAGTGTAACCGGGGCCGACGATTCTCCTTCCGAGGCAAGTAAAGGAGAAGCCAAAGCGAAGAGTATGGTCAGCATCAATGTCATGAACTGTTTCATTCTGTTATACTTTTCGGTGTTTTCCACAAAGGGTTGAGCGCGATTCTCCGATAAAGTAACAAGATGCCCTCGCTAGAAGCTGTTGAACAGTTTAAGTCCATCGTCACGAACCTCGCCAATGAGCCACAGATCCGCGCCAAGTTGGGCCTGCCGGCCGAGGAAATCACCCCGCCCGAAGCCGGAATGTCGCAGGATTTGGCCTCACTCATCGGTGGCATGCCGACCGCTACCACTGAAGCCGACACAGCCCAAGGGCAGGGTGTCGAACTAGAGTCGGATGAGGCGAGCGAGGAGACCGGCTCGGAACTCGAGGATGTTTTTGGTTCCGAAGTTACACCAGAGGACAGCGACGCGGGACCCAGCATGGACGACCTTTTGGGACCCGCCCAGCCCGAGGAAACCTCTTTTGAGGATCCGTTTGCCACCCCGCTCGAGACTGTTGATGACGCGGCCCAAGACCTCGGACTTGGCGGAATCGATGACGCCCTGGGCGTCGAAGAGGAAGCTTTCGGCTCGACTGCAGACCAGTCGTTTGGCGCCCCACCGGAGGTTAGCGATTTCGGCAACGATATTGCCGAACCGGGCGAGGATCTGCCCGCGCTTGACGATTTCGGAGGCTTCGAGACCCCTGAGGTACCCGACATGGGTGCAACCGAGGATGCCTTCGGCCCGCCTCCCGTTGCCAACACTTCTGACCCTAGTGGTGTTTCGGCAGACGAGGAGTTTGAGTTTGCGGCCGATGGCGAAGCCGGTGACTTCCCTGAACTAGCTGGGTTTGCCAATACCAAGGAAGAGGATGTCGAGGCCTTTGATGCCCTTGGTGTGGCCGAAGAGTTTGGCCTCGGCGATTTTGAGTCGCAGTTTGGCATTACCGCCGATGATCAGGCCGACCCGGAACTCCTGAACCCAGCCCAGTCCATAGATGCGGAGATCGAGGCTGCCCAGAAGACCCTCTCTCTCACCGAAGAAGAGTTTCTCACCATCCGGCAGGTACTTGGACGCTTCCCTCTCAACCTGAGACTGGCTGTTGAAGAGGCCATCGGGGAAAAGGCCCTGGTGTTCGACGATCTCGACAAAGTAGTACGGCTTCTCACAGACCGTGCGCCGGTGCGGACCATAGCCAGTACCGTCGGCAAGATCCTCGGCCGTAAAATTGTCATACCACCCGGCTTTGAAAAAGGCACCGGCGAGCAGATCGAAGCGCGTCAAGCAACGCTCTGGTACAACATGCGCACGATCATGTTCCCCATCGTCCGCGTGTCGGTAGTAGTAACCGTCGTAGTGGCTCTTTTGGTGGTTCTGGGCTGGAACTATCTTTTGAAACCTTGGAAAGCAAATGACCTTTACGAGAAGGGACTGGCACAAATACATCAGAACAACGGGCTCGAGGCCGATGATTTGTTTGCGCAGGCCTATTACGAGTGGCCGGCTCAGGATCGCTTCTTTCAGTTTGCCAGCGCCTATCTGGATACCGGAGACTACGAACGGGCCCGTCGGAAGTACCTGGAACTCCTTCAGCCGACCGTCCGTCCTTTCCTCGACGAGGACAAAGCCCGCCTGAAACTGCTTTATGGCGACAAAGTTGCTCCTTTACCGAACGGCCTCAAGGAGTCGGAGGTTCCAGCCCGTCTGGCCGAAAAGAAAAAGGCTCTCGATGCCTGGTATGGCTATGTGTTCCGGCTCTTGTCAGAAGGAAAAGACAGCAGCCTGTTGCTCGATGCAGACATCAAAGGCGAGGTGCTTTGGAACAATCCTGTTGAACAGGGTTTCCTGGACTTCAGTAAGTTTGAAACTGAATACGGCTTTGAAGGCCTAGACAAGAATGCCCACTACCAACGGGCCGATACCGTGCTCGAAGCGCTTTTTTCGACTAATCCCAACCATAAGGCAGCTCTCTTGCGCAAGGGCGACAATCAGTTGGCCTGGGCGGAAGACCTATCGTCTGCCGACCACCGCGACGGGGCCAACAACGCCTTTAGTCTGTACATGCAAGTCTACGGGAAAGACGCACCGATCACCTGGCGTTTTGTCAAACTTTTCCTCATCGAGGACAAAGAAGAAGAGCTCCTGAGTTTGGAACAATTTGTTTTGCTCAACAAGAAATTGGCCACCGACGGTGAGGTTGTGGCTCGTCTTGCCCAATGGCTTCTCGACAAGCACCTGACTCGCCTCGAGGAAGAAGCGACCAAGCCCGAGCGAATGCTCACCCTCGAAGAGGAATATGGCATACGCCCTGAACTGGTACGCGAAGAGGAACCGGCTCCCGTGCTTGCCGAAGCCCCCGCTGCCGCCGAGGCCCCTGCCGCGCCAGCCCCCGCTGCCGGTCATAGCGTAGCTCGGTCAGGTAGTGGCGGCGGCGAGGGTGGTGGAGGTGGTGGCGAGGGAGGTGGTGGCGAAGCCGCTGCGCCGGTTCCCTTTGACCCGCCCTACAAGTATCCTAACAGCACCGAACCGTACCGACCCGACTATCTGGAAAACCTCGAGACAATTGTTCTGCGGGCGATGGATACGCAGAAGGAACTGCCTGAACTCCACTTCCAGTTGTCCCGCTACTACCGCGTGATTGGCGACCCGGAGCAGGAAAAAACTGCTCTGAGCGCCGCTGATACCTATTTCCTCAGGCTCAAGCCGAGGTTGCTCCAAATGAATGACCGCCCCTCGATGCAGGTGGCCACCCTCAACCGCATCGGCGAAGTGTTTGTGGCGCGTTCCGAACCCCTGCAAGGAGAGCAATACTTCCTCCAGGCTCAGGCCAGGTTTGAGCAGGACCAAAGCCTCGGCCTACTCAAGTTGACGCCGGCCACGGCGCAGGTTTATCTCAACCTCGGTAACCTTTACTACAAACAGACACCAGGTACCGCCGAGGCCGAAAAGAATCCTGGTGGCTGGGAGGAAGCTTTAAAGCTCTATGAGACGGGCCTTCAAGGCAACATCGAAAGTCCCGAGGTCACCTATCGCATGGGGGTTATCCTCTACGAAAAGAAAGACTACGCGGGTGCGGTCAGGGAGTTCTTCGAGCTCGATAAGCAGGGCCTCTGGCGTGGCAACTGGAACTTGCTTTACTCGATGGCCAACGCCCTGTTTCGAAACGGCAATTATTTCGCCGCCGAAGGTTACTACCGGCAGCTGTTGGCCATGCTGTTGGACAAACGTTCACGCATCAAAGACCTCGACGTGACCACCAAACGCACCGACCGTGCGCTCCTACAACGTATTTTCCAGGTTTGGACCAACCTAGGCGCCACCCTTTACCGGGGAGCCCACGCCTTTAAAGCTGGTACGCGAGAGTTCCGCGAGGCGCTGACCGACCTGACGACGGCTCAAGGGATGGCCATCACCCTCGGGCTAGACCTTTATGGGACCCGTAAAGAGTTTGATATCACCATGGTCAATGACTCCACCATTCAAGCCCTGCGTGATGAACAGTCGCGCATTGTGGCCCAGACCCGCAAAGACAAAGGCCTCGTAGAAGCAAACTTGAAAGTATTGGCCCTCGTGGAAACCACACCCCCGGGGCGCCGTGGCGATCTGGTGCAAGACCTTGAAATCTTCGCCGGACTCCCCCTCGAACTGAACCAGCTCGAAGCCCCTTGATCAAGGTTCGCCTTCCCAATACCCTTCTGACTCAGGAGTTCCCCCAATGACCAAATCCATCGCCGTTCTTTCGGGAGACGGCATCGGCCCCGAGGTGATGCAAGAGGCCCTTAAGGTGCTCGACAAACTCGAGAAGATCACGGGAGTCACTGTCGAAAGAACTTTTGCCGACGTGGGTGGGATAGCGATCGACAACCATGGTAAAGCCCTACCTGAGTCCACGGTGGCGACTTGCGAAGCCTCCGACGCCATCCTATTCGGCTCCGTCGGGGGACCTCAGTGGGAGAAGTTGCCGGGGCCTGAACAGCCCGAACGCGGCGCCTTGTTGCCCTTGCGCAAGCACTTTAACCTCTACGCGAATCTCCGTCCGGCCATTGTGTTCCGTGGTTTGGCGGGTGCGAGTCCACTCAAAGCAGAAATCATTGGCGATGAACTCAACGTGTTAGTCGTGAGGGAACTCACCGGCGGTCTGTACTTTGGAAAAAAGGAACGCCAAACCGACTGGGCCAGCGACACCATGGTTTATACGCGCATGGAAATCGAGCGCATTGCCCACATCGCCTTTCAGGCGGCGCGCATGCGAGGTAAGAAACTTTGCTCCATAGACAAAGCCAACGTCCTCACCAGTATGGTCTTTTGGCGCGAGGTCGTGACCGAAGTTTCTCAGCAGTACCCGGACGTCTCGCTCAGCCACATGTACGTCGACAACGCCGCCATGCAGTTGGTGCGCAACCCCCGTCAGTTCGATGTCATATTGGCTGAAAACATGTTCGGCGATATCCTCTCCGACGAAGCGTCCATGATTGCAGGTTCTTTGGGCATGCTACCTAGCGCGAGCCTCGCAGGTGCTCCGGAGCCGGGAAAAGGGGCTTTTGGTCTCTTTGAACCTTCCGGTGGGTCGGCTCCCGACATTGCCGGTCAGGGAATCGCCAATCCTATCGCTCAGATTCTTTCGCTCGGATTGCTGTTCCAGTACGGTTTTGGCATGCCCGAAGTTTATGGAAGGGTCCATAATGCGGTACAGCAGGTTCTCACTCGCGGGTTTCGCACTCGCGACATCCAAACGGAGGGCACGACCCTTGTCGACACCGCCCGCATGGGCGAACTAATCACCTCCGCTCTCTGAACCTTTGTGTGGCCACGTTGAGTTGGTTATAGACAACTACCAAGCCTATTATGCTCATAAAAATCAGCACTGAAAACAGGATGAGTGCGGCCGTCGTCAGGGGAAAAACGTCCACCAAGCCGCCGGCGACAAGTCGTCCGCTCCAAACAAGAAACTCCAGAACAAAATTGATAACAAACGGCAGTATGGGAAACATAAACCACCAGCGTTTCCGGCTCTCTTTTGCCCGAAAATGCCAAGAAAAGGCGAAAACAAGCAAAAAAACCGCGAAGTAGCCTAGGGGCGAAACCAATCTGGAAACAAACTCTGACTGGAGGGGAATCGAGGTGTATCCGAGAGCGGCTATCGTCTGACCCTCGGTCAGTAGGCCCCAGGTTTCCAGCGTTTGCGGCCCTGGCTGGTTGGCACTGATCACTTGCAGGTCTCGTACCGTCAGGTTAGGAACAAATCGAGGTGGACTCGCCAAATCATCGTCCTGCATCGGTTCGCCGGAAGTGGTGTCGTACAGATTCTCGGGTGTCTCAATAAAGACCTGGGGGAAGTCGGGCATGGCCTTGTCTTTTTCCCAAACCTGGAACTCCACACCCTTGTCGGACCACCGCCCATAAGGAGCCTTCCAGTGGAGCAACGGTTTGCCGGCCACCGAGAACCGGAAAAACTCAAAGTCCTTGACATAAACACCGTGAGCTGTGTCGAGCAGTTTTCCGATGCGAACCACCTCACGGGGAACGCTGCTGTTGAGGAATACCAAGTTTTCGGACCCTGGTACGTGGAACAAGACGTCCATTTCCTGACGAAACAAAACCGAATCTCGCAATGCCTCTAACGAGAGTTTCCAGTAGCGGTCAACCTCTGCATCGTTGGGATCTTCGGCGTGAAGTTCTTGAAAGCCATAATAGGCTTCGATGTAGTTCTGAAAATTGTAGTCCCCCAAGCTCTTTCCCTTGCGGAAGAAGTAGCTGGCTTTCAGTCTCTCGTCGGTGAGCAGGGTGCGCTCGCGGATCTTCGACCACGAAGCATCGATCAATTCACGCACCTGAGCCCAATCTTCCTCGGATACTTTAAGGCCGTGATCGATGGAACTCAACATCCGGCGGTAGGCTGTGTAGGCGTAAAGGTTGGCTTGGAACTCGGCATCGTTGGCGCCACCTTCTAGCTCAGCACGCGAGCGAGTCAGCAAATCGGCAACCGTCGCTTCAGTCTCTGAAAAAGCCTTTTCGACTCCCGGCAAGAGGCGCAAGCGGAAAAACTCTTCCATGTCGAGGTGGGTCTTGATAATTTGAAGCTCAAAATCGTAATCGAGACGCTCGCTACCAGCGTAGGAGTTTTGTTTGGGCCTCAGGGTACCAAGGCGTTGGATCAAGCTCAGGCGGGCTTCCACGTCAAGCGGATCTGAAGTGGTCAACCCCGCCTTTTTCAGGTCGAGATAGGCGCTCTCCAATTGCCGGGCCTGCACCTGGCGAAAACTAATCGCGTCTGTTTTGGCTCCCAGCCATGGTTGTACAAACAACACCAGAAGTGCCACAATTCCTGCGGTTAGAATGGCGAGAAGAGAAATGCTGACAAGCGCCGCCGATGCGGGTATTCCCTTGGAAGAGCCAACGGGAAGTTCATCGGGTCGCAGCCAAAACGAAAAAGCAAGCATCACCGCGCAAAGTCCCAAACCAGGGATGGAGTCGACTACTTCTGCAAGGGTTTCGTAGAGCAGTCCATCCCAAAGGTCTTCGGGCAACCAAACCATTGGCAAAGTGAACCACGTTGGGAGGAGCACCCCAAGACCTAGGCGGCCGACAACAATTAGTGCTGCGGCGGCAATCGAGAGCAGGAACATAATCGAGAACTTCTGTCCAACCTTACTCATCGTTTGGCTTTCCACCACGCGGCTTGGTCAGCATGGTCATAAAAAATAAGGCTAATCCCGCCAAGGCGATCCAACCCACCGGAAGCCAGTCCTGCAAGAACGTAGCACCGGGCCACCATTGCTGAACCACCTGTGGCAAACTGACTAAACTGTAAGCGAGGAACCCAAGCTCGACTCGGGTCATGAAGAGCACCAAGATGATTTGCAACAGCGGCCAAGCCTTGAACGAGAAGAATACAAAGAGTCCAAGGAAAAGAAGTGTCACAACCGCGCATTGCGCCAAATAGAGGAGAGCCTGGGTTTCCTGACTGCCCTTTAACACCTGATAGATCACAAAAAGGTCGTTCTGAAGTGACTTAAGGAACTCGGGGTAACCGAAGTACGCTCGCTCGGGACCCGTCTGTTGCAGTGATTTTGGACCACCCTGCTCACCAGGAAGCAAGAATCGCTGGTTGAGTGGATCAAACCCAACGCCCTCGAGCATAGTCATCGGCGACTGATTGCCTGGTATGGAAAGTACACCGCGGGTGAATTGCCCTGCTACGGTCTGCCCGGGAGGCGCAAACAGCACTCCCTTGTCTTCGAGCATCAGGAACCGACCAGGGACTAACAACGGTGCATCAGGGGAGCGGATGGAAGGGGCCTTGTCGATAGCAGGAAATGAAAACAGCAACAGGAAGAACAAACCACCCGCCAGGAAAAGCCAGGTGAAAGCGAATCGACCCGGATAATGCACCGAACGGTACTGAGCCGCAATAAGGGCTATCAAGAGAGCGGGAAACAGCGCAGCAACCCAAGGGCTCCCGAAGATAAGGCCCCGGCCACCAGGCACCAGCAGATTGTAAAGGAAGTATTCTCCCACCACAAACAGCGCGGTCATGGCAAACAGGAGGCTGAATACCAGCAAGTTGACCACAGAGTCTTTCACGAATAAACCATACCACGGTCACCCTTTACGGTTCAAGGAAGACGGTAGCCGGTTCCCCGATCTGTGATGAGCATCCTCTTTGGCTCCTTGAGCACGAGCGTGGCCAGATGCCGACGCAAACGGTGGGCCACCGTGGCCAGTACCCGCGAGCTCGGCCTCGTCTGGTTACCGTAAATTGCCGAATTGAGAGCCTCCACCGAAACCGTTCTCCCTTGGCGCTCCGCCAAAAAACCCAGCAAATCGGCCTCTAGAGGTGTGAGCTGAACCTCTTTTCCCCCCGAGGACAACAGGGTTCCGTTCAGATGCCAGGACGTTCCCAGCGAAGTCCAGTTCCGCACCCTTGACCTTCTCAAGGTGGCACGAAGGAATAGTTCGTCCGGCGACCACGGTTCTTTGAGGTAGTCCAACGCGCCCCTGAGAAAAGCCGACCGAAGGAGGGTCGACTCGCCATAGACCAAAATCTCGGCAAAAGGTTCCCCTGTAGGTGGCCAAGCTCTCGCTAAATATTCGCTTGCGGGCACTACCAAAATATCCCACGGCCCGGGGATGAAAAAAGGGGCGCACTCTACAGTGGCCCCTTCCTTCGACGCGCCCTTCAGGAGGGTAAAACGTTCATCCATTTCCCCCATGAAAAGAATCTTCAGGACGATTTGCTCCCCGAGTCTTGAGCTACGGCGACTGTAGAGCCCTCTTGAGCTTTCATTTTAGCTTTGAGGTCTTCGAGCAGAAACTCTGCACCCTTGGGGCCCGATTCCAGTTCCTTGAATTGCTTTTCCAGGCTTGCAGTTCCACTCAGGTCTTCCAGTTCCACCGCCGCACTGGCCTCGGCCTCCATTTGGTCAACTTTGTTTGCCATGCGGTCGAAGGCGTCAAAAGCCGAATTGTTTGACATGCTCCCCATGGTTTCAGAAATCTTTTTCTGGGCCTCGGCGCGCTTGGCACGGGCAATCAGGATGTTCTTCTTTCGAGAAGCTTCCTCAATCTTGGACTGCAGTTGCCTCAGCGAGTCTTTGAGCTTTTCGACCGATTGGTGCTGAAGTTCAAACTGCTGCTTGAACTGCACGGCATAGTCTTGGTATTCCTTCTGACGCACCAGAGCTTCTTTCGCCAGATCGTCTCGACTGCTCTTGACAGCCAAAATCGCCTTGTTTTCCCAGTCTGTGGCAAGTGCCTGATTTTCCTGATACTGGCGCTCGAGCCGTTTTTCATCGGCAATTGCGGAAGCCACAGCCTTCTTGTTCTCAAGAAGTTGCTCGTTCATATCAATGATGGTCTGTTCAAGGATCTTCTGGGGGTCTTCCGCCTTGCTGATCGCGGCGTTGATGTTCGACTTGAACACACGCTTGAAGTTGTCCCATATTCCCATGATCGTGCTCCTTGGCTAGTTACGGTACTTGGTCAGGATGGTGTAATGCTGGATTAAGGCCAGCCCAATCTCGTCAAAAGCTCCCTGCAGTTCTTCCAAATCGAGAGTCTGCAGAATGAACGAGTTCGACAAGATGAGGTGCTCGCCTTCCACGGCATAGGCCACATGGAAAAGGTCGTTGGCATTCATACGCAAGACCGTCTCGAAGAAAGGCTCGCGATTCTTTTGAGGCAAGGGCATCACGGTCACGCGAACGATGACAATCGGGTCTTCAATGACGACAACCACTTGGTGCACCCCGGCATCGTCGTCCGTGACCACCCAAGTTCCCTCACCGATGAGCTGATAGGTCAGACCCAAGGTAATGAAATACCCTTCGAGTTTGTTCTTGGCCTCGGTCAGATCCATGGCCTTGAAGTCACCCAAGGAAGACCTGGCCCCCATTGTCTATGGCCAAGATGGTTTTGCATTCTGAGCAACGGAACCGACCCGGGCGAGCGGCACGGAGTTTCTTGCTGCAGATAGGGCAACCAAAGGTTTTGGGGAAAAGCTCAGCTCCAGCGCCTTCGGCAACTTCGCCACCCTTGTAAAACTTCACGGCGTCTTCTGCGGTGTCCTTGATGTTGAAAAATTGGGAGAAGCCCAATAGCTGAAACACTTCGTAGACCTTGGGCTGAATTTCAAGAAGCACAATATCGCCCCCCTTGGGCTTAACTTGCTTCAGAAACGCCGTAAACGACCCAATGCCTGTGCTGGAAACGTAGTTCAACCCGGAACACTGGAAAATGATTCGGGTGAATCCAGCGTCGATGGCTTTAGAAACCCGCTTTTGAAAAAAGTTGGAGTTGTAGGTGTCGATGTAGCCTGTCAGAAACAAAAAAAGGCAATTTTCCACATCGTCGACACGCTGAAGCCGGATCTTAAGACTGTCGTCTTTTTCATCATCAAAGCCAGAAACGACTTCGTTGTTATTCATGAAACCCTCTCATTGATCAAGACGTGCTCGCAAAGCCCCGCAGCGGACGGTAAGACGTTATTATAGAAAAGCTGCTGACCTTTGTCAAATTTCAACCTTGACCCCAAGGTAGTTTAGATTTTACACTTCGGGCAAAGGATTTCAATATGCAACGCCTGTTTTTCGGGATATTTGTCCTGTTTTTGGCCCTGCCACTGTGGTCGAAAGACCTGAGTTTTTCAGGCAGAGTCGCCCTCGACAAGACAATTGCATCCTTCGGGACCGAAAGTCCTGTAGCCGGTACGCTTTACCTTCTCACGGGGTCGGCAGGTTCGGTAACGCTGCTATCCGAAGAGCCCTTTGCCGCGGAAGTGGATTTTGTGGAAGCCCAGTGGCTGTCGGAACAGGAATTGTTTTCCTCCCATGTCTTGCTCGCCTTCGACGGTTCTGACTGGGCCACTACGGTGGTTGCACGTAAGCCCCGCAAAGGCTTTGAATCGTTGGTTTACCCTTACCGCAAGTTTCAGGTCGCGGCTGTGTTCGACAAGATGCTTCGCACGGCAACGGGTAACATACCCCGATTTAGGGTGATTGCCATTCCTTTGCTTTTCTAGGACTCCTCGAGGTCGAGGTGACGGTCCTCGAGAATCTTGGGTTCGTGCAAGACCTGGGCGCGGGTCAGCACATTTTTGAGTTGTCTCAGGTTTCCTGGCCACTCGTATCCCACCAGCTTGGCGATCGCTGAGTGAGAAACCCGTATTTTGGAAAAATGCTTCACAAGCATGGGAATGTCCTCGCGGCGTTCGCGCAAGGGTGGCATCTTTAGGGCGAGCAGGTTGATCCGATAGTAAAGGTCCTTTCTAAAGGCACCTAGCCTAACCTGCTCAGATAAATTGCGGTTGGTGGCGCAGATGAGCCGCACGTCCACCTTTTCAGTTTTGCTTGTGCCTACCCTTTGGAGTTCCTGGTTCTCAATAGCCCGAAGTAGTTTGGCTTGTATTTCGTAGGGCAGCTCCCCTATCTCGTCAAGAAACAAGGTGCCACTCGCAGCTTCCTGAAAGTATCCTTCACGGTTTTCTGCGTCGGTGTAGGCTCCTTTCAGGCTCCCAAAAAGTTGCGACTCGGCGAGATTTGCTGGAATAGCACTGCAGTTCACAGCAACGAAACGGCCCCTGCGGCCCGACAATTCGTGCGCCAGATTGGCGGCGAGGTCTTTGCCGGTGCCATTTTCCCCAGTAAGCAGCAAGGGGTGTACTGTAAGGGCCACTTTGAGAAGGTGTTTCTTGAACTCGAGAATAGGGCGCGAAACTCCGACCAGTCGATGAACGGGGTGCCAACGTGGACGCCGGCCCATCTCAGAAAACAAGACGATCTCCCAATCGGAAGGGCTACACACCAGGCCTTTCACGTCTACGGGAAGGACAGGAATACCGAGGGCAAACGGGGCCTCCGAGGGTTCGTCACAGCGATCCAAACTAAGAGCAAGGTCAAAAGTGTTCTCGTCGGCGGCGAGATCACTCCAAGAACCGACCTGAACGGGATCAACCGTCGTGGGGAGTTGGGAGACTACACTTTTGCAGGCCGAGTCGTCCCCGCCCAGCACCGCTACTCGCAAGTGGAAGAGATTCATAACGTACCAACTTTCTGTAATGTAGATTGATTACTACAACAGTCAGTTCTTTCGTTTCAATCTGTACACCAAAAGAAGCAGTCCATACCAAAGGTAGTTGAACACCCGCATCATCCGGAAAGGATTGACAATGGCACGCGACAATTCGTGAGTTCCCTTGCGGAAGCTAGGCCGGGTAGGACGTTTCTTGTGTTGAGCCATGATGGAATAGGCATCTTCCGAAAAAAGACTGATTCTGAACGGCAACCCCTTGCCCTTTCGAAAGATCCACTTTTCACGCCCTAGCACACCTGGGCCAAGGAACAACACCGTTGGGGTGGCTTTCTGAATGGCCGTCAAGATGGGCCCCTCGCTTTCGCGGGTATAGAAACCGGTATGGCGCCCAACCAGATTCAGGCCTGGAAAGGTGGCCCGCATAGTAGCGGCGACGGTCTGGAGACCGTTCAAGTTCTCGCCCAGAAGATAGATCGTATGCCGTTTTTCCTCGAGCGCACCGAGAAGCTTGATGGTGAAGTCAAACGGATGGTGGCGTACGGGCGAGGGAAGCCCCAAGAAACGGCAACCGAACTCGAGAGACTTTGATACCGGAACGATCAGCCTCGCTGACTTGAGGTGAGACAGAAGTTCTGGGTCTCGATTGGCCTTCATTAGCCCGCGGAAAGTGAGAAAGACAATGGTTTTCTGACCCACAGAAGCGGCAAACTCGAGCGCAATGCGCCCTATTTCAGACTCAGGAACGATGTCGAGAGGAACTTTCAGTAGATGGGTTCGCTTTATACCGTCATGGGAACTGTCCATTGCGACCTCTCCTGAAGAATGATGTTAACCGCTGCCACCGCGGCAAGGGAGGCCGTTTCTGCTCTCAGAATCGCCGGCCCCAACCAGACGGGAAAAGCGCCGTGAGCTTGTAAATCGGCAAGCTCCCCGTTGGAGAGCCCACCTTCCGGGCCAACCACCAAACCCAGATGCGCAGACTTTTCAGCAAGATAGCGGTGCAGACCCGGCTTGACTAGGGGGTCGGAAGGCTGGATTGGCACCTGATGAAGAAACAGCAAAGGCCCACGACGCGACCACCATTCTGAAATGGCTCGCGATTCGAGCGGCATATAAATCTCGCAGAGAGCATTGCCCGACTGCTGGGCAGCCTGCCTTGCGATGGTATTCCATCGAATCTGCTTTTTCTGGGAATCGCTGGCATCGTGAAACCGGCTGATGCAATGGTCACCGAGCACCGGTACCACGGCCTCCACACCCGCCTCGCAGGCTTGGCGAATCACGTCATCGAGCTTATTGGACTTGAGCAAGAAAGGAAATAGCACCACGGAAGTGGGGCTACGATCGAGAGTTTCGGTTGCAATCACCGTCAATTCGAGCTCTTCCTTACCCAAACGAGAGACTTCTGCACACAGACGCTGATCACCGCAAAGTGCCATCAGGCGGTCGCCGGCTTCCACTCGCCGAACATGGACCAAATAGTGATAATCGGGCCCGCGCAATACGTATTGGTCCTGGCCGGCAGCATCCGGAGGCAGAACCAGTTGCTTCATGGCAAGACCAGCGGGCCCGCGTTCAAAAGGTCGACGGCTTTCTTGAGCACGATGTCGTAGTCGAGATCTATCGTGGGCGGATTCTGGTTTTTGGCGCGCCATTGTTCTACCCGCGACAACCGGGTGAGCAAACGTTCGTTTAGGGCTATGCCAGAGGATTGTAGTTCTTTCACGAAAATTGCGATGGAAGCGGCAGAGCCATCCGGATGAGCCTTGGCCCAGGTTTCCAGCTTTTTGTCGTTCAAAAGCTTGCGGTAGATTTCCAGCTCGGCGTCGGTGAGATCAGGGTCTTTGACCTCGAGATCAGGCTTGATACCGACCTTGTCGATGTTGACGCCGGAGGGGGTATAGTACCGGGCCATCGTCAGCTTGAAACCAGTCTTGTCGAAGGGAATGATCTGTTGAACAGAGCCTTTGCCATAGGTGGTTTCACCCACGAGCAGGGCCCGCTTTCGATCTTTTAAAGCACCTGAAAGAATTTCGGAGGCAGAGGCACTTCCCTTGTCAATCAAGACAATAATTTGCACGCTATTGGGAACTGTCTGCTCGTTCTCAGCATTGTAAGTAGAGGACTCCCCGGGGACGCGTGAACGGGTGCTAACAATGACCCCGTCTTTGAAAAACCGGCCACCGATTTTGGCCACAATTTCCAGCAAACCGCCAGGATTGTTGCGCAGATCGATGATGAGTTTGGCATAACTTTTCTTTTCGAACCCGCTGATGGCCTCATCGAACTTTTCTTTGGTGTGAGCGTTGAACTGCGTGATGCGCAGGTAGGCAATTCCGGGTTCTATCCAGGCTGTCTTTACGGTGGGTACCTCAATCTTGGCCCGCTCCAATTCGAAGTCAAGACTCGTCGCGCTGCCCCGCAAAATGGTCACTTTTACCTTTGTGCCCGGCTTTCCGCGGAGCACCGAAAGCACCTTGTCCATACTGAACTCGGTAACATCTTCGCCCTGAATTTTAGTGATGTAGTCCCCGGCTAGGATTCCGGCCTTGTAAGCAGGAGTATCTTCAATCGGAGCAACAATTTCCACATAGTGTTCGCGCACATCGCCCGACTTAGAGGCTTGGCTTGGATCTGTTTTGTTGATGTACAGCCCAACTCCGCCGAACTCACCGGTGGTGGTATCATTCAGGCCCATCATGTCGATATCGCTGAGGTAAAGGCTGTGAGGGTCGCCTAGGCTGTCAAACAGACCTTTCATGGCACCCTCGAAGAGCTTCTGCTGGTCTGGCTCGTCGACAAAGTTGCGGGAAACATACGAAAAAACCTGCTCAAACATTTGGGCATATTTGCGTTCTGACGAAGAGTTACCGGGGGTGCTTTGCCCAAAAACCGCTGGTCCCAAAGTAAAAAACAACAGCACAAAAAGGGCGATAGCACCGACACTTGCCAAGCTTGAACGGATCAAAATTTTCTTTTTGTCTTGGGCTTCCATGGGGGGCAATATAGTACGTTACACTTGACCGTGCATAGGTGCGGAATTACAATGATGGTCCGGAGGGGCGAGCGTGCAGATCATTCCCATCGCGAGCGGCAAGGGAGGTGTCGGCAAGTCTTTAGTTGCCGCCAATCTCGCCATCGCTCTCGCCCAGGCCGGCAAAAATGTTGTATTAGCCGACTTGGATTTGGGCGGATCAAACCTTCATCTGATCCTCGGCCTGAGGGGAATTCCTGTGGGAATAGGCACCTGGATCAACGACCCGACGCTGGACTTTGAAGACATCATTGTCGACACCGACATTGACACCTTGCGCTTCATTCCGGGTGATTCCGAAATCCCTGGAATGGCTAACCTGAAACCAAGTCAGAAACGCAGCCTGATCAAGTGCCTGATGGGACTTTCCCGCACCGATATCCTCGTGATCGACCTAGGCGCCGGAACCAGTGCGAACACCATAGATTTCTTTCTGATGTCGGGGCACGGAATCATCATTACAACACCCACCCTGACTGCCACCCTCAACGCCTATTTTTTTTTGAAGAATGCTGTGTTTCGTATTCTCGAGACCTCGTTTGAAAAAGGTTCTTGGGCCGAAATCCAGTTTCATAAACTGATCGCAGGCGGCAGTGCCCTTCAGAAGATGTACATCCCCAAGTTTCTCGAAAGGATTAAGGAAAAGGACCCTGCAAGCTATGCGGCGTACAAAAAGGCCTCGGTGAACTTTCAGCCCCGCTTTATTTTCAATATGCTGGAGGACCCCAAGGACGTGGAAAAAGCCAACAAGGTACGGCGATCTTGCCAGCAGTATCTCGGCTACGACCTCGAGCACTTGGGAGTGATTTACCGCGACGAAACTCAAGACATCGCCCTCGCGGCGCGCCTGCCGGTTGTCCTGTATAAGCCTCAGTCGGTGCTATCGCAGGCCATCTACCGAATCGCCGACAAAATCCTTCCCTTCGATAGGGATGAATCCGGACCACTAAACCTTAAAGCCCTTGAGGAGAGTCACCAGACTGCTTCGTTAGAGGCTGAAGTCGATTTCGAATCTAAGATGGCCTACTTGCAGGAGTTGCTTCAAAGTGGAGCTCTCACCATGGGCGACCTGATGGAGACGGTGAAAACCCAACAGTTCGAGATTAGTCAACTCAAGAAAGAGAATCTTCTTCTTAAATCCAAGATTGTCAAAGCCATTCAGGCCGGCCTTAAGTTGTAGGTCACCATGGGTGCGGGACTGAGTTTTACGGGTACAATTACCGTTGAAGTCGACACGTTTCTCCTCGAAGCCTTTCTAAACCTCGTCAAGCAGGGCGACCAGCTTATCGATGATGCTGCTGTATTCCGCCTCCTGTCCAAGGCGGGTGTCACTTCTGGTTTCGAGGCCAAGGGAGTCATCCATGCGGTTCAGCGGTTTGCCAATTCTAGCGACACGCAAGCCCGGCTGCTGATTGCGAAAGGCGAGCTTCCTGATCCACCCCGCAGTGAGCAGTGGATTTGGCAGGAAAACCTAAGTCTCCCGGCCGAAATGAAGGACCTCTCAGGGAAAGTGGCGAAGGCTGCCGGACACCCGGAAGTTTTCAATATCCGAACCGAGAAGGTGCGCGTACAGAAGAAGGTTGGGGCCAAAGGTGGCGCGCTTGCGAACGACAAACAGGGCTTCGAGACGTCGGTCGAGAACCGCGAAGTGCGAGAAAAAGTGCTTGTTGACCCCAACCCTGGAAAGGTTTACTTCGTTAGCGCCGGCGCGTTGGTGGCCCAAGTTTCGCCGCCCCGCCTTGGCAAGCCCGGGAAAGACCTTGCGGGGCAAACCATCGCCCCGCCAGACTCCAAGCCTGCCCCGTTTTATACCGGGAAGTATCTGCTTCGACAGCGCAATGAAGTGTTTGCCGAATCGTCTGGGTTTCTGCGCATTGGCCGCAATTGGGCCGACGTGGTTCCTTTTGAACAGCACCGTTGGCAAGTGACCTATTCTGCCGACAAGACAAGCGCGTTCTTGACTTTAGAACCCGGAAGTTCGCAGGCGCAACCGCTGCAAGCCGAGTTTGTGCTCGCCCATCTCAACGAGAACGGCTTTCCGTCGAAACTTCTCCCTGACCCTACCGACCTCCAGCAGCTGATCGACGCTGTTGTCAGTACCCGCAAGGCACTGTTTGACCACCCGATAACGGCCAATCGCGAGGGTGGTTTTGAGGTGCATTTTTCACCCGATAAGAGCCAAGCTTTTCTGACAATTGTGAAGCCCCTCGGAAAAGGGAAACCCATCTCGCTCAAAGACCTGGGAACCAAACTGCGCGAAGCCAACCTCAAGGGCTTCAATTTTGAGACCGTGAAAGGGGCGATAACCGAGTTTCTGGCAAGTTCCCAAACCGAGCTGAAGGACTTTCTGTTGGCGACCGGGAAAGCTCCGACGCGTAGTGGCATCAGGCAACTAGTCTACAAAGTGAGTTTTCTTGCACCTGAGGAAACCGAGCAGTTGCGCAAGAGTTTCGAAGGCAATGGGATCGACCGGCTCGATAAAGTAACCCCGGCCAAAGCCGGACAAGTGCTCGCGGTGTTTCAGGATGAAAAGGGGTCGCGGGGAAAACAAGGGCTGGATGTGTGCGGGCAGCCTATACCCCCGCTACCCGGTCAGGAACCACCAATCGTCCTTCTGACCGGAGTGCGTCGCAACGGGGACGACCTAGAAGCCGTTCGTGATGGACTGCTGGAAATCGGGCCCAGTGGAAACGCGACTGCTTTCCGCATGCGGCTTCATCAGGATGCCACTGTCGTCGTCGCCAAAGCAGCAGACAACATGTCTGCCTACATTTCCATGTCCCAGAACAAGGGATCGGGCAAACCGCTGAGCAGGGCCCAGGTAGACGCAGTCCTGCTTCGCGAGCAAGTGACGCATGGAGTCATGTTTGACAAGATTGACGAGGCGTTCAAGGTTCTCGAAGGTGGGGGTATCGTTGACAAGGTCCTGATAGCGAAAGGAACTCCCGCTGGAAATGATTTGGAACGTCGGCTTACTTTCACAACGCCGCTCAGGACGGATTCCAAGGGGTTGCGCCGGTGTGTTGCGAGGGCTGGCGAGGTGGTAGCCGAGTTTCAACCTCCGCAGTACGACCAGGTGGATGGTAAAGACGTGCTCGGAAATCTGGTACCTTCCAAAGACATGGAAATCCGTCCCCTGCTGGTTTCGCAAGACTTTGCAGTCGAGATTGCCGAAGACGGAAGGCAGTTGATCAAGCCACTAAAGAATGGGGATCTGGTGTTAGTCGGTGAGTCGCTGAGCCTTGTAAGTCAGGTAGCCATCACGTCGGTGGCTTCTGGTGCGGGTGGAGTGAAGTTCACGGGAGAGGTGGTGGTTTCCGGAGGGGTAGAGACCGGTACCTACGTGATGGCTGGTAGCGTGAAGATTCGCGGGCGAGTGGGCGGGGCCTTGCTCTCCTCCGATACCAACATACAAGTTTCCGAAGGCATCCATGGCGAGGGCAAGGCCGTGCTTCGGGCCAAGAAACACGTTTCGGTGGGCTTCATGGAACGCTGCCTCGTCATGGCCGTAGGCGACTTGCACATCGGTAAGTCTGCCCTTGCGTGCACTCTGCGCATCAATGGAAAAGTTTACCAAAAGACCTCCGCCGGTGGCATCGTAGGTGGACTCGTCAAAACCCGCTTGGGTCTTGATGTGATGAACCTCGGATCGGCGGCGGGCGTTCATACGCATGTTTCGTTTGGACAGGACTACCTCATCGAAGACCAGATTGTGGCCGAATTAAAAGAGACCGAAAAGCTCCGTGACGCTATTGTGCACTTAGACGCTATCATGCGCCGGCTTTCGGGTCCCCTCGACCGGGATAAACTGGGAGGTGCGGCGCGCAAGAAAGTCCTCTTGATAAAAATGCTGGAGAAGCGCAACCTAAGACTGATTCATCTACGCGAAAAGTTTGAGCCCCATACACCCAGTGAAATCGTTGTCCGGGAGTCGTTGTTTCCAGGCGTCGCGATCGAAAGTCATGGGCGCCTCTATGAAGTCAAGAACCGCAAGTCGGCGATCCGCCTCGTGTTTAACCAGCAGACAGGCCATATCGAAGAGTCTCCCTTAGCCTGATGGAGGTACCATGCCCCTTTTTCTGACTTTTCCCGATTGGATACGACCCGAAATTATTCAGGGTTTCCCTGTGCGATGGTATGGCCTGATGTACATTGTCGCCTTTTTCATCGCCTATGCTCTTTTCTTGCGTCAGGCGAAGACAAGTGGAACTACCGTTGACTCCAACAGGGTGCAGAACTTCTTCTTTGCTGGATTGGCCGGAATGTTGGTGGGGGCACGCATTTTTGCCACGCTGATTTACGATACCACTGGCCGCTACTGGCAGAACCCCCTTCTCATTTTTTGGCCCTTTGCAGACAACGGGACCTTCACCGGTTTCGCCGGCATGTCCTACCATGGCGCCGTGCTTGGTATCGTCATCGGTATGACTCTCTATGCCCGCGTCACCAAGATCGACCTGCTTCTCTGGGGCGATTGGGTGGTCGCCGGTGCCCCCCTTGGCTACACCTTCGGTCGGCTGGGAAACTTCATCAATGCCGAGTTGTGGGGGCGGGTGACGACGGCCCCTTGGGGCATCGTGTTCCCCAACGGTGAGCCACTGCCTGTGGACGAGCCTTGGGTGAAGGAGGCCATGCAGCAGACCGGAGTAACCGTGACCCAGACGATTGGTGGGTCTGAGTTCGTCAATTTGCCCCGACATCCCTCGCAGCTCTATGAGGCTTTTGGCGAGGGAATCCTGCTGTGGCTTGTGATGTGGTTCGTTCTCAAGCCTCGCAAGCCATTCAAGGGATTTCTCGTGGGTGCCTACCTTATCGGTTATGGGCTGATTCGCTTCGTCATCGAGTACTTGAGAAACCCCGACAAGGGGCTGGACTTCATTATCGTTTTCCAGCCTGGCTACAGCACCAGCCAGCTCTCTGTTCCCCTGTTGAACTTCAGTATGGGCCAAATCCTCTGCGCGGTGATGATTCTCGCCGGCGCACTCTGGATTGCCCTCTGTGCGAGGCTCGACCAGAAGGCCAGGGAACAAGCCAAGGTTGAGACTCCGGCGGCCAAGAAGCCCCGGCGAAAACGCTGATCTAAGGCCAAGAACTTTCTCAAAGCAAGTCCTTTAGCCAAGAGCTTCAAGACTTTCCGGGGCGATGCCGTTGGTCTGATAGGGATGGATGTTGTACACCCACCCCGCGTCGAAGATATTGAGAAAGTCGTTGAGGGGCCGTACCGAAACCGTCAGCGAATAGAAGCGCGTCTGGCGGGATTCCTGTTGGCGGCGTATCGCCTGACGAATGGCGCTGGGAATCTTGGGTACGGCAAAATCACTGCAAACCAGCACATCCGCGTCGCGGAAGGCCTGCTCTTCGAGAACCTTCAGGGTTTCGCGCAGGGCCGGGGCGAGGTCGGTTCCGCCGTGAAAGCTGAACTCAAGAAACTCGATGAGGTCGGGAAGTCGGCGTGCCAAATCCGTGATTTCCAGGGTGCGTACCTTGGAAGAGAAGTTGATCAGGTAGCACGGCCGCTGTTCTTCCAAAGCCACGCGTACGAGGGCCAAAACCGCCGTTTTGGCCACTTCCTCGGGCTTGCCCCGCATCGAACCTGACGTGTCGAGGCAAACGATGAGAGGACCCCGCTCATTTTTCGCTTGCCTGACCTCGGTGCGTTTTGCCGAGAGTACCGCAGGTGGCGCAGGGGTGAAGTGGTCCCACGAAAGGAGCTCGCCTTCCGCCGTTTTCCGGTAGAACAAGGTGCTTGTGTCGGGAAACGACAGCAGCGCCAACTCGCTGCTCAGAGCGGTGCTCCACTCGGAGCCAAAAGTAACGCCACGAATTTCTGTTTTGCCCGGTTCGGGTTCCGGGTGTGCTTGAGGCGGTAGCGGGGGTGGAACCGGCGGCTTCGAACGCGCGCGGTAGTCCCTGCCCATGAGTTCGGCAATGCGGCGAAGCGCGGGTTCTTTTTCCAGTTCTTCGGCAGCCTTATGCAGGGGGCCGAAGTCGAGGGAGTCCCAAATCCCTTCCTCTAGGTCCCAACCAATATCTCGGTCGGTGAGTAGGGCCTTCACGGCTTCCTCCGCTTCGATCAGTTTCTTTACCCTGAGCAAAAGGTGCTGGTGAAACGGCGGAAGTTCTACGGCACGCTGCCTGTTACGCACTGCCGTCTGCCTTTCTGCTTGTTGTTCACGCCAGGTTGCGAGAAGCTTGCGGGGATGTTGTGAATGGGCGGACCATGCTTCGGAGTGAGCGGGATAGAGTGAACCAAGGAAGTTTTGCGCGGCTCCGGGCGAAAGGGTTCCCGCCTCGAGTTGAACCAGAAGTCGGTTTTCCTGGCGGTCCAAAGGAGTTCCTGAGCTGGCTAACTGCCTGCCAACCCACAACTCGATGGACTTTGCCGTCTTAGCCGCCCAGCGGGAGGTTTCAGCTTCATCGGCAACTGTGCCAGAAACACCGGCCCACGGCCACAGTTGTTTACGGTGGGCAAACCACTGGCGCAGGTAGGTTTCCTGAGGCAGTCGCCGGGCTAGTTCGGCGTCCAAGCTCATCGGCGGGAGTCTCCCGGGGTTCGGGTTTCTATGAGGGTTTCAAGATCGACTAGCAAGTCACCGGCAGCCAACCCATCGCGGTCAAGACCTTGCCGGCAAGCAACCAGCCATTCTGGGCTTTTGCCACCGCAGAACAGGTGTTCCTTAGCTTCGAGCGACTTTTGAGCGGCCAGTTCTTCCAGGACCTGTCGGGCCGTCAACAATTTCTTGACCAGGGCTTCCGCTTGGCTTTCCCAAGCTCGTAAGGCAGGTCCATCGGGAAGGACTTTGTCCCACACGGTAATTTCTTCAGCCTGGTTTTCCAACAGGTAGAGCCGTCCGTCCACCTCGATTTCGGCGCTACCACCGGTTCCCCTTAACAGGTGTTTTTCGCTGTGCTGGAACGGACCATAAGGGGTGAAGAAGAACAGCTCTCCCTCAAGGTCTTCCTCGGTCTTCAAAAGGGCGTAGTCTTGGGCCCAAACACGGGCCGAAAGCGGCCCTTGATAACCCACCAAGGCAAAATATTCTCCGTCCTGCAGAACCGGTTTGGGCCGAGTCATTTTTCGTTCTTTGAGCATCAGCCGGCGAAGGTTCTCCCGTTGGGTTTCCACGCCATCGGCCAGTTCGTCCAGCGAAACGTCGCTCGGCCAGCCGAAATCCGACAGGGTTTCCAGGAGTACCCGCACCACCTCGGGTCGCTCAGAAGGCTTGTGCCACAGCACGTGCTCGAGCAGTCCCAAATCGAGGCTGTCGACCTCATTGCGCCCATGAACGACAGCGCACGCCTTGAGAATCTTGGCGGCCCGCTTCCACCGCCGATCCGACACGTAGGGACCTTGCTCTAGACTTTCCCTCAGGGCTTCGAGGGCGTCAAGCACCGTCTCGGGAAGGCTCACCTGGTCGATTTTTTCCTGGAACTCGAGCCAGTCGCCGTGTGTAATCACGTCTTCGGGTGCCACGGTGCCCACCTCGAGTGTGGAGTGCCCGGTTACCAGATTCCTAAAGGATTGGGCCGATTCCACCGGACCTACCTCGAGGCGAAGTAAAAAGCGGTCCCAGAAGGCCGCAGCATTTTCTTCCCCCTCTGGGAGCCCGTTGGAAGCGGCCACCAACAGTTTGAGGGGAACTTTGAGCTCGGTCCCTCCATTGCGGAAGACCTTTTCGTTAAGGATTGTGAGTAGCGAGTTCTGAATGGGAGGACTTGAGCGCCAAATCTCATCGAGGAAGGCGATGTCAGCCTCAGGCAGGTAGCCGCCGGTCTTGCGTTCAAACACATCGCGGTCGCGCAGACCCGCAATGCTGAGCGGGCCAAAAATCTCCTCGGGGGTGGAAAACCTGCCCATGAGGTACTCAAACGCGCGGGCATTCTGAAGAGCAGCCTTGAGGCGACGGGCCACCAGACTCTTGGCAACTCCCGGTGGACCGAGAAGAAAGAGGCTCTCGCCGGCGAGGAGGGCCAGAAGACCCAGGGAAAGGGCGGTTTCGCGCTCGAGAACGCCCTCGCTGAGAGCACATACAAGCCGTTGGAAGCGATGTTGCATGTTTTCAGGATAGTGGCGCCGGTAGAATTAATCTATTAGAATGTCTGAATGGATTTTCCTATCATCGATTTCGACCCCAACGAAGACCTTGTTTTTCCCCCCAAGGTTGAGCAAAAGTACACCTCAGGCGAGTTTATGGCACATATCATTGCCTACGAACCCTCAGAAGGAAATACAGCCCTCTGGCACTTGGGCCAAAACTGTTGGATTCTCAAGGGGCCCACAACTGCCGAAGGACCCGGGAAAATCGTTTGCATCGACCCCTACCTGACCGACTATGCGGCCAGCAAACGAACGAAGGTCCGCGTACCAAAGAGCCGCTTACTGCCGGTTTTCATCGAGCCCGAAGACCTTCATGCGGATGTGGTGGTGATCACCCATAGCCACGTTGACCACGCCGACCCTTTCACCCTTGAACGGCTCACGATCAAGGAAACGGCGAGGTTTCTCGCCTCGTGGCAGACCCTGAAAATCTTAACCGAGGCCGGCATTCCCTCGTCGCGACAGTTGCTGATGCATCCCCTCCAAACGGAAACGGTGGACGGAATCGAGTTCACAGGAACCTTCGCTGAGCCTACCGACTTTGTTGACCTGAATCACATGGGTTTTGTGATGCGCTTTCCAGGCGGAAAAACCTACTACAATTCCGGGGACACCGCAAAAACCGAGCTCCTAGAGCATGTGAAGAGTTTCCAACCCGAGGTAATGAGCATCTGCATCAACGGTGGCTACCACAACCTCAGCCATTGGGAAGCCGCGGAGTTGACGGCCCTCATCCGGCCCAAGGTGGTGTTGCCTGCGCACTTCGACATGATGCCGCACAACCTTCAAAGCCCCCACATGTTCCGCAAGAGCCTCTACGAAAAGGCAAAGGGTGTGCAGTACCACAGGGTGGAATACTACACGGCGTTTGAGTTCTGACGAAGCTATTCCGCCTTGACCCTCTCGATACGCGCGCCGAGAGTCGCGAGGCGGGTGGCTATGTTTTCGTAGCCCCTTTCAATCTGGTACACGTTTTGAATGGTGCTTTGGCCTTCTGCGCAAAGCGCGGCAATCACCAGTGCCATGCCGGCGCGCACGTCGGGGCTCACCAAGTCCATGCTCTGCAAACTTGAGGCGCCACTGACTACGGCCCGGTGCGGGTCGCACAAAATGATGCCGGCGCCCATTCCGATGAGCTTATCAACCCAGAACATGCGGCTCTCGAACATCTTGTCGTGGATGAGGATGGTACCCTGGCACTGGGTGGCCACCACCGTCATGATGGGCAGAATGTCCGGCGGAAAGCCAGGCCACGGGCTGTCGTCGATCTTGGGTATTTGACCGCCGAGGTCGCTGACGATTTTCATCGGTTGGCCGGCCGGTATGCGGATGGACGTGCCTTCGGTTTCCCAGTAGATGCCCAACTTGGCAAACCCCAGCTTGGTCATGCGCAGGTGCTGGGGTTGCACGTCGTCGATGACTAGTTCGCTGTGCGTGCAGGCCGCAAGCCCGATGAGCGACCCCACTTCCATGAAATCGGTGCCGATTCGGAACTCGGTGCCGTGCAGCGTTTTCACTCCGTCGATTTCTAGGATATTGCTGCCGATGCCCCGGATGCGGGCACCCATGCTATTGAGCATTTGGCAGAGGTCCTGAACGTGAGGTTCACCGGCTGCGTTTTGAAGGACGGTTTTACCTTCTGCCAGAACGGCCGCCATGATGGCGTTCTCTGTAGCCGTCACAGACGCTTCGTCTAGAAATAAGTCCAGACCGATAAGCTTGTTGGCCGTCAGCGTGTAAACTGTGTCGACTTCAAAGCGAGCGCCAAGTTCGCTGAGCGCCAAGAAGTGGGTGTCGAGGCGGCGGCGCCCGATCACGTCTCCGCCGGGGGGAGGGAGGATGACTTTGCCCACACGGGCCAACATGGGGCCGGCAAACAAAATGGAGGCCCGCACTTTTTTTGCCAGTTCCGCCGAGATATCGTGCTTATGGATATTCGTGGTTGTGACCAGAAAGGTGTTGCTCGACTCGCGCACCACTGTTGAGCCTAAATCGCGTAAAATGTCGAACATCACCAAAATGTCCTCGATTTCCGGAACATTTGTCAGGCGCACGGGTTCGCTGGTGAGCAGGCAAGCCGCTACGCAGGGCAGGGCCGCGTTCTTGTTGCCATTGGCGCGGATGCGGCCTGTGAGGGGATACCCCCCGTCGATCACGTATTTATGCATGAGCGCATTATCCGGCCGAGGCCGGGGGGTGTCAAGAAATGCCCTTTTGTCGCATGGTGGGGCATGACGGATTTGTTGACCTTGGCCGCGTTGGCGGTGGCCGCCTTTGCCGCAGGGCTCATGGATGCCATCGCAGGTGGGGGAGGCCTCATCACCGTACCGGCCCTTTTGGCGGCAGGGCTTCCTCCCCTGCAGGCGCTGGGCACCAATAAACTGCAATCAAGCTTCGGGAGTGGCATGGCCCTCTACCGCTACTCCCGGGCAGGCTTGCTCCTGATCAACTCGAGCCACGAAGTACCGCTGGCGGTGCTGTTTACGGCTTGCGGCGCCGTTGTTGGAACCCTCACGGTGGGCTTTCTGCCCGCAGGTTGGTTGAAGTGGCTCATACCCTTGGCGCTGGCCGCGGTGCTCACTTTTGTGTTTCTGCAACCCAAATGGGGACTCACCCCGAGCGTAGCCCGTTGGAAGGTTGTGCCCTTCTTTGCCGTTTTTGGCCTCACGCTGGGGTTCTACGACGGTTTTCTGGGCCCTGGCACCGGCACCTTCTGGACGCTGGCCTTGATTGGCATGCTTGGTCGGGACCTAGCAGTGGCGACGGCTCAAACTAAAGTGTCGAACTTCACCTCTAATGTGGTCGCTCTGACCATCTTTGCTTTGCAGGGTCACGTGTTGTGGCTCTTAGGGCTCGTGATGGGCCTCAGCCAAGCCGCCGGCGCCTGGTTGGGCTCGCATCTGGCCTTGAAGCGCGGGGTTAAGTTCATCCGCGTCGTGTTTCTGCTCGTGGTGAGTGCGACGCTGGTCAAGCTGCTTTGGTCGGCTGTGGGGTAATCACCCACCTACCACGTCGGCAGCCAGAAAAACCTCGTCCACGTCGAGCTCAAAACCTGGCAGCGCTGCACTGGCCAGCTTGCCGGTTTTTTCAAACGTGACCTCGATGCCGAACTTGCCATCCGCCTGGCGAACGTACTGCTGGAGCCACTTCCCATTGGGGTCGACTATCCAGTACTCAAGGACTCCGCCGCGCTCGTACAGATCGAACTTTTCGTGCTGGTCTTTGCGGCTGGTCGAATTGCTGAGAATCTCCACCACCAAGTCGGGGGCACCCCAGATTCCCTTTTCGAGAATCTTCGTTTTGTCGCAGACCACCAGCACATCGGGCTGCACCACGGTGTCTACGTCGTCTTCATCCATTTCGCGAAGGAGCGGGAAAAACACATCCACTGCAGCGTGGAACACGGTGCACGGTTTGCCTTTCAAGAAGATTTTGAGCTGAGTGGCTATCTCCATGCTGATGCCCTGATGGGGAGTCCTAGGCGCCGGGCTCATGTTGTAGGCCACGCCGTGGATGAGTTCCCACCTCTCGTCGCCCCACTGGCGGTAGTCGCGGTAGGTGTAGTGCTGGTCAAACTTTCGGACGGGGATTCCCATGTTCCTCATGCCTCCATTGTAACCCGATACACAAGGGTTGGCGAGGTTTGGCTTGTGTCCTTTGTTGATCGGAACCCCTTCAGAGGCAAGACACTGGCGGTCAATCGCCCCCGGCCCAACGCGCTACTTCGTTGGCCCTTGCCTTCCATTGTTCCACGAGTTCCGGTGGCGAAAGGGGCCTCACCATAGAGCCCCACTGGCCGGTGAGTTGCAAGGCATCGAAGAGGTCGTTGACGCGCAGGGTAAGGTCACAACTGCCGTCGGGGTTGCGCTGCGAACTTTGCCCGTAGTGAAACCAGCTTTCCTGCACATGGGCCACGGCATCACCGAAAAACCTCAGCACTACGGTGATGGGCTGCGGTCCAACAAGGATGGTGTGCGACCCAAACGTGGACCGCAACCGTTCGTTGACTTTCCCCAGGTCGAATCGGTTGCGAAACCCTTGGTCGGTGGGAGCGCACCGCGCAATGCGCTGAAGCTTAATTTGTGTTGGCTGATCGGAAAGCCCTGGACGATGGGTGAACTCGCCGTCTCCAATGAGGTACCAAACCCCGTTATGGTTCAAGAAGGTCATTGGCTCCATGACCAACTCGCGCGCCACGCCCTCCCTGTTCTTGTAGCTGATCTTGACCAGTTTCTGGCTTACCAGCGACTGCACCAGCAGGTGAAAGTGCTCGGGTTTATGGCGGTCGGGATGGGGAGTGCTGGTGTAGTGAATGCGGTCGTTGAGGGCCCGCAAGTCCAACTGCCCGTAGCGCGCCTCCAGGTGGCTCATCCAGCCCGCCACAGGGTAGGGAAACAGGTTTGTTGTTCCCGCCAGTGCCTTCAAAAACGGCAGGAACTCGGCCTCCGCGAGGGCTTTCTCTCCGTGACGACGCTCCAGTTTCCAGCGTCCCTCGCCTTCGGATTCGAGGCTTGCGCCCGGGTCGGCTTGGGGGAGCAGTTCCCGCAGGTAAGACATATCGTCGTAGAACTGCCTGAGCTTGATCCGGTCGGCTACCAGACCGTAGTGAACCGGCTTGTTTGCGTTCAAAATTCCCAGGTAGAAGAAGAAGCGCTGGACGTTGTCGGGCTTTGCCATGACCCCTATTATACGGTATAACGGTGGCACCATGCTTGTTCAGAAGTTTGGCGGAAGCTCCGTCGAGGATGCGGGAAAAATACGTCAGGTGGCAGAGATTGCCTTGTCGCACCGGCAGGACGGCCGTATCGCTATTGTGCTTTCTGCCATGAAAGGCATTACCGACCTGCTTTTGGGCGCTGCCCGGGAGGCAGAGTCCGGCAAGTCCTCGTACAAGGATGCCTTGGCCATCGTCGAACTCAGGCATCGAGAGGCCGCCGCCGACCTCACCTCGGGACCAACCCGGAATGCCTTGGAAGCCCAGCTTGACCATTACCTCAAGGACCTTCGCGACCTTCTTTATGGCGTTGAACTAGTCAAAGAATGCTCGAAGCGCACCCTCGACCTCGTAGCCGGTTTCGGTGAACGGCTGAGTTGCCTATTGATGGCCTCTCACCTGACAGGTCGGGGCGAACAGGCCCATTTTATTGATGCCAGCAAGAACTTCATTCTTACCAACGACAACCACGGCGAGGCCGATGTGGATTTCGAAGCCACTTACGCCGCCGTGGAAGCCAGGCTTAGGCCCCTTCAGGGGGTGATGGTGATCACCGGGTTTGTGGCCAGTACTCCCGAGGGCCGCCCCACAACGCTTGGCCGCAATGGCAGCGACTACACCGCCAGCCTTGTTGGTGCCGCCATCCGCGCTGAAGTCGTGGAGATTTGGAAAGACGTGGACGGTGTGCTCACGGCCGATCCTCGCTTTGTGAAAGGCACCATTGTGCTTGACGAGATCAGCATGGAAGAAGCGATGGAGCTGAGCTACTTTGGTGCAAAGGTAATTCACCCTTCAACGATGATGCCACTGCTCGAGAGGGGAATCTCGCTTCGCATCAAAAACACGCTCAATCCAGCGGTGAAGGGCACACTCATCCGCCAGAACCCTACGCCACACACCAACGACATCACGGGCATAGCCAGCATCTCAGCAGCAGCACTTATCAATATCGAAGGTAGCGGGATGATCGGTATTCCCGGTTTTGCCAGCCGCGTATTTGGGGCGCTTGCCAGGGTCAAGGTCAACGTGATCATGATCAGCCAAGCCAGCTCCGAGCATTCCATCTGTATCGTGTGCCGCGAAACCGAAGCGCAAACGGCGTTGGTGGCGCTGCGCGCTGAGCTGGCCATCGAACACAAACAAAAGAAACTCAAGGACTGTGAGCTGCTGACCGGCTTAGAAATTATCGCCGTGATTGGCGAAAACATGCGCGGTCGTCCTGGCATTACTGGCCGACTGTTCAGCAGCCTCGGCGACGCCAAGGTCAATGTTCTGGCCATTGCCCAAGGTTCGAGTGAACGCAATATCAGCTTTGTCATCGAAAGCAAAGACCGCGAGAAGGCCCTCAACACGGTGCACGCTGCTTTTATCGGCCCCAAGGCCGCGGGCCAAGGAGCCAAAAAGTGAAGTTTTACAGCACCCGGGACCCTTCCAAGCGGGTGAGCTTTGAACAGGCGCTGTTCCAAGGCCTTGCCCCCGACGGCGGCCTATACATACCCGAGGAAGACCTTCAGCTTCAGACGCATTTCAAAGCCCTCGACAAGGGCACTAGCTTCCACGAAATAGCTGCCCTGGTGTCGGCCTACTTGCTCAAGGGGGAAGTGGACGGGGGCGCGGTACATCGTATTGTCAAGAATGCCTTTCCCTTCGAGCCTAAATTGGTCGTGATGGACGACAACCTCAGCATCGTCGAACTGTTCCATGGGCCCAGCTGCGCCTTCAAGGATTTCGGGGCCAGTTTTCTGGCCGCGGCAATGGAAGAGTTTCTGCAGCATTCCGACCGCAAGGCCGTGATTCTTACGGCGACCAGCGGCGACACGGGCTCGGCCGTCGCTCAAGCTTTCTACAACAAGAAGAACATTCAGGTGGTTATCCTGTATCCCAGCGGCCGCGTGAGCCCGCTGCAAGAAAAACAACTCACGACTCTCGGTGGCAACGTCCTCGCGCTCGAGGTGAAAGGCTCGTTTGACGATTGTCAGGCCATGGTGAAAAAGGCCTTTCTTGACCCCGAAATGAGCGCTGCGTTTCCCCTCACCTCTGCCAATTCGATTAGTCTGGGCCGGTTGATCCCCCAGTCTTTTTATTACATCTGGGCCTTCGCCCAGCTCAAAGAACAACTCAACCAAGAGTTCTACTTTGCGGTTCCCAGCGGAAACTTCGGCAACCTGACCGCTGGCCTCTATGCTTGGAAGTGGGGTCTGCCTGTCACCGCGTTTATCGCCGCCACCAACGCCAACGATGTGGTTCCCCAATACCTCGACACCGGAATCTATTCCCCGAGACCTTCCCGTCTCACGGTAAGCAACGCTATGGACGTGGGCAACCCCTCCAACTTCGAGCGGATGGAAGCTTTGTTCCACAAGAACCGCCACCTGATGCGTGCGCTAGTGTTCGGCGACACCGTCAGCGATCCGCAAACTCTCGATACCATGCGTACGGTGAAAGACCGCTACAACATGGACCTTTGCCCGCACACCGCGGTGGGCTACGCGGCGGCCCGCCGCTTCCTGCGCGACAACAACAGCGCCGGTCACGTGGCCGTGTTGGCCACCGCGCATCCGGCTAAGTTTTTGGAAGTGGTTGAGCAGGCCACCGGGCGCACCCCCGAGCTTCCGCCGCAACTAGCCGGTCTTGCCTCCAAAGAGAAGCAATCCATCGTGATTTCCAATACTCCCGCCGATTTGTTCAAGACTCTCAAGGATGTGCTCTTGTGAAACTTATAACGCTCATTTTTGTCGCATTTGGCGGCCTTTTTCTGGTTTCTTGCTCGGGCCCGCCGACACTTTACCCCATCTTCGAAAAAGGAAAGTTCGGCTACGCCGATGTTAGTGGAAGGGTGGTCATCACTCCCGCTTACGAACAGTGTGGCGAGTTTACCGAGGGGTTGGCTGTGGTTATGAAAGAGGGCCTTGTGGGTTTCATCGACACCAATGGGAAAGTGGTCATCGATTTCCAATACCCCAACGCGGGCCGTTTCAGCGAGGGGTTGGCCCATGCATCTAAGGATGGGAAGACCGGCTTCATCGACAAGACCGGCAAGGTGGTGATTCCGTTTGAGTTTGATTACGCCTTTGATTTCAGCGAAGGTTTGGCCTCCATTGCCGCTTCCAACAAGTTCGGCTATGTGGATAAAAACGGCACTTTGGTCGTTCCTCCCACCTATCAATTCACCGGGACGTTCAGCCAAGGTTTGGGTCAGGTTGTCAAAGACGACCTCGGTGGCTACGTCGACAAAACTGGAAAAGTGGTGATTGAGCTTGGTTACACCAGCGCCAGCCCATTCCGGGAAGGCTTTGCTATCGTGCAAAAAAACAATGAGAACGAGTTCATCGACAAGACCAACAAGAAGCCCTTCGAAGTCAAGTTTGACTCCGCTGAGCCTTTCTCCGGTGGGCTGGCCTTGATCGGGGTAGGCAATCAGGTGGGGTTCATCAACACGAAGGGTGAGACCGTTGTCGCCCCGAGTTTCAAGTATGCCCGTAGTTTCGCCGAAGGCATGGCCGTCGCGCTTCAGGACGGAAAGATGGGTTACATCGACACCAAGGGTGAGTTTGTGATCAAGCCGCAGTTTTCGGCGGCCCAAGACTTTCATAACGGTTTGGCCATGGTGCTTGTGGGTAGCGAAGTGAGCTACATCAACACTAAGGGCGAAAAGGTCTGGACCCGGACGAGCGCCGAAATGCCAAGCCTCGAAACAGCGCAGTAACCCGTGCAACACATCACCTTCCACCGCCCCGACGATTTTCACGTTCACCTTCGCCAAGGCCCGGACGTGGGTCACTATGCCAGAGACGCTCGCCATGCGGGGTTCGCCCGAGTTTTGGTGATGCCCAATACCTTGCCCCCGATTGTTGATGCCGCTGGTTTGAGCGGCTACCGACGCGAAATCGAGGTGGCGGCCCCGGGTCTCAAGGCACTCATGACCTTCAAAATCCGCCCTGACGACAAAAACCCGGGGGCCGACCGCATCCGTTTGACGGCCCTGAAGAAGGCCGGCGCTGTGGCCGGAAAACTCTATCCGGAGGGAGTGACCACTCACTCAGCCGATGGCATCCGCCGGTTAGACGACGTGTGGGGAGTTGTCGCTCTGATGGAGGAACTCGACTTGGTTCTGTGCCTCCATGGCGAAGTTCCCCAAGCCTTTAGCCTCGACCGAGAGAAAGAGTTTGTGCCCTGGCTGGAGCGCCTCCGGCAGTCGTTTCCCCGGCTCCGCATCGTGCTGGAGCACGTTTCGAGCGCCGACGGGGTGCAGGCCGTTAAGGATTGCGGTGCCTTGACGGCCGGGACCCTCACGGCCCACCATCTGCTTTTTACCCTCGACGATATGGTGGGTGGAAAGCTTGATCCACACCTGTTTTGCAAACCCCTGCTCAAGCGCCCGGAAGACCGTCAGGCCCTCTTGGATGCCGCTTTTTCTGGTAGCCCCCAATGGTTTTTTGGCAGCGACAGTGCCCCCCATGCTCGTGAAGACAAGGAAGCCTCGCTTTGCAGCGCAGGCTGCTATACCATGCCCGTCTCGCTGAGCCTCCTTGTCCAGTTGTTTGAGGACCACGGAGTGCTCGACAAACTTGAAGGCTTCGTGAGCCGCTTTGGGGCCGAGTTCTACGGCCTTTCGCAAAACCAGGACACCGTGACCTTCGCCAAGGAGCCTTGGACGGTTTCCAAGATGTACCACAATGTGGTGCCCCTGTGTTCGGGGCAAACCCTGAACTGGTCCCTGACCGGAGGTTAAGCGTGTACGACAGTAACAATATCTTTGCCCGGATTCTCCGCCACGAACTGCCAAGTCACCTGATCCATGAGGATGAACATTGCATCGTGATCCTCGACATCTTCCCCATCAACCCGGGCCACACCCTGGTGATCCCCAAGGCTCCCGTAGAAGATTTCTCGGAACTTCCGTCGGCGGTGGCAGCCCATGTGATCCAGCTAGGTCAGCGGGTGGCGAAGGCGCAAAAGGCGGCCGCCAAAGCAGGAACCCTGCGCTGTGACGGGGTCAATTTTCTCATCAGTGATGGCCCAAAGGCTGGTCAAGAGATTCCCCACGCGCACCTGCACGTCCTTCCCCGCTTCGAGGGCGATGGGTTTGGGTTTAAGTTTGGTGCCAAAAACCGCAAGTCTCATACCCCCGAGGCCCTCTCGGTTACGGCGCAGACCCTGAAAGGCAACCTCTAACATGCTGATTGTGCCGGCCATCGACCTGCTTGCGGGCCAGTGTGTGCGGCTCCGCCAAGGCGACTACAACCAGGTGGAAACCTACGGCCTCGACCCGGTTGAAGTGGCGCGGGAATTTTCGGCGCAGGGGGCCAAACGGCTTCACATCGTCGACCTCGATGCCGCTCGTAGCGGAGCTTCCAATAACCGACCAGTGATTCACGCCGTGCGCCAAGCCTTTGGCGGCCTCGTGGAAGTGGGGGGAGGGGTCCGCAGCGAGGCCGACGTTGAGGAATTGCTCGAGGCAGGAGCCGACAGGCTGATTGTCGGAACGCTCCTGGTGCGGGAACCGGAAACCGTGGCTCGGTGGGTGAAACGTTATGGCAGCGTGTTCATCGGCGGCATTGACGCCCGTGGCGGCGAAGTGAAGGTGGCAGGCTGGGAAGAGGGTAGCAAACTGCTGGATACCGAACTAGCCGCCCGGTGCCGCGCTCTGGGACTTATCAGCTTGGTGTACACCAACATAGACTGCGACGGTACCCTTTTGGGGCCCGACTTGGAAAGGACTTTGCTGGTGGCCGAGGCGGCTGGGCTCCCCGTCATTCTTTCTGGCGGAATCGCGTCTAAGGCGGACTTCGCTGCCGTGGCGGAGGTCAATCACCCCCTTCTGGCGGGAGTCATTACTGGCAAGGCCATCTACCAAAACCGCATCGACTTGGCGGAAGTGATCCGCCACTATCAAACCCCTGATACCGGAGGTCTCTGGTGAACGACGGTCTTATTCTTCCGCTGGAAGTCCGTTCCCATGACGGCAGTTTTCTCGGCGCCCTGCTCACCAACCGGAAGGCGTACCAGAAAAGTTTGGAGAGGCGTGAGCTTTGGTTTGTTCACCCGGTGAGCCATCGAGTTTTGCCGCTGGAGGGGGTTGGGTTTGTGCACCTCGAAATCTCGGCTCCCACCCACTACCGCGTGGTTCTCGATTCCAGTGGGGTCAAGGCCTTTGCCCAGGAACGGGAACGCCAAATGGGAGACTTACTTGGTCTTGATGCCCAGGGCCCGGTTGCAGGTCACAGCCCGCACGATTCGACGCTCGAGAAGCTCCGCCAGGTGATCGCTAACCGACGTCGCGAGCTTCCCGAAGGCAGCTACACGACCCACTTGTTTGAAAAAGGCGAAGACAAAATCCGTAAAAAGACCGGGGAGGAGGCCATAGAGCTGATCCTCGCCACCGAACGAAAAGACCTGGTTGGTGAAGCTGCCGACCTGATTTACCACCTCATGGTTCTCCTCGAAGTGAAAGACATCCCGGTGGGCGAAGTGCTGGCCGAGCTTGAAGCGCGGCTGAACTGACATGCGCAAGCCCTACCTCGAACGCCTGACAGACGGCGTGTTGCTGTTCGACGGAGCCATGGCCACCTACCTCTACTCCAAGGGTATTTACCTCAAAAAGTGTTTTGAGGAAGTTTGTATGACCCACCCGCAACTCGTGCTCGACGTGCATCGGGAATACATCGCGCGCGGGGCCCAAGCCATCGAGACCAACACCTACGGCGCCAACCCCCTCAAACTGCGGGGCTGGCACCTGAGCGAAAAGACCGAGGCCATTAACGCGAGTGCGGTGCGTTTGGCGCGGCAAGCAGCGGGAGACGAAGTGTACGTCGCCGGTTCGGTAGGACCAACCGGGCAATTGCTCGCAACGGATTCCGCATCAGGGCTAAGAGGTCTGTCCCCCGAACAAGTCCGTGCCAGCTTTGAGGCTCACATCGGGGCGCTCGTGCGGGCTGGCGTCGACCTGCTGTTGCTAGAGACCTTTCAAAACCGAGCGGAACTCAAGATTGCCGTGGAAGTGGCCCGCGACCTCGCTCCTAAACTTCCCTTGCAGGCGCAGTTCACCTTTGGCCGTGCGGTGTTTATGGGCGAAGATTACTACACCACTGAGGCCGAGGCTTGGGCAGAGTTCTTGTTGAAGCTTCCTGTCGATGTGGTGGGAGTCAACTTGATGGGCCCCAGCGATGCCCTCGATGTGCTGGGAATCCTCCGCAAACGGCTCACCAAGCCCGTGATTGTCATGCCCGATAGCGGCATGCCCAAGGAAATCGACGGCCGCCAGTTCTACACCACCACACCGGACTCGTTCGCCGAGTTTGCCAAGCTTTTTGTGGATGCTGGCGCCGCTGGCGTGGGTGGGTGCTGCGGAACCACCCCTGAGTTCATCGAAAAGGCCGGCCTCGCCATCCTGAGCTTTGACGCGGGAAGGCGTCAGGTGAAATGGGTGCCTACTACCCCCGAAATCGAGGAACTGCCCTCGGAGCCGTTGGCGCAGCGCTCAAAACTCGGTGCCGCGTTGGCAGCCGGCGACTGGATTGAGACCGTAGAATTGGTTGCCCCGCTTGGAGTTGATGCCGGCGCGGTGGTTCAAAAAGCTCGCGAGCTGGAAGCCGGCGGGGTGAAGTTCGTCAACCTTCCCGACGGCCCCCGCGCCAGTGCGCGCCTGAGTGCCCTCATGACGGCAAGCCTGATTGCCCGCGCCACTAAACTCGAACCCATTTTGCACCTGGCGTGCCGCGACAAGAACTTGATTGGACTGCAAGGCGATTTATTTGGCTACCACGCCGACGGAATGCGAAACGTTCTTCTCGTGACCGGTGACCCTCCTAAAGTAGGAAAATACCCCAATGTGAGTGGGGTTTTTGATGTCGATTCTATTGGCCTTACCAACATTGTGCGCCGGTTCAACGGGGGAGTGGATATGGGTGCCGAGAGGCTCCCGCAGCAAACCTCGTTTGTCCACGGCACGGGTGTAAACCCGGCGTTTCCGGTGAGAGAAAAAGAACTCGAACGTGCCCGCCAAAAGGTAGAAGCTGGTACCGAATACTTTATCACTCAGCCGGTCTGGGACCTTTCTGTGTTGGAGAAGTTCCTGGAAGACCTCAACCTTTTGGGTGTGCCGGTGCTCCTGGGAGTTTGGCCCTTGGCCAGCTATCGCAACGCGTTGTTTCTCGGCAGCGAAGTTCCGGGAGTGTCAATTCCTCAGAATATCCTCGACCGGATGGCCCGCTTCGACGACAAGGAACGCGCTCGTCAGGAAGGCATTGCCATCAGCCGCGAGATCATCGAACGGTTTCGGCCGTTGGTGCGGGGAATCCAGGTTAGTCCGCCGTTTGGAAACGTCCGAACAGCCTTGGAAACCCTCGGCACGTAGTCCACAAGGTCGAGATAGCAGAGTATATTCCAAGCAGGAGTTCCTGCATGAAATACCGTCGTTTGGGCCGCACAGGCCTTGAAGTCTCTGAACTTTCTTACGGGTCGTGGGTGACCTTTGGCACTCAACTGGATGTGGATGGTAGCAAGAAATTGATCCGCCAGGCCATCGATGCCGGAGTCAATTTCCTCGACAACGCCGAAGCCTACGCGGCCGGCATGAGCGAGTCGCTGATGGGCGTAGCGCTCAAAAGCTACCGCCGGGAAGATCTGGTGATCAGCACCAAGATCTTCTGGGGAGGCGCCGGCCCCAATCAGACAGGGTTGTCGCGCAAGCATCTGCTGGAAGGAACTCGCAACAGCCTCAAGCGCCTTCAGCTCGACTATGTCGACCTGCTTTTTTGCCATCGGCCCGACCCCAACACCCCCATCGAAGAGACGGTGATGGCCATGGACAGCTTGGTCCGCAGCGGCCAAACCCTTTACTGGGGAACCAGCGAATGGAGTGCCGACCAGATTGTGAAGGCCATCGAGTTTGCCAAAGACTACCGCGCCATCGGCCCCGTGATGGAACAACCCCAATACAACTTCTTGGTTCGCGACCGCTTTGAAAAAGAGTACAAGCCGGTGTTTAACAAATACGGTTACGGGACCACGATTTGGAGCCCACTGGCTTCCGGCGTTCTTTCTGGCAAGTACAACAAGGGTATACCCGAAGGCAGCCGCCTGGCCCGCGAGCTCTGGATCAAGAACATCATGGACGAGAACAAGCTGATGACGCCCGAGGTGTTTGCCAAGATCGATGGGTTGGCCACAATTGCCAAGTCGATGGACGCCACCTTGAGCCAGTTGGCTATTGCTTGGACGCTCAAGAACCCCAATGTTTCTACCACGATTCTCGGGGCCAGCAAGCCCGATCAGTTGGCCGAAAACCTGAAGGCTGCAGACTTCGTCGACAAACTTGATGACGGGGTGATGAAACAAATCGAAGGTATTCTGAAGAACAAGCCTGCCTAACGGGCTAAAACCGCGGCCCCTTCGCTTGGTCTGACTGTAAAAACAGGCGGAGCGGAAGGGGCTGGCCTCCGGGAAAAGTACCCTCGATTGAGGGCAGCGGAAACCTCCGCGATGAACTGATGGTTCACCAGAGACACCGTGCACCCACCGAAACCGGCCCCGGTCATCCGGCTCCCATAGCTCCCGGCCTCGCGGCTCAACGACGATAACTCGTCCAGCTCAGGGCAGCTGACTTCCATGGAAAAACGGCAACTTTCGTGGGAGGCATTCATCAGCGACCCAAACCACAAGGCGTCTCCCGATTCCAGCGCCTGCGCCGCGTCTTCGACCCGCCGCCACTCCGTGAAAACGTGCTGGAAACGGCTGAGAAGTTTGAACCCTTCAGCCGGCTCGGTGATAGGCCTCCCGATTCTGTTATGGCCCAAAATCTCGTAAACCCTGTTGTACGTCCAGTGGTCGTCGTGGAGAAGATTCCTAGCTTTGGCGAACAACGCGTCGGTTGAGAGTGAAAGTTGTCCGATTCGCTGAAGCGGATACCCTAGCGAGCCCATCAACCCGGCCTCGAGCACCATAGTCGCAAGCCGGCATTCCAGCGACCTACGGTTGTACTCGTAGAGGGCCGACTCGGTCTTCGGGGCTTTGACGAGAGTGTCAGCCACCAAGATCACGCTGCCGGGCGGAAGCGGCAATGGCTTCACGCGTAGCGGAAAGAAGTCGATTTTCAACGCCTGTCCGACACGGCCGTTGAGCGATGCGGCCTGGTCCATCCCGCCACCTTGGGTTCCCACATAGCGTTCGGCTCCCGCCATCAGCGTTGCGAGTTCCAGAGGTGAGTAGCTCAGATGGTTCACCTCCGCAAAGACCAGACCGCAAAGCACGACAAGAGCCGACGACGAGCTCAGGCCCGCTGCCGGAGGAATGGTTCCATGGAAGAGCAGGTCGAAGCCCAGGACTGGGGTATCCGACCCCGCCCGCTCCGCCTCCGAGACCAGTGCCTGAATCGCCGCCTTGGGATAATTGCCGAAGTCACCCCTTGGGTAGGGAGCGATTACAGAACTCGCAAGGAACTGGCGCTCGCCGAAGGCGCCAGAGGCGTCCTTGACCCGGATCAGCTGGTCGGTTCGTGGCCGAAACACCCCCACAAAATCTTTGTCGGTGGCTACGGGCATCACGGGGCAACCGTTGTAGTCGGTATGCTCGCCAATCAGGTTGACGCGGCCCGGGGCTCGAGCGAGTCCGAGCCCGTCTTCGCCCAACCAGCCCCGGGCGGCTTCCACTAAATCGGAGTACCTCTTCTTTGCTTCGGGAAGGTTGGCATACCACCGCTCCAGTTGCTCGTGAAGAGACCCCAAAAACAACAAGCGCAGTTCTCGGGCTGTCACAGGCGGCCCGTCAGGCTGGCAAACTGCTCGGATCCTTGGGCTTTCCAAGGGTCGATGCCGCGCAGGATGCCCAAGCAAAGGCTTCGCCCCTGATGAACAATCTCGTTTTGGATTTCCAGGGCTTCGGGGGCCGTCGGCACCGGCAAGATGATCTCGCCGCCCGCCTCGATGACGCCAATGCCTTCGGTTTTGTAGCGTCGCAGCGGCTCGGGGGTCAGGTGCGCGCGGCTGCGAAAAAGCAGCGTCAGTTCCGATTGACCTGATTCGTTCCATCGCCAGCAAAGGTTTAACGAATGGGTGCCGGGCGCTTGCTCCTTCCAGGCGGAAATCAGCTGTTCTGCCGCGTTGAGCAGGTCAGCGGGAGTGTTAGCCAGCAGCCGGATGGCGGCGAGGGGATACTCCAACCACTGCACTTCGACTCGCCGGAGCGTCAGTGACTTCCGGCTTCGAGCGCTCATCACCGGGAGCCGGGTATTGCGACCCACTTGGTAGTGCAGATGTTCCAAGATGGAGGCGCCGGTTTCTGGCAGGTCGGAGTTTGAAAACCAGCTGTAGGCAGGCGCCAGTTCCTGAAACGCTGCGCCATCTTCCAACGTTTGCCTGTCCATCCGCATCGGACTGTGCTGGGTCTGGATAACGACTCCATGTTGCGGAAACAAAGGGAAAGGCGTCCATTGAAAAAAGAACTCCCGGCCCGGCGACAGAAGAAAGGGAAAGACTCTTAAGTTCTCCCTACCCGGCGAGCCTTCGTTCTGGCGGCAGATTCGGCACTCCGCGCCGGCCGGGAGGGGGTGACTGGCTAGGTAGGTTGAGCGGGCTCGATTGATCTGAACCTTGAACTCCAAGCCGTATTCTTCCTCAGGAAACCGTAAGCGGAGGTTGTTCTCAAGGTCGCTGGGCGTCAGGTAGCCGCTAGCGAGAGCGTCGGCCTCCAGAGCCTCGAGCGAGGCTAGGAACTCTACGGGATTTATGGATCCTGAGCCTTCAACCGGCCGTGCAGACACTTCGCCTCCTACTCCGAGATCAGGTAATTGATGCAGTCGCGGGCCTCGACCCGGAACGATTTTTTGCCTTGCACCAGCCGGGCCGAAAAGTGGCCCGCGCAGCCGTCTGGGCACCGTGGGCCTGCCGCGGGGCGTGCTACCCCTTGGCCCTTGAGGCGCGCCTGTATCCAATCGCGGGAATCGAAAGCTTGATTACCCGCTGTGGGTTTCGCCGAGGGGGCTTCGGCGCCAAAACTATTGCGAAGCATGCACGCGCGGCTCGTGAACAGGGGAGGGAAATAGCTGCGATCGGGGCAAGCCGGGTCTTCCAGCCAATGGACGGCAAAGGCGAACCCCGGCAGAGTCAGGCTCAACTGCGCCGGAGTGAGGGGGTTGGCCGAGTGAAAACCCCAATCGGCAAACCAAGACGTCAGTTCTAACCCCTCGCCTCGCAGGCGTCGCAGCCACGTCAAGTGACAGGGATTGCTCACGCCAACCAGCACGGCAGAGTTATCTTCGCCACGAAGGCGGACCAAAAACTCGCGCAGCCTCGAGTAGTACGACTCTTCATCGGGGGTAAACGGTGCAAGCGGGAGGGCTAACCCCCAGGGAGTGCTCGCCAACTGCGTGCCCCGAAGGTTTTCCCACTCAGTGATAAAGCCGGTCAGCTTGTTGACGCCCTGCAGCGGTGACAAAGAGGCACGCGCAGGGGCAAGGGGGTTCGAGCGCGCTGCCAACGACGCGGCAGCCTTCACGCGGCCGGGCACGGCCTCAACCAACCCGCGGGCTTTTTCGGCGACCAACGCGTACCAGCGGCGACGGAGTTCTTTGAGCAATTTCGGCTGTATAAATACCGTGCCCGCAGAGTTTTCGATATCGAGGGTGGAAGGTTCAAACGAGCTGTCGGACGCTCGGAAAACCTCGGTGAGAGAAGACTCGATGCTCTTGCTTCCATGGGCCTCTTGCACAGCAAATGACTCGCTCAGGGAAAAGCCGCCCCAAAGGGGTGAGGCTACCGTCAGTTCAAGGGTTTCAGTAAAGGGTGCGGTACCGTGGCCCGGTGGGTGACTCAAGGCTCGGCGAAGCTCCAAGGTGGTCGCTATTTTATGCCTGTGCGGCCGTCCCGGCTTTTTCACAGGGAGTTTGCCGTCGTGACGGCTAATTAACCACAGCGTCCCGCCACGCGCATCAAAACCAATTCTGTCGTTGAGTTCAAGTTCGGCAACAGTTCCAGCGGTCAGGGAAAGGGTCGCGAGCGCACCGCGAAACACGTCGCCAGGTGTGGTACCTAAAATCAACAGTCCATCGCCCTTGGCCAGAGTTCGAAATACCTTGGCTCTGGCTTCCACCCGAACGCTCGCCGTGCGGTCGCTCGACGAGGTCACCAACCCCAGTGGCATGCCGAGGGTGCCGGCCCACGAAGGATTGGTCTGCGAGAGTGCCTTGTGGCCATCGAACCAACCGGCGGAGGCTAAACGGCCATAGCGAACCCGCGCTTCATCGAGCCAGTCCCAGGCTTCGGCATCGCGGTCCCCGTCGAGGAAAGCGCGGTACGCCCGGGCCGTGTTGTAGCTGTAAGCGGGGGGCTTCATGCGACCCTCGATTTTAAAACTCTGGACTCCAAGGTCGCGAAGTTCACGGATGCGGGCCCCGAGTTCAAGGTCGTTCATGCTGGCAAAGGCACCAACTGTGCCCGCTTTGAAGATCCTCTCTCCCGGTGGAGCATGAATCCCTTGTGGCAGGCCCTCTTCATGCGGGCTTTCTCGCCTTTGGGGGCCAGGGATGAGGTAGTCGAGCTCGAAGTTGGTTCGGCAGATCTGCCCGCAATCGCCCCTGTTGGCAGAGCGCCCTATCATGATGCCCGAGGCCATGCAGTTGCCCGACACCGCGTAACAAAGAGCGCCGTGCACAAACACCTCATACTCCATCGACGGGTCTGCTTTCACTATGGCGCCTATCTCGGCCATCGTGAGCTCTCGGGCCAACACCACGCGGCAGAAACCCATCAGCTTGAGGGCCGCCACCCCACCCGGATTGTGGACCGCTGCCTGCGTGGAGGCGTGCAGGTCCATCGGTGGCCCGAACTTGCGCAGTGCCAGGGCGAAGCCAAGGTCCTGCACAATGAGCGCATCCACGCCTCGGAAGTGCAATTCCCAGCTCAGGGCGACGGCTTCGGCCACCTCGTCGGTGGTTAAAATGATGTTGACGGCAACGAAGACCCGGGCGCCCTTGGCGTGGGCAATCGAGGTGAGGGCCGACATGTCGTCGAGGGTGAGGTTATGGGCGTGGCTTCGGGCCGAGAACTTCTGGAAGCCAACGTAAACCGCGTTGGCCCCCCCTTCGAGGGCCCAAAGCGCGTGATCAAGACTTCCACCCGGTGCAAGAACTTCGCCATTCATGGCACGGAGTATAGACCGTTCGTGCTGCGAACTGGAAGCTCAAGCTTCTTGCTAAGGCTTCTTGCTCAGGCTTCCCATTCTCCGAGTTCTTCGAGTTCGGGGCGGTACTCTTGCAGTTTGGCCTTTAGATAGCTGGTACGGATTTTGTCGAACTCGCTGTTGGACACCGGCCGGCCCCAGCGTTCTTCGGCGATTTCGGCGATGTCGTATTCGTCGTGACCCGGGTATTTCCTGACTAGTTCGGCGACAACGCCTCCCCAGTTGGACGGGCGGGCAGGGTATAAAGTGCGGGTGTTCATGGTCATGCTTGAGTCTCCTTGCGAGGATTCAGGTCTTCGCTTGATAACAACTTCGCATGGATGAGTGCATTATTGGTGCAAAAAAAAGCCTACCCATGATGCGGGTAGGCTTTTTCAAAACAAGGGCTAAATCAGATTTGCGGGTAGCCGGATAGGTCGGCCTCAACAATGGGAGCCACGCCCAAACCAGTGGCCAGGCCCGAAAGGCCGTGGCAGTCACGATTGTGTTTTTGGCCGTGTTGGCTAGTGTCTCCAATTGAGCATGCACACCGCTCATGGCGTCCGTTGTGGTGGAGGCCACCGCAAAACCTGGGGGGCAAAGTTCGGTTGAGGTGGCCACGATGCCATACTTTGTCACCACGGCTTGCGTAGCCGGATCCCAATGGCTGAAGTCCATCACTCGCAGAACGTTGGTCACATCCAAGTCGCCAGTGCTAGGGTCGAAACCAGTGTGGACTGAACTGGTCTTTTGTAGCCAAAATTGCTCGGGCGATGTGTTGTTTTCCTTTATGGTGTAACCCGCGCTCACAAGGTCTGAGTTCAGCGTCAGGAACTTCAGAGGGAAAGAGTAAGACTGATAGAAGCCATTTACAGGATCACCGTAATGCACAACGCGCGCCGGGTACACAAAGCCACGCTGGTAGGTGAAGATTGTTTCGGAGCCTGAGACCTCTCTCTTAGTGTTGTAATAGAGCGCATCTCCTGCAGCCCAGGTGGTATCGTTTATTGCTGTGTTAGCCTTATAGATCAACATCCAAGGCGCAGGAACAGTAGAACCGTTGAACGCAAGCATAGAGACCTTCACATTGTTGCCGTAGGTTGTTCCTCCGTCCGTGCTGAGTTTGGCGCTGGTGAGAGTGCGGGTCGTCCCTGACCATGACTCGGTCACCTTTACCTTAAGGATTGCGTCGGCCCCGGGAGCGGAGCTAAGGGCCGTGCCGAAGTCGCTGCCATGGAGGTTGTTAAACTTGGCAGACACGCCAGCAAGCCACGGGAAGTTTGCATTTTCTTCACCACGAGTCATGCCGATGAGCTCGCCGGAAGCGTTGTAGAACTCCTCGTTGAACTGGTAACTGCCGTCAGAGGCGAAGGCTCCCTTCGAAAGAACTCCTCCCGAGGTGTCGTTGCCGTAGGCCACATTGAAGTGGGGCCCGTCGCTGCTCAAGAACGAAACATTGCTACCCGACTTGGTGACGCTTTCATAGCGGCCCTGATCGTAGGTAATGGTACCGTCAGCGTTGGTCTTAGGTCCATACAGCACAGTGTTCGAGCCTGTTTCGGAGTCATAGGAACCCTGAAAGCCGTACTTGAACACATGGCCAGCGGCATACTGGATGTTGTTGGTGGTATCATTAAAGGAACTTGCGAGCGTCTGTT
>Ga0209084_1000099_pt1 | contig 83440 bp, 100 predicted proteins | sample C_130820_MF_Meta_FD_187309 | JGI IMG/M metagenome (GOLD analysis project Ga0209084, IMG submission 187309) | Freshwater microbial communities from Lake Croche, Canada to study carbon cycling - C_130820_MF_MetaG (SPAdes) (version 2) | ecosystem: Environmental > Aquatic > Freshwater > Lake...
ATTATCAGATTTTGATTTTGAAGAACCTGAAGAACTAGATTTTAAATTAATCACATCTGATTTTATATATTCTAATACTAAAATGTTATAAATATATTTAAAATTTTTTAAACAATCAGTTGAAATTTTCGTAAAATTATTTTTCTTATAAAATTCTTTTACTTCTTTTAATAATTCTATAAAGTAATCCATTGAAATTGAATCTGTTTTAATTAATTCTTTTTCAATTAAAATTTCAGCTTTAGATAATAAATTATCTAATTCATAAGTAATATTTACCATAGATTTTTTAGATTTATCAAAAAGAGAATTTTCTTCTGCTTCTTTAATCATTTTTGTTACTTCATCTCTAGCTAAAACCGAAGCTCCTTCAATCTTAATTGATTGTTCTTGACCACTTTGTTCTTCTCTAGCAGAAACTGATAACAATCCATTGACATCTAATTGAAAAGTAACATTGATTTTTGGAATTCCACGAGGTGCAGGAGGAATACCTTTTAATCTAAAAATTCCTAAACTCTTATTATCTTTTGCAAAAGGACGTTCACCTTGTAAAACATGTATTTCAACAGTTTCTTGATTATCGGCCCCTGTTGAAAAAACTTCTGATTGCTTAACCGGAATAGAAGCATTTCGATTAATAATTGTTGTCATTAAACCACCCATCGTTTCAACTCCTAACGATAATGGAGTTACATCTAATAAAATTAAATCTGTAATTTCTCCTGCAATAATTCCAGCTTGTACCGCTGCTCCCATTGCAACCACTTCATCTGGATTAACAGTTTCATTTAAAGGTTTTCCAAGCAAATCAATTAATAAATTACGAACAGCAGGAATACGTGTTGAACCTCCTACTAAAATTACTTCATCAATTTCTGCTTTTGATAATTTAGCATCTTCAAGTGCTTTTTGAACAGGTTTTTTACATCTTTCTAAAAGATTACGACTTAAATCTTCAAATTTTGAACGATCAAATTCTAAATCAATATGTTTCGGTGTTTGCCCATCAATATAAATAAAAGGTAAACTAATACGAGTTGATTGTAAACTTGATAATTCTACTTTCGCTTTTTCAGAAGCTTCAATAATACGTTGTAAAGCTTGTTTTTCTTTATAAAGATCTATTCCTTCAGCTTTTTGAAAAGCTTTAATAATATAATCAACAATAACTTGATCAAAATCATCTCCTCCTAAATGTGTGTCTCCTGAAGTCGATAAAACTTCGAAAACTTCATCTCCAACTTCAAGAATTGAAACATCAAAAGTTCCGCCACCTAAATCAAAAATTAAAACAACTTCGTTTTTCTTTTTATCTAAACCATAAGCTAAAGCTGCTGCAGTAGGTTCATTTAAAATTCTTAAAACTTCTAATCCAGCAATTGTTCCTGCATCTTTTGTTGCTAATCTTTGAGAATCATTAAAATAAGCAGGTACTGTAACAATAGCTTGAGTAATATTTTCTTTTAAAAAACGACTTGCATCAGTAACTAATTTTTTTAAAACAGAAGCTGAAATTTCTTCTGGGCTAAAATCTTTTTTTAAGGCAGGACAATAAATTTTAATTTTTCCTCCATCTTCATTCTTAACTTTATAAGAAATTCTATTTGTTTCATCTTTAATTTCATCATATTTACAACCAATGAAACGTTTAACAGAATAAAAAGTATTATCTGGATTAACAACACTTTGTCTTTTTGCTAATTGTCCGACTAGTGTTTCCCCAGTCGCTGTATAAGCTACAACAGAAGGTGTTGTTCTTGCTCCTTCAGAATTGGGAATAACGTTTGGATTTGCTCCTTCTAAAACAGAAACAACAGAATTTGTTGTTCCTAAATCAATGCCAACTACTTTTTTACTTATAACTTTATTAGTAGATTTTTCATCCATAATATTTTTGATAGTTTTTCATAAATATATATTTATTATATTTTAAATATTAAATAGATGCAAGCTTTTAATTATTTATTTAAAAATATTTATTGTTATTTAGAATATAATATGATATAGACATTTTAAATAAAATAATTTAAGATAAGTTTTGGTTTATATAAATTAAAAATAAAGGTATTGCGTGACTCTTGGTATTTTAGGAAAAAAAATCGGTATGACCCAAATTTTTGATATAAAAGGAAATGTAATTCCAGTAACAATTATAAAAGGTGGACCTTGTGTTGTTACTCAAATTAAATCAACAATTAATTGTGGTTATAATGCTATTCAAATTGGTTATATAGAAATTCCTTCAAATCATAAAACATTAACAAAGCCTAAATTAGGTCATTTTAATAAGGTAAATTTACCCCCTTTTCGATATTTAAAAGAATTTAAAATTTCAGATGATACTACTTACGAAATTGGACAAAAATTTAATGTTGAAATGTTTGAAATTGGTCAATATGTTAATGTAACTGGAACAAGTATTGGTAAAGGAAATGCAGGAAATATAAAACGTAATCATTTCGTTCGTGGTGCAATGACACATGGTTCAAAACATCATAGATTACAAGGTTCTATAGGATCAGGAACAACTCCGGGACGTGTATTACCAGGAAAAAAAATGCCAGGGCGTTTAGGTACAGAAAAATGTACTATTAGCGGACTTGAAATCATGTCCATTGATAAAGAACAAAATCTTTTAGTAATTAAAGGATCCATTCCTGGAAAATCTGGAAATTTAGTTACTGTTCATATAAAAAAATAAAAAAAATTTAATAACTTATGGAAGAGGAACAATTTTTTAAAACTCCTGAAAAAAAAAAAAAAGCAATTGGTTTAATCCATAAAGTTTATCTTGCTCAATTAAAAAATTCTCGTAAATATTTAGCTTCAACAAAAACAAAATCTGAAGTGCGAGGAGGCGGAAAAAAACCATGGAGACAAAAAGGAACAGGAAATGCACGTGCTGGATCATCTAGATCTCCATTATGGGTAGGAGGAGGGGTTATCTTTGGACCTAAACCACGTCTTGTTAATAAAAAAATTAATAAAAAAGAACGACGTTTAGCAATTTTATCTGCTTTATATCTTAAAAAGCAACAACTAACTTTTATTGAAGAAAATCTTTTTGAAGAATTTAATACTATAAAAACAAAAAAAATTCTTGATTTTATTAAAAATTTAGGTTTTAATTCAGAAGAAAAAATATTATTTGTTCTAACAAAACCAAATCAAAAATTTTGGTTAGCTTCTCGAAATTTAAAAAATATTGAAGTTACATCTGCAACTTCTTTAAATATTAAACAACTTTTAAAAACAAATAAAATTATTCTTTCCAATACGGGCTTACAATTAATTAATTTAACATATGGAAAAGCATACACGTAACTTAGGAGATCTTTTAAGTTTAATCAAATATCCATCTTTAACAGAAAAAGCTATTAATCTTTATAGTAGCAGGCAATATACGTTTATCGTTGATCGTTCTTTAACAAAAACTGAAATTAAATATATTCTTGAAAAAATTTTTAATGTTAATATTATTAGTGTAAATACTTGTATTTTACCAATAAAAAAACGAAAAGTAGGTAGATTTTTAGGAAATCGATCTCAATATAAAAAAACGTATGTTAAATTAAAAGAAGGAGATTCTATTACTGATTTATTTAATTAAATAAAACACGATTTTAAATATGGGAATTAAAATTTATAAACCTTATACACCAAGTACACGAAATAAAAGCGGATTAGATTTTTCTATTTTGTCTAAAAAAAAATCTGAAAAATCATTAACAGTTGCGAATCATCGAGCTAAAGGAAGAAATAATCAAGGAAAAATAACAATTCGACATAAAGGCGGTGGACATAAACGATTATATAGATTAATCGATTTTAAAAGAAATAAATATGATATTCAAGGAAAAGTATCTTCAATTGAATATGATCCAAACCGTAATGCATATTTAGCTTTAATTACTTATGAAGATGGTGAAAAACGTTATATACTTCATCCTGAAAATTTAAAGATAAACGATATTATTTTTTCTGGAAAAAATCATTCAATTTCAATAGGTAATGCTATGCCATTAGATATGATACCATTAGGAACAGATGTTCATAATGTTGAATTATTTCCAGGGAAAGGAGGTCAAATCATAAGAGCTGCTGGTGCCTCTGCTAAAATTTTAGCGAAAGAAAATAATTTTGTTATTTTACGTCTATCTTCAAAAGAAATTCGTTTATTTAAAAAAGAATGTTTCGCTACTATTGGACGAATTAGTAATTCTGATTTTTATAATGTAGTTTTAGGAAAAGCAGGTCGTCAAAGATGGTTAGGAGTTCGTCCAACTGTTCGTGGTTCAGTTATGAATCCTGTTGATCATCCACATGGAGGTGGTGAAGGAAGATGTCCAATTGGTAAGCCAAGACCTTTAACTCCTTGGGGTAAACCAGCTTTAGGAATGAAAACACGTAAAAAGAAACAAAAAAGCGATTTATTTATTATTCGTTCACGTTAAACTTTAAAAAGATACAAAAAATTTATTATGGGAAGATCGGTAGCAAAAGGTCCTTATATTGCTTATCATTTATTAAATAAATTAAAAATTTTAAATGAACAAGGTAAAAAAGAAACAATTAAAACATGGTCAAGAGCTTCTACTATATTGCCTTTAATGATTGGTCATACCATTAGTGTTTATAATGGTCAAAAACATGTACCAATTTTTATTTCAGATCCATTGGTTGGACATAAATTAGGAGAATTTGTACCAACGCGTACATTTCGTTCGCATAAAAAAACTGAACGTAAAGTAAAACGATAACATATGAATAAGTCAAACGAAATTATATCCGCTACTTCTAAGTATATTAGAATTTCACCTACAAAAATTGATGTTATCATTTCTAAAATTAGAGGAAAAACTTATAAAGAAGCTTTACAAATATTAAAATATTTGCCGCAAAAAGCTGGTGCCATAGTTTGGCAAACTTTATATTCTGCAGTATCAAATGCAACAAATAATTTTGAATTTGAAAAAGAAAAATTATTTGTAGTAGAAGCTTTTGTGAATCAAGGACCTATTTTAAAAAGAATGAGACCAACAGCAAGGGGTAAAGCTTTTAAAATTGAAAAAAAAATATCCCATATTACTATTCGTGTAGCAGAAATAAAAAAATAAAAAATAAATTAAAAAAGAGGAACGATTGTGGGACAAAAAACACATCCAAAAGGATTTAGGTTAGTAACAACGCAAAAGCATTTATCTCAATGGTATACAAAAAAATTTAGTTATCCTTCTTTAATTGAAGAAGACTTTTTAATTCGAACAAAAGTTGAAGAATTTTTTCAAGAATTTTTATCTATTTCAAAAATTGAAATAAGTAGAATTCATCAAGAAACTAATGAAAAAGAATATGTTAATGTAACAATTCATGCATTGTTTCCAAGAGCAAAAGAAATGTATAAAAAAGTAACAAAATATTTTAGTGAAACGAGTGACAATGCGGGTCAAAAAACAGTTTCTATTTTAAATAATTCAAAAGGAAATTTAAAAAAATTTACAAGTTTACTTTTAAAACGAAATATAAGAAATATCATTCGTCTGTTACAAATCAAAACAGGTAAAAACTATTATATAGGAATTAAATTTATCAAAAATCCATTCGAAGACGCTACTCTTATTGCAAAATTTATTGCTGATCAATTAGAAAAAAGAGTTCCATTTCGACGAGCAGTAAAACAGGCTATTAAAAAAGTTCAATTAACATCGTTAAAAGGAATTAAAGTTCAAGTTTCTGGACGTTTAAATGGAACTGATATCGCAAGAAGTGAATGGAAGCGAGATGGAAAAATTCCACTCCATACATTAAAAGCTACAATTGATTATACACACCAAAGAGCAGAAACTATTTATGGTGTTATTGGCATTAAAGTTTGGTTATTTATTAAATAAAAAATTAAGTTAACAAAAAAAAACAAATGTTAAGTCCTAAAAGAACAAAATATCGAAAAATGCAACGTGGGCGCTTAAAAGGAAAAGCCTGCCGAAACAATAAATTGGATCGTGGAACTTTTGGTATTCAAGCTTTAGAACCGGTGTGGTTAACATCAAGACAAATTGAAGCAGCGCGAAGAACGATTTCACGTTATACAAAAAGAACAGGAAAATTATGGATTAAAGTATTTCCAGATAAATCAGTAACAGCTCGTGCTGAAGAATCGCGAATGGGATCCGGTAAAGGGTCAGTTGAATATTGGGTTGTAGTTATTAAACCAGGAACAGTTTTATTTGAAGTTGCTGGTGTTTCACGTGAAATTGCACTTGAAGCTTTAAAAATTGCATCTTATAAATTACCGATTAAAACTCGAATTTTAATTAAAGAAGATATTATTGTATGAGTTTACCAAAATATAAAGATTTAAATTTACTTTCGACTGTAAGTGATATTGATCAAGAAATTTTTTTATTACAAAAGAATTTATTTGATTTACGTATAAAAAGATCTACTAATCAAGCAAATAAGCCTCATATGTTTCTTCATACAAAACGCAGGATTTCTCAATTAAAATTTAAAAAATCTTTGATAATTTCAAGTAAAAAATCAAATTAATATATGACGAAAAAAGAACGAATTGGAGTTGTTATTAGTACAAAATCTGAAAAAACAATCACGGTAGCAATTCAAATTCGCTACCAACATCCTAAATATGGAAAAACTTTAATAAAAACAAAAAAATATCTTGCTCATGATGAAGAAAATAAATGTAAATCGGGAGATATTGTTTTAATTGAAGAAAGTAGACCAATTAGTCGACATAAAAAATGGATGTTAAAAGAGCTTTTAAAAATTTATCAATAAGAAAATTAAATATATTTAATCATTATGATCCAACCTCAAACTTATTTAACTGTTGCTGATAATACTGGAGCAAAAAAATTAATGTGTATTCGTGTTTTAGGTAATAATAGAAAATATGCAAATGTTGGAGATATTATTATTGGAGTTGTTAAAGATGCATTACCGAATATGGCAGTTAAACGTTCAAGTGTTGTTAGAGCCGTAATTGTACGAACACGTAAAACAATTAAAAGATCAGATGGAATGGGTCTTCGATTTGATGATAATGCAGCTGTTATTATTAATGCAGAAAATAATCCAAGAGGAACACGTGTTTTCGGCCCAGTAGCGCGTGAAATTAGAGATAAAAATTTTACAAAAATCATTTCTTTAGCAACAGAAGTCATATGAAAAAATTATTAAAAAAACATGTAAAAATTGGCGATCGAATTCAAATTATTACTGGTAAACAAAAAGGTTTAATTGGAAATATTTCAGCAATTAATGTAAAAAAATCAACCGTTATTATTGATAGTCTTTTACCACGAATTAAGTATGCAAAAAACCCACAGGGAGGAGAAGCAAAAAAAATAGAATTAGCAATAGCAATTCATATTTCGAATGTTATGCTATGGGATAAAGAAGCTAATTTAAGCAGTAGAATTGGATATAAATTAATAGATAAAGTTAAAAAAAGATATTTCAAAAAATCTGGAAATTTAATTTAAAAAAGAAAAAAAAAAATGAGTAATTTAAAAAAAGATTATTTAGAAATTGTAGCTCCGAAACTTCTTCAAGAATTTAAATATGAAAATAAACATCAAATTCCAAAAATTGAGAAAATTTTAATAAGCTCTGGATTAGGTTTAAATGCTCAAAATCGTACTTTTTTACAAAAAGCAATTGAAGAAATACGAAATATTTCTGGACAACAACCAATTATGACTAAAGCAAAAAAATCTATTGCTGGTTTTAAAATTCGAGAAGGTATGCCTTTAGGATTATATGTAACATTAAGAAGAGAAAAAATGTATTCGTTTTTAGAAAAATTTATTAAATTAGTTTTACCTCGTATTAGAGATTTTCGTGGACTAAATCCTAATAATTTTGATAAACATGGCAATTATAATATTGGAATTTCAGAACAATTAGTGTTTCCAGAAATAGATTATGATAATGTTGATCAAAGACGTGGTTTTAATATTACAATTGTTACAACAGCTACTAATAAAATCGAAGGCTTTTTTCTTTTAAAAGAATTAGGAGTGCCATTTACAAAAATAGAAAAAAATTAAAATTAAAGAAACAACGGAGATTTTGAATGACAAATGATCTTGTATCTGATATGTTAACACGTATTCGTAATGCTAGCTTAGCACGCCATAGCTTTACACGTATTCGTTATAGTAAATTAAATTTAGCGATTTTAAAAGTATTAGAAAATGAAGGATATATTAAAGAATTTTATGTAGAAACAGATAAAAATTCCCATCCAATTATTAAAACTTTATTAAAATATAAAGGTTGGTGGATTAAAAAACCTTTTTTTTCAACAATACAAAGAGTTAGTAAACCAGGAAAAAGAGTTTTTTCCGGATATAAAAATTTTAATAAAGAAATTGATGTTCTAAAATATCAACAAGGAACAGCTATTATTTCAACTTCGAGTGGAATTATGAGCCATCTTAAGGCAATAAAACTTAAGAAGGGTGGAGAAATTTTATGTTATATTGGATAAAAAACAAATAAAAAATATGTCACGAATTGGTAAAAAAATAATTGATATTCCACTAAATGTAATTGTTTCAATTGAAGATAGAAAATTCATCGCAAAAGGACAATATGGAACTTTAGAAAAATCTTTTTTAGATTATGTTGAGATTCAAAAAACAGAAAATAAAATTACTGTTATTCGAAATAATGATAGTAAACAATCACGAGCTTATCATGGATTAACAAGAGCGTTAATTCAAAATATGATCTCAGGCGTTCATGTTAAGTTTTTAAAAGTCTTGATAGCCGAAGGTATTGGATATAAATTTCAAGTAGAAAAACAAAAATTAATATTGAATATGGGATATACACATCCTGTAGAATTTATTATTCCTGATGATTTACATGTAAAATTAGAATCAGCAACAAAAATTATCGTTAGTGGAATTGATAAAGAAAAAGTAGGATTTTTAGCAGCAAAAATACGAGAAATTCGTCCTCCAGAACCTTATAAAGGAAAAGGTATTATGTATGAAGGAGAAAAAATTCTTAGAAAAGCTGGAAAAAGTGGGAAATAAAAATTAAATTAATTCTCTAACAAAAAAATGAAAAAAAAAATTAAAAAAGTTTATTTACAACAGAAAAAACGTTATTTAAAAAAAATTGTTGGAACTATAGAAAAACCAAGATTATCTGTTTTTCGTTCACATAAACATATTTATGCTCAATTAATTGATGATAAAAATGGAAATACTTTAGCTTTTAGTTCAACTTTAGATTCTACTTTGAATAAAACTATTGTATCAACTTCCACTTCTGAAGCTGCTAAATATGTAGGCGAGGATTTAGGAAAAAAAGCTTTAGTAAAAAATATTAGCTATGTTGTTTTTGATCGTGGAAATCGTCCATATCATGGAAGAATCCAAAAAGTAGCAGAAGGTGCTAGACAAGAAGGTCTTCTTTTTTAAAAATTTAAAATCTTTTTTAATCAAAAATCAAATTTTAATACTAATATGGAAAAAACAATACAAAAATCAACAAAATTAGGTTCAATAAAAGCAAAACCTCAAATTATTAAAGGAGCACGCAAAAAACAAAATATTAGACTTTCCAAAATAAAGTATGAAGAAAAAATTGTACAAATTAAACGTGTAACAAAAGTTGTTACTGGTGGAAAAAAAATGACATTTCGTGCGATTGTTATTATTGGAGATAATAAACGAAAAGTTGGAGTTGGAATAGGTCGTGCAGATGATGTTAATCTTGCTATTGATAAAGCAATATTAAATGGAAAAAAAAATTTAATTACTATACCTTTAACTATAAAATATTCAGTACCCCATGTTGTTCGAGCTTCCTATGGGGCTTGTAGTATTATGTTACGTCCCGCTTCACAAGGTACAGGAGTTATTGCTGGAGGATCAGTAAAAACTGTTTTAGAGTTAGCGGGCATTAAAAATATTTTAGCTAAACAGTTTGGTTCTAGTAATATTTTAAATAATGCCAAAGCAACTATTTTAGCATTAATTTCTCTTAATTCAAAAATTGAACTTGGCAAAGCACAATCAATTCGTAGACAAAATTTTTATGAAAAAATTATGAAAAAATAAAAATGTTGAAATTATCATTTAAGAAAAATAACAGTCGTAAAAAAGTTATACAAAAAGTATTATTAACTTTATTTATCTTATTAATGTATCGGTTTGGAAATAGTATTCCTTTATTTGGAATTGATCAAGAATCTTTAAAAAAATCTTTATTACAAATGGAAAACAGAAATGCAATCATGCAAATCATGAATATGTATTCTGGAAGTGGATCAAATATCTTAACACCTTTTTCTCTTGGTATTATTCCTTTTATTAATGCATCAATTTTGATTGATTTATTAACAGCTTTATTTCCAGCATTAGAAAAATTACAATCTGAAGAAGGTGAATTTGGTAGAAAAAAATTAATGTTTTATAAAAAATTAGTCACTTTACTTTTTGCTACAATTCAAAGTGGATTTTTAGTTTTTTATTTAAGACCTTATCTTTATACAACTGAACTTTTTAATTTAGGTATTATAGCTTTACAACTTGTAACAGGATCATTATTAGTTGTTTGGTTAAGCAATTTAATTGATATAAAAGGAATAGGTAATGGAACATCTTTAATAATATTTGCAAATATTGTTATTGGTTTAATTAGTAAAAATATTTTTATAAACGCTTTGACAGATCAATTTTTTCTTTTCGAAATATTTATTCTGTTAATTCTAATTTTTTTTATTTGTATTTCTCAAACAGCTAGAGTTAATATTGAAGTAGTCTCTGCAAGACAATTGGCTTTTTTAGAAAATTTCGAAAAAAAATATTTAGATAAAAGTAAAATTGATCTTTTTTTTCAATTAAAAGAAAATGGACTTTCGATTCGGTTAAATCAAGCAGGAATTTTTCCAATTATTATTGCGTCAAATTTGATGCCATTTATTGGATTATTTTCTAATAATCTAGGTATAAACTTAAATTCTATCAATAGTTTGTTATATTATGTTTTAATTATTGCATTTAATTACTTTTATACTACTGTCTTTTGGGATCCCGAAAAAATTTCTGAACAACTTAGAAAAGCTTCTGTATCTATTGTTAATATAACACCAGGTAAAGAAACTGTCTCTTATTTAGAAAATGTAGTAAGATCTACATCTATTTTAGGTGGTATCTATTTATCATTAATCTTATTTTGTTATGATTTTATTAAACAAATTTTAAAAGGTTATTTGCTAAATCAAATTAATATTTCTTCACTAATTATTGTAGTTGGTGTAGCGTATGAAACACAAAAAACAATCAAATCTTTATTTAAAAATCTTTGATAATATTTTAGTTAAAATTGAATAACAACTATGAAAGTTCGTCCATCAGTAAAAAAAATGTGTGAAAATTGTCGAGTTATTAAACGACATGGAAAAATATTGGTTATTTGTTTAAATCCAAAACATAAACAACGCCAAGGATAAAAAATAAATCAAAATTGATATAAAAATTATGGTACGAATACTTGGAAACAATTTATCGAATAAAAAAAAAATTTATATTGCTTTAACTTGTATTTATGGAATAGGTATTCCAACTTCAAAAAAGCTATTAAGTCGTTTAAATATTGATCCTAATATTAAAGTTGTTGATTTAAATGAAGGCAATATTTCTGCGTTAAGAGATAGTCTTGAAACAGAAGAATTTAAATTAGAAGGTGATTTAAAAAGATTAATTAATTTAAACATTAAGCGACTTATAGATATAAATTGTTTTAAAGGAAGAAGACATATTAAAGGTCTTCCAGTAAGAGGTCAAAGAACACGCACAAATAATCGAACATCTCGTCGTCAAAGTCTTTTTCTACGTAAAAAATAATTAAAAAATATGGCAAAAGTAAAAAAAAAGCAAAAAAAAGTAGTTACTATTGGGATTGCTAATATTAAGACAACGTTTAATAATACAATAATCACTATTTGTGATATTTTAGGAAATACTATTTGTTGGTCTTCTTCAGGAACTTCTGGTTTTAAAGGATCGCGAAAAAATACTCCCTTTGCGGCTCAAACAGCTGCAAAAAATGCTGCAACAAAAGCAATTGAATTAGGCATGGAAAAAATTGAAATTATTTTAAAAGGTCGAGGAAATGGTCGTGAAAGCTCAATTCGAGCATTAAAATCAGCCGGTCTTTCAATTTTATCTATAGAAGATAAAACGTCTGTTGCACATAATGGTTGTCGTCCACCAAAAAAACGTCGTTTATAATTTTAAAAATTTATTCATGAATAAATTAATTTGTATTGAAAGTTATATAGATAAAGATCAAAATCATTATGGAAATTTTCTAATTGAACCTCTCGAAATAGGACAAGGGATTACATTAGGAAATGCATTACGTCGAACATTACTTTCTGATTTAACAGGTTTTGCTATTACAGGAGTACGAATTAATAATTTAAAACATGAATTTGCAATTATAGAAGGATTGCGCGAAGATATTCTTGAAGTTTTGTTAAATTTAAAAGAAGTCGTATTTAGATCATCTTATTCTTCTCAAGATAAAAATAAATCTTCTAAATTAAAAGGCTTTATTAATATTCAAGGGCCGATTATTGTAACAGCAGGAATGTTTCAATTACCAAAAAATCTTTTAAAAATTATAAATCCAAATCAATATATTTGTACAATTGTAGATAATTCGAGTTTTTATTTAGAAATTGATATAGAAAACGGTAAAGGTTATCAATTAATCGATGAAAATCGAAAAAAAATTATTAATGAAAAATTTATTGGAACAAAACCTTCTACTTTAATTTTAGATTCTATTTTTTTTCCTATTAAAAAAGTCAATTATAAAATTAAATTAATTCATGATACAAAAGGAAATATTAAAGAATCTTTAAATTTAGAAATTTTAACTAATGGTAGTATTACTCCTAAACGTAGTATTCAAGAAGCTTTAAAAATTTTAATGAATTTGTTTTGTCCTTTATTTCTTAATCAAAATTTTTTAGTAGCTTCATCAGAGCTATCAAAAAAATTTTTTTTAAATCCTAATTAACTTAAAAATTTAAATTCTATGAAAACAATATTTCCCAAAAAAGAATGCCATATACCAAAGTGGTATGTTATAGATGCTAGTGGAAAGACACTTGGTCGTTTGGCAACAGAAGCAAGCAAATTATTAAGAGGAAAAGAAACTTCAATGTTTACACCGGGAGTTGATCAAGGAAATTTTGTTGTTATTTTAAATGCTCATTTAATTGAAATTAGTGGAAAAAAAGAAACTCAAAAATTATATTATCGAAACTCACAAAGACCTGGAAGTTTGAAAATCGAAACTTTTAAACAATTAAAAGAACGTATTCCGGGTCGTATTATTGAAAAAGCTATTTGGGGAATGTTACCTAAAGGCGTTTTAGGTCGTAATTATTATCGACGTCTTTATATTTATTCAGATAATAAAATTAACTATAAACAAAATAAAGCTAATCCAGATTCTATTAGTCTTGAATCCGAAACTAATAAATGGATTAAAATTGACATTTAAACAATTAAAATTTTCCAAACTTGCTTAAAATTAAGATAATAAAGATATTTATAAATACGAAAAAAAAAAATTAAAAATGTTATATCAAGGAATAGGAAAAAGAAAAACTTCAGTTGCAAAAGTTTTTTTAGAAGAGGGGTCAGGGATCATTAAAATTAATGAAAAAGTATTTGAAGATTTTTTTTCTGGTGTTGTTGAAGAACGTGAAATGATAAAAAATCCTTTAGTATTAGTCAATTTAAATAATAAATACGATATTGTTATTTCTGTAAAAGGAGGTGGAATTACATCTCAAATGGATGCTATTCGATTAGCTATTGCAAAGGCGATTTGTACTATTAATGACGAGTATCGTCCACTTTTGAATCAATCTTTATTTCTTCGCCGAGATTCAAGAATTAAAGAAAGACGTAAGTATGGACTAAAAAAAGCAAGAAAAGCTTCTCAATATTCAAAACGATAATTTTTATTAGAAAAAATATGGCAAAAAAAGGATTACATCCAGAATGGTATCAAACTAAAATTTTTTGTGATGGAAAATTAGTATTAGAAGTAGGAACAACAAAAAAAGAACTTTTTGTTGATATTTGGTCAGGAAATCATCCTTTTTATACAGGATCACAAAAAATTATTGATACTGAAGGACGAGTTGAAAAATTTCAACGAAAATATAATTTAAAAGATATTGAAAATCAAAAAGAATAATCAAAAAAATATAAAATTATGCCTACAATTCAACAACTTGTAAGATTAAGTAGAAAAAAAAGTATTAATACAACAAAGGCTCCAGCTTTAAAAGCATGTCCACAACGAAGAGGAATTTGTACTCGAGTATATACAACAACTCCCAAAAAACCAAACTCTGCTATTCGTAAAGTTGCCAGAGTTAAGTTAACAAGTGGATTTGAAATTACAGCATATATTCCAGGTGAAGGGCATAGTTTACAAGAGCATTCTATTGTATTAGTTCGAGGTGGAAGAGTTAAAGATCTTCCTGGTGTACGATATAAAATCATACGTGGAGCATTAGATTCTACTGGTGTAAAAGATAGGCATCAAGGTCGCTCAAAATATGGAGCAAAAAAACCTGTTCCTGGTACAGTTAAAACAAAAACAACTAAAAAATAATTATGTCACGTCGTATTTCAACAAAAAAACGCTTTCCAGAAAAAGATTTTAAATATGATAATTTACTTGTTAGTTTATTAATTAATAGACTTTTACAAGAGGGAAAAAAACGTCTTTCACGAAGAATTGTACATAAAGCATTTGAACTTATTGAGTTTAGAACAAATCAAAATCCAATTCTAATTTTAGAAAAAGCTATTCGAAATATTAGTCCGCGTGTTCAATTAAAGGCAAAAAGAGTAGGAGGTGCTACTTATCAAGTACCGACTTTATTAAATAAATACAGATCCACAAATATTGCTATTCGTTGGGTTGTGGAATACTCTCGTAAGCGTTCTGGAAAAGGAATGTCGCTAAAATTAGCAAATGAATTATTAGAGGCAGCTAAAGGACTTGGAAGTGCAATCAAAAAAAAAGAAGAAACACATAAAATGGCAGAAGCAAATAAAGCATTTGCTCAATTTAGATAAATTATTTAAGAATAAGATTAGCTATCTATTAAAAAATAGCGCCAAAAGTACAAATTTAAGCTAAAAAATTTAAAATTAAAAATGGCAAGAGATAAATTTGAAAGAAATAAACCGCATATTAATATTGGAACTATTGGACACGTTGATCACGGAAAAACTACTTTAACAGCAGCAATTACTGCTACTTTATCAACTTTAGGAGGAGCTGTCTTAAAAAAATATGAAGATATTGATGCAGCGCCTGAAGAACGTGCAAGAGGTATTACAATTAATACAGCACATGTAGAATATGAAACCGATTTTCGTCATTATGCCCATGTAGATTGTCCAGGACATGCTGATTATGTTAAAAATATGATTACTGGAGCCGCTCAAATGGATGGTGCTATTTTAGTTGTATCAGCTGCTGATGGAGCAATGCCACAAACAAGAGAGCATATTTTATTAGCTCGTCAAGTAGGTGTAAAACGTTTAGTTGTTTTTTTAAATAAAGCAGATCAAGTAGATGATCCTGAATTAATTGAATTAGTTGAATTAGAATTACGTGAATTATTACAAACTTATGATTATCCAGGGGATGAAATTCCTTTTGTATCTGGTTCAGCTTTATTAGCATTTAACGCTGTTACTGCTAATCCTAAAATTCAAAAAGGAGAAGATGAATGGGTAGATAAAATTTTTGCATTAATGCAAGCTGTAGATGATTATATTCCAACTCCAGAAAGAGAAATTGATAAACCCTTCTTAATGGCTATTGAGGATGTTTTTTCAATTACTGGACGTGGAACAGTTTCAACAGGACGTATTGAACGTGGAACTGTTTTATTAGGAGATACAGTTGAATTAGTTGGACTTGCTAATACAAAAACAACGACAGTTACAGGTTTAGAAATGTTTCAAAAAACATTAGATAAAGGTATGGCTGGAGATAATATTGGAATTCTTTTACGTGGTGTTCAAAAAGCAGATGTATTACGTGGAATGGTTTTATCAAAACCAGGATCAATTAATCCACATACAAAATTTGATGCGGAAGTTTATATCTTAACAAAAGATGAAGGAGGAAGACATACTGCTATTTTTAAAGGTTATAGACCTCAATTTTATGTTCGAACAACAGATGTAACTGGCCAAATTACAGAGTTTTCATCAGAAGGAACAGAAATTGAAATGGTAATGCCAGGAGATAATGTTAGTATGCGTATTGAATTAATAGCTCCTATTGCTATTGAAAAAGGTATGCGTTTAGCTATTCGTGAAGGAGGAAGAACAGTTGGTTCAGGATTAGTAACAAATATTGTTGAATAAAAATAATAATATATGAAATTTCGTATTTTTTTAAGATCTTTTGATAACGATCTTATAAATCTTGCATCTCAAGATTTACGCTCAACATTACTACGAACAGATTGTAAAGTAACGGGAATTGTTTCTCTTCCAATACGTATTAAAAGATTTTGTGTTTTAAGATCACCACATGTTGATAAAGATTCACGTGAGCATTTTGAATTAAGATTATATAAAAAATTTATTGATATAAGTACAAATTCTCCAACTGTGTTAGATTTATTATTAAAAACAGAATTAGCTTCAGGAGTTTCCTGCTCATTAAAAGTATTAGAAAATAGCTAATTAAAAAAATATATCTAAAATTTTAACACACGAAGAAGAAAATTTATATTAAAAAATTAAATTCATTTATAAATGAATTTAATTTTTTAATATAAATTTTCTTCTTCGTGTGTTAAAATTTTAGAGTCTGATGTTGGATAAGCTACACAAGTTAAAACAAAACCTGCGTCAAGTTGATCTGCATCTAAAAATGTTTGATCTGGTTGATCTACACTTCCGCTTTCTACTTTACCTAAACATGTTGAGCATGAACCTGCACGGCATGAATAAGGTAGTTCAAGTTTATTTTCTTCTGCAGCTTCAAGTATAAATTTATTATCTGGACACTCAATTGTAGTATCTAACTTATGTGATACACTTACAAGTCTAACTTTGTAACTAGCCATAAAATTTTTATTTTTAAAAATGTAACTTAGAATATATTATAAGTAAATAACAAAACTTTATCAAAAAATCAATTTCTTCATTAAAAAAAAAAATTTGATAAAAAACTATTTTCTTTTTTATCAAATTTAATCATTATAAAATCTATTTTTCTGTTAAAAAGAAGAATAAATTTTTTACAAAATTTAAAATGCTGCTATATCGAAATTAATTAATTTTAGAAGAATATAAGCAATACTTGCACCTCCAAATCCTCCAACAATAAATCCAGACGTAAATTGACTCCAGCCTTTAGAGCTTAAAATATCAATTGTACTTGTTTTTGATGTTTTTGTTTTTGTTTTTGAAAAAGTAACAAAACCATAAATTAAAAGACATGTTGTTAAAATAAGAATTAAACTAATAGTAGATACAAATCCTACAAAATTAGCTACTTGACTATCTCTTAACGGCCCTAATTTAACAAATGGTCCTAATAAAAAATAACCATGAACAAATCCAATATTAATTCCTCTTAACAGTGGAGAAAGACCCGATTGATAAGCAGGTAATGAACCTAAATATGTTTTTGTTAAATTAGATGTAGTAATTGGTGTTGAAAGATGTCCAACAAAAGGATCTCCTTCGAAAGATGAAACAACATCAAAAGATTTTGAAGTTGCATTCAATTTAGTTGAAGATATTGTTGACACTTGTTCTGGGCTTAAAAATTGAAATTTTTTAGCTTTATTAATTATCATAATCTTATAGTTCTATTATTAAATCTATTTTAATTTAATATTATATTTAATTTAATATTATAATAAAGTTTATTCAATCCTAATTTTTAAATTTTTATATTTTTATTTATAATAAAATTATATTAAAAATTTAAAAATATAGTTTTATATTTTTGAAAAAAAGAAAAAAAAAAGAAAAAATGAATATTATTTTAAATTATTTTATTTTATGTGGATTAATGTTTGGCGTAGTTACAGCTTTATACTTAGGTTTAAAAACAATTAAATTAATTTAATTGTTTTTATTAAAAAAAAGTTATGAATAATAATATAATTAAAGAAAATATTATAGGAGCACGAAATTTTCGTAGTATTTTTATTATGATAATTCTTTTTTTAGCTGGATTAGGATTTTTTTTAGCTGGGTTATCAAGTTATTTAAATATTAATCTTCTTCAAATAACAGATATAAGTGAAATTAAATTTATTCCTCAAGGAATTGCAATGTTATTTTATGGAACAGGAGCTTTAGGAATTTCGATTTATATATTACTAACAATTATTTGGAATATTGGTAGCGGATATAATGAATTTTCTAAAATTGAAAATAGTGTACGAATTGTTAGAATTGGTTTTCCAGGAAAAAATCGAAAAATATTTTTATCTTATGAATTTAAAAATATTAAAAATTTAAAATTTTTAATTAAACAAGGTTTAAATCCACGATGTAATATTTTATTAGTACTTAAAGATAAACGTGAAATCCCACTTTTTCCAGCTCAATTTTTATTAAATCCTAATGAGACAGAAAAAAAAGCAATAGAATTATCTACATTTTTAGATGTTCCTTTAGAAAGTTTAATGCTTTAAAACTTAAACCTTTTATCTATTAAAAAAAAATAAAAAAAGATTTAAGGTTGCTTAAAATAAAAATAATTAATATAATATTAATTATAGAAAAGTAGCGGGCATAGTTTAGTGGTAAAACTTCAGCCTTCCAAGCTGATTATGACAGTTCGATTCTGTCTGCCCGCTTTTTGTTGATTTTATTAAGATTAAAAAAAAAGTAACAGGAGTGACAAAAGAAGAATTTTTACTACATATTATTAGTAAAAACATGTCTGGTGGCTCTACAGGAGAACGTCCGTTTACAGATATATTAACAAGTATTCGTTATTGGATTATTCATAGTATTACTATTCCAACACTTTTTCTTTCAGGATGGTTATTTATTAGCACAGGATTAGCATATGATGTTTTTGGAACACCTCGTCCCGATGAATATTTTACTCAAGATCGTCAACAAGTTCCATTAGCTAATGAAAGATTTAACGCTAATCAAGAATTAGAAGATTTAAAATAAAAAAATTTAAAAATTTTTACAATTATGAACAAAAATTTTAACCGTTCGGTTGCTTATCCAATTTTTACATTTCGTTGGTTAGCCATTCATGCTTTAGCAGTACCAACAATCTTTTTTTTAGGTGCTATTACTTCAATGCAATTTATTCAACGATAATTAATTAAAAGAATTTAATATTATGACTGGTCCAAATCCAAACATTCAAGCAGTTGAATTAAATCGAACTTCTCTTTTTTGGGGATTACTATTAATCTTTGTTTTAGCAGTATTATTCTCAAGCTATTTCTTTAACTAAATTAAACTTATACATTGAGTTATTAAAATTCTTATGGCAGATACAAATAGACGTGTTCCTCTTTGGTTAATCGCATTAGTCGGTGGTATGGGTGTTATTACAATTTTAGGTTTATTCATTTTTGGTTCATACTCAGGATTAGGTTCTTCTTTATAATTAAAAAATATTTTAGAAAGGAAGTGAAGAGTTAAAAAATTTACTCTACACTTTCTTTTTCTATATAAACAAATAACATTGCCATTGCAATACCAGGTAAAAAAATTCCAATAATTGGTACTAGTATAGATGGAAAATAAGGAGCAATCATTTATTACCTCTTTTTATTAATTATACAATTATTATAGTTTAAATTTATTAATTTAATGATTATTTCAAATTTATAAAATTTTTTTATTCTAGTATTTTCAAAAAGATGGTTATTTTTGTAGAAAAAATATTTAAAAAAATCTTATACAAACATGACTATTAATTCTAAAGTCATTGATTCCATGAAAGTATTCGCAGAAAGTTATGCTAAATCCACTGAAACTTTTTTTTGTATAGATCTTGAAGTCACTGAATCAGTCATTTTAGGATTAGCCAAAAATAAAGAAACTTTTGGTGCTCCTTTATGTCCCTGTCGCTACTATGATAATAAAGAAGATGAAATTAGTTTAGCTTATTGGAATTGTCCATGTGTTCCAATGCGAGAGCGAAAAGAATGTCATTGCATGCTCTTTTTAACAAAAGAAAACGAATTTTCTTCAAATATACAATCTTTTCCAATTTAACTTTTTCTCTTCTTAAAAAGAAAAACATTTTTATAATAAAAGTTAAATTTTCTCTTTTCAACTTGATACAATAAATTATTTAAAATTATAAAAAACAAGAACTATGACAGCATCATTATCAGGGTTTTTAGGAAGTTTATTTTGGGGAACTATAATTGTAATTATTCCAGTAACAGCTGCTTTAATTCTTGTAAGTCGCTTGGATCCTCTGTCTCGAGAAGACGCTTAAATATGATTAATATAATTGTTGAACCTGCACTTCTTCTTGGAGGTATTTTTGCTATTGTTATGATTTCACTCTATTCTTTAAGATTTGTTAATCCTAATTTGGCAACGGATTGGGATATATTTATTACAACTCTTGGGATTGTTTATAGTTCTATTTTGGTTATTCATGGTTGGAGATTAGATCCTATTTTGTTATTTAGTCAAGTATTATTAATTTTTATCAGTTTTTCTTTTTGTTGGATTTTAATTCGTCAACGAGAAATTATTAGACGTCTGATAGAAAATATTTAGTTTTAATAATTTTTCTGTATCATTAACAAAATATTTATTTATTAAAAATAAACTTTTTTCTTTTAATTTATAATAGGTTATTGAGAATAAATATTAAATCGTAATTCAAAAGTCTAAAAAAAATTAACTTTAAAAATAACTGTTATGTTAGCATTAAAATTATTCGTTTACGCCACAGCGTTTTTCTTTATCACTATTGCAGTTTTTGGTTTACTTTCAAGTGATAGTTCGCGAAATCCAAGTAATACATAAAATTCGTAAATATCAAAAAATTTTTTGATTTTCTATTTTAATATACTCTTGTGCTTAAGTACGAAAAAATAGGTATTAAAAAAAAAATTAATGGGAAAAGTATATAATTGGTTCCAAGAACGTCTTGAAATTCAATCTATTGCAGATGATATTTCAAGTAAGTATGTTCCACCGCATGTTAATATTTTTTATTGTTTAGGTGGAATTACCTTTGTTTGTTTTTTAGTGCAAGTTGCAACTGGATTCGCAATGACTTTTTATTATAGACCTTCAGTTGCAGATGCTTTTGCATCGGTAGAATATATGATGACACAAGTTAACTTTGGTTGGTTAATTCGTTCGATTCATAGATGGTCAGCGAGTATGATGGTTTTAATGATGATTTTACACGTTTTTCGAGTTTATTTAACTGGAGGGTTTAAAAAACCTCGTGAATTAACTTGGGTTACAGGTGTTATTTTAGCTGCAGTTACAGTGTCATTTGGTGTTACTGGGTACTCTTTACCTTGGGACCAAGTTGGTTACTGGGCATGTAAAATTGTTACAGGAGTTCCAGATGCTATTCCTGTTGTTGGAAGTTCATTAGTAGAACTTTTAAGAGGTGGAACAAGTGTTGGTCAAGGAACATTAACTCGTTTTTACAGTTTACATACCTTTGTTTTACCATTATTAACAGCAGTTTTAATGCTTGCTCACTTTTTAATGATTAGAAAACAAGGAATTTCTGGTCCCTTATAAACAATTCCAATTTATACTCTTTAAAATTGTTAAAACTTTATTAAAAAATAAAATATGTCAGTTATTAAAAAACCGGATTTATCTGATCCAAAGCTTAGAGCAAAATTAGCAAAAGGAATGGGCCATAACTATTATGGTGAACCTGCTTGGCCTAATGATCTTCTTTATATTTTCCCTGTTGTAATTTTTGGAACTTTTGCTTGTATTATTGGTCTTTCTGTATTAGAGCCTTCAAGTTTTGGAGAAAAAGCAAATCCATTTGCAACACCTCTTGAAATTTTACCAGAATGGTATTTCTTCCCAACATTTAATTTATTAAGAGTTTTACCTAATAAACTATTAGGAGTACTTTCTATGGCCGCTGTACCTGCTGGTTTATTAACTGTTCCATTTATTGAAAATGTTAATAAATTTCAAAATCCATTTAGACGTCCAGTTGCTATGACAGTATTTTTAGTAGGAACTGTTGTTGCTATTTGGTTAGGATTTGGAGCTGCTATGCCAATCGATAAAGCAATTACTTTAGGGTTATTTTAATAATTCGTAGTAATTATATTGATTTAATTTATTAGATACACTATAATATTTAATTATATACTAATTGGCTCTGTAGCTCAGTTGGTTAGAGCAGAGGACTCATAAGCCTAAGGTCGCAGGTTCAAATCCAGCTTGAGCCATTTATATATAATTATTTTCTTATAAATCTTCAGGAGAGATGGCAGAGTGGTCTATCGCGATAGATTGCTAATCTATTGTATAATTTTTTTATACCGAGGGTTCAAATCCCTCTCTCTCCTTATATTCTTAGATTTATAGTTTTTCATCTTTTCTATTTTTAACACTTTTTTGGGGTTGTAGTTCAATTGGTTAGAGCACCGCCCTGTCACGGCGGAAGTTGCGGGTTCGAGTCCCGTCAATCCCGTTTTTAAATAAAAAATATAAAAAAAAAATTAACTTTTTATAATAATAATTATTATTCTCTTCTACTAGCAAATTTCTTAAAAAAAATATTAAAAATGAAATTTAATTTACAAAACTTATTTTCAAAAATTTTTTTAGTTGCAATTTTTTCATTTACATGTCTTAATATCGAATTAAAACCTGCAAACGCTGAGTTCACTAATTTAACTCCATGTAAAGATTCAAAAGCTTTTCAAAAACGTTTAACTACATCTGTTAAAAAATTAGAAAATAGATTAAAATTATATACATCTGATAGTAAAGAAGCTGATTTTTTATTAAAAGAAATTGAATCAACAAAAATTCGTTTTGAAAGATATCAAAGTACAAATTTACTTTGTGGAAAAGAAGGATTACCACGTATTATTGCTAGTGGACAATGGGATCATGCAAATGAATTTGTAATTCCGGGAATATTATTTATCTATATTACTGGTTGGATTGGTTGGGTAGGAAGAAAATATGTACAATATGCTGCAACTACAGATAATGCTTTTGAAAATGAGATTATTATTAATGTTCCAGTAGCTATTTCAATTATGAATTCAGGGTTTTTATGGCCAGTTGATGCTTGGAAAGAATTTGTTAGCGGAGATTTATTAGCATCAGATGATGATGTAACTGTTTCGCCTCGTTAATTTTTTTACGTCTTAAAGTAATAAATAGCTGTAATTCTTTACTCGTTTTAACCTTTTTTGAACCATTTAAATATTAAAAAATTTCTTTGAAAGTTATGAATTATTTTTTAAAATATCTATCAACTGCGCCAGTTTTACTAACAATTTGGTTATCAATTACATCTGGATTTATTATGTTTATTAATTTTGTTTATCCAGATCCTTTAACGTTTCCAACTTTCTAAAAAATAAAAAAGAAAAAAATCAGAAAACGAATTCGTTTTCTGATTTTTTTAATTTTTAAATATTAATAATTATTTCGCTAGTTTCTTTTTCAACTTCTTTGATTGATTTTTTTAATTCTGGTGCCATTAAATCAAAAAGAGAAGATTGTCGACTATTATATAAAATTTCTAAGGCTGTTAAATTTGAAAGATATTCGCGTGCAAGTGCTCTTAAATCTTTCCCTGTTAATTCTTCAGAAATCATTAATTCGTCTACTAAACGCTCACCACCAGGTCTTATAATCTCTAAGAAAGAAATCACTTCATTATATGTAATATCCATAAAATTTGTTGTGAAATTATCTATGATATTATTTAATTCCTGTTTAACATCACTTCCTAAAAAAAATAAATTTCTTTGTTGTGCTTGTTGTTTTAATTCTTGCAATCTTGTCATTGCATATCTTAAAATCATCAAACGTACATTTCGTGTCATTTGAGCAATATCTTGTTGAGCACCAACTGTACATTCACCAATACCGTTAATCACTTCTTCAGCTGCTCGTCCACCTACAGCAATTAATACTTGATTAATAAAAATATTTCTTGAATTATATTGACTAGGTGATGGAATTGTCCAAGTTGTCCCTTGAGTATTTCCTCTAGGAACTAATGTTAATTTTTCAATACCATCATTTTCATTAATCAAAGTTCCAATAAAAGCATGACCCATTTCATGAAAACCAGTTAATTGTCTAGCTTTGACACGTGCGACTTGTTTTCCCTCTAAACCAATAACAACTCGATCAATACTAATATTAATTTCTTCCATAGTAATGAATTGTTTTTTACGTCGTGTAGCTAAAATTGCAGCTTCATTTAGTAAATTAGCTAAATCTGCTCCAGAAAAACCAATTGTTCTTTGAGCAATTTGTGGAATAGAAACTAAAGAATCAAATTTTTTACCTTTAGCATGAACTTTTAAAATAGCTTGACGTTCTTTTAAATTCGGATTATTAATAGTAATTTGTCGGTCAAATCGTCCGGCTCTTTTAATAGCTGGATCAAGAATATCAATTCTATTTGATGCTGCAATAACAATAATTCCACTATCTACTTCAAATCCATCCATTTCAGTTAAAATTTGATTTAACGTTTGTTCGCGTTCATCATTTCCGCCACCCATACTATTGTTTGATGAGCGCGCACGTGCAATTGAATCAATTTCATCAATAAAAATAATTGAGGGTTTTAAAGAGCGCGCTTTATCAAAAAGTTCACGTACACGAGCAGCTCCAACTCCTACTAATAATTCTACAAACTGTGATCCAGATACTTTTAAAAACGGTGTTCCAGCTTCTCCAGCAATAGCTTTTGCTAGTAATGTTTTTCCAGTTCCAGGAGGACCTCCTAATAAAACACCTTTAGGAACACCTGCGCCTAATTTAGAAAAACTATCAGGATCTTTTAAAAATTTAACAACTTCTTTTAATTCTTCTTTTGCTTCTTCATTTCCAGCAACATCTTCAAATTTAATTTTTGTATCTGTTATAACCTGTACAACATTTTGATCTAAACCGGTAAATTCTGCAAAAGGGTCTGATGAATCAATTGTAGGATCATAAATACGTTCAGATAAATTGTTCCATGTTTTTTCTACAATAGAAATAATTTTATCTGAAAGAAGAATAATTAAAACCATTGCAATAATAACAATGATAGTTAAAGAATTTGTATTAAACAAAAAAGAATCTGCTGATTCTTTCTCTAGGATAGATAAGAAAATCGTAAAATTTTTCATTTTATATATTTTTTTATTAAATATTTTGAAATCGTAATATAATTGTAATACAATTTTGTATTTTTAAAGTAAATCTCCACAAACTTTAAGTTTTAATTATACATTATTGGTATTTAATAATTAAATTACCAAAAGATTTATTCTTAATATAATTTTTTAATAATATTAGTTAAACATTTTCTATAAATATTAATTTGTATTTTTATAAAAAAAAGTTTAAATTAGATTTAAATTTATATTCTTAAAATAAGAAAGAAATGATAAAAGTTTAAATTTATATGATTACAAAAGGATCAAAAGTACGTATTCTTAGAAAAGAGTCTTATTGGTTTAATAAAGTTGGTGTTGTAATAAATGTTGAAAAATCAAGTGTTATTCGTTATCCAGCAGTAATTAGATTTGACTCAGTAAACTATAGTGGAACAAATACAAATAATTTTTCTTTAGCGGAATTAGTCGATTTAACAGATGAAAAATAAAAATGAATTGAAAGAAAAATTCTTTCAATTCATTTTTATTTTTAACTTTCTAATGCGCTCCAATCAACATCTACATTTTCTAAAATTAACGAAGAATTATAGATTTGAAGAATTATTAATAAAAAAACTAAAAATAAAGCCATAAAAAGTCCCATAATAGGTGTTGTTCCCCAGTTTGGGGCTACTTTACCGTATTCTATATTTAAAGGTTTAAGAATTTCACCTAAGCGTGTTTTTAATGCCATATACTGATTGCCAAATTAAAATAAAATTAAATTTTTATAAAAAAAAAAAAGCTTTAAAAGCTTCTCTACTTTCTTTATTTTTAGAAAGTATTAGGATCAAAATAATATTTATGTAATAAAATATTTTTATGAATTTAGACACTGCATTAGTAGCTTTTGGAATAGCTTCTTTAGCTATTGGAGTCACTTTGTTAACTATCTATAGCTCCTTTGGACCTGGATCAGAGAATTTAATTGACCCTTTTGAAGAAGATGATGATTAAATTTTGAATTAAAATTAATTCGTAATTCTTTTATCTAATAATTTTAGGTGTATCACGGAAAAAAGCTGCAAAAAATAAAATCATTAATGTTCCAATTAATAAAAAAGTATAAACTAAAGCTTCCATAAAAAAATTTTTTAATCGTAAATTTAAATAAAAGAAAAACATTAGCAATATTTTTGTATTGCTAATATTCTAAATAATAAGAAAAAGGTTAAACACTACCTCTACGCGGAGTTGTTCTATCCCCAATTTTTCTAAAAGCTCCAAATTCGACTTGTTCTGTAACTTCTGGACCGATACCAGTGAAAACATCTCTGAAAATAGTTCTTGCTCCATGCCATAAATGACCAAAGAAGAATAATAATGCAAAATTGGCATGCCCGAATGTATACCATCCTCTTGGACTGCTTCTAAATACTCCATCAGATTCTAAACTTGTTCGATCAAATTCAAAAACTTCTCCTAATTGAGCTTTTCTTGCAAATTTTTTAACTGTTGGCGCATCTTTAAATGTTTGACCATTTAATTTTCCACCATAAAAATTAACTGTAACACCTACTTGTTCAATACTATATTTAGATTCTGCTCTTCTAAATGGAATATCTGCACGAATAATACCATCTTTGTCCACTAAAATAACTGGGAAAGTTTCAAAGAAAGCGGGCATACGACGAACTGTTAATTCTCTTCCTTCACGATCTCTAAAAATCGGATGTCCAAGCCAAGCTTCAGCAATTCCGTCTCCTTTATTCATTGGACCAGAACGGAATAAACCACCTTTGGCAGGATTGTTTCCAATATAGTCATAAAACGCTAATTTATCAGGAATTTGTGACCATGCATCTGTTTCAGAAACTCCTTTCGCAATTGAAGTTTCAACTTGTCTTTCAATTTCTTGTTGGAAATAACCGCTATCCCATTGATAACGTGTAGGACCAAATAATTCAATAGGAGTTGTTGCTGAACCGTACCACATTGTTCCTGAAGTAACAAACGCTGCGAAGAAAACAGCTGAAATACTACTAGATAAAACAGTTTCAATATTTCCCATTCTTAAAGCACGATAAAGACGTTGAGGAGGTCTTACAGTTAAATGAAAAATACCTGCAATAATTCCTAATGTTCCAGCTGCAATATGATGAGACGCAACACCACCTGGATTAAAAGGATTAAAGCCTTCTGGACCCCATGCTGGAGATACAGGTTGAACTCGTCCTGTTAAACCAAATGCATCTGAAACCCAAATTCCAGGACCAAATAAACCAGTTACATGGAAAGCTCCAAATCCAAAACAAAGGAACCCAGATAGTAATAAATGAATTCCAAAAATTTTTGGTAAATCTAAAGCAGGTTCTCCTGTACGAGGATCTTGAAATAAATCTAAGTCCCAGTATACCCAATGCCAAATAGCAGCTAAAAATAAAAGTCCTGAAAGAATAATATGTGTTAATGCTACTCCTTCAAAACTCCAAATTCCTGGTGTACTTGAACTTTCGCCTGTAATCGTCCATCCACCCCAAGATTCAGTAATTCCTAAACGTGCCATAAATGGCATAACAAACATTCCTTGACGCCACATAGGATTTAAAACGGGGTCTGAAGGATCGAAAACTGCTAATTCATATAAAGCCATTGAACCAGCCCATCCTGAAACTAAAGCAGTATGCATTAAGTGAACTGCAATTAATCTTCCTGGGTCATTCAGTACAACTGTATGAACACGATACCAAGGTAAAGCCATTTTATTTTTTTACATTGAAAATATATTTTTATTCCTTTCTTAACTCTATTACTATTGATATTATATTATATCAAAGATTGTTCTTAATAAATTTTTATAATGCTTTTTTATAAGCTAAGTAAGCAATAACAGCAGGTCCCATAGAAACAATAATAAAAGTAGTAACTAATTGACTTAAAACATTTATATTCATAACAAAAAATATTTTTTTTCTTCTCATCATTTAATACACTCTTTTCAAATTTTTTTAAAACTCAAAAATTTGGCTTTTTAGTACATTATTTTGTATATATAAAATTACGTGATTAAAAGGGTCACTAACTCAATGGTAGAGTACTCGGCTTTTAACTGATAAGTTCTGGGTTCGATTCCCAGGTGACCCAATTTACAATAAGACTAAATGTTCGTTCTATAGTATATTTTAATATTTTTTCTTTTTTAAAAATTTAATTAAAATTTAGTTTTTTTGATAAACAGTAAATACTCTTTTTAATTTGAATAAATATAAAATATTTGTAAAATAATTTTTTATTAATCTATAGAGAAAATAATTAACAACCAAAATAGTTAAAAAATAAAGAATAGCTAAAATTAATTCAATACACATTTTAAATTTTTTAAAATTAATATTTCTTTCTATATGATATATAAATACCATTTTTCTATCTTTTTCCAAAAAAAAAAATTATTCAAAAAAATTTAAATCTTTAATAAAGAAAAAAGTTGACAATAAAAAATTGTTATCATATAATAAAGCTATATGATAAATAAAAATATTGGTTCTATTAATAATTTAGATAATTTATTAATATCAATAATAAAGCCTCCATCGTCTAGTGGCCTAGGACACTTCCCTTTCACGGAGGTAACAGGGATTCGAATTCCCTTGGAGGTATATATTAGTATACATTAAAATTTGTAATCCTTTTAATAAAAAGATTTTTAAATATTATCGTAAAATAAGTGTTTTCTTATTTTTTTTATTTCGGGATGGCAGGATTTGAACCTGCGACTTTCTGCTCCCAAAGCAGACACGCTACCAAACTGCGTTACATCCCGTTTAAATATAATTATATATTATATTGTTTTTTGAAAAACGTCAAAAATTTTAATCTTGTTTTCTATATAGATTAAAACAAACTTTTTATTGCAATAAAAATTTTTTATTGTTAGTTTATTATTTATAATAAGAGAGTGAATTAAATGAAGGAAAAAAAAAAATTTTTTTATGGCTTTTTTAAAACAATGGAAAACTAAATGGGAACTTAAATCATTAACTTTTGATGAGCTATTTCTTGTTATTGTTGAAGTAGTTACTAAACAATTAGATGAAATTGAAAAAGATGAAGTTACTTTAGAGGCTAATTTAGTAATTGATTATGAAGCAGATTCAGTAGATGTAGTCGCAATGTTATTATATCTAGAAGATATGTTTAAAAATGCTTCTCAAACTACACGTACAGTTGTTCCAACTGATAAATTAGGCCAAATTGTTTTAGTTGAAGATATTTTTGATATAATGTATGAAGTTTTACTTGGTATTGAAAGTAAAATGGAAACTTTTGTAAAAATAAATCCTGATTTTGATGCATTACAAAAACAAAAAAAAATGGGTGAACTTTATCCAAGTAAAAATGGATAAAATTTTAAAAAAAGAAAAACTAAACTTTTTCTTTTTTTAAAATTTTTCTCAAATTATTTAACTGTTACTTTTGCACCAGCAGCTTCCATTTCTTTTTTAATACTTTCACTTTCATCTTTAGTTATTCCTTCTTTTAATAATTTAGGAACATTATCAACAATTTCTTTTGATTCTTTTAATCCTAATCCTGTTAAATTACGTACAATTTTTAAAATAGCAATTTTTTTATCTGCTGGAACTTCTGTTAGAACAACATCAAATGCTACTTTTTCTTCAACAGCTTCGACTGCAGTTGATGCTGCTGGAAGAGCATTTAATGCTACTGCTGCTGTTTGAATAGATGTATCTACACCAAAAGTTTTTTCTATTTCTGTTACTAATTCAGCAGCTTCTAATAAAGTTAAAGTTTTTAATTGTTCAATAATATTATTTAGTTTTTCGTTCATGTTTTTTTCTTATGTAGAAGTAATTTTTTAAGACTTTAAGAATATTAAATTATAATATCACATTTATTAAACTAATATCTAACAAATATCTAGTAAAAAACAAATTATTTATTTTTAAAAGTACTAAATTCAAGATTAATACTCGGACTCATTGTTGTACAAATAAAGAAAGATTTAAAATATTTACCTTTAACCCCAGTTGGTTTATTTTTTTCAACAGAATTATAAACTGCAAGTAAATTTTCTTTTAATTGTTCTTCAGAAAAATTAATTTTTCCAAAATTTAAATGAACAATACCAGTTTTATCTGCTCTATATTCTAATTTTCCTTTTTTAAATTCATTTATAGCTTCTTTTAAATTTTGAGTAACAGTACCTGATTTTGGAGAAGGCATTAAACCCTTCGGACCTAGTATTCTTCCTAATTTAGCTAATTTAGGCATTAACTGAGGTGTTGTTATTAGAATATCAAAGTTTAAATTTCCACTACTGATTTCTTCAATTAAATCATCTGCTCCTGCAATGGTTGCCCCCATACTTAATGCTTCAGCAACATAATCAGCTTCTGTAAAAACAGCTATTTTTAAATTTTTTCCAGTACCATGTGGTAAAACTAAACTTGTTCTTAGCTGTTGATTTGCGTATTTAGGATCAATATTTAATGAAATATGTGCCTCTACTGATTCTAAAAATTTAGCAGTTCCTATTTCTTTTATTAAAGAAATTCCTTTTTCAAGAGAATAAAATTCCTCTGTAATTAAATTTTTTAATAGTTTGATACGTTTTGAATCTTTTTTCATCTAATTATCTCCTTTCACTTATTTAATTTTTATCCTGCCTCAACTTTTATTCCCATACTTTTTGCTGTGCCTTTAATAATTAAAATGGCTTTTTCTAAATTATCCGTATTTAAATCATTCATTTTAATATTAGCAATTTCTTTTACTTGATCCAATGTTACTGTGCCTACATTTTCTCGATTGGGCTGAGCTGCACCTTTTTTGGCATTTGCAAACTTAGCTAATAAAATTGAAGCAGGTGGAGATTTTAAAACAAAAGAATATGATCGATCATCATAAATTGTGATTTTTACTGGAATAATTAAACCTATTTTTTCCGCGGTTTTAGCATTATATTCTTTACAAAATCCTGCAATATTAACACCATGTTGTCCAAGAGCAGGCCCAACAGGTGGTGCTGGTGTAGCTTTTCCGGCAGGTAATGCTAATTTAACAAAGGCTTTAATTTTTTTTGCCATAAAATTTTAATTTTGTTTATATATATATTGATTTTTATAATTTTTTCAAACCACCTTTTTTTACATAAAATTAGAATACGCGCCTTGAAGGACTCGAACCCTCGACACCAGGTTTTGGAGACCTGCGTTCTACCAACTGAACTAAAGACGCAAAGAAAAGTAAAAGGAAAAAGAATGCCGAAAACCAGAATTGAACTGGTGACACGAAGATCTTCAATCTACTGCTCTACCAACTGAGCTATCTCGGCATTTAATATATTTATTGATATAAAATAAATATATCAAAAATATTTATTTTATGTCAATAAAACGTAATAAAAGGTTTAGATTAATCTAACTCATCCTGTTTAACAACAACTTGTTCATTTTCATTTAATTGAATTTTAATTACTCGAAGTTTTTTCGTAGTTGATGTTTTTAACATTGTTTCTGAAATTAAATCTTCAATATATTTTGTTACTAAACGTCTTAAAGGTCGAGCACCAAACATCGGATTATATCCTTCTCTAGTTAATTTTAATTTAACTTTTTCGTCAACACTTAACAAGATATGTTTTGGTTTAACACGTTCAACAACTTCTTTAACCATAATATCACAAATTTTACGTAACTCTTCAGGACGTAAAGGTTGGAAAATAATGATATCATCTAATCGATTTAAAAATTCAGGTAAAAACATTGTACTTAAACGTTCTAAAACTGCGTCTTTTAATGTAGTTAAAGTTTGTTGATTTACTTTTTTATCTTCTTTTGAAGTTTGAACTTTTTTAAGATTAGATTCTAAATTCTCATAAGTTTTAAGATTTAAAAAAGATTTATCAAATTCAACTTGTAATTGCGCTTTAATATCTGTTAAAAAATTTTCTGTAATTGGTGATTCTAAAAATTTAATAACACCCGAATATGCGTCTTCATAAGGAACTATAGTTTGTGACGGAACTAAATATTCTGTATCAATAACTATGTTTTCTGGAAGTGTATAATCACGTTTTGGTACTTGTGCTACTGCAGTTTCTTCAAAATTATTTGTTGTTCGTTCTACTTTTAAAATTTGTTGAATTTCTTCTGCTGCTGCATTTGATGTCATAATAATAACTGTATTCTCAAAGGCAACTAAACGTTTTTGACTATCTGTTAAACGACCATCCTCTAAAATTTGTAATAATACATTTAAAATATCAGGATGTGCTTTTTCAACTTCGTCAAATAACACAACAGAATAAGGTTTACGTCGAACAGCGTCAGTTAATTGTCCACCTTCATCATATCCAACATAGCCAGGAGGAGAACCTATTAGACGAGAAACTGTAAATTTTTCCATAAATTCAGACATATCGAATCGAATCATATCGCTCTCAGCTCCAAACATACTTACAGCTAAAGCTTTTGTAACTTCTGTCTTTCCAACTCCTGTCGGTCCACAGAATAAAAAACTAGCAATAGGACGATTAGGGTTTTGAATTCCTAAACGAGATCTTCGAATTGCTTTTGCTATGGCAGAAATTGCTTCTTCTTGACCAATTACACGTTGATGTAAGGTTGCCTCTAAATTTACCAACTTTTGAGATTCTATATTTGAAATAGATTGAATTGGAATTCCAGTCATATCAGATAAAAGTTCACGAATTTCTTTTTGTGTAATTCGTTTTTTTAATCCAGTAAAATCTCCTACTTTTCTTGCACAACGAATTAATTCTGGATCATCTAAATTAGATAAAAAGTCTTTTCCAGTATCTGTTGAAAAATAACCTAATAATGTATAAATAGTTGTTAATTCTTTGTCCGAAATAGCTAAGTCTGAACTATATTTTAGACTTTCAATAACACCTTTTCGTAAAACAGGTTTTAATTCTACTAAAAATTCTTTAAAAACTTCAATTCTTTTTGTTTCTAATTCACTTAAAATTTCAAATTGTTCATCATAGAATTCAATATCCGCTTCATAAAAATCTTTTTCTCTTGAAAAATATAACGCATCCTCTGAAATTTGTTTTCTAATTTGAGATAAATAACGATACATTTCTGAATTATAAACAACAGAAGCTACATCTGAAAAATATCTTTGTTTAAAAGCTGGTGTTAAAAAATTAAATTTTTCAGCTTCTAACCATTCTCCATATATAAATAAAGAAATTCTATAAACACTTAAATTTGGTTTAGTTTTAAAATTTATATCTGAAGTAATTTCTGCATAAATTTCTTTATTTTTTTTTGCCGATAAATCTCCAATTTTTTTTGTTGTTTTAATAATTGAACGAGGTTTATTCGAAGAAAAAAGTAATTCATCGACACGTTTTAAAACAGAAATTCTCATTTTATCAAATAAACTTTGTGAGATAGGCGATAAAAGAGGTTTTGCATCTTCTGGAATAGATAACGGTGTTTCAATCCAACGTAAAAGAAAATTTCTATAAGCATTTTCAATTTCTTGAAAAACAAATTCAGATGCAATATCTCCACGTCTAAAGGCTTCTACTCTTAAAATTCCTATATTATTTAAGCCAGCATTTACTAAAGATGAAATAACAGAACCTTCCGTAACATTTGTTAAACGAATAACTTCTTTTGCTGCAGCGCGATCAATTAAGTCTATTGCTTTATCTGGAAGAAAACGCTCATAAATATAGCGAGAAGCTAATTCAGCTGATATTCTTAATGCACCCGGTAAAATTTCAACATTATGAAATGCTTCTAAACTAGGTCTTAAACCATATAAAATATTAACAGTATCTTCTACAGAAGGTTCTTTTACTTTAATGGGTTGAAAACGTCGATTTAAAGCAGGATCTTTTTCAATTCTTTGATATTCTTTCGTTGTTGTTGCTCCAATACATTGAAATCCACTTCTAGATAAAACTGGCTTTAAAATATTAGCCGCATCTAAAGAGCCTTCTGCTGATCCTGTTCCCCCAATATTATGAATTTCATCAATAAAAATAATTATATTTGGTTGAGCTAAAACTTCATCTAAAACACGTTGAAAACGTAATTCAAATTCACCACGATATCTTGAACCAGCAACAATTCTTGCTAAATCTAAACTGATAATTGATCTACCTTCGAGTACAAAAGGAACAAGATTATTTACAATTTTACTGGCAAATAATTCTACGATTGCGGTTTTCCCTACTCCAGCATCTCCTACTAATACTGGATTATTTTTTTGTCGTCGAACTAAAATTTCCATTAATTCTAATAATTCTTTTTCACGACCAAAGCATTCTTCTAATTGGCCTTGTCGTGCTAATAAAGTTAAATCAGTTCCATAAATTTCAAGAGCAGGACCTTTCTCTTCTTCATCAAAATCAAAATCGTCTTCTCCGTCTTCTAACCTAAGCATAATATTAGAAATAGAATTCATTGTTAATTAATGTAATCTTATATTTTTAAGCACTTCCGTTTTTATTATTTTTCTTTTAAATGTTTTAAATTAATTTATTGATTTAGTTATTTTTTTATCTAAATTGTAAAAAAAATTCTTTTTCCATTTTTTCTTTAATATAATTTATTTCTTGTTCAATTTCTTCATTTGTAAAAGTTTGTAAATTAGACTGAAATTCTAATCGAATTCCAATATTAATTTCTTGACTTATTTTTTCATCAAAATAAAGATCAAAAAATTCTACTCGTTTTAATTTGAGAGACAGTTCAAGAAATCTTTGTTTTAAAAGATAAAAATTAATAGTTTTATTAATTTTAAATGAGAGATCCTTAAAAATTGAAGGATATTTTGAGTATTCTTTGTACATTTGAATTTTTTTTGTCCTACGCCAATTTTTGAAAAATTGTAAATCAAATTCAAATAAATAAACAGGATATTTCGTTAATTTTAAAAAATCAAGAGATGGATTTAGTTCGCCAAATATTCCAATAATATCATTTTTTGACTTAAAAATTATTGATTTTGTTTCATGAAAAAGATTTAATGAAAAAGGATTTGTTTCAATTTTTACATCTTGATGGTCAAAAAGAGCTAAAAAATTTTCTAAAAATCCTTTAGCAATAAACCATTCTGAATTTAAAAACAAAGATTTTTTAGTTCGTTCAAGTTGGAAAATACCAGCCACTTTATCACTTTCAACTATTCGATTTTTTATTTTTTTAAAAGTTCGTCCAATTTCAAAAAAATTTTTTTGTTCAAATCCTAAATTTAAATTATTTTGATATATATCCAATAATTTAAAAAAAATGTTTGTTCTTAAATTAAGAAATTCATTGTTTAATGGGTTATTAAGACAAATTGAATTGTGTTGTTGTTTTTTAATATCTAAAATAGGATTTGTTATAATTTCATTAAAACTAGAATTAATAAAAAATTGTTTTATTAATTCATTGTTTTGACTATTTTTTTTCACATTTTGTTTAACTTTTTCAGGAAAAATTTCTATAAAATTTTTATAGCCAATAAATCTACTATATTCTTCAATTAAATCAATTTCTCGTTCTAAATCGTTTCTATAATTTGGTATTAAAAAATAAAAGTCATTTTTTGTTTGACAAATTATTTTTAAACCACTTTTTTCAAAAATGGAAAAATCATATTTTGTTAAATTTAAGACATTTTTTAAACTTTTTTGTCTACATTTTAAAATTTTTTGCTCATTTAATTTAATAGAATTTCCAATATTTGAATAAATTTTAGGAATAATTGAACCAGATGAAATAATTTCTAAAAGAGTTAATAATCTTTGAAAAGAATATTTAAAATTTTCTAAAAAAATTTTTCTAAAAGAACGTAAAAAAATTGTTTTATTTAATTGACTAGACTTTTCATCTCTTTTTTGAAAGTTAAAATTATAAAAAATGGATTGAAAAAAAATTTCCGAATTCGAAAAAGATTCTAAATTCTTTTTCGTATTTATTAAACCTAAAACTGTTAATATATTTTCGTATTTATCTTTTAAAACTATTGTTCCAGGAAATAGGAGATGAGAAAAATTATTTATATCTAAAAATTCTTCTTGTTTATTTAATGTTTCTATTATAAAAGGTGAATTCTTACTTATATAAAAGTTAAAATTTTGACCCCATTCTATATTGGCTAAAGTAATCAAATCTTCTATATTTTTTTTTGGTAAAAAACCAAGATTTATTAATTTATTTTGAATCCATAAAGGAGAAGACAAATTTTTAATATTTTTTAATTGAATATTGTAAATTAAAATTTCTGGAACATTTTTTTGTTGAATATTAACTGTTTCGTAATTAAAATATTTCAAATAGTTTTCTTTTAAAAGAAAAAAATAATTTGGTTTAATTTTTTTCCAAAAATTGTTTAATTGAAATAATAAAACAGTTGAAAGTTCAATTAATAAAAATTTTTCATTTAATAAATCTTCACGATTTGCAGGAATTTTAATTAATAATCTAACATTATCAAAAAAGAGATTTTCCATTGATTTTTCAGTAAAAATATCATCTACTTCAAAACCTATAAGATTTAATTGATTAACTATTTCTGTAATTTTAAGTGAATTTAACTTTGAATTTTGATTTAAAGTATACAATGAATATTCCATAATAATTTTTGATTTATTAAATAGAGTTATTTTCCGAAAAGACCAATCCAGTTTCTTTCGAATAAGATTTCATAAAATGAAGAAAATTAAACCATTCTTGAGAATTTTTAAAAATAAAAATTGATTTAATCAAAAAAGGTTGTCCATTTCGAAAAAAAATAGTAACATCGTTGGTTTGAATTTTCTTTTTCTCCCATACCAAAAACATACCATTTAGAGTATTTGAATGAAAAGAATAATTCGTAAAAATAGAAGGATATACAAAAAGGAAAGTTGCTGTTCCAGTCATTTTATTTTTAGATTTAGTCAACTGAACAAATGGAAAAGTTGTTTCTTTTATTCCTTCAAAAAATTCAATTTGAGTATTCATCAATTTTTTTTAATCAATTTAAAAAACTTTTTAAACTGGGATGGGAGGATTCGAACCTACGGATAACAGAGTCAAAGTCTATTGCCTTACCACTTGGCTACACCCCATTGAATAATGTATAATCGCTATATTAATATGAATAAATATAAAAAAAGAACAATGGGCAAGGAGGGATTCGAACCCCCGACACCGTAGTTCGTAGCCACGTGCTCTAGCCCCTGAGCTACACGCCCTGTATACAATATATATATTATATTATTATATATAAATTTGGTAAATTACATAAATTAAAAAATATATGAAAAACAAATTTTCTTTATTTGAAGAATTAGAAACAAATATTAAAGTAATTGAAGACATTGATAATTGTATTAAAATTACATTAGGACCAACAGGAAAAAATGGAATAGTTTGTAATGAAAAAAATGAGCTTAAATTTATTACTAGTGGATCTTTATTAATCAAATCATTAGAATTTAAAACGAATGCAGGAAATGTTATTCTAAAATTATTAGAACAAGCATCAATAAAAACCTTTAATATTTCAGGAGATGGATCTACAACTACAATTTTAATTGCTTGTCAATTATTAAAAAGTTCGTTACGTTTTTTAGTTAATGGTTATAATGCTATTTTTTTAAGTAGGGGATTAAAAAAAATTGCTTATTTTTTAGTTGAAAAGGTATTAGAATTTTCAATTCCTATATCAAAAACTAGTCAATTAACAGGAATCTTAAAAACATCATTAGGAAAAAAATTAAATTCTCAATTATTAGATCTTTTAGATACTTCTATTTCAAAAATTGGAAGAGATGGACTTGTATTAGTTGAAGAAAATATATCAGAACAAAATGAACTTGAAATTGTTCAAGGAATAGAGCTAGATAAAGGATTTGCGTCTTCGTATTTTGTAAATGATTTAAAAAAATTTGAAGTCATTTATGATAATCCTTATTTATTAATTACAAAAAACCCAATTACTTCTTTAAATCAAATTAGAGATATTATTGAATATATTAAATTAAATAATCGACCTTTAATTATTGTTGCTGAAGATATAAGTAAAGACATTATTTCGACGCTAGTCTTAAATAATATTCAAAAAAAATTTAAAATCGCAGTAATAAAATATACAAGCGTTCAATTTTTAAAGACCGGTATTCTAGAAGATTTAGCTCTTTTAACACATTCAAATTATTTTTGTTCAAATTTAAAAAATCAAAATGAAAAATTAACGATTAATGATTTAGGTCAAGCAGAAAAAGTTATTATTAAAAAAGATAAAAGTACATTTTTAATCTCAAAATTTTCAAAAATAATAGCAAAACGTCGAATTAACGAATTAAATCGTGAGCTTTTAACAAGTGAAACAGAATTTGAAAAAGGAATTTTTAAAACACGTATTGCTCGTTTATCTGGAAATATAGCAAAAATTAAAGTAGGACTCTCAAATCAATATCAAATTGATGAAGAACGTCAAAAAGTAGAAAAAGCAATCACAACAATTAGAGCGTCTCTAGAAGAAGGCATGGTTCCAGGTGGTGGAATTTTTTATTTTTATTTAAAAGAAGAATTAAAAAATTGGTCATATCTAAATTTAATTGGCGATGAAATTTTTGCAGCTCAAATAGTAGGAGATGCTCTTTTAAGACCATTTGATGAATTATTTGCTAATACAAATACATCGAAATATAAAATTTTACAAAAAATAAATCAGTTAGGATATCCTTATGGATATAATTTGATTGATCAGCAAATCATTCAAACCTTTGAAAAAGGTTTAGTTGATTCAGCTAAATCTGTAAGATCTATTTTATGGAATGCCTTAACTATTGTTTCAACAATAATTACAAGTGATTAAAAAATATTGAGTTAGATAGTTTTTAACTCAATAATTTTTTCAGTTTCTGCCATCATTTTATAAATAAGATGTCGAACTGTATCTGTTGGATAAGCACCCGAATTTAAATATTTGTGTAATTCTAATTTATTAAAACTAAGTCTTTTTTTAAGAGGATCATAATATCCTAATTCAGCAATACTTTTTCCATCTCGCTTAGATAAATTTTCCATTAAAACAATTCTATAAAATGGCTTATTTTTACGTCCTGTTCTTTTTAATCTAATTTTTAACATATATTTTTTTTCTATTCTATAGATAGAATTATAATAAAATCTTCTTTTTTTACAAAGGAAGTGGAATTGAATTATCAATTAATACACGCTCTGCTATTTTAAAAAGCAAAACTCTTAGTTGTAATGATAAACCAATAAAAATGCTTAACATTTCTAATGCTAAAATTACAGAAATATCATAAGAAAATTTTCCTAATTTTAATTGTGGAACACGATTTTGCCAGAATCTAAAATATGGATTTGCTGCCACTCTAAAAATAGAAAATGGCCATTTATATGGATTTAATAAAGGCAATTGATCAAAAGTTATTTTACTATAACATAAAATACGATAGATTTTTAATATAATATAAATATAACCGAAAAGATCTGACATCAATGTTATTTGGTAAATAAAAACAAAAAGAAATTTTGAATCCATATAAAATCAAATTATAACAGAAATTATTAAAAAAAAATTTTGACTAGCAAAAAATATACTATTAAATGATTATTTAATAGTATATTTTTCCACCACCCCATTTTTCAGCAACAATTTTTGGCTGAACTAAAATATGACCTGCAATTGCAAATAAATCATCTTCTGTTAAAGTACGCATTTTTGGAAAAACATCTGCACTTTTAATACTTGGATGAATTTCTGCAATAGATTCTAAACCATCAAATGTCGTTGGATTTTTTAAATAATCAACTAATCCTTCAATAGTATTACGAGCTGGTGTAGCTAAGCTTAAAGCTTCAGAGTCTAAACCAACGTTTGGATTTGTTTTAGTTATTCCTCCTGTATGGCAAATACTACAAGTACTTAAGAATAATCTTTTTCCTCGTTTAATTTGCTCTGGTGTTAAAGTAACAGATTTTGTTGAATTTAAAGGAACCGTAAGAATTGCATCATCTAGCTCAACTGCCCAAGAAGATGAAATCATTACAAAACAAGCTAAAAGAGAAAAAATTCCATGAGAAATAATTTTTACTAAATTTTTCATAAAGTATGAATAAAAGTATTTAAAAATGTTTTTAAGTTTGTATCACAATAAATTATTATAGGTAAATTTTTTTTATCTTATAAAATTCTAAAAATATATTTATTTTAAATATTAAAAAACTTATAGTAACAAAATTATGACTTTTTTTAAAAAGAAATATATAAAAATTGTAGTATAATAGCTACTAAGAAATCGAATTAATATATTCATCAGATATGAATGAACTAAAAAATAAAACAAATTTTGAAATAAATCAAGTTATTAATGAGCCTTATAAGTATGGTTTTGAAACTAAAATAGAAAAAGAAGAATTTCCAAAAGGTCTTAATAAAGAAATTATCGCTTTAATTTCAAATAAAAAAAATGAACCTGATTTTTTAAAAAAATTTCGTTTAAATGCTTTTAAAAAGTGGATTAAACTTAAATCGCCTAATTGGGCAAATTTATCAATCAATCCGATTAATTATAATGATATAACTTATTATTCTATTCCAAAACAAAAGAAAAAATTAAATTCTTTAGAAGAAGTTGACCCTGAAATTTTAAAAACTTTTGAAAAATTAGGAATTTCTCTTGAAGAACAAAAAAAATTATCTAATGTTGCGATTGATGCGGTTTTCGACAGTGTTTCGATTGGAACTACGTATCAAGAAAGATTAGGCAAAGCTGGGGTTATTTTTTGTTCTATTTCAGATGCAATTAAATTTTATCCAAATTTAGTAAAAAAATTTTTAGGAACAGTTATTTCATCTGGTGATAATTTTTTTGCTTCATTAAATTCGGCTGTTTTTACAGACGGTTCATTTTGCTATATTCCTAAAAATGTAATATGTCCTTTAGAATTGTCAACATATTTTAGAATTAATGATAAAGATGCAGGACAATTTGAACGTACATTAATTATTGCTGAAAAAAATAGTACTGTTAATTATTTAGAGGGATGTACAGCTCCTCAATTTAGTGAAAATCAATTACATGCTGCAATTGTGGAATTAATTGCTTTTGAAAACGCCAAAATTAAGTATTCAACAGTTCAAAATTGGTATAGTGGGAATGAAGAAGGTATTGGCGGAATTTATAATTTTGTAACGAAAAGAGGACTTTGTATTGGTAAAAATTCAAATATTTCTTGGACACAAGTAGAAACAGGTTCATCGATTACTTGGAAATATCCTAGTTGTATATTAGTAGGAAAAAATTCAAGTGGTGAATTTTATTCAATTGCCTTAACTAATAATTATCAACAAGCCGATACAGGAACAAAAATGATTCATTTAGGTGAACATACAACCAGTAAGATCATTTCTAAAGGAATTTCATGTGGTTTTTCTAAAAACTCATATCGTGGATTAGTAAAAATAGGTTTAAATGGTGCTTATGCTCGAAATTTTTCTCAATGTGATTCCTTTTTAATTGGCTCTTCATCTTTAGCCTGTACATATCCGTATTTAGATACTTGGAATTCTACTGCGATTATTGAACATGAAGCAAAAATTTCAAAAATTAGTGAAGAACAACTCTTTTATTTAACACAAAGAGGCATTGGAATTGAACATGCTATTGGCTTATTAATTAATGGTTTTTGCAAAGATGTTGTAACAATGCTTCCAATGGAATTTGCTACTGAAGCAGATAAATTATTATCATTAAAATTAGAAGGAACAGTCGGATAAAAATATATGAATCAAATACTCTTAAAAATACAAAATTTAGAAGCATCAATTGAAAAAAAAAAAATTCTTAAAAAATTAAATTTAGAAATTAATGAAAACGAAATTCATGTCATTATGGGCCCAAATGGCTCAGGAAAAAGTACACTTTCAAAAATTTTAGCAGGTCATCCATCTTATTCTATTGAAAATGGAACCGTAGAATTTTGTGATAAAAATTTATTAGAAATGTCTCCAGAAACAAGATCTCATGAAGGTTTATTTTTAGCTTTTCAATATCCAATTGAAATCGCAGGAGTTACGAATTATGATTTTCTCAGAATAGCTTATAATGAAAAACAAAAATATTTAAAAGAGCGAGAATTAGATCCACTTGAATTTATGGAATTAACACAAATTTTATTAGATAAATTAAAAATAAAAAATGAGTTTTTAAATCGAAATTTGAATGAAGGTTTTTCTGGGGGTGAAAAAAAGAGAAATGAAATATTACAAATGCTTCTTTTAAATCCAAAATTAATTATTTTAGATGAAATAGATTCAGGTTTAGATATTGATGCAATTAAAATTATCTGTGAAGAAATTAAAAAAAATATAAGAAAAAATTCATCTTTAGTAGTAATTACACATTATCCTAGAATTTTAAATTATTTAAAACCAACATTTGTTCATATTATGATAGATGGCAAAATAGTTAAAAGTGGAAATATGGAATTAGTTGATTATTTAGAAAATAAAGGTTATCAAGATTTAAATATTTAAAAATATTTTTCCTTAGAAGACTAAGGAAAAATATTAAGCTTTTTGAAGATCTTGTTTTACTTTTGCTATAGCTTCTTTTAATAATGCTTCTGAATCTGGAGCAAGTTTTTTAGATTCTTTTACTAAATTAAAATATCTTAAATCTTTTACCATTAAGTATTCTTGTAAATTAGCAACAAATTCACCAACTAACGATACAGCTAAATCATCTAAATAGCCATTAGTACCTGCATAAATTAAAGCTACTTGCTCTTCAACAGATTTAGGTGAACTTGATGGTTGTTTTAATAATTCACGTAAACGTTGTCCACGAGCTAATTGTTGTAATGTTGCTTTATCTAAATCAGAAGCAAATTGAGAGAAAGCTTCAAGTTCAGCGAATTGAGCTAGTTCTAATTTTAATTTTCCAGCAACTTGTTTCATAGCTTTAATTTGAGCTGCAGAACCTACACGAGAAACAGAAATTCCGACATCAATTGCGGGTTTAATTCCAGAGTTAAATAAATCTTTTGATAAGAAAATTTGACCATCAGTAATAGAAATTACATTTGTTGGAATATATGCTGAAACATCTCCAGCTTCTGTTTCAATAATAGGTAAAGCAGTCATACTTCCACCACCTAAATTATTACTTAATTTAGCAGCTCTTTCTAATAAACGTGAATGTAAATAGAAAACATCACCAGGGAATGCTTCACGTCCAGGAGGTCTACGTAATAATAAGGACATTTGGCGGTATGCTTGTGCTTGTTTTGTTAAATCATCATAAATGACTAGTGTACTTCTTCCTTTATACATGAAATATTCAGCAATACTCGCTCCTGTATATGGTGCTAAATATTGTAAAGTAGCAGGATCACTCGCATTTGCCGCTACAATACATGTATATGCTAATGCATTTTTTTCTTCTAATACTGTTACACATTGAGCAACTGTTGAAGCTTTTTGTCCAATAGCTACATAAACACAAACTACGTTTTCAGTTTTTTGATTAATAATTGTATCTAAAGCAATTGAAGTTTTTCCTGTTTGTCGATCACCAATGATAAGTTCACGTTGCCCACGTCCAATTGGAATCATAGCATCAATAGAAACAATTCCCGTTTGCATTGGTTCACAAACAGAAGTACGAGCAATAATTCCAGGAGCTGGAGATTCAATTAAGCGTGTCTCTGTAGACGTAATACTACCTTTTCCGTCAATAGGATTAACTAAAGCATCCACTACACGTCCTAATAAGTCTTCTCCAACAGATATTTGAGCAATTTTTCCAGTTGCACGAACTGTACTTCCTTGTTTAATATTTCGACCTGTTCCCATTAAGACAGCCCCAACATTGCTAGTTTCAAGATTTAAGGCAATTCCAATTGTTTGATCTTCAAACTCTAAAAGTTCTCCAGATGCTACATTTTCTAATCCATAAATACGAGCAATTCCATCTCCAACTTGTAAAACTATTCCAACGTCCGCAGTTCTAGTTGTTGTTTGAGTATATTCGTTTAACTTATTTTGTACAAAATTAGTTAATTGGCTTACATTTTTCATATCGGTTGTATTTTTTTCAAAAAATTTAGGGTATATTTGGCAAAAGAACTTTTAACGAGAGTTTAAATTAAATTTCATTAAAAAAAAGACTAAATTCTTTTAAAATAGAAGTGTCTACTGCAACGGAATTGTATTCTAAAATAAATCCACCTAATAATTTAGGATTATAAGCAGTATTTAAAATAACTTCATTAGAATTTGTAACTTTTTTTAAAGAATTTAAAACTAATGTTCCAATATTTTCATCTAAAGGACTAGCTGTAATTATTTTAACTTTAGTTGATTGTTTAAATTTTAAAAGAATTTTGTTAAATTCATCACTAATTTCAGGAAGAAATTTTAAATGATTTCTTTCTTTTAACACTTTTAAAAAGGATTTCATTGTCACAGTTAAACCTGGAAATAAAGTTAAAATAATTTCTAGTTTTTGTTGTTCTAAATACGTTGGATTTTTAAAAAAATTTCTTAATTTTTTAGATGAAATTAAAATAGCGCGAATTAATAATAATTCTTCAGCAAGAATAAAAAGATCAGGCACTAAATTTTTTTGCTCAGGCGAAGTTATTTTTGAAATTTTAAAATCTTTTCCAGATTCTTGAATTTTAGAATTTTTAATATTTTGAAAAAGGGATTTCGCATAAGTCGTAACAACTTTATTATTAAAACTCATTTTTTCGATCCTCCTAATTTAGAAATAGTTAATTCAATAAGTTGCGCTTGTTCTTTTTCACTTAAAAAGAAAAATTTTCTTAAAATTTTGCTTGCTGTTACAAGAATAATATAACGTTGTAAAGAAACAAATGTTTTATTTTCAAAATTTTGAATTAAATTTTCTGTTGTAGAAAATGTTTCCGTTAACGCAGTTTTTACTGTTTTATATTTATTAGTAACAATTTCTATTTTATCATTTTCGTATAAAATTTTCCAAGATTGTAACCAAAATAAGCTTTGTGTAAAGCCTTTTTCTGCTAAATAATAATAATTCGATGCATTTAAGACATCTTTTTGAGCATTTTCAATTGTTTGAATAATATCTTTTTGTCGACTTTCTAAAGTCCCACTAAAAGATACCTTATTCGCATAAAGTAAAAGACCGATTAAAAGAAAAATATTGATAATATTCGTTTCTAAAATATTTGTATTGAATTCTATAAAAGATTCTTCATTACTTACAAAAAACGAAAAAAGGTTCCAATTCATAAAGATGATAAATAATTTTTAGCTAGATATTAAAAAGATTAAGATACGGATTGAAATTTTTGAGCAAAAAATTTATCGGCTAAAGAAGTAAGATCTGTTTTAAGATTTGAAAAAAGATAAGCAGATTTAATTGCTAAATCACCTTTTAGTTGGCTTAAAATTTTTAAATTTTCTTTTTGAATAAATACAATTTCATTTTCAAAATTTTCATTTGTATAATTTTTAACAAGCTTAATTTGTCGATTCATTTCATCAATTTCTTCAGTTAATAAACCTACACAAGTAGATAACTTTTCATATCCAAAAGTTAATAAAATTGTTGATTTACGTAAGGTATAATTAATAAATTCGGCACGTTCATCTATTTGTTTAGAAATTGGTGCAAGAAAGACAAAAGTAACAACTGTCGCTAAAATTAAAAATAAAAGAGCTTCAGTTGGAAATGTTAAATCAAAATCAAAAAGTCCGCTTGCATTAATAACAAAAGTTATAGGAAAGTTCATATAATTATATGCATTTAGGATTAATAATTTGTTTAATTTGACTTAATCAATTTGATTGACTAAGTCAAAAAAATTTTATCCAACAAAAGGATTTGCAAAAAGTAATGAAAGAGCAACTACTAAACCATAAATAGTTAAAGCTTCCATAAATGCAAATGATAATAAAAGAGTACCTCTAATTTTTCCTTCTGCTTCTGGTTGACGAGCAATACCTTCAACTGCTTGTCCAGCAGCATTTCCTTGACCAATACCAGGACCAATTCCTGCAAAACCAACAGCAACAGCAGCAGCAATAACAGAAGCAGCAGCAACAAGAGAATCTACCATAATATAAAAATTTTTGAAAAATTTATTTCAAAGAATTAACAAATTTCAAGAAAACTATTAAGTTATTCAATTACTTCACCAATATAAGCAGCTGCTAAAGTCGAAAAAATCAATGCTTGAATTGAGCTTGCAAATAAACCTAGAACCATAATTGGTACTGGTATTAAAATAGGAACTAGTGAACATAATACACTAACAGTTAATTCATCTGCTACAATATTTCCAAATAATCGAAAATTTAAAGAAAGTGGTTTTGTAAAATCTTCAATAATATTAATTGGTAATAAAAAAACACTTGGTTTAATATAACGAGCAAAATAGCCAATTCCTTTTATTTTAAAACCAGCAGTAAAATATGTTATTGATGTTAAAATAGCTAAACAAGCTGTTGTATTAATATCATTTGTAGGTGCAGCTAATTCTCCTTCAGGAATTTCAATTAGTTTCCAAGGAATTAAAGCCCCAGCCCAATTTGAACCTAACACAAATAGAAAAATTGTTGCTACAAAAGGTAGAAATTGGGAATAATAAGAAGGACCCATTTGTGTTAAAGCTATGCTTTTTACAAGTTCATAAATAACTTCTGCAAAATTTTGAAGTGTATCGGGTACTTTTTTTAAATTACTAGTTGCTAAAACTAAAAACAAACTAATTAAACCTACTACAATAGAAGAAACAATAATTGTTTCACCATGTAAATGAGCATTTTCTGTAAAATTTATATATAAATGAGATCCAACTTCAATTTTTGATAAAAGAAATGTATACATGTTATTTTAATTGTTTTAAATTTTCTATTTTTAAGAAAAGTGAAAAAGAGAAAAATATTCTCCTTAGAATTTTTAAACATTTCAAAAAATTTTTTAAACAATAAACAAATTTCTTAAAAAATTTTTCAAAATAATAATTCAATTTTTAACATTTAATTTCCTGATTCTAAACTTTTATATCCAATAGAAATTCTATTGACTAAATAATTTAAAATAAAATTAATTGAAGAACTTGAATCATCATTTGCTGGAATCGGATAAGGAATTAAATCTGGATTACAATTTGTATCTACTATACAAATTGTTGGAATTCCTAATCTTAAACATTCTTGAATAGCTAAAGAGTCTTTTAATTGATTTGTAAAAATAACTACATCAGGTAAACTAGTCATGTCTTTAATACCATTAAATAAGCGTTTTAACTTATCCATTTCTTTTCGTTGAGCACTATAATCTTTTTTTGATAACGTATCAAAATTTCCATTTAGTTCTTGCTCTTCTAAATATTTTAATCTATCAATTCGTTTTTGAATTGTAGACCAATTTGTTAACATTCCACCTAACCATCGATAGTTAATATAAAAATTATTGGTACGTTTTGCTTGTTTCGCAATAATAGATGATGATAATTTATTTGTTCCAACAAATAAAAATTTTCCTTTTTTTTCCGCTTTTTTTTGTAAAATATTTCCAGCTAATTTAAGTAATTTTGAAGTTTTTACTAAATCAAAAATATGATATCCATATTTTTCATATAAAATATAAGGAGCCATTTTAGGATTCCATTCTTTTGGACGATGTCCATAATGGACTGATGCTTTGATATATTGCTTTGCAATTTCTTTTTTATTAATTATTTCGTCCATAAATTTGTTTTTCTCTTTTCATTCTTAAATGAATTAATTTGGTTAATCTTTAAATAAATAAATATTGTCTAAATAATTTTTATAATTTAAGAAAGCTGAACCTGCTGGAATTAGTCTACCAATAATAACACATTCTTTCAATCCTCTTAACCAATCAGAAGTTCCTTCAATTGCAGCTTTTGTTAAAACTCTTTTTGTTTCTTGAAAACCTGCTGCAGATAAAAAACCATCTTTACTTAAAGCTGAATTTGTTGTTGATAAAAATAAAGGTTCGTATTTTGGCGTTTTATAATTTGTTTGTTTTAATGCTTTATAAATTTCAGATATTAAAGACATTCGAATTAATTCACCAGGTAAAAGAGGTGTATCACCACTTTCTTTAATAACAACTTTTGCTGTCATTTGTCGAACAATTATTTCTATATGTTTACTTGAAATATTTACTCCTTGAGATTGATAAATTGCTTGAATCGAATTAACAAGCAGCAATTGAAATTTATTTAAACTGCGAATTGTACCAATCATAGTTCCATCAAGCACTGAATGATACTTAAAAAAAATATTTAAAATTTCATGTGGATCTAAAACCCCTTCAGTAATAGGTTCACCAATATCAATAAAACTACCTGGCTTGAATAATATTTTCGTACTTAAAGGTAATTTATACTCTGTTATAGGATTTAAATTTTCTAAAAAAAGATAATTATTTTCACTAGTTTTTACTATTAAATCTTTTTTTCTATTAATATAAATTTCTTCTGTATTAATTTTAATTTTTTTGAATAAACGATTTTTTTTATTTTCATAGATATAAAGATAATCATCTGAAGGTTCTGGCTTTTTAATAACCCAAGTTGTACTTACAATTTTTCCATTACATAACAGTTTTCTTTGATCTATTTTTAAACTGTTAATGAAAGAATATTCTGGTTTTGTTTTCTTTTTTAAAGGCTTAAAACCTGGAGGAATTAAAATAATTTTCCATAATTTTTGATTATAAATAACCATTTCATCTTTTATATAAAGACTATGTACAATCTGAATTATTTGTTTTTTACGTTTTGGTTCTTTTTTTAATTTAATAGAATCAGATTTTATTAAACGATAAGAAGATACTATAAGATCTTTGTTTATTATCGAATTAATTAATTCTTGATTTGGTAAAGCTTTTAAGAAAATTCCAGGACGTAAAGCTAACGAAGCTTTTATTTTAGGAATTCTTGCCTCAATTAATTCTTCAATTTTGGGTAAACCTTGTACAATATCTTCCGTTTGTTGAGTATAATTAACTAAAGTAGCTAAAACTTCTTTTTCGAAGACGAAATCTCCTTGTTTATAATTTAAAATGGTTCCACGACTTAAAAAAATTGGAAGAGCATTTTGAAAAATCATTTTAAAGCCATTTTTTTTGAGAAAAAATCCAGATTTACTAAATAAAGAATTTTTATTAAAACTATTTCCTTTTCGAATAATTCTTTTCTTTTTAGGAAAGAAAGAAAAATTATTTATTTGATCTGAATTAATTTTCCAGATATCTGATTCAGTAATTAAAAAGAACGTTGTTATATAATCAGATTCTTTCTTTTTTAAAGAATAAATTTTACCTAAAATACTAGGAAAATATTCAATAAAACCCAATACGGTAAAAGAATCTACATATTGGTAATTTTTAACTAATGGAGAAAATCTAATTTCACAATTTTTTATTATCCCAGTTAAATTTAAAAGATTGATTTCTAATTGAGTAACTTCATTTATTAAAGAGATCTTTTTTTCTTCGATTTTAACTAATCCATTATAGGGACTAATAATTTTTAATTTTCCAATAGATTTATTTTTTCTTAATATATTTGGATATTGATACTCAATTTCTTTCGGTAAAGAGAATACTTTTCCAGAACCAACCCATAAAATTCCATCATCTTGATTTACTTTTACTTTAGATTTATCATCTCTTGATATATTTCTGATTAATAAACTTTCAAAACGAATTTCACCTTCCATAGCAGTATAAATAGGCTTTAATCGACGAACTCCAGGAACAACAGATTTCGCTGAATACTCTGAAATAAGTTGATTTTTACGAATAAAAGAAGAAGAATTTATATATAAAAATGAACCAATATCTAAAAAAATATCTTTTTTAATTCCTTTCCAATTTATTAAAGTTACAGTTGCTTCTTGTTGTAATTTAGAAACCATAACTCCATGATTTGTTCTATAAGAAATTGTTTTTAACGACGAAGGAATTAAAATTTTTCCAGAAAAAGGTGCAAAAGTTTGCTTTAACATTTCACTCGTAAAAATTCCGCCTGTATGAAAAGTACGCATTGTTAATTGAGTTCCAGGCTCACCAATCGACTGTGCAGCTATTATCCCAACAGCTTCTCCTAAAGAAATATATTTTTTTTGCGCTAAATCCCAACCATAACATTTTTGACAAATAGAACCATTTGATTTACATCCTAATGGAGATCTAACATTGATAGTCAAAGGTATATGTTTTTTAAGTAAATTTAAAGACGTTTCAGTTAACATTATATCTTTTAAAAAAAGAAGATTTTCGTTTTCTTTTTTTAAAGATGTAGCATTAATAATTTGTCTTCCAATAATATTATTTAAATTAATATTAGAATTTACTAAAACAATAATTCCATTAGTTGTTGAACAATTAATTTCACGAATAATTAAATCTTGTGCAATATAAATTAATCGTCTAGTTAAATAACCAGAATCGGCAGTTTTTAATGCTGTATCAACAATTCCTTTTCGAGCACCATATGACGAAATAATATAATCAATTGAACTTAAACCCTCTCTAAAATTTGTTCGAATTGGTAAATCAATAATTTTTCCTTCTTGATCCGACATTAATCCTCGCATTCCAACAAGTTGTCGAACTTGTGACATATTTCCTCTAGCTCCAGAAAATGCCATAATATACAAATTATTAGCAGGATCAAAATTTTGATAATAATCAATAATTCGATTTTTTAAGGATTCGGTTGCAATATTCCAACTATCAATAATACTTTGAAATCTTTCTGTATCAGATATAAATCCTTGTTGCCATTGTTCACTTACTGAACTTATTTCATCTGTAGCTGTTTTTAAGAATTCTTTCTTTAAATTTGGTGTTTTTAAATCTTCTATATTAATAGAAATCCCAGCATTCGTCGCATAATAAAAGCCTAAAAATTTTAAAGAATCTAATAATGAAGATGAAGTAAGACTCCCAAAATTAGAAAAACTTTGATGAACAAGATTTTCAAGAATTTTTTTTGTAATGGTATTTGTAATAAGCATAATATTACTTTTTAAAAAAATTTTTACAATTAATACTAAAAATTAATCGACCTGGTGTTGTTTCTAAAAAAAGATCAGTAATCTGATAATTTTTTTGATTAAATGAACGTGCTATTAATATTCCAATATTAGTAATTAAATAATATTTTTCTTTTTTATTATTAATCTGAAAAATTTTATAAAGAATAATTTCTTTTTTATTTAAAACAAAAAGATTTTCTGGAAAATTTAGTTTTCCGTTTTGAATTTCTATTTGAAAATCATAAAGTGAGTAACGTACTAAAATAGGTGTATGAAGACTTAATTTTTTTTGATAAAAAGCACCCAATGCTTCTTTTTCATTTGAAAACCATTTTTTTAAAATAGAAGAATTTTTATGAATCATTAATGTTAAATAATAACAACCTATAACCATATCTTGGGTTGGTTTTAAAATAACTTCGCCATTTGAAGGTGATAAAACATTATAAGAAGGACGCATCATTGTACGAGCTTCTAATTGACTTGATTCATATAAAGGTAAATGAACTGCCATTTGATCACCATCAAAATCTGCGTTAAATCCAGTACAAACTAATGGATGCAAATGAATTGCTTGACCCAAAATTATTAAAGGATTAAATGCTTGAATTCCAAATCGATGTAATGTTGGTGCACGATTTAATAATATACAGTGTTTACGAGTTAATTTTTCTAATAAAGACCAAACAAAAGGTTTATTTTTTCGAATAATAATATGAGCTAATTTTGTATTATGACTAGGTGGTTTAATTTTTGTTTTTAATAATTCATTTATTAAAAAAGGTTGAAATAATTCAATAGCCATTTCATAAGGTAAACCACATTCATTTAATCTTAAATTTGGTCCAACTATAATAACTGAACGACCAGAATAGTCAACGCGTTTTCCTAAAAGAGATTGACGAAATCTTCCTTGTTTTCCTTCTAAAATTTCAGTTAAACTTTTTAAAGGTTTATTATTTAAACAAAAAGTTTTATTTTTTGGTAAACGAGAATTATCTATTAAAGAATCAACTCCTTCTTGTAATAATTTTCTACCTTGTATACTTATTAAGGTTGGTGCTACAAAACGATAAAGAAAATCAAATAATCGTTGATTTCTGGTAATAATTAAGCGATAAATTTCGTTAACATCTGCAGCAACTAAACGACCACTTTCTAATTCTACTAATGGTCTTAAATTAGGTGGTAAAACAGGTAATGTTGTTAAAACCATCCAGCTTGGATTTGTTTTAGTTGCTAAAAAACTTTCCAAAATTCTAATGCGTCGAATCAAAGACTTATCAGGTAAATGTGTTTTTTGTAAATCTGACAAGCAAATACTATCAATTAAAGATCGAGCTTTTTTAATTTCATAACGAATATTTAAATTTTCTAAAGCAGTTTTAATAACTTCAGCACCTTTTCGTTTTTGAGCACGAAAATTTTTAAAAGAGCGATCTTTTACAAACTTAGAATTTAAAAGAGAGAGTTTTTTTTTTTCTTCTTTTAAATTTGGTTCTAAAAATTTTTCTAATTCATTCTTCTTTGTTTCAAGTTGATTTTCAAATAATAAAAGAAGAGTATTTTCATTTACTTTAGAACCTTCTTTAAAATAAACAACTTGTTCAATTTCTGAAATTAATAATTTTTCATCGAAACATCTTAATAATATCGATAAATAATTTGGTATTCCTTTCAAATACCAAAGATGAGTTACAGGACAGGTTAATTCTATATAACCCATTCTGTAACGTCTAACTCTTGCCTCAATTATTTCAACTTGGCAATCTTCACAAATTTTATCTAAAGTAAATCCATTATATTTGCCACATTTACATTTCCAATTTTTGATTGGACCAAAAATTTTTTCACAAAATAAACCATAAAGTTCAGGCTGATGTGTTCGAAAATTAATGGTTTCAGGTTTAATTACTTCACCAACAATTTCGCCATTAGGTAATGTTCGTTCAGCCCAACTTTTAATACGTCTTGGAGAAGCAATACTAATTCTTAAATAATCAAAGGAAGCATGTAAATTTTCTAACTTCAATAAGGTTTTTTCCAGCTCTAAAATTTCTTGAGTAGATTTCATATTTCTTTTTTTTTTAAGCTGAATATTGTACAATTTTATAAAAAATTTTTTTATTTATAATTTATCTTTTGTTAGCTTTAGTTTATCTAAAATTTTCTTTTTTTCAAGAGCTTTTTCTATTGTTAAATTATCTAATTTTTCAATGGTATGTGTCGATTTTGCAAATTGTTCTGCTTTTTTACGGGCAAGTAAAGCTCTTAATTTTAATCTCGTTTCTAATTCTTTAAAAATATCTTTTTCTGTTTCTTTTATATTTGTTGTTGAATAAAAACCATTTTCAAATTTTTGAATAGAAAAATTTAATCCTAAAGCATGTAATTCTCTTATTAAAGCTAAAAAAGATTCTGGAAGTGAAGGATTCGGTTTTTCAATTTCTTTTCTAACTAATAAAGCTTCATACATATCATTTCGTCCATCTATATCATCTGATTTGATAGTTAATAATTCTTGTAATGTATATGAACATCCATATGCTTCTAATGCCCAAACCTCCATTTCACCAAATCTTTGACCTCCTTTTTGAGATTTTCCTGCTAAAGGTTGTTCAGTAATCATAGAATAGGGTCCTGTTGCTCGAGCATGAATTTTATCTTCCACTAAATGAATTAATTTTAAAATATAGCTTTTTCCTACAGTAATTGGATTATCAAAATATTCACCGGTTCTTCCATCTCGTAATAAGATTTTACCAGGAGAATAAGAGTTAAAAATCCATTTTTCATTACTTTTAAGAGCTGCTTCTTTTAATTTTTGATTCACTAATACTCGTGATGCCTCTTCTCCATAAATTTCATCAAATGGTGAAACTTTAAATCTATTTCCTAATTTTTCGCCAGCTAAACCTAATAAACATTCAAAAACTTGACCCACATTCATTCTAGAAGGAACACCAAGAGGATTAAAAATAATATCAATAGGAGTTCCATCTGGTAAATATGGCATATCTTGACGAGTTAAAATGCGTGAAATAATGCCCTTATTTCCATGTCGCCCAGCTAATTTATCTCCAATTTGAATTTTTCTAATTTGAGCTATATAAATACGAATGATTTCACAAAATGTGGGAAAAACGGTTTCATCTTTACTTAATAAATTAGTAGACATAACTCTAACATCAATTACTCGTCCTTCAGTTCCATGAGCAACACGTAAAGACGTATCTCTAAAAGATGGTTTTTTTTGTCCATAAATAGCTTTTAAAAGTTTTGCTTCTGGAGAAATATCTTCTTCACAAGGAGTTAATTTTCCTACTAAAATATCATGCTCTTTAACATAAGAGCCTATTTGAACAATTCCTTCTTGATCTAAATGACGTCTAATATAAGAGGTTAAGTGAGGTAAATTACTTGTTAATTTTTCACTACCAGTGGCTGCATAACTTAGATTTGTTTCTTGTTCTTCAATATGAATTGAAGTCAGACAATCTTCATAAATAATGCGCTCATTAATAATGATGGCATCTTCATAGTTATAACCTTCCCAAGGCATATAGGCAATTGTTAAATTTCGACCTAATGATAATTCACCATCATTTGTACTAGGTCCATCCGCAATAATTTGACCTGAAAAAACTTGTTCTCCCGACCAAACAATGGGACGCTGATTAATTGCAGTCTCTTGATTTGAGCGAGCATATTTACGTAAATAATAACTTATATTTTGATTTAATTCATCCTTAATTTTGATAATAGATGAAGATGAATAAGAAACATTTCCTTCACAATATGTCTTAATTACCATTCCAGAATCTAAGATTGCTATAGGTTCTAAACCTGTACCAATAATAGCTTTTTGAGGATAAATTAAAGGAACAGCTTGTCTTTGCATATTGGATCCCATTAAAGCTCTATTTGCATCATCATGCTCTACAAATGGTATTAAAGCCGTCGCTAAAGAAATAATTTGTAATGGCGATGTTGTTAAAAAATCTAAATTTTTCGTTTTATTTACAGAAAAAGAATAATTTTCTTTAATAGCTAAATATTCTGCTTTAATTTTTCTTTCTTTTGTTAATGGAATATCCGCGACTGCAATTTTTGTTTCAGATTCTTGTTCAGGATTTAAAAAAATAGGCTTTTTAATTCCTGAAACTACCGAATCTTTAAGTAAAAAATATGGAGTCTCAATCCAACCTAAGGAACTAATTCGTCCATACATAGACACTGATGTAATTAATCCCGCATTTTGTCCTTCAGGAGTTTCAATAGGACATAAACGTCCGTACTGACTTGGATGAATATCACGAATTACCGTACTAATATGATCTCTTTTTAACCCATTTGGACCAAACACACTGATTCTTCGTTTATGTGTTAATTCAGCAAGTGGATTAACTTGATCCATAAATTGAGAAAGTTGACTTGTTTTAAAAAATTCTTTAATAGAATTTGTAACTGATCTAGGATCAATAATCCAATCTTCTGGATCAGTAGAGGTTTCTAAATCAAAGTTTAATTTTTGTGATTTTAATGAAAATCCAGAAAATTCAGTCAAACTTTTTTGTAATCTATAAAATCCAATACGAATTTGATTTTGTAATAATTCACCAATACAACGTACTTGTTTATTTTTAATATGATCAATATCATCAGTAACTCGATCATAATATTTTAACTCAATTAAACCATCGATAATTCCGATAAAATCATGTGAACTTAAATAAGTTATATCTTTTGGTAAATTTAATCCTAATTTTTTATTGACTTTATAACGACCAATTTCCCCTATTGAAAAACATCCTGATTTTTGATTCGCAAAAAGTTTTTTAATTAAAATTGGAATTTCTTCATCATTTTCAACTTTATCTCGTGTAAATTGTTGATCTATTAAATGACGAGGATGTTTAAGACTATCATAAAGCTCTTCAAAATTTAAACCAAAATATCGAATTAAATCATAAATAAAGATTTTATCATCATCAGACTCTTCTTTTTTTTCTTTAGCATCTCCATATTTCATACGGAAATCATTTAATTTGATATAAATTCGATCAAATTCTTTTTCTTTATCTTTATCTTTTTTTTGCTTTTTTTTTTCATCTAAAACAAATTTAGTCCATAGTCCTTTATTAGAAATAACAGTTGCTGTATAAATAGCTTTACGTGTCGTTCCGAATTCTTTTCGAAAATAAACACCTGGACTACGAATAATTTGACTAATAATAACTCGTTCACAACCACTAATAACAAATGTTCCTTCTTCAGTCATTAAAGGAATTTCTCCAAAAAAAATATCTTGTTTAATTCTAATTTTTTGAATAAATCCTTTTGTAGTTTTTAAAAAATTCACTTTAGGATCAATTGAATCCGTATTCTGATCTTCCGAATTTTGAGTAAAAGAACTTAAATCTGAATCAATATTTTTAATATCAATTTTTGAATCATAAGGATAAGTATACTCACCTGGAATATAAAATTGAATTGCATAACTAATATCTCTTTGTAAGCAATGTCCAAGACTAAAATTAGGCCCTTTTAATTTTATTTCGTTTGGATATAGATACACAAAACAAGGTAATACTTTTTTTTGAGTTCGAGTTGGAACTCGAATTTTCGCAATAAATGGATTCGGAAAATTCGCTAATTCCTCACTAATCCCGATAGATAAAAAACGATAAAAACTTGCACGTTGTGCTTCTCCTAAATCACCAATATTATTTAGAAATATTTTGTTCATTTTCGAGTTATAGTGTTTTATTTTATTGAAATAAGAATTTTTTCTAGTAACTAATTAAAAATAGAAACTTAAATAGTATTTATGAAAATTTTCATAAATGCTATTAAGTGTGATTATTAAATTTTTTCGACAATTGATAAATACTAGATTTTTTTCTAGCAGCCTTATTTTTATGGATTACCTTTTTTTTAACCGCTTTATCTAAAATGCTATAAAGATTATTAATAATATTTCCAACTTCAAATTTTAATTTAGGCTTTTCGTCTAAATTTGTTTCATTAAGTGTACTATACATTTTAACTTTTGTTTTAAATAATTTAGATAAATTTTTAATTGTTGAGCTATAACGACGATTTTGAATACGATTTCGTTTATTTTGTTTAACCAATTTTCTATTTCGTTGTTTTTTATTCATAATTCTATATTTTTCGATTTTTTTGTTTTAAGAAACACTAGTATAAACAATAACATACTCAATATTAAAACGGAACTAGGTAAGAAACAATTTTAATGTTATAATTTTATAATAACTTTAGGATTTAAATAAAAGTTTAAATAATTTTTTCTTTAAATATACTTTCATTATATGGCAAAAAGCAAAGGACCTAGAATAGTCATTACTTTAGAATGTACAGAGTGTAGACAAAATCAAAACAAAAGATCACAGGGTGTTTCAAGATATTTAAGTTCCAAAAATCGTCGTAATACGCCAGAAAAATTACAAATTTCAAAATATTGTAAATATTGTAATAAACATACTATTCATAAAGAAACAAAATAAATTTTTAAATTTTTAAAAAAAATTTTATTAAAGAATATGACAATAAATTATTGGAATAAAGATAAAAAAAATCCGTCCACAAATATAAAAAAAAAACGTATTAATTGGAATCAAAGTTTAAAATCAACAGCAACGAAAGGAACCAAACCTGTAAAAATAAAAAAAAGTTTACAATATATTTTATTATTAAAAAAATTTAATAATGTTATTAATTATAAAAATATTAAACTATTAAAAGCTTTTTTAACAAAATACGGAAAAATTCGTCCACGTAGAAAAACCCGTGTAACAGTTCAAGCTCAACGTAAAGTTGCTAAATCAATTCGAAAAGCTCGTGCATTTGGTATTATCCCTTTTACATGTAATGTAATTATTTAATGGAAAAAACAAATTATAAATTTGTTCTAAAAATATGAGAAAAGCCAGAAATAACAATAATTTTATTGATAAAACTTTTACAATTATTGCAGACGTAATTTTAAGAGTTTTTCCAGCAAGTCAACAAGAAAAAAAAGCTTTTTCTTATTATTTAAATGGACTTTCTGCTCAAGATGAAGGAGAATATGCTGAAGCTCTTAATAATTATTATCAAGCTCTTCAAATTGAAGAAGATCTATATGATCGAAGCATTATTTTATATAATATTGGTTTAATATATTCAAAAAATGGCGATTATTTAAAAGCCTTAAAATATTACTATTTCGCAATTTTTATTAATCCTCGTTTTACATCGGCTTTAAATAATATTGCTGTTATTTATCATTATCAAGGAATTAAAGCTGCAGAAAAAAAATGTTATGGTTTATCTGAATCTCTTTTACAAAAAGCAACCTTTTATTGGACAAAAGTTGTAAAAATTGATCCAAATTCTTATATAGAAGCTTGGAATTGGCTAAAAACAACGCGTAGAGTTAAATTTTAAAAAATTTCTCGATAAATGAAACTCGGTTAATTGTTAACAAATATTCTTATAAAAAATAAACTATGAACGGTTTTGTAACCCAAATCATTGGTCCTGTTATTGATGTTGAATTTCCAGAAGGAGAATTACCAAAAATTTATAATGCGTTAAAAGTAAGCAAAGAATTATCAGGAGAAACAATTATTGCTGAAGTTCAATATTTAATTGGAGAAAATAAAGCTCGTGCTATTTGTATGACTTCAACAGATGGCTTAAAACGTGGTGATATTGCAGTAGATACTGGAAATTCTATTACAGTTCCTGTAGGAAAAGCTACTTTAGGAAGAATTTTCAATGTTTTAGGAGAACCAGTAGATGAATGTGGTGATGTTAAAAATACAGAAACTTATTCAATTCATCGTGCTGCCCCAGAATTTATTGAATTAGAAACAAAACCTAGTATTTTTGAAACAGGAATTAAAGTTGTTGATTTATTAGCACCTTATAGACGTGGAGGAAAGATTGGTTTATTTGGTGGTGCTGGTGTTGGAAAAACAGTTTTAATTATGGAATTAATTAATAATATTGCCAAAGAACATGGAGGTGTTTCAGTTTTTGCAGGAGTTGGGGAACGAACTCGTGAAGGAAATGATTTATATGCTGAAATGAAAGAATCAAAAGTTATCGACAACACAGATTTTGAAAAATCAAAAGTAGCCTTAGTTTATGGGCAAATGAATGAGCCGCCTGGAGCAAGAATGCGTGTAGCATTAACAGCTTTAACAATGGCAGAATATTTCCGTGATAAAAATAAACAAGATGTTTTATTATTTGTAGATAATATTTTCCGTTTTGTACAAGCAGGATCTGAAGTTTCTACATTATTAGGGCGTATGCCATCAGCTGTAGGATATCAACCAACACTTTCTACTGAAGTTGGAGAATTACAAGAAAGAATTACATCTACAAAAGAAGGTTCAATTACATCTATTCAAGCTGTTTATGTTCCTGCCGATGATTTAACAGATCCAGCTCCGTCAAATGTTTTCCGTCATTTAGATGCTACAACTGTTTTATCTCGCGAATTAGCAGCAAAAGGAATTTATCCTGCTGTTGATCCATTACAATCGAGTTCAACAATGTTACAACCAAATATTGTATCAAAATTACATTACAAAACAGCTCAACAAGTTCGTCAAACATTACAAAAATATAAAGAATTACAAGAAATTATTGCAATTCTTGGAATTGATGAATTATCTGAAGAAGATAGATTAATTGTAGGAAGAGCAAGAAGAATTGAACGTTTCTTATCTCAACCATTCTTTGTTGCTGAAGTTTTTACTGGTTTATCTGGAAAATATGTATCTTTAAACGATAGTGTTAATGGTTTCCAAAAAATTTTAAATGGTGAACTAGATTTATTACCTGAGCAAGCTTTTTATCTTGTTGGTGGAATTGAAGACGTTATTGAAAAAGCAAATACATTAAATAAATAAATTAAACTTATTTAAAAACTAAAATGTTTTATCAATTATAAAATTTTTTTCTTTGTAAAAAATTTTATAATTGATAAGATATTTTATAAGCTATAGGGACTTTTTGGAGTCGACATAAAAATTTTATGCACATGGGTTCAAATCCCATAAGTTCCAAATTTTTGCATCCGTAGCCAAGTGGTTGAAGGCACTGGACTCATAATCCATTTTCTTAGGAACATCGCTGGTTCGAACCCAGCCGGATGCATTTATAAATTTACTTTAGTTTGTTAACGTTTAATTTTTAAACGAGTAGATTTTCCACTAAGTTTACGAATAAAATATAATTTTGCACGACGAACTTTTGAGGCTTGTTTTTTTGTAATAGAAGCTATTTTTGGGGAATGAAATAAAAATACTTGCTCAATACCAATTCCTTGAACATTTCGACGTAACGTGAAACTTTTTCCTAAATTTTTATTTTGTTTAGCAATGACTAAACCTTCATAAGATTGAATTCTTTCTTTATCTCCTTCAGGGATTTTATATTCAAGTCGAATTATATCTCCAACATTTATTTCATTTCTTTCAGAACGTAAAAATTGAGATTCTACTGATTTAATTAAATTTTTTTGAGTCATCTTTCTTTTTGTTATAGTTTAAATTAAAAGTTTTTCATAAAAAAGATTACTTTCTTAATAATAAATGATAATAAATATTAAAGATTAAAGAAAGAGCTTTTTTTTTTTCTTGAAAATCTAGTATATAACAAAACAAGCAAATTAAATTATTTTAATTGCCAATAATAAAATCTATTAACGTAAAATTGATAAAAATTAAATATGCCATTAAATCTTTTTTCTTCACTTAAAAGTAAAGATGAAAATAACTTAAATTTCGTTCAAAAATTAAAATATAGCTATATTAATACTAATAAAAGTAAAGACGAAAAAATTTTGGAAGAAAAACGAAGAAGACATCAAATTTATATTTTACTTGATTATATTCTTTCAAACTCTACATATTTTGATTTTTTTACGTCTGATACTTTTCAAATTCTGATTTTTACAAAATATTTAGGAGCTATTTGTCTTTCGGCTGAAAAATTTATTGGCAGTGAATTTTTACTTTTCACTTTTTTAAATTTAGATTTACCAATTCAAAAAATTTTACAAGAATATAATCTTAATCAAAAAGAAATTGGTCTTTTTATTTCTTCTGTAAATAAATTAAGTCCTAAATCTTTTATGCAAAAAAAAGATTTTTATTTTAGAAAGGTCTGGAAAGATTATCCAATAAATGAAATAAAACCTTTAAAGTATGCTCATGAGACAAATTTAATATTCGAAAAAGCTGCCGAAAATGCGCTTTCTCGTTTTAAAACACCTGTGATTACTCCAGAAATTTTATTTATTACATTAATGGAAGAAAATAATAATAAAAGCGCTAAATTCATTCAAAAATTATTAAAAACTCAAACAAATTGGTATCTTTTAAGATATAAATTGATTAAAAAAATTCATAGTCAAGAGAGCGAAGTAAGAAATAAAGTAAAAAAAAATGAGCACTATTTTGCTTATTTATTAAAAATACATTTACCTGAATCTGAATTTAACAGTCTAATTGAACAAAATTCTTTAGCAGCAGGTTCATCGTTTTTTAGAAATCAAATTATTTCTCAAATGTTATCTTTAGATTTATTAGATATGTTATATAAAGAAATTAATCAATCATTAATGAAAAATTCAAAACGTGTCTATTCTTCTTAAATAGTGTTTTTATTATTATAATAATAGTAAAACAATATAGGCGATTGTAGCCAAGTGGTTACGGCAATGGGTTGTGGTTCCATCATTCGCGGGTTCGAGCCCCGTCTTTCGCCTTTCTATAAATCAAGAATTTGTATCTTTCTTTTTTTTATCTTTATTGAATTAAAAGAGTTTTGACGTATTATTAATTGATTGGTATATTTTTTATAATTAAAAAAAATTAAGATCCTTATAAAAAATGGTAAGATATACAGGTCCCCGAGTAAGAATTATAAGAAGATTAGGATTATTGCCTGGATTAACAAGAAAAAGTGCAAAAAATAGAACAAAAACTCCAGGGCAACATGGAAAATTAGTTTTCGCCAAAACGAAACGATCATCATTATCAGATGATTATAAAGAACGTTTACTTGAAAAACAAAAGCTTCGTTTTAATTATGGAGTCACTGAAAAACAATTAGTTGGTTATTTTAAAGAAGCTAAAAATTTACCAGGTTCTACAGGTACTTTATTATTAGAGTTATTAGAATCTAGACTTGATTGTGTTATTTATCGTTTAGGTTTTGCTTCAACAATTCCTGCTGCAAGACAAATTATCAATCATGGACATATTTTAGTTAATAACAAATTAGTTAATATTCCTAGTTTTATTTGTGAAGCTGGAGATATTTTTTCAATTAAAGATAAAAATCAATCAAAAAAATTAATTGAAGGAAATTTTGAAACTCAACAACAAAAACGAAAATTAATTCAACGTAGAATGAAAAGAGTTAATTTAACAAAATCACGTTTTCATAGTCTACTTCCAAGTCATTTAGAAATTAATAATGAGAATTTAATTGGTAAATTTCTTTCACCTGTAAAAAGAAAAGATGTTTTATTACGTATTAATGAACTAAAAGTTGTCGAATATTATTCTCGTTAATAAAATTAACTTAGAATTAAATCTTATAATAAAGTATAAGTATTAAAAAGACAGAATGAGGTTAAAAACTTTATTAGATAATAAATTATAAATTTATATTTTTATCAATAAATTTTTTTTAGCACCTAGGAAACGGATCACTTTTTGTAATGAAGTTTTCCAGAAAAAATGTATTAAAATTTGATAATAGAAAAACAAAATGAGTGATGCATCAGAAAGAACGCGTATTAAATCGGAACGTTATGAATCTGGAGTAATTCCATACAAAAAAATGGGTTATTGGGATGCAGATTATACAATTAAAGAAACTGACGTTCTTTGTCTTTTCCGTATAACACCACAACCTGGTGTTGATCCAATTGAAGCAGCAGCAGCTGTTGCAGGGGAATCTTCTACTGCTACTTGGACGGTTGTTTGGACAGATTTATTAACTGCATGTGAAGTTTATAGAGCAAAAGCTTATTTCGTTGAAGAAGTTCCAAATACAACAAATGAATTTTTCGCATTTATTGCATACGAATGTGATTTATTTGAAGAAGCTTCAATTGCAAACTTAACAGCATCAATCATTGGAAACGTTTTTGGATTTAAAGCTGTTAAAGCTCTTCGTTTAGAAGATATGCGTCTTCCATATGCATATTTAAAAACATTCTTAGGACCTGCATCTGGTGTTATTGTAGAACGTGAAAGACTTGACGTTTTTGGACGTCCACTTTTAGGAGCAACTGTTAAACCAAAATTAGGTCTTTCAGGGAAAAACTATGGTCGTGTTGTTTATGAAGGATTAAAAGGTGGTTTAGACTTCTTAAAAGATGACGAAAATATTAACTCTCAACCATTCATGAGATGGCGTGAAAGATTCTTATATGTTATGGAAGGAATCAATAAAGCTGCTGCTAAAACAGGTGCTGTAAAAGGTTCTTACTTAAACGTTACAGCTGCAACAATGGAAGAAATGTACGAAAGAGCAGAATTTGCTAAAGAACTAGGTTCTATTATTATTATGATTGACCTTGTTATTGGTTATACAGCAATTCAATCAATTTGTTATTGGGGACGTAAAAATGATACTATTGTTCATTTACACCGTGCCGGTGCATCTTCTTATACACGTCAAAAAGTTCATGGTATTAACTTCCGTGTTATTGCTAAATGGATGAGAATGGCTGGTGTAGATCATATTCACGCTGGAACTATTGTAGGAAAACTTGAAGGAGATCCTAACACAGTTCAAGGGTTCTACAAAGCTCTTCTTTTACCTGCTTTAAAAGAAGATCGTGCTTTTGGTTTATTCTTTGATATGGATTGGGCTTCATTACGTAAATGTATGCCAGTTGCTTCTGGTGGAATTCATTGCGGTCAAATGCACCAATTAACATATTTATTAGGAGAAGACGTTGTTTTACAATTTGGTGGTGGAACTATTGGTCATCCAGATGGTATTCAAGCAGGTGCTACAGCAAACCGTGTTGCTTTAGAAACTATGGTTTTAGCTAAAAATGAAGGTCGTGACTACTTAAAAGATGGTGCTGAAATTCTTAAAGATGCAGCAAAAACTTGTGCTCCATTAAGAGTTGCATTAGATTTATGGAAAGCTATTACATTTGATTATGCATCTACTGACACATGTGATTACGAATCTACACCAACTAAATCTGCATCTTAATTTTTATTAAGATTAATCTTATTTATTTACAGTATTACATTTTTTATTTTTAAAAATAGATATAATTATTATGACAAGACTTACACAAGGTTGTTTCTCTTTATTACCAGATTTAACTGACGATCAAATTAAAAAACAAATAGAATATATTGTTAAAAAAGGTTTCGCCGTTTCAATTGAATATACAGATGATCCACATCCTCGTAACTGCTATTGGGAAATGTGGGGATTACCTCTTTTCGATATGCCAGATGCTAGCGCTATTTTTTACGAACTTACACAATGTCGTAAAGCTCATCCAGCTGTTTATATTAAAATTAATGGTTTTAATAATGCAAGAGGAATTGAAAGTACAGGAACTTCATTTATCGTTCAACGTCCAAGTTTTGAACCAGGATTCTATTTAACTCGTCAAGAAGGAAAAGGAAGAAATATTATCTATACAATTCAAAGCTATGCAGTACAATCTGCTGGTGAAGGTGCTCGTTATTAATAATTAAATAAAAAAGGCAAAAAATTTAATTTTTTGCCTTTTTTATTTAATTATTAATATTTCTTGCTTCACATATTAAATACACCTATTAAAATAAAATTATTTATAATAAAATTTAAAAAAATGTCAAAAAATTTAAAAGATTTAGTTATTAATCAGTCAGACTATATTGATATTAAAGATTGCTATATTCAAACTGGAATTGAAAGCATTTTAAGTACAATGGATAAAGAATTAGTAGGCTTAAAAGATGTTAAAAATCGTGTTAAAGAAATTTCATCTGTTCTACTTTTTGATCGTATTCGTGAAATTCAAGAATTAGCTACATTAAATTCAAGTTTACATATGGCATTTACTGGGCGTCCTGGTACAGGAAAAACATCTGTAGCTGCAAAAATTGCATTAGTTTTACGTAGCTTAGGTTATTTAACTAAAGGTCATATAACAAATGTAACCCGCGAAGATTTAGTGGGTCAATATGTTGGACATACTGCTCCTAAAACTCGTGAACAACTTCAACGTGCACAAGGTGGAATTCTATTTATTGATGAAGCTCATCATTTATACAAGCCTGATAATGAAAGAGATTATGGTTCAGAAGCCATTGAATTATTATTACAGGTAATGGAAAATCAAAGAGATGATCTTATTTTAATTTTTGCTGGAGGTAAAATTAATATTGATAAATTCTTTAATTCAAATCCAGGAATTTCATCTCGTATTGGTAATCACGTTGATTTTAAAGATTATGATGTCCCAGATTTAACTGAAATTACTAAATTTTTATTACATAATGACAATCGATTTAAGTTTACAAATGAAGCTTTAGAGATACTTGTGTTTTATATTCAGCAATTAATTACATTTCCAGCTTTTGCTAATGTGCGAACAATTAAAGTCTTTTTAAATCAAATGTTAGCTTATCAAGCAGTTCGAGTAGAAAATTTACTTCTTCAAAATGGAAATATTAATTATGATTCTTTAGTGACGATTACAAAAGAAGATTTTAAAGATTTTACAGAAAACGATTTTATTAATATTATTGGAAGTGAAAAAGTAAAATTATATCTTTAATTTATTAAATTATCTACAAAAACTAGTGATTAAAATAATATAAATTTTTACAATTTATAAATCATTGGATTGAAAAGTTTTTTTTTAACTGTAAATATTGACCTAAATATTATTTACATTTTAAAAAATTGTGTCAACAACTTTCTTCTTTAGTTAGTTAAAAACCTACAAAATATGCTATTTCTTTTAGCGACATCTGAATACAATAACGTCCAATTAAATACAACAAAAGTTAGAGTTCATTTAAGAAATGGAGTTGCCGAAATTTTTGATCAACATCAAGATTTAATGGGAAAAGTTGAAAATAATTTAGTAGAAATTGAGACAAATTTTGAAAATAAAATAGAAAAATTTTCTTTTATTTTACAAGATGCTGTTTTTGTTGTTTCAAATCAAGGATTAGAAGGAACTTTAGAACATAAAGGAACAGGTGTGTATGTATATGCTAAAAAAGTTCGTGAAATAAATTCAGATTTGTCTATTGATGAAATCACAAAACAATATGATCAAAAAAAATTACAATTAGATGGCGAACTTGAAAAAGTGAATGAAAAGGAAGAAAATAAAGCTTTAAACTCAAAAATTTTACTTTTAAAAGAAGACGTTGAATTTTTAAAAAGATCTTTAATAATAATTAAAGAAATAAAAAAATAAAAGCAAACTAAGAATTAATATACAAAAAAAAAATGTTAAATTTAGATGAAACATTATCTTTAAATTTTTTTTATATTATTCAAAGAGATTTTTATTTAAAAGCATTTTTGTATTCTACAGGAGTCATTATTTTTGTTGATATCTTACGAAGTCAAGTAGCAGAGGTTAATTTGCTTCAACTAGTACCTGGATTTTATTTAATTTTGCTCTTTATTTCTTTCCTGTTATTACTTTTTTTTTCCGATAGTTTAATACGATTTCCAATAGAATTGGATAATAAAAAGGAATATGGCACTAAAACGGTAACTAAATTACAATTCTTTGTATTATTTAAAATGAGTTTATGGGTTTTATTTTTTATTCTTTTACTTATTTTAAATACAGTTATTCCTTTAAGTTTAGATTCTTTTAATTCTTATGGTGAAAAAACTTTAGAAAATATTTGGTCATTTGACGAAGTTTTAGGTTTAGAACTAATTCTTTTATTTTTCTTAGTTTTATTATCTCAGTTTCCAATTGGAATTAGCTTAATTTTAAATACAGAGAAAGATAGTCAAATTTTACCTGAATATTGGAAAAATTTAAGTTTAGTCATTTTTTTAATTTCCGGTTTTCTTACACCAACAATTGATGGTTATACTCAACTTAGCTTTGCGTTTTCTACCATTTCATTATACTTATTTCTTATTAATTTAGTACAAAAGAGAGTAATTATTAAATTTCAAGGAATTACATCATTAAATTTTTAGATGATTTTATGTTTCTTAAAAAAGATAACCAAATCTTATTAAATTGAATCATTTAATTATTCATTATTTCTTAAAAAGAAAATTCGCTATTTACTTTAATTACAAAATTAAAAATTTTTATTTTACATATGTTAGTATTAATTAAAAAACAACAATTCTTTCAAATTTCTATAACTTTTTTTTTAAGTTTACTTCTTTTACCCTATAACTCTTTTGCCTTTCCTATTTATGCGCAACAAGCTTACGAAAGTCCGCGTGAAGCTAATGGAAGAATTGTTTGTGCAAATTGTCATTTAGCTCAAAGACCGACAGAATTTGAAGCACCTAGTGCTATTTTACCTGATAGTGTTTTTGAAACAGTGGTAAAAATTCCATATGATACAACTAAAAAACAAGTTTTAGGGAATGGTCAAAAAGGTGGATTAAATGTAGGTGCTGTTGTAATTTTACCCGATGGTTTTAAATTAGCTCCTAAAACACGATTAGAAGAGTCTTTAAAAGCAAAAATGAAAGGAATTTATATTACACCATATAGTCCAACAAAAGAAAATATTTTAGTTGTTGGTCCAATTAGTGGAGATAAATATCAAGAGATTCCTTTTCCAATTTTATCACCAGATCCAGCAAAAGATAAAAATGTTTATTTTGTAAAATATCCTATTTATGTTGGAGCTAATAGAGGACGTGGCCAAGTATATCCAACAGGAGAAAAAACAAATAATAATATTTTTACTTCTACTACTGCAGGAAAAGTTCAGGAAATTAAAGAAAATGGGAAAAATATTGATATCAGTATTCTTTCTAATACTGGAGATATTAAAACACAAAGTATACCTAAAGAATTAGATTTAATAGTAAAAACAAATCAAGTAATTCAACAAGATGAACCTTTAACTTTAAATCCTAATGTTGGTGGATTTGGTCAAACAGAAACAGAAATTGTTTTACAAGATCCAAATCGTATTTATGGTTATGTTGCGTTTTGTTTTTCAATTATTATTGCTCAATCAATGTTAGTATTTAAGAAAAAACAATTTGAAAAAGTTCAAATTGCTGAATTAGATTTCTAATAAAAAAAAGAAAAAGATTAAAATGAGGACTATCTTTTTTTAATCTTTTTCTTTGTAACTATTTTAATTTGTTTTATCAGTTTCTCCTATAATAAATTTAGCGAATCTACTTATTTGAATATTTTCTCCTAATAAAGAAACATGATTTTTAATATATTCCTCTACTGTTAAATCGGGATCACGAATACAAGATTGATTCAGTAATGTTAAAGTTTTTAAATTTTTTTCAATACGTCCTTTTAATATAGATTGTTTTATATTATCAGGTTTATTTTTTAAATCTTCACGTTGATTTTCAATTGCCATTTCTGAATCCCATAATTCCTGTGGAATATCATTTAAAGTAATATAATTAATTGAATTTCCTGAAGCAATTTGCATAGCTAAATTTCGAGCAAGATTTTGAAATTCAAGTCGTCTAGCAACAAAGTCTGTTTCACAATTTAATTCAATTAAAACACCTAATTTTGATCCTGTATGAATATAACTTGTAATGATTCCTTGTTTTGTTGTTCTTGATAATTTTTTTTCAGCCGAAGCTAAACCTTTTTGTCTTAAAAAATTAATAGCTTTTTCAAAATCTCCTTGAGTTTCAATAAGAGCATTTTTACAATTTAACATACCAGCTCCAGTTTTTTCTCTAAGCAATTTAATTTGTTCTGCGGTTATATTCATAAAATTTTATAAATTATAGTTAAATATAAAAAAAGATCATTTATTTTTATTCTTTTTTAAAAAGAAAAATTTTTGTTTTTAAAAACTTGAATTCTAAGATAATAGATAATAATATAGTAAGTATATTTCTTATATTTCTCAGAGTCAATATAATATAATTTTTTTCTATTTATGTAATTTTTGACTCTTAAAATTAATAACAAAGATTACAAAATAATCTAAAATAAAAAATTTTATTTTAAAAAAGAAATTTAAAACTGTTACCTTTTAATTTTTTATGAAAAAAACATTATCGATTACTGTATATAATGAATCTGGAGTATTAACTCGTATTTCCACAGTTTTTTCTAGTCGCGGTTTTAATATAGATAGTATAGCTGTTGGTCCAACAGAAAATAATGGAATTTCCAAAATTATTCTTGTAATTCCTGGAGATTATCAAACAATTGAGCAAATAACTAAACAATTAAATAAATTAATTCAAGTCATCGAAGTTAAAGATATTAGTAATAGGGCTTGTGTTGAAAGAGAACTTATGTTGGTTAAAGTAAAATCTTCAGCTATAACACGCTCTGAAATTCTAGAAATTGTTCAAATTTTTCGAGCAAAAGTTGTTGATATTTCAGATATTTCTATAACAATTGAAGTAACAGGAGATCCTGGAAAAATTATTACGATTCAACAACTGTTAAAACATTATCAAATAATTGAAATTGTTCGAACAGGAAAAATTTCCATCGAACGTGAGTTAGGTATTAATACAGAGTTTTTAAAAAGTATTTAAAAGTTGGGGACGGAGGGACTTGAACCCTCACGACCAATATAAGTCAACAGATTTTAAGTCTGTTGTGTCTACCATTCCACCACGTCCCCAAAAGAAGACGGTATCCAGATTCGAACTGGAGAATAAAGGATTTGCAATCCAATGCCTTACCACTTGGCGATACCGTCTTTTTCTTTATAAACTAATATATAACGTATTTTTTTTAAAGAAAGCAAATTCTTTTTTCTTATAATATATGTATATAATATAAAAGAATAGGCTTTCTTATTAATTAATCTTTTTTTTCTACACTTCTTATTGAATTTTTACATATGGCTATTACAAGTAAAAAAATAATTGAAACAAAATCTAGTTCTAAAGAAACTTTATTAACACCACGTTTTTATACAACAAATTTTCAAGAAATATCACAATTAGATGTAAGCTCTAATCAAGAAGAAATTGAAGCTATTATAGAAGAATTTCGTATTGATTATAATCGTGATCATTTTATTAGAGATAAAGAATTTTCAACGACATGGGATTTTTTTGATGAAAAAACACGCAACATTTTTATTGAATTTTTAGAACGTTCATGTACTGCAGAATTTTCAGGATTTTTATTATACAAAGAAATTTCTCGAAATCTAAAAAAAGCTAATCCTCTTTTAGCCGAAGGTTTTTCATTTATGTCACGTGATGAAGCCCGTCATGCTGGCTTTTTAAATAAAGCTATGAGTGATTTTAATATTTCCTTAGATTTAGGGTTTTTAACAAAAACACGCAAATATACATTTTTTGCACCAAAATTTATTTTTTATGCAACTTATTTATCTGAAAAAATTGGTTATTGGCGTTATATTACTATTTATCGTCATTTAGAAAAAAATCCAAATTTCAGAGTTTATCCTATTTTTAGATTTTTTGAAAGTTGGTGTCAAGATGAAAATCGCCATGGTGATTTTTTTGCTGCCGTAATGAAATCTCAAAAATCTTTATTAAATACATATGAGTCTAGACTTTGGTGTAAATTTTTCTTACTTTCAGTTTTTGCAACTATGTATTTAAATGATCTTCAACGTAGTGAGTTTTATTCTACAATTGGTTTAGATGCAAAACAATTTGATCAACATGTTATTAGAAAAACAAATCAAAGTTCAAAAACATTATTTCCTGTAATTTTAGATGTTGATCATCCAAACTTTTTCAAATTATTAGATATTTGTTCTGATGCAAATACAAAATTAATTGAAATTGAAAAAACAGATGATCTTAATTTTATTAAATTTTTCCAAAAAATACCTCAATATATTAATTTAGTATCAAGTTTAGTAAGCATCTATTTTTTACCTGCTATTGAAACAAAATATATTTGGACAGAAAAATAAAAGATAAAAATTTAAGAAAAAATTTTTACTCTTTACTATTTATTTAATCACTATTAAAATGATATAAGGAGCTATTTTAGGCTAAAAAAAAGAATGAAATTAAAAACTCGTAAATCCGCTTTAAAAAGAATTAAGCGAAAAAAAAATATTTTATGTAGAAAAAAGGCTTTTAAAGGTCACTTGTTAAGAAAGAAAAATTCGAAACAACTTCGTACTTTATCTCAACCATCTAAAGTTCATTCTACAGATGTAAAAACATTTGATTTAATGCTTCCTTATAGATAATTGTTAAAAAAGAAAAAGCAACGAAAATTTAAAATGTTTTTTTAGTCCTAAAAAAGACTTATTGAAAAATTTTAAACCCTAAGAAATTAAACATGGTTCGAGTAAAACGAGGAAACGTTGCAGCAAAAAGACGTAAAAAATATTTAAATTTAGCAAAAGGCTATGTTGGTTCTAACTCACGTCTATCTACGATGGCTGGTGAGCAAGTAGTACAAAGTTTAAATTTTGCATACATAGGAAGAAAATTAAAAAAACGTAATTTTCGACGTATTTGGATTTATCGAATTAATGCGGCTAGTAGAGCGCGTCAAAATATTTATTCTAAATTTATTGGCTCTTTAAGAAAAATTGATATTTTCCTAGATAGAAAAATATTAGCTTTTTTAGCTTTTAGTGATTTATCATCATTTAATGTACTTGAACGTGAATCAAGAAAATCATAAAAAAAAAGTATCTACTTATTCAATACAAAATAAGTAGATACTTTTTTTAATTTATTTGACAATCAAAAATTTAATTTACTAATATATAGTTATTCTATTTTTGCTGATATAGCTCAATTGGCAGAGCGTCTGACTTGTAATCAGAAGGTTGAGAGTTCAACTCTCTCTATTAGCTTTTTTATTCATTTTTTTTCTATTTTTAATTTTGAAAGATAATTGTCAACAAACTTTGTTTTTTAATCAATATATCTTCTTTAAAATCTAATCATAATAAAAAATTCTATCGTTAGAAAGATTAGAAAGATCGTAAAAAAAGAAGTATAAAAGTTGTAATGTTTTGTATTGATAAGACTTTTTTGTTGTTTGTCTTTCGTTTTTTTTCAATCATTGTATTATTAGCTCTGTTTTTGTAAATTTATTTAGTTTGAATTTTGGAAAGATTAAATTACATATTTCAGATATAATGGAAGCTTTTCTTATCGAATTATTTAAACAATATTGATTAATAGAAAGAATCTAACTAGTAATCTCTGGAGTAGGCAGTTAATTTAATACTATTTTCCTAAAAAAAGTGTTGTTAAAACGGATATTTTATTAAAGCCTTTAAATCGTATAAAGGGAATAATAAATTTATTCTATAGATCCTATTAATTTAAATTTCATGGATGGTTTAGTAAAAACATCTCAACAAGAGATGAAAGAATAGTTTTTAATTTACTAAACAAAGAAATGTAGGCCCGTCATTAGAAGAAATTACTAAAAATATTAGTTAAAACAATTTGTCATAATTCTTACAAGTTGTTTTAATAAGTAAAAATATAATAGTAATCATACTAGTCAAAAATTTAATTATCTTGATAATTAGGAAAATATAATAAAAAAATCAAATTTTTTGTATCTTTATATCATTAGATAGTAGTATTTTTTAATTTATCTCATCTTTTTTCTCGAACGTTATATTTAAATTTATATCATCTTGATCAAAATTTAATTCAAAGTGAAGATCAACTGGATATAGTACTAATATAGAAATCATAAAATTAAACAGAAAATTAATCACGATATAAAGAAGAATTTCTTTTGCTCTATCTTTAAACGATTCTGACATTTTTGGAAAAATAAATCGTTTTTGAAGGATTTCCAAAATTTTTAAAAGATATAAAAAATAATCTTCTTTTTTATTTTCAAGATGAGTTAAAATGTTCATAGTTAAAATAGTCACAGTTGAGAATAAAATTAAACAAATTAAAATTCTATTTTTCGTAATCCATTCTTCAATTAGTGTTTCTGTTGACATAAAAGGCTCACTTGATTTAACTAGAAAACCAGACGAGTTAAATTTTAATTGATAAGCAGATAAAAACATACTGAAAAGCATTATCGTTTCATAATTTTGTACTAATTTGTCAATATATCTTCTTCTTTCTAGTAATTCTAAAAATTTTATAATTCCTACATAATTTTTTTTATTAATATTTCGTTTTTGTACTGCATTAATAAGTTTCATCTTTTTTTTATCCTTATTATTAACACAAAAAATTGGATATAATCTTTCTAAAATGGGTAACATTAATAAAATTAGTTTATTAAAAGTATAACGTTTTCCTTGTCTATTTTGAAAATGTATAAAATTTCTTTTAAAAATTTCTTCTTTAACTAGTTCTTTTTTCAATTGCTTTTCAATTTGTTTTGTCTTATTTACCATTGGAAGAATTGGCGAGTTTAAAAATTTTTTATCAAAATGAGATTTATTTGGCTCAAAAAAAATTTTTAAATATTCTATAGTTGTTTTAACATTTTGTGTTTGAAGAATTTCTAATTTTTTAAGTCTTTCTTGATTTTGCTTCACTAAAATCTTTTTTATTAAAAATTTTCGAATTTGCTTTATTTTTTCTTTTTCTACTTTTTCTACTTTTTCTATAGTTTCAAGTTCAGAGACTATTTGATTAAAAACTTGATCTTGAATTCTTCGTTTTAAGATTCTTTCATTATTTTTAAGGTCTAGTTCTTGACGTCTAGCTTTTTCACTTTTTCTTACAAGAAAAGACTTTGGAATATATTCTAAAGTATTTTGATCATCTTCATCTATTACTTCAGTTTTTTGAGAATATTGTATTTCGGATGTTTTAGTAAAATTTTTATCTTTAGCATTAGCTACATTTTTTATTCCCGGACTTAACATTCCTATTACTCCAACAAGAAATGAGCAACATTTTATTAGTATTTTTTTAGAATAATTGTTTAATCCAGTACTTATCTTTTTTTTATTTGAGTTAATTGTACAATCTCTAAGGCCATAAATATCATCATTTACACAATCATTATTTGCCTTATTCATAAATTTATTTTATTTTAATTTTTTGTTTTTCTTGATTTCAATTTTAAAACTAAATTCATAAAAAAGCAATAAAAAAATTTTTTTCATCAAATGAGATAAATAATATTTTAATTATAATAGTACTAAATTCGAATAGTAAACTATTCAAAAGAAAGAACTAAATTTAAAACGTTATATGGAAACAATATTATTAAGTAAATTGCCTGGAGTTTATGCAATATTTGGACCTCTTGCTGATATAATGCCAGTAATTCCGGTATTATTTTTCTTATTAGCATTTGTATGGCAAGCAAGTGTTGGTTTTAGATAAAACTTTTTGTATAATTTTTTAAACAAAATTAATTAAAAAAGAAATAATGGTAGAACCACTTTTAATAGGAATCGTTTTAGGTTTAATAGTTGTAACTCTATTAGGTCTTTTTGTTGCAGCTTATCTTCAATTCAAACGCGGAAATGAGTTAACTCTTTAGTTAAATTAATAAAGATATTAAAAAATTTATTAGATATATGTAATATAATTCTATATCTAATAATTACCAACTAGCTTTTGTTATACCCGGTAAAAAACAATCATTTGCAAGTTCACGTAAAGCATTTCTACATAAACCAAAAAATCTAAAATATCCGCGTGGTCGCCCTGTTTTCCAACAGCGATTTCTTAATCTTATACGAGAGCTATTTCTAGGAAGTTTTTGAATTTTTTCATTAATATCAAATATTTCTTCTAAAGATTGCGCTTTTTTTAATAGATTTAAAAAAATTTGTCTTTTTTCAGAGTATTTTTTTACTAGCTTTTTACGTTTTACTTCACGCTCAAGCATACCTTTTTTTGCCATATTATTTTTATAAAATTACTATTTTATAAAAATAATATAACAAATATTAATTATTTAACCAAATTTCCCTAAAGTTGAAGCAATAACAAATGGAGCATATGTGAAAATATAACCTACTGTAAAATGAGCTAAACCAACTAAACGTGCTTGTACAATAGATAATGCAACTGGTTTATCTTTCCATCTTACTAGATTAGCTAGAGGTGTTCGTTCATGAGCCCAAACAATTGTTTCAATTAATTCTTGCCAATATCCACGCCATGAAATTAAGAACATGAAACCTGTTGCCCAAACTAAATGTCCAAATAGGAACATCCAAGCCCAAACAGATAAATTATTCATTCCTAGAGGGTTATAACCATTAATTAACGGAGAAGAGTTTAACCATAAATAATCTCTTAGCCAACCCATAATATAATTTGAAGATTCATCAAATTGAGCAGGATTTCCTAACCATAAAGTAATATGTTTCCAATGCCAATAGAATGTTGTCCATCCAATTGTATTTAACATCCAGAACATAGATAAATAAAAAGCATCCCAAGCTGAAATATCACATGTTCCTCCTCTTCCAGGACCATCACAAGGGAAACTATAACCAAAATCTTTTTTATCTGGCATTAATTTTGATCCTCTAGCATCTAAAGCACCTTTAACAAGAATTAAAGTTGTAGTATGTAATCCTAGAGCTATCGCATGATGAACTAAAAAATCACCAGGGCCAATTGTTAAAAATAAGGAATTTTTATTACTATTAATAGCTTCTAACCAATTAGGTAACCATAATTGTTGACTTGCTACTGATGCAGGACTTACTGATGAAGATAATAAAGTATCAAAACCATAAATAGTTTTTCCTGAAGCAGCTTGAATCCATTGAGCAAAAACAGGTTCTACTAAAATTTGTTTTTCTGGTTGTCCAAACGCTACAACAACATCATTATGTACGTATAAACCTAACGTATGGAAACCTAAAAATAAAGAAACCCAACTTAAATGAGAAATAATTGCTTCTTTATGATCTAACATTCTTGCAAGAACGTTATTTTTATTTAGTTCAGGATCGTAATCACGAACAAAGAAAATTGCGCCATGCGCAAAAGCTCCAACCATTAAAAATCCTGCAATATATTGGTGATGAGTATATAATGCGGCTTCAGTGGCATAATCACGTGATAAGAATGCATAAGGATTTAAAGCATAGATATGTTGTGCTACAAGTGATGTAGTAACACCTAATGCTGCTAAAGCTAATCCTAATTGCATATGTAATGAATTTGTAATAGTTTCATATAATCCAATATGACCTTTTCCTAATCTTCCTCCTGGTGGACGATGTGCTTCAAGGATTTCTTTCATACTGTGACCAATTCCAAAATTAGTTCTATACATATGACCTGCAATAATAAATAAAACTCCAATAGCTAAATGATGATGTGCAATATCACTTAACCATAAAGATTGTGTTTGAGGATGGAAACCTCCTTTAAACGTTAAAATAGCAGTTCCTGCTCCTGTTAGAGTATTGAAAATATGTGCTGATGTATCACTATTTTCTGCATAAGCACTCCAATTTCCACTGAAAAAAGGAGCTAATCCTGCAGGATGTGGTAATACTGTTAAAAAATTATCCCATCCAACATGAATTCCACGAGATTCAGGAATAGCTACATGAACTAGATGTCCTGTCCACCCTAAAGAACTAAATCCAAATAAACCAGATAAATGATGATTTAATCTTGATTCATTATTTTTAAACCATGAAATACTTGGTTTAAACTGTGGTTGTAAATGTAACCAACCTGCTTGTAAAAATAAAAGTGCTACCACTAATAAAAATACTGAAGCAACATATAAATCTTGGTTTGTTCTCATTCCAATTGTGTACCACCATTGATAAACACCAGATAAAGCTATGTTAACTGGATAAATAACTCCACCTCTTGTAAAAGCTTTTAATGCACTTTCTCCAAAATGAGGATCCCAAATACCATGAGCAATTGGTTTTACTTTTAAAGGATTTAAAATCCATTGTTCAAAATTTCCTTGCCATGCTACGTGAAATAAATTTCCAGCAGTCCAAAGAAAAATAATAGCAAGGTGACCAAAATGAGAAGCAAATATTTTTTGATATAATGCTTCTTCAGAAATATCATCATGAGCTTCAAGGTCATGAGCTGTTGCAATACTATACCAAATACGTCTTGTAGTCGGGTCTTCACTTAAGACTTGACTAAATTTAGGGAATCTTGTTGCCATTGATAAAACTCCTATTCTTTTTATCTAATTTAAAAAATTAACTTACTGAAATAATTCGAGCTAAGAAGAATGCCCATGTAGTTCCAATTCCTCCTAATAAATAATGTGCTAATCCAACTGCTCTTCCTTGAGTAATACTTAACGCTCTAGGTTGAATAGCAGGAGCAACTTTTAACTTATTATGAGCCCAAACAATTGACTCAATTAATTCTTGCCAATATCCACGACCACTAAATAAGAACATTAAACTAAATGCCCAAATAAAATGTGCACCTAAGAAGATTAAACCATAAGCAGATAAAGCTGATCCATATGATTGAATAACTTGAGAAGCTTGTGACCAAAGGAAATCTCTTAACCATCCATTAATTGTTAATGCTCCTTGTGCAAAATTGCCACCAGTGATATGAGAAATTGCTCCTTGTGGTGTTACAGAACCCCAAATATCAGATTGCATTTTCCAACTAAAATGGAAGATAACAATAGAAATAGAATTATACATCCAGAATAACCCTAAGAATACGTGATCCCATCCAGAAACTTGACATGTTCCTCCTCTTCCCGGACCATCACAAGGGAATCTAAATCCTAAGTTAGATTTATCTGGAATTAAACGTGAATTACGAGCATATAAAAGCCCTTTAAATAAAATTAAAGCTGTTACATGAATAGTAAACGCATGAATATGATGTACCATAAAGTCTGCTGTTCCTAATTTCATGGGAACTAAAGCAATTTTTGAACCTAGTACAACTGGATCTCCACCAAAAATATAGCTAGCAGTTGCTAAAGCATTTGGAGATGTAGTACTTGGTGCCATTGTATGTAAATTTTGAATCCATTGTGCAAAAATTGGTTGTAATGAGATTGCTTTATCTGAAAACATATCTTGAGGACGACCTAATGCTTGCATTGTATCATTATGAATATATAATCCGAAACTATGAAAACCTAAGAAAATAGAAACCCAATTTAAATGTGAAATAATTGCATCACGGTGACGAATTACACGATCTAATAAGTTGTTGTAATTTAAAGTGGCATCATAATCACGAACCATAAAAATAGAACCATGTGCACCTGCTCCTACGATACAAAATGCACCAATCCACATATGATGTGTAAATAAAGATAATTGTGTTGGATAATCAATTGCAATATATGGATACGGAGGCATAGCATACATATGATGAGCAATAATTATTGTTAAAGATCCTAACATAGCTAAATTAATTGCTAACTGAGCATGCCAAGATGTTGTTAACACCTCATAAAGTCCTTTATGTCCTGCTCCCGTAAACGGTCCTTTATGTGCTTCAAGGATTTCTTTCATACTATGACCAATTCCAAAATTAGTTCTATACATATGACCTGCAATAATAAATAAAACTGCGATAGCTAAATGATGATGTGCTACATCTGTTAACCAAAGACTCGCTGTCGTAGGGTTTAAACCGCCTTTAAATGTAAGAATATCTGAATATTTAGACCAATCTAAAGTAAAAAAGGGAATTAAACCTTCTTTAAAAGACGGATATAAAGTTGATATAAATTCACGATTAATTAATAATTCATGAGGATCTGGTAAATCTTTAGGATCCATTCCAGAATCTAATAATTTATTAATAGGATTTCCAATATGAATTTGATGTCCAGCCCATGATAATGATCCTAAACCAAGTAATCCCGATAAATGATGATTCAGCATCGATTCAGCATTTTGGAACCATTCTAATTTTGGTGCTGCTTTATGATAATGAAACCATCCTGCAAAAAGCATTAAACCAGCCATCGCTAAACTTCCTAAAGCAATACAATAAAGTTGTTGTTGTGTTGTAACACCTTCAGCACGCCAAATTTGGAAAAAACCAGAAGTAATTTGAATTCCCTGAAAATTTCCACCAACATCAGCATTTAAAATCTCTTGACCAACAATTGGCCAAACAGATTGAGCACTTGGTTTAATTTGTAATGGATTCATTAACCAAGCTGTATAATTAGAAAAGTAAGCACCATGGAAATGCATTCCGCTTAACCAAAGAAAAATAATAGCTAATTGTCCAAAATGTGCGCTAAAAATTTTTCTTGAAACATCTTCTAAAGATTTTGTTTGTAAATCAAAGTCATGTGCATCTGCATGTAAGTTCCAAATCCAAGTTGTTGTTTTTGGTCCTTTTGCTAAAGTTCTTGAAAAATGACCTGGTTTTGACCATTTTTCAAAACTTGTTTCAACTACATCTAAATCAAAAAGTACTTTCGCTTTTTTTATTTTTATAGCTTCTTGTTCTTGTGGAGTTGTAACCATATATTAAACTACCGTAAATTAAGTAATTAACTATTTTAATTCTATTTTGACCACATATCTGGTTCACGTTTGATATGAGGTGTTTTCTTATCTTTATTATATAAAATTTAAATGCTAAACTATTATATAAAATATTCAATTGAATATTTTATATAAATAGCTATATAATAAATTTGTATGGGGTAGCTGCCCGAGTGGTTAAAGGGGATGGATTGTAAATCCATTGGCAACTGTCTACATAGGTTCAAATCCTATGCTACCCATTTTAATTTTTAATATTTTCTAATCCTAACATTTGTGAATTGCTTCTTCCTGGTGCAACCATTGGATAACAATTTTCATTCTCAATAACATTTACGTCTATTATAGCAGCTTTATTTTCTAAATTCATTTCTTTAATTAAGCTATTTAAATTTGTAATGTTATCAATCTGAAATCCATTTAATCCATAAGCTTTTGCCAGATCTTTAAAATTCGGCATTCCGTTTCTCATATAAGAATTAGAAAAACGGTTTCCGTAAAATGATTCTTGCCATTGACGTACCATTCCTTGCCATCCGTTATTTATAATTATAACTTTTATTGCAAGTTGATATTGAGAAATTGTTCCTAATTCTTGAATACTCATTTGAATACTAGAGTCTCCACTAATACAAATTACATCTTGATTTGGGTTAGCAACTTTTGCGCCAATGGCTGCCGGTAAACCAAATCCCATCGTACCTAATCCTGAACTTGATATCCATTTTTTAGGTTGACAATTAATTAATTGTGCTGACCACATTTGATGTTGTCCAACATCTGTTGTAAAGAAAGCATTTTCGTGTTTTTTACCTATTGTATTAATAGTTTCTTGCGGTGATAGTGTCTGTGATTGATAATTTGTTAAGATTAAAGGATATAAATTTTTCCATCGATAAATTCGTTTTAACCAAGTTTTTGTTTGATTACTATCAAAATTTGGAGATTTTCGAATATTTTTTAAAATTTGAATTAATATTTTTTTCACATCACCAATAACACTTAATTGAGGACATCTATTTTTTGAAATTTCTGCTGGATCAATATCAAAATGTATAACCTCGGCTTCGCATGCAAATTCTTCTAATTTTCCTGTAACTCGATCATCAAATCGAGCACCTAAAGCTATTAATAAATCACATTCACTAACAGCGAAATTAGCATAAGCAGTTCCATGCATACCTAGCATCCCTAAAGCTAAATGATCCTTTTCATTATAAGCACTTTTCCCCATTAATGTAGTTGTTATTGGTATTTGAAATAGCTTTGCTATTTGTTGTAAAATCTTAAATGCATTAGAACGTACAACTCCACCTCCTACATAAAATAAAGGTTGATAAGATTGATTAAAATACGAAACTATTTTATTAATAATAAATGAGTTTGTTAAGTGTTCAGTTCTATAATTATTTTTTAAAAATAAATCTGAAATTTTAGTATAATGATATTTTTCAATTTCTTCTAGTCCAACATCTTTGGGAATATCAATAAGAACTGGACCAGGTCTACCATTTTGAGCTAAAAAGAAGGCTTCAGCTAAAATTTGAGGCAACAATTTTGTATCGCGTACTGTATACGAATGTTTAACTATTGGTAAAGTAATCCCAAAAATATCAGTTTCTTGAAAAGCATCAGTACCTATAAATGTTCGAGTAACTTGTCCTGTTATAACAATTAATGGAATAGAATCCATTCTAGCTGTAGCAATTCCAGTTACTAGATTTGTTGCTCCTGGTCCAGACGTTGCAAAGCAAACTCCAACTTTATCTGTACTTCGTGCATAAGCATCTGCAGCATGAGCAGCACTTTGCTCATGTCTTACTAAAATATGTTTAATTAAATTGGCTTTTTCCCAATAATATAATTCGTCATAGATTGGTAAAATGGCACCTCCTGGATAACCAAAAATATGTTCAACTCCGTTTTGAATGAGGCTGTCTATTAAAATATAAGCCCCTGTTCTTAAACAATTATTTTTTAAATTCATAAAAATGTTTGATTAAAATAAAAACTTTTTTAGTGTTTTATATAATTATGATACTAACAATTATTAATTCTGATTTTAAATATATTTATAACATTTTAGTATTAGAATATATAAAATCAGATGTGATTAATTTAAAATCTAGTTCTTCAGGTTCTTCAAAATCAAAATCTGATAATGTAATTGATGTTGAATTAGCTGATGAAACTTAAAAAATGGTAAAAATTTTAATAGGAGAGAGTGAGATTCGAACTCACGGAATCCTTAAGATTCATCTGATTTCAAGTCAGACGCAATCGACCACTCTGCCATCTCTCCAGTAATTAGTAATTGTGAAGCAAAATTTTGCTTCACAATTTTTTTATGTATTTTATGTGTTATAAGTATTTGTTCCTGTAAATTTAATAGAGGCAGGATTTGGATTTTTTCCAATAGAAAATTCTCTTTTTCCAACAGCAATTCTTCCTTCATTAACTTTTTCTGGAAATACTCCATCTTTTGGATGAATAAATTGAATTTCACCACTTGGAAATAAACGGAAAATACGATAATCATTGATTTTAAAATTCGTACGTAATTGTTTCCCTAGTGCAAGACATTGTTCTTTTCTTGCAAAATAGACTAAATTAGGTCCTTGTTTCATAATAGCTGCACCACCAGTTGGCATTTCAAAAATGTTTTCTTTAGGATCTGCTTTTTTTCTATCATTTGTCCATGTCATAACATATTTTTCTTCTGTTTCCGCGGCTTCTAACCAACCACCAGTGCTTCCTCCAAATTCAGGAAAATAAATTGTATTAATCATTTGAAAATTTTTCTTGATTTTTAATAAAATTTAAATCATTTTTCTTCTTTTTTATCTCTTTTAGCGGAGAATGGATTCGAACCACCGACCTTCGGGTTATGAGCCCGACGAGCTACCAAGCTGCTCTACCCCGCCTTTGATATACATCATGATAACAAACATTATTATAGTTTTTTTTAAAAAAAAGAAAAAAATATTAGAAAACAGATAATAATAAAAAAGAAATTCAAATTAGTTCGAATTAGTCTTTGAATTATAGGTTCAATTTTTTGACTACTAATTAATTTATCATTTTTCATTAAAAAAAAAGGTTTTTCCCAAATTTGTCCATCATACCAAGATGCTTCTTCATAAATAAGTCTAGGATTTTTAAAACGTTTATTAATTGTAATCCATCTAAAAAGAATAATACTTAAAAAAAAAAAAATCGAAAGAAAACTAAGAAAAAATTTAATAAGAAGCCAATTAAAAATTTCTTTTTTAAAAAAAAATAGATTCAAATCTGTTTTTTTCAATAGAATTATAATTTCATTAAA
>Ga0209084_1000100_pt1 | contig 82117 bp, 99 predicted proteins | sample C_130820_MF_Meta_FD_187309 | JGI IMG/M metagenome (GOLD analysis project Ga0209084, IMG submission 187309) | Freshwater microbial communities from Lake Croche, Canada to study carbon cycling - C_130820_MF_MetaG (SPAdes) (version 2) | ecosystem: Environmental > Aquatic > Freshwater > Lake...
TTTTTAAAGATCCTGAATTTCAACAAGCTGTAAGTGATAGGCAGTCAAAACCATATAAATTAGAATATAATGGTGAAATATATGTCTTTAAAAATACACGAGAAGCAGTTAAGGTATTTGGTAATGCTGGTCAATCAGTTAAAGCAATAGGTATAAAGAAGCATAATCCATTTAAAGGCTTAAAATTTCTCGGTTATGTAAGTACACTCCCTTAGGAGATAGTTAGTATATTAATGAGAGCCTTAACGCTCTCGTTGTTGAATAGTTATTTTAATACCTTTTATACAATGTTTAAATATTACTAGATACAAAGATTCCATCAAGTACCTTCAACAGGAAAAAATTGATAAAATTTATGAATCTAAAAACTGCACTTACATTCCGTAACTTCTAATTTCAGCTAATTGCTTATCAGTTTTTGGTTTAAATTTATCTTTAAAGCTTACTGATTCAACAATAGGCTTTGGAGATGAATAAACCTTTTGTTCTGACATGTAAGAAATTATGCTAAAGTTATCAACAGATTCGCCAAGAGTTTCTTTATCGGCGGGTTGATTTCTTTTATATATAATTCTAGGTTTTTTACCTGTTGCATCTGCTATAGAATTAGCAAGTATATCAGCAAGAGATTCAATACTTTCTTCTTCATCTTCTCTATAATCTTCTGCTTCTTCCTCACTTTGTAATGATGTACTTTTTGCAGATGAATTTTGCTGTGTAGTAATTGCTTTTAAAGCAGCTGATAAATGTAGAGCTATTTCCCCATACTCTTCTATTTTAAATATTCTTGCAATAAACGCCTTAAGTTGATCTACCGTAGTAATATGCTTTTCAACATATTGTCTTACATTATTAATAGCTTTTAGTATTTTAGAATTATCATATTTATCTCTATCAGATTCTAATACTTCATCTGTAAATAAATCTAATACATGTTCTACAGCAACTTGTATTTGACCTGATCCTGCTAATTCTAAACCTTCTGCTAACCCAGAATCAATAACATCAAGAGCACTAGCTACATCATGACTACCAGCTTTCATTGCAGCTTTTTTAGCCCCTTTTAATTCTGCTTCTAATTTGTTAGCTTCATAACGTTGACGTGCGTCATCCGTTCTATTACCTGTCGTAAAGCTAATTTTATTTTCTAAATGATCTTTAATATAGCTCTGAATATCTTCTTTACGATTCTTAATTTGTCTAGCTATTCCGTTTACTTCAAAGTATTCAACCATTCTACTTACAGAAGGATCATTTTTAAATAAACGAATAACACTATCATCAATAATATCCAAATCATAAAGAATAGTTAACATTGCTAAACGACCTTCACGGGTACCCGAAGAAGCTCCTGTCGATGCTGCTAAACTTCTTGCCTGCTTTTGAAACCCAGGTAATATTCTTTCCATCGGTGAAGGCGCTGCTTCATTTAAGTATGTTAATCTTGAAAGTAGATTTGCAAAGGAACTCATATAATATATTTATATAAGATGCAATTAAATTGGGAAAATTTTAACGAAATGTCTTTTACGGGTATATGTAAGCTACCCGGTATAGGTAAAAAGGTAGCAGAACGTATTGTAGCGATGCAACCTTTCCGATCAAATAATGATCTTTTTAAAATAAAAGGTCTCGGCTCTAATACATTAAAAAATTTAGGTATCGAAAAGGAAAAAAAAGAACGTAAATCATGGTATCTAATGCCTGATGGTATTGAATATCCTAATTACGCCTTAGCTCGCAATAATTTAACAGGACAAATTGATTTCTTCTGGAGAATGCCAAGAGAGAGACGAGAATATCTATAACAATATGTGCGCAATCATAGGATCTAATAATGTATCAAAATTTGAAGTATTATATGAAGGTAATTTACCTCGCGGTAATTTTGCTTCTGGAGTTATCTGTCTGTATAATGATAGCGAGCAGCAAGTTATTAAAAAACAAGGCACGCTTGATTTTAATCAAGTAGAGCTAGATAGTCGCTGCGATTACTATATTGGTCATGTACAGGCTCCTACTTCTGCAGCTCGTAAATGGGAATATGATACATCACATCCCTTTGAATCCCTCTCGTGGTCCGTTGTACATAATGGTGTATTAACAAATCATAAACAATTAAAAGAAAAATATACACCTTGGGATGTAAACGAAGTTGATACTTCCGTCATTCCTAATTTATTCCAGCACTTTATGGAGGAGTGTAACGAGGAGTGCCCTGCTCCTAAAATTATTAAGCAAGCCCTTAAAGAGCTTGAAGGTACTTTTGCTTTATGTATAGTAGATACAGACTCTAATGATGTATATATAGCAAGACAAGGCTCTGTACTACACTATAATAATAGCGGCGATGTATCGACACTCGGTGGTGATGGTTTTAAGATGTTACCTGAAGGTGTTATTATGATGCTACAGTCTAATCATAGTAAGTGGGAAATTGCTGATACATTCGAAACTAACTCTCCATTTTTATTTTTATGAAAAACACATTTTACTTTACAGCAACAAAAGGCAAAAAGCAAGATACACTTTTATATAGTGATCGCTCTATGCGTAAGAAATTTTTCTTTAAAGAAAATAATACACAACCTTTACCAGTTGTTTATAACAAAGCTATTGACTTTGCAATACAAGAAGAAGTAGATTATTTAATACTTTGTCATGATGATATTATTATTGAATCTGACCTAGCTTATAAATTACCTACACTATTTAAACAGTTTGACTTAATTGGTGTAGCAGGTACAACAGAGTGTAAGTTAGAAGAGCCAGCATTGTGGCATTTAATGGGTGGTGGTTTCGGTGGAGGAAAGCTTCATGGTGCTGTAGCACATGGTAACGAAAAACAAAAATCAATGACTGCTTTTGGTCCTTACCCTCAACGAGTTGTTTTAATTGATGGTGTGTTTATGGCAATGAGTCGTAAAGTATTTGAAAAAGTTAGATTTGATGAATCAAATCCAGCAGGGTTTCATCATTACGATTTAGATTTTTCGTTATCCTGTCATAAGGAAAAATTAAAGGTAGGTGTATCAGATGTTATGATTACTCATAATTCACCTGGACTTAGAGAATTTACACCAGAATTCAATGAAGGCCAAAAATGGTTCTTAAACAAGTGGCAAGGCAAACTGTGATTGAACTTAAAAGGAACTATCTTAGTATAATATTGTGAGTAACCTTGACCTTGATTATTTTGAGAAAATTTTATGTTATCGATCTCTTTGCGACTCTACTTATTTAGCGTCTATTGTTGATTATATTAAACCTAATTACTTTAAGTCTAAAAATATTGCAAAAATATTTGAGATTATTAATGAGTTTTATACTAAACGTGAAAAGTTACCAACTCTCACTGAGGTTAAATCATACCTAACTACTGATGAACATAAAGAATCATTTAAACAGCTTGTAGAGTCATTTAAAGATATTGATAAAAATATCGATAAAGATGAATTGTATGATAATACGGAGAGATTTATTAAAGAAAAGTCCGTTTATCATACAATGCTTGAAGTAGCTAGTGATATTTCAAAGGGGACTGTTGATACCTCAGAGATCCTTAATAAATTTGAAACATCGTGCAATATTAATCTCGTAACTGATAAGGGTTTTGATTTATATAAGGATATTGATGTTCTTGTTGAGGATTTGCTAAGTGTACAAAAATCTATACCTAGTCAATGGGAATGGTTAGATGATGCTCTTAATGGTGGGTTTCTTGAAAATGGTAGAGCATTATATGTCTTTGCTGGTGAGACTAATATCGGTAAGTCTATCTTTTTAGGTAATATTGCTACTAATATCGCTAATCAAGGTAAGAATATATTACTTATTACTCTTGAAATGTCGGAGTTATTGTACGCGAGACGTATATGTACAAATGTAACTAAGATTCCTCTTAAAGAGCTTAATATTAATACCCCTTCATTACGACAAGCATTAAAAGAAGAAGAAGCTGCAGGTAAGGGACGTATCTTTATTAAGGAGTTTCCTCCTAGTACTATTACTCCTAACCAGCTTAAAGCATTTGTTAAGAAGATTGTCGATCAAGGTATTAAGATTGATGCTATTGTACTAGACTATCTTAACTTACTACATTCTACTGTTGGTACTAACTCATACGAGCGTATTAAAAACGTAACAGAGCAGGTTCGCGCTATGACATATGTGTTTAACTGTCCTGTTATATCCGCAACACAGTTAAATCGATCTGGCTTTAGTGCTGCTAATCCTGACTTAGCTACTATTTCTGAATCTGTAGGTCTAGCTGCTACAGCTGATGTTATTGTATCGATCTATCAGAATGAGGAAGATAGAGAGTTAGGTATTATTAGACTAGGTATGATGAAGAATCGTTACGGTCCGAGAGGTCATACCCAAGCTATGAGAATTGATTATTCTACTCTAACTATTACACAAGCAGAAGAAAGCGCAAATGAAACGTCAGATAGTTCATATAGCATGCTACAATCGTTCGGAAGTTGATTAAATAGAATAATTTATAAATACAAATAGTGAAACCAGCTATTTGTATTAACGAAAACGTTAAAGCTTACCGACAGGGTAAGAGAGATTTTAGCGTAAATGAGTTAAATGATATTAAATTATATCTTTTAAAGTATAAAGATCAATTAGCTAATACACAATTTTTTGAAGGTACAATAAAAGACTTTAAAGTTGTAAGTTGTTTTGCTGAAGAATATCATGATGAATTATTTTCCTATATTTTAAATAGTAGTGCTATTGCTATTATTATAAATATACAAACAAAAAGCGTGCTGTTTAAGAAAAATGAAAAAGTATGTGATATTGATTTACCTAAGTTAGCTAGTTTACTATGTGATAGTGTTGGGCAAGACAAAAATATAGCTGTTGGTAAATTTACTGCCAAATTTTTAAACTTTACCAAAACATTAAAGCCATGCATTTAACTCCTATTGTAAATCCTTCTCAGAGTATTATAGATAGAGAAAGTGAGCATATTCTTTTATCTTTTTGTTCATTTTGCACTTTATTAAAGGGTAAAAAACTAAGCTTTCAAAACGTGTTTATACTAGCACTACAAGATGAAAAATTAAGAGTTATATTAAAAGACCTTTTAGGAGTTGATTCTAATTATGAAATCGTTAAACTGTTTTTGGAGTATGATCCTACGATCACCAAAAGTAAGTATATAACGAAGTATTTGAATAATAAAAATAGACTATGTCTCTAACAGAATTAGAAAAATCGATTTATAACTCATACCTGATTGCGAGCAGGGCTGCAAAAAATAAACCTTTTAAAATTAGGCAAGATTTTAAAAAAATAGATGATAAGACATATATTATTCTTAAAAAGCTTGCGCTTCTATTTGAGCATAATAGATCTGTAAATATACAGGACTTTTTTAAAGCGCCATTTGCGTATTACGATGTTGATTATGTGGATTTGCAATTTTATGCAATGCCTAAAGCAATTAAGTGTTATACAAATTTTAAGAAAAAGCAGAGGTATATTTCACCTGATAGTGAGGAAAATATCACAATATGTAAGCAATGTTGTACATTTATTATGCGGTACTGCATTGAAAATAACCTTACACTAAACGAATACAAAAGTATAAATAGTGGTACAACACCTTTGGTGTTACAGCATCTCCGTGACCATAGCATAAATTTTTATGTTATACACGGACTTGAATGTGATAGAATTATAAGACAAGTTGAACCAGATCTCTTAGAATTTTTTATTACCGACTTTAACCAAATACTAAACGATACACGGATTAATTTCCAACGTTCAGTAAAATTAAAGGTAATAGTAAGAGAATCTTTTCGACGAATTGAAGAATATCTGTTGAAAAATAAAAAAAGTGAGATACAATAAAATATAACCAAAAATAAACTAAACTAAAAATAAAATTATGAGTTCATTCAATACATCAATGTTTCAGTCCATTAAGGACGCCCTAGTCAAAAATGAAGGTGAAGGTAGCAACGCTACTTACAACGAAATTATGAAGACGTCGCCAGGTAATACCTATACTATTAGGTTGTTGCCTTTCGCTAAAGATCCGAAGAATACATTTTTCCATTATTACAATCATGGTTGGCCGTCATTTGCGACTGGTCAATATGTACAAACGCTCTCACCTATGACGTTTGGTGAGCGTGATCCTATCGCTGAAGAACGCTTTAAGATTCTCCGTACAGGTACTGAAGATGATAAGGAAAAGGTTAAAGCAATTAAACGTATCGAGAAGTATCTTGTTAACGTTTATGTTGTTGACGATTCGCAAAATCCAGATAATAACGGTAAGGTTAAAATCCTTCGTTACGGTAAACAGCTTCATAAGATTATTATGGAAGCTATTGAAGGTGAAGATTCAGAAGAGTTTGGTCCACGTATTTTCGATCTTGGATCTACAGGAGTTAACTTCAAGGTTAAGTGTGAGAATCAAGGAGAGTTTCCAACTTACGTCTCGTCGAGATTTACTTCTGCAGGTAAGCTAGCTCTTAGTGAAGATGAGCAAAAGAAGATTTACGATAGTACGTTTGATCTTACCAAGGTCTTTACTCTTAAATCTTATGATGAACTTAAGCAAATGCTTGATGAGCATTACTACTGTAAATCAGCAGATGAAGTAGCTGCACCTGAAGTTCAGTCTTATGCTAAGACTACACCTATTAAAGAAGAAGCTTCACTGTTTAAAGCATCACCATCTCAATATCAAGATAATTCTATTGACGATGAAATCGATGAACTCCTTAAGGACCTGTAATATATGACAGAATCAGAACGACAAGCATTTCTTATGTTTGCAGGTACAATGCATGGTCACGCAAAAGCGACCGATCAAATGATTGTTGGTCAGTCAGTTAACTTAAGACCAATGAGTACTGATATTCAGAATACATTTGCGCAAGTATTGCAAACACCTCCACAGCAAAATCCATATATTCAACAGGAACAATCTGATGATTATAATCCGTACGCACAACGAGAACAAGCAGAACCTATTGTATATCAACAACCACCACCAGATAACTTTGTTGGAGTTGAACAAGCAATTCAGGAGTTAGCTGAGATTCAACCAGTACAAACACTTAAAGCTCAACCTACAGTAGCAGTTAATACTGATATTGTTGATGTTCTTAAGGAAATTAACTTGAATTTAGCTAAGATAGCGACTACACTTGAAAAATATGGCAGAGAAAAGAGAGCTAAAGTTACAAAATCGGCCTGAATTTGTAAAGTTTCTAGATGCGATATCGAAAATCAACGAGTCAGCGATAGTAAACGTACAGGAAACACCTGGCTTACTATCCTGTCTCGTCTCTTCCGCAGATAATACTCTTATTTTATCTGCGGAGTTAAATTCGGTTGATACTAATTTTAGTGGTACTAATAATATCCCTGATATTAAAAAACTTATACGAGTTGTTGATAGTTTAAACATAAAAGATATGACTCTAACTGTTAACTCTAATAACTACGAGTATAAAGGTAATAGTGTAAAGTTTAAATACCATCTATATGAAGATGGTCTTTTAGCTAAACCAACTATTAATATTGAAAAGATTAAAAGCTTTAAATATGATATTAGTTTTAGCCTAACAAAAGATATCTTACAATCTATTATTAAAGGTAGTACATTTGCTACTGAGACTAATAAGGTTTATTTGTTTACTGAAGATGGTTATTTAAAAGCTGAACTTACAGATAGAGCTCGACATAATACAGATGCATTATGCTTAGATCTTGGTAAAGTTGACTTTGAAATTAAGCCAATTCCATTAAATCTTGATAATATTAAACTACTATCAACAATTGATAATGTAATTAATGTTGGTATTAATACAGATTATGGTGTGTGTGTATTTGATATTCAAACTAGTAGCATTAAATTAAAGTATATCGTAACTTCCTTAACACAATGAATCCAGTAAAAAATAAAATCACTACATTATCATACTTTATTAAACGTTTAAAAGATTGTAAGTTTAATACATGGAAACTTGTATCTAATTACTCTCTAGCTGATCCAAGAAAGTGGACTATTATGGTCGATCCTGGAAATGTTTCTCTCTTCATAACTTGTTATGAAAATAAAGACTTTAAGGGTGAGATGATGTTTGAATTTAACGATGGTGGGAGGGCTTTTCCGAGAAATTACTCCATTAAAACATCATCAATGGAAGTGATTGTAACAGTATTACTTGAAAGAGGTGTACCGCAAGTTACTGAAGAAGAGCTCGCCGAAATTTACGCAGTTCAATAATGAGTAAGCAGCATATTCCTACTCCTGGTAATACATATGCTGTACATAATGGGGCATATGCAGGTGAAATGTTAATTTATACAGGTAAAGGTAAGTATAATTATAATTTTCTTGCAGTGCCCACTATGTTAAATCGTTCTGTACCGGTAAATTCCTTCGAATTAGCATGGAACACTGATATAATTAAGTATGTGGAGAAGGTTCCTGATCACGTTGTAGATATTACACGAGAACAATATAAGAAAAATGAAGAGCTTAATTATAGATTCAAACAATCTGATTCATCGAACTTTCTGGACAGCTAAGACTATTGTAGGTTTGGAAGACCCTGTAAAGTTAAGTAACTTTCATATTTACTTTACACTTAACGCAATTAAGAGTTATGTCAACACTTATAAACCTGATAAGATCATCGCCTGTTGGGATGAGAAACCTGATTATCAACGTAATGAACGGAAAGATTTTTTCTCAGATTATAAAGGTAATAGGTCTAGTGATACCACGCCGCATCAAAATAACGAAAAGATCAAAGAATTTCTTTATACCTTAGGTATACCATCAATCTTTCCAAGAAAACTGGAAGCTGATGATGTTATTGCGTATTTAACGGAATCCCTTGAAGGGTCTAAGGTGATTATATCTGTAGATAAGGATTTTCTACAATTAATCAATAAAAATGTAATTGTTTATGACCCGATTCGTAAGAAAGAAACAAATACAGATAACTTTGTTGTAAATGTAGATTGTGAGCAGATTAACTTCATGACTATTAAGTGTTTAGTTGGAGATAAGTCAGATAATGTTCCGGGTATACCTAAATTTGGTAAAGTTAAGGTTAAGAAGTATCTTGAAGGTAATATTATCTTAACTGAAGAAGAACAATCGATTTATTCACGTAATCTAGAACTTTTTCGTTTAGATAAATATAGATCTATTGAAAATCGTGATGAGTTGATGTATTATCAAGAGCAAATACCAGCAGCTATGAATTGTGAACCAGATTTTCAGCAATTTATTGATTTATGTAAAGAACACGATATTAACTCTATTCTTAATAAGAAAGAAGACTGGTATAACTTGTTTTTTGTTAAGCATCGTCTACTATCAATGTTTGCATGATTAGTTTACCTGAAGATTATATTGTTCAAAAGTTTTACGAGTTAGGATACTACCCTAAAACCAACAAATATAATAATACTTACCAATGTAGTTGTCCAATTTGTAGAGAGGGGAGCGGATCATCGTTTGGTAAAAAGAAGAGATGTTATTACATTCCTAAGAATGATAATATTTTCTGTCATAATTGTGGGTGGTCAGGTAAGCCTTATACATGGATTAAAGAGGTATCTGGTAAGACAGACACAGAGCTTATTAGTGAAATTGAAGAATATACAGGTGAACGTGAAATATTGCCTAGCTTTGATGAACCTATTGTTAGACCAAAGACAGAAACACTACCTAAAGACTCTATTAACTTGAGCGATCCGCATCAGCTTAAGTTTTACGGTGCGAATCCCATCGTCTCCGCTTGTCTAACACTAATTCACAGTAGACGTTTAGATACAGCTGTAAACCGTCCTGACAACCTTTATTTATCACTTACAGATCCTGTTCACAAGAATCGATTAGTACTACCCTTCAAAAACGAGAATGGTAGCATTGAATTTTACCAGTCAAGAACAATACTACCTAACGATAATAAGACGCGACCAAAGTATGTCTCGAGAATTAACGCAGAAAAGACACTATTTAATATAGATAAGATTACTAGTGATAATAAAAACGTTTTTATATTTGAAGGTCCTATTAATGCTTTTTTTACTAAGAATAGTGTAGCTGTAGCAGGTATTACTGAACGAGGTAATGCTACATTTACTGAAAGGCAGCAAAAACAAGTAGATACTACACTAAGGTGGATGGATCGTATTTGGGTACTTGATAGCCAGTGGATTGATAATGCGTCTCTTAAGAAATCTGAGACACTATTATTAAATGGTGAAAAGGTGTTTATATGGCCGGAGAAGTTTGGTACACGCTTTAAAGATTTTAATGATATTGCTATGCATTGTAAAATCGATGAGATATCTGCAGAATTTATAGAAAAAAATACCTACGAGAGTCTCGCAGGTATTATTAAGCTCTCAGAGATTAAAAAGTTTAGACTCCTCTATAGCTAGGATCTTTTTCTGTAGAAAGAGCTGACTTAAATTTTTGTATAAGTGCTGCGATTTCAGTTGCCGCTCTTGTAATTCTGCTTTGCTCTGAAGATAACTCAGCAAGAATTGTCTTATCATCTGTACTTGCTGCTTGAGCAATAGTTGATTGAATAGAATTATTTGTACCATTAAGAAACTCATTAAAATCTTGTAATTTAGCTGCCCAATTTCTGATCTGATTAACATACTCAATATGCCTACGTGCTGTAGCTTCAACAGCAGCTGCTGTATGTTGAGAAACCTCACTATCTGGGTTAGCGTTAGGATCTGTATCAAAAGCATTTGGATCAGTGCCTTTATCGAGTGATTGCTCCATTGCCTGTCTATCTTCATCTTGCTCATTAAGAGCTTTAAAAAATCTGCTTTCAAACTTAGTCATGTAATTATTTATGCTAAGGCATAAATATTTATAATGCCAATCGCAACAAATCCCTATAGTGTCGGTATAGCAGCTAACCCGATTAATGACTTAGATGTATCAAATCAGATACAAAAGTACAAAGATGAGGAAGCAACTTATCAAGCGCCACAGGTACTACCTTTTAATTTTAATGGTGCGCAGGAATTAATTAGCGTACTTTATAAAGATTTGTTAGACATTAGAAATATGGTATTAGCAGCAGAGAGAAACCCCCTTGTTAAGACAAAGTATACTGCACCTATTTTAAAGGTGATTGATAATATTGGTAATGAAATTTTACAAGATATACCAGAATTGCTTGATAAATTGCAGTTATCTGGTACAATAGAGCATGATTAAAAAGATCCTCGTATCGCTTACCTTAACGTTACTAATTAGTATTGGTATTGGCTTTATATTAAATAGTCTTATTGGTTTTTGGCAGGGGTTTACAGCAGCCATTATTATTCACTTCTTAGCGTTTTACTTTTTTAACCCTGAAAAAAAGAGTCGTGTTGTAGTCGAGAGTGAGCAAACTGCATTTAACGATCTACTCGAAACCCAAACAGTAACAGTTAACTGCCCCTGCGGCCAAAATCCTATCTCTGCACCTGTTTTACTTAACTCTGATAATATTTTTACTTGTGAGAAATGTTTTAGTAAATATAGAGTTAATGTATCCTTTGAATCTGTATTGTTAACAGAACCTTTTAACATAGCTAATGCATTTGATGCTCTTAAAGGTAAGGGAACTACCGTATAATAGGTTATAATGAGAACGTTTAATTTTAAACTTAAAACAGGTAAAGAAATCAATATGGACATCGACGAACTAACTCGATGGGCGTGTTTAATTGAAGGTGTTGAGCAGGTATCTAATAAGTGTGACGAACTTGGATACGGTAAAGATAATGAAGAGTGGGTAAAGCCTCTTGCATTTCAGAAATATATTGATGAGCGGTTCCATTCAATGAAACACGATCTTACTGTTGAAGCTCTGATGGGTAATATCTAATTACCGATTATATAGTTGATAGCAAACATAAGATACTGTTGTGTGTAGTATCTACTAATGCTACGTTAGCTTTTGTTGTAGGCTTATATTGTATTATACCGCTTTTTATATTGTTATTAACAGTACCTACAACAGTAGTATTAAGTAATACTAGCCCAGTACTCCATAAGGTATAATTGCGTAAAGCTACGTTTAATAATCCTGTTACACTAAAATAATATGTACCGTTAAGTGATAAATTAATACCTGTAACACTACTAAAGGTAGTACTTGTATTTACAGCTGAATAACCTGCATTAGTTGTACTTAAACTTGTAAAATTAGTAAGCACAAACTTAGTTTTATTCGAACTTAAATTATAAGTAACACCCTTTGTAATATCTACAGCTATAGTTGATGTTCCTGTTATACTACCGAGAGAATTAGTAGCAACAACAGTATATTTTCCTGATTCTGAAGGTAATACGTTACTATCAACATAGTAACTCGAAAGTATATTAGTAATAAGTCTGTTATCCTTATACCACTTATAACTTATAGGTGCAGCGCCACTAACACTTACCGTCAGATTTAATATATTATTAGCAGCAATAGATCCATTTACCTGTAAAGGTATTAAAAATATTGGTGGACCGACGCTCGGTAAATTAAGTGTATTTGTAACTATATTTTGTAGTGTGGGTGCTGGTATACTAACTGCTGGTGCAGCTGATCTTGTATTTGCAGGTAAAGAAGATACAGCTGGTATAAATGTATAAGGAGTTTGTACTAAAAATTGGGAGTTATTAGTGATAGCTGCAGGTTGAATATCACTACACTCACTCCATGTATAATTATACCCGAGACTAATAAGATTATACACAGGATTACTTGGTGTTGTTGATAAGCATACAACATTATTATTAAAAGAAATTAACGGATAAGCAAACTTAGTAATATTGAACTTATTTGTTGGAATTGTAAGATTACCATCCTTTACTAGTAATACATAATTAGAATAAAAAAGATTATCTTGATCAAAAGCACACTGTATATTATCGTAACGTGTTGATACAGTGAATAGACGATTCTTATTATCAATACCTGTAATTGCCTGTGTTGGAGCATATACAGAATTATCCACACTTCCAATCCCCCAGCTATAATTTATAGGGTAATTACTACCTGGTGCTGGTATAATATCTTCTTCTGTTACACCATCATCAGCATAAATTTTATTTACTAAAGCTAAATAATTATTATTATAATATACACCTTCATAAGGTATATTATATGTTGTTGATGTTACAGGTATGCTATATGTATAGCTAGTACTATTACCTTTTAATTTCATACTACCTGTATAAGTAGATCCCCACAATATAGATAATCTATACTCAAAATTTACATGTTGACCTGATAAAATACTAACTGGTGATGTAAACACATTTCGCGCAAAAGCATAGTTTATATCTCGCTTAACGGCAAACTCGTTTATATTAAAAGAAGATATAGCTTTTTTTGTAGTAAAAGATACTACATATAATCTACTAGATACCGAATCATTATATGATTCAATAATATCACGTTTAACATTACTAAACTCAGATCCCGTAATAACGCCAGATAATCCGTAACCACTTATACCGGGTAAGCTATTACTAGTACCTATATCTAAATAACTAAGAATAGTAGGTATATCATAACTATATAGATCTACTAAACCACCTGATAATATTGTATTATTACACCACGGTGTAGAATATACTACTTTATCACTATCTAATACAGAAAATCTATATTGACCTTTAAGTTTGTGATCTACATTTATATTTTCGTGTGTCATAAATAGCTTACTGCAATATCTGTATCATAAAATCCAATAGGATTTGTACTTGTGTTAGTTAAAAAGAGTGTACTAGAAGACAAATGCCAACTACTACATAAATTGTCTTTATATATAATGTATTTACTGTCTGCTGATATATATTTAAATAACTGTATACGGTTTAAATATATATCAGATACACCTGTTAAACTCCAAAAAGCAAGATCAAGTGTATAACCAAAATTATATCTATCCTCAGAAAAAATAAATGGGTCACTAGATAATGTAGAATTATCTGTTGTAGCTATATGACCGTAAACCATATAAGGTGTAGGACATATAACATCACTATTATCACTTAAAGGTCTTGAAATATCCGGTAAAGGCTCAATTGGCTTAATTGATGGTGTTGTTGCGAGTGGAATATCACTACTTAAATATACACTAGTAGCCACTGCTATAAACGATGAAGAATCACCTGATACAGCACTACCCTCCGTATGAAAGTTTTTAAAGTAAATTGTACCAACACTATTGTTATTATTACTACTAATAGGTGTAGCAAATGATGCACCAACCTTATAAAGAGTATTTGCAGCTATATTTAAATTTACATTCTGCTCAAAAAGAGGCTTAAAGTCTTCGTCGGGATAATTTCTATAATCTACATAAAGAGTACGTCCTACATTACCAAGTCTCGCACGTATTGTTTTATATTTTACACTCGTTTCAACAATTTTAAAGGATGTATCAATATTAGATATTGCAGCGTTATATGAGTAAGTATTATAACTATACGATGGCCACCCATTTCGCATGATTATACTATTTGGAATTCTCTGTGTTTCACTGATGCCGTCACGTAATACACGTGCACCTGACATAGCTGACACAGCAAATAATCCGGTTGTATCAAAACCAACTGCCAACTTAGCACCAGATATACCAGGCTTAATAGAACTTGATTGATTATTATTAGATGATAGACCAGAATAACCTAAATCTATATTAAAGTTACCACCAGATAATACATAATTATTATCCATTAAAAATATAGTAAACCCTGCTTCCGTGCTACTATTACCACTTATAGCATATTCAAACGACCATACAATATCATAATACGGCGAATAACCTGAAAGAGATGCTATATTAAATGCTTTTGTATTAACCGTAAATGTTGGATACACCATATATTATATTTATATCAAGGGTCTTTTGCAAAGACGCAAGTCATAGAATCTTTTGATTTAAATCTTGTTACGTGTTTAACAGAAAATCCTAAACGTTTATATTCTCGGTATAGTATATCAAAGTACTCCATATCTATGTTGATAATAATACTATTTCTCGATTCATCTAGTATCATGTAATCTGAGAATTCTTCACCAAGCGCTAGAGCTCGTTCGTAAACAGCCACATATATATTTATTCACTAAAATACTTTAAGATGTATGTTAGTTTATCATCTAACTCTTTTACTCGTATAACTTTATCATAGTCACATACAGTTAAAGGGTATGAACTTACTATATCTTTAAGCAACTGTAAGTCCTCCTCTACGAATCCTTCAATAATTATTTCATTCATATTATAGTGTATATCCAACGATTCTCAAATTAATTTGATCGTAACTAGAAGGTGTAACTCTAAGAGCAAATGTTAGAGGGCCGTTTTTATAACTAGCAGATAAAGGAATAATTGCTTGATTAGCACTTCTTAAATTATCACCGCTACCTGAAGCTCTACTAGAGGCAATAAGATACTCGTATGTACCAACAGATGTCTGATTTGCTGGAGATAAAAAGCCACTATTAACTGCTGCAACAACCCACCGATCTACATTACCAGAATCAGGACTATTCTTTAATATATCACAATCAACAATTAAGTTTTTAGCTATAGAAGGTATATAACTAGATGATACTATTGAGGAAGTACCGTTAGTATAAGAGGTTATACCTGGGTAAGCTGATATGGTAGCAGTAAGGGATGTTGTGCTAGATCCATAATCTGCATAATAAATTGATATTGGTGTTTGTAAAAATGCAATAGGAGATGTATAATTTACAATATTTGTATTATTATAGGGAGCGTTACCTGGCTGTGTTATAGTTCCTGCAAATGTACTTGATAGGCCTGTAATACGACCATATTGATCGAGTCCAAATGTTGAACCACCTGGTACCGTCTGCGAATTAACAATAGAGGGTAATTGTATTACTACTGTACCTGTAAGAGGATTAAAAGGTATACTTGTAACATCAATCCCATTTTTAAAAGCAGTTAAACCGTTACCAACTGTAAACGTTGAGTTAGCAATAAGATCTGGCTTTGCTTTAATTATATAGAGCATACCTGTAGCACTCAACGGTGAATTATTACTAGATGAAACATGATATAATGTTGATGTAGCAGGGTTATTAACACCACCAGATCCCTGACCGTTAACACCATAAATAACTTTATTAACTAAATTAGGTAAATTAAAGCTAGTTGAATTTCCACCAAAAGTAGAACCAATTACAGCGGATAATTCAGGGTAAGTAGCACCAAGAGCTGATGAACCATCGCAAAGTAACCAATTTTGAGGTGCACCTGATGCAGATACATAAGGCATTATTGAACCGACAGGTATTTGACTGGTAGGACCTGCAACATAAATATTGTTTTGCGCTACCGAAGGAGCCCAAGATAGATTACCAGCAACATCTGTAGTTAGGTAATAATTAGTTTGTGGTATATTACTCGGCCAACTATAGTTTCTATTATTAATACTTAAATTTTGAGGCAACTTTAAAAAGGAAGTACCATCAAGAGTTTGTATACTATTTGTAGCTATAGCACTACATAAGCCGATTGTATTTGTAGTACTATTATATACTATAGAGTTACTAAAAGAATTAGGTGAAATATTATTAGCGGATATTGAATTTACACTAATTTGATTAGAACTTGTAAATGTAACAGTAGTATCACCAGGTGTATAAACCCCACCTACTTGTTGCCAGTTAGCAATATTAGTGGCACTACCACCGTATAAATTACCTTGGTAGATATAAAGAATTTGATTATCTGTATCAAACGCATAATCTCCTTGCGAAGCTGTTACAAGAGTTGTTACAAGCGTTGAATTACCTAAAAATGTATTGCTAACTGCAATACCTCCAACGGTTTGACCGTCACCCATGTAGAGGCGTTTAGTATCAGTTGTATAACCTAACTCACCTTCTGTTAAAACAATGTTCTGTCTATCTGCATCAGCACCTCTTCTAATAAGAAGTTTAAGCAGTGTATTTTCGGAAATTTCAATTGTTGCTGACATGATATTTTATGTAATTAAAGATAGTAATACTTATTACTGTGGTAAAGAAAACACTGGTATTGCAAATTTATCAACAGTAAATGCACTACCGTTTTGCGTGCTTGTACTTGCAAAGACAATAAATCCTGCTGAAGATAAATTCATAGTATGTAATGTTCCGTTAACATCAGCTGAAAGTACAGGTACTAAAGTTTGATGTAATCCGTAATTACCATATCCCTTTGATATTTGATTAGGTGCACCATTAAAACCTGAAATAGCAGCGACGTTATTATTTGCTGTTAATGTAGTAATTATAGTATTAACTGTTGTTTGTGTACGTCCGTAAGTATCAAAAATAGTACTTTGCCAATATGTAGGGGTTCCTGCACCAGTAGCATAACCAGGCTTTAGACCTATATTTGGAGCATTAAAAGCTAAAGTACTATCTACTCCTTGTATAGTGGTGTTTAATAAATTATTATTAGTATTTAACCCTATTCCAACAAAACCAGTTGAACTAAGTGAAGATACTGTGACTGTATTAGCTGGCACAGCTGTAATAGATAATACACTTGAACCGCCAAGGTAACCAAAAGTGGTGGGATCAACGTTTAAACTAACGGATGAACCACTACCACCAATTAACCCGTTACCGAGAGAGTTAGTAGTAATTTGGTTAGAATTAATTGCGCTAACATACAATTGATTAGTGCCGTTAATTTTAATAGTAGTGTTATCAATATTTGCCTGTATTCCGTTAGTTGTAGTAGCTACTAAGCCATTAGAAGCAGCAGATGAATTAAATTTATTTCCTGTAATACCGTTATCCTGTATTTTAAGAAATTTAGTTGTCGCATCAATGGTTAAGGATGTACCATCAGTAGCCGGGCCAATATATACCCACCCCGTATTTGTAAATTGATACAATAGGTTATTGTCGTAAACGGTATCACCGATAGCTGGCCTAAGTATATTTGATTGTGAATTTATACTATTTACATTACCTACAATACTACCACCGAGAGTTACACCATCACCAACAAAAACTCTTTTTGAATCTGTTGTAAACCCAAGTTCACCTTGCTCAAGCACAACAGACTGTCTTTGCGAATCTGTACCTCTTCTAATTTTGAGCTTAACAATTGTAATATCAGGCATATAATTTTATTTATGTAAAAAAACGAGTATAAAGAGTGTTGATATTTTTCTCTGACACTGTATACTATATATGGTGTCGCTATCTTCATTATTTATAGTAGTCAAATAAGAAAACAATGAAAAAAGTAGTAGTAATTGGTGGTGGTGTAGATGTAACCTCTAAACAACGAGGTGAATTTCTTAATAATACATTTGATGAAATTATTATTATGAAAAGATCTATATATCATCTTGAATCACATAAAGATTATATCGGTATACCTACAATATGGGTTAATGGTGGTAGAGAGTGGCGTAAATATGATTGGATTACATCAGAAGTAGAAGAAAGACTTTTATGGCGTGAAAAATATGATAAGAATATTAATATTACTCTACAACATAAAGCATACGACATATTAGCTGAGTCAAAAATAAGAGAAGTGTGGTTAAATTACTTAGATAGAGCAGATCATTACCCCTTTACACCACCTAATAATATTAATATAAAGTGTATATCAGGATTAAAAGATATACACAAAGAAGCAACATATTTTTGTTCAGTAGGACTTCAAACAATTGCATACGCAATAAATCAAGGCTATGAAGTATATTATTTTGGTATTGATTCTTTTCTTAAAGGGCATCATTACTACCCTGAATCAACGTATACATTTATATCACCTGAAAGTTTAGATCCTCAGGATGTTATGGATTACACCCATAAGTGCTCTAATTATTTACGTGAGTATAAAGAGATAAAAAAATTAATTAAAGAAGGTAAACTTAAACATATTGATACTATATGTACTTAAATAATAAAGTAATGATTGGTTATGATGCTCGTGAAGATGCAGCATATAAAGCGTGTGTAAACTCTTTACACAAAAATTCATCTTGTACTATAGATATTACACCACTCAAACAGGATAAACTTACACAGCAACAAATTTATAAACGCTTACCTGACCCATTATCTAGTACAGAGTTTACATTTACACGATTTTTAACACCTTTTTTATGTGAGTATAAAGGTTGGGCAGTTTTTTGTGATTGTGATTTTATCTTTATTGACGATATACAATCTCTATTCGAATTAAAAGATGAAAAGTATGCTATTATGTGCTGCAAGCATGAATATAAACCTACCGCAACACATAAAATGGATAACTGCAAACAGCATCTATACCCTAGAAAGAATTGGAGCTCACTTATACTGTGGAATTGTAATCACCCTAAAAATAAACTAGTAACTCCAGAGTTAGTTAACACTCAAACAGGTCAGTATCTACATAGATTTATGTGGTTAGATGATTCAGAGATTGGTTCTCTCCCATTAGAATGGAATTGGTTAGTAGGTTGGTATAAAGAACCTCAAGACGGTAAACCTAAAGCATTACACTTTACAGAAGGTGGTCCGTGGTTTGATAATTATAAAGATTGTGAGTATAGTGATGTATATAACTTATATAAATGAAAAAAACAATTACACAGGTTAGAGATATACAGTATAACTTAGAGGAATCTATTAATTTATTAACTTCTTTAAAGAGTATTGAAATTAATCCTGTAGAAGCGTGTACACGTAAGTGTAGTTTTTGCCCGAGAAGTAATCCAGAGCTATACCCAACAACCAATAAACGTATTACTCTCGAAACGTGTGAGAAAATTGCTAAAGATCTTCATAAAATAAACTATATAGGTAGAGTTGGGTTTGTAGGTTTTGGAGAACCACTATTACACAGACAACTTGAGCAGTGTATTGCTATTATACGTCAGTATAATCCAAAAATAACCTATATAGAGGTTATAACGAATGGTGACTTACTTACAACAACGAGAATTCAATCATTATACGAGGCAGGATGTAATTTAATAGCTGTTAGTATGTACGAATATGATATTACAGAGCGTGTTGAAACACTACGTGGTAATATACCTATAGAAATAGTATATAGACATCATTACGATGTAACTAAAAGCTATAACTTAGAATTAGTTAATAGAAATGAAATAACATTCGGTAAAACATATCTTAATATAGAATCACCGTGCTATATTCCGTTTTATAAAATGTTTATTGACTGGAATGGTGATATCTTAACATGTCAAAACGATTGGTCACGTACATTAACATTCGGTAACATTAATATCGAGTCTATTAGTAATATATGGTTAGGTCAGCAATATAATGCGTTTAAAAATACTCTTAAGACAGGAAAACGTACTATTGAGCCTTGTAACAAATGTAATGTATGCGGTATTAAACGTGGTGAAGCGGAATTTAACTTATTTACCGAGAGTAGGTAAATAATTATGTCTTAATTGTTTTTTCTTCTCAATTAATTTAAGCATCTGCATACTATCTGTATCTAACACGCATCCTGGTATATTAACCTCAACACAGTCGTGTATAGTATCAGGTATTGGAGATATACCACATAAAACATCGCGTAATAATAGTGAATGTTTATACCAAGGTATTAAAAAATTACTACTACCTTTATATGTATTATTATAAAACACCTCTATATGATTAACAACAGTTGTATTGGTAAGTATAGATGTCATGTTAGCTAACATCTCTTGTGTTTTTTTAGTTTTACGTAATATAGCAACACCTGCATCACAAATATTCGTAGGTGATACTATTTTTGTAAGAGCATGATCTTTAATCATACTAGCTGCTCTTTGTAATCGACTACTTACCATAAATGCATCCGGATCCAAATATATACCTACATCATCATCCGTAAGAGTATGTAGAAAGTGAACCCATGCACCTACTTGACTACCTGTAACATTAAGATACTCGTAATTATACCCGCAAAATGCGTCCTTAAGAGTAATAGTTTGTATGTGTAAGTTACTATTATTAAAATATTGTGGAATATTAGTAACAACTGTAATACTATTAAAGAATTTAGTGTGTATTTTAGCCCATAAAGGTATTAACTCCTTAGAATAAAATTCTTTTACATACTCAGGGCAGCTATCTACTACAATAAACGAGGTAAATAGATGATTCATAATGTATTATATAGTTCTAAATCAAACAATGTCAATCTATGAAACACTTTACCGTTAAATGTATACTCTTTTAGCTTATACCCCCTATATTCTGGTGTATTATTTAATAATATAAAATTTCCTGCAGCAGCAACTACATCTAAACATAATAACTCTTTCACCTTATTAAATTGATTACACACATCAGTAAGGATATTTTGATTATGTAAAATATAATCAGCAAACTTTAAAGTTACACCGTTCAAGTACATAGGTCTAAATTGGTTTAGCCTCGCTATTAAAGTAGTATTGCTACTAATACAAAAACCAAGACGCATACCAGTTAATAACCCCATTTTACTAAATGTTCGAACTATAATAAGATTGTATGGTAGATTGTTTAAGTTAATTACTTTAATAGGGTTAATATATGCTTCATCAACAATTACATATTTATATTGCTTACACAATTCTAATATTTCATTAGTATTAAACGTGTAACCCGTGGGATTATGAGGAGATACAATATACAACCCCGTATGTGATATATCCTTATTTAAAGTAAGATCTAAAGAGAATTCTGTTTCAAAATTAAAGGGTATTTGTATTAAATCTTTATTATATAGTTTACAATAAAATGTAAATAATTCAAATGTTGGTAATGTAGTTACCCATTTATTGCAATCTAATGTTTCAATTAGAGTCTTTAAAACAAATTCAGATCCATTATTAACGTGTATATTATCACTAGTACAAGTTATAGCTTGTGCTAAACGTTTAATTACAGTAAACGGTGATGCATAACTATAGATATCTAAAGCAGTTACCTTAACATTTTTTAGTACTATATTTATAAGTGATGGGCACAAGCACTCATTTTTATCTAATCTAAGATTAGAATGTGCATATAAAATTGGGTTTCGATTCATTTTGATCAATATATCTAATTATTTCAGAAAGATAAGATAATGTTTCATTAAACATAGGAGGATAAGCTTTAAGTACCTCTATAATACTATCTGTTGTTTGTAATAATGTTTGATATCTATCCTTTGCACGATTAATTGCTAAAATTAAATTTTTACTTTCATACATATCTAAATCATCATCATTCTTAATAAAATCTAAATTAACGCTATATTCCCTTTCAACATTTAACCATATATTTTCTTTAAGTTGTAATAGTGTGAGTTGATCGAGAGTATTAAATTTAAAACCTAAAGATCGTAAAGTATGTAATATATGATATATTTTAACAACATCATAAGCATTTGCAATTAAAATAACATCATCTTCATTAAATAAACTTTCCTCTGATAGTCTTTTTATGTGCTCAACCTTATAATTAAAATACGATAAAAATAAATCATTATATTCATAAAGTGTATAATGTAAAGGTAGTTCTATATTACAAATACTATTAGTAAATATATCTCTAAATATAATAGTGTTATTAGAGTTACTTATTAATTCCCCACGATATGTTATATTTTTAAGTATTAACTCAATATACATGTTTAAAACGCGGAAGGGTAAGTTAACGACCCACTATTATAATTAATAATAACAGGTATAGCAGCAGATGTCCAGTTAGAGTTAAGATCCTGTATAATAATATTATCAATTCGATCTGAATTAGCGACCTGATATGTGTTAGGTCCATTATAAGGTATAGTAGTATTATCACTATTTCCAAACAACCCACCTACAGTCATCGTAACGTTAATAGCTGTATCAGAAACCACGGTTGTTGTACTTCTAATAAAAACATTACTGCTACTATATACTGATAACCTTAATTTAAACACTCCTCCTACTGACTTAGCATAATTTGTATTTATTGTAGCGATAACTGTACCATCACCTGATCTAGAATACTTTTTCCATGATTCGGAAGTTGTTTTTATATCACCTGATAATATAAAATAATTTTTTGCTTGAAATAAGTTACAAATATCTCCGTATCCAATAATGTTATAGTTTGTAACACTAGCTCTATCCGTTACAGATTTAGACGGTTCATAATAAAAATTAAGATCAGTTAAACTTAACCCAACTGTAAAATTTGTAGATGATGCTGTAGTTGGTGAGTATCGTGGTTTAAAAATATTATCTAAATCTGTTTTATTATACTGGAAGTTAGACGACATATATTACTTAGTTTGTACTAATATAGTTAATTCTTTAATAGCTTCAATTAATAGTGATGTAATTCGACCATAATCAATAGCAAGTGGTTCACCCTGTTCATCCTTTAGAACGAAATCAGGTGCAACTTTATTAACTTCTTCAGCAATAAGTCCAGTATCACTCTTACCAGTTTCCTTCCAATCAAACGTTACACCTTCAAGCTTTTGAACAATCTCAAGTGCATTTATAATAGGCTTAACGTTTTCTTTAAATCTAATAGAAGATGTAGAATTAAATGTAGGTGCTGTAACAGCATAATTACACTGAGTTGGTCCATTAATTGTAACACCAGCACCTTGAGCTCCTGTTACTGTACCACCTAAATAAACCATTCCTGTTCCAAGGCTAAAAGAAAAAGGTTTAAAATTATTAGGACTACCTAACTGACTATTATAGTTTGTTAGTAATATATTAAAATTAGAATTATCGTTTTGCATTATTACACCATAATTACTACTAACATAACGATCTTGACCATGACCAGTACTGTAACCTGTTGTTATATTTTCACTATTAGATATAAATCCTCCTGTACTTGTAATAGAGCCTACAGATGAAAGTCCTCCGGTAATCGATAGTCCATTACCTTTACGTCCGATAGAAATAGCAGATGTATTACCGAGTCCATCATAAACAATTGATTGACCTACTGCAGGTAGAGAGCTACCATTTGCGTGTAATACACCAGCGTATGTATCACTAATCTTTGTCTGTGTTAATTTAATACTAGCCATCTTATTATTATATTTATACTGATTATTCTATTATTAATGTATTGCTTGGATCACCACTACCTGCATTATAAACAGGTGCAATTTCATCACCCTTATCAGGTTGTGTTAAAGTAATTAACTGTAACTGTAGATCGTATATCTTACGTATTGTTCTATTGATTACCCCTGTAATATTTTTTTCATTATCATGAATAAAATATTCATAGTTAGTGTTATTATATAATTGTGTTAAATCTATATTATAATTATAATCATTGTATATAAAAACTTTTAAAGCGTCATATGAACCTGTAAATCTACCTATAATATTATTTTTTAAATTAATTATATCATACATTAACTTATAGATCTCCTTATTAAGAGAGCTACCCTGTATATATTCATTTGGATTTAGTGTAAACACGCTACCAAAATTATCAAAATTAGGTAGTTTGAGAACTGTTTTTACTAAATTTGGTTCTTTAAAGTAATAAATCTTAGTTTGCGATATAAAAAATAGTTTATCATAGTTTGAAGTTTGTGATGTTATCTTATAACCTGCTAATACATCACTAAATACTCCGTTTTTAGTTGGAGCTTTATTTTGTATAGTATCTATTACCACAGATGTATCCCAGTTAAATAACGCGTTACCCCACTGCATTGTAGCGTAATTCCAGTAGTTATTAACCTCATAGTGTGAGACAGTAGGGGCTTTAACATTTGCGAGTAGTTGCTCCGTCTGATAGCCTCCCTGCACAGAAGTAAGTTTATTTGTAAAATATTTATATACAGTATAATTAGTACAAATATAAAAGTGATTACTATCATTATAGGAAAAAGTAATATCATTTACATACTCATCACTACGTAGAGTAACTGTTAATATTTGTGTATTAAGTATATCAAAGCATTGATCAAGTATGTATAATTTAAAACCTGTACCGTAATATGTTAATATATATAAAAGATCGTAAAGCTTATTAAATTCTATTGCTGCAAGAGGCTCACTTTTAAAATTTATTTTTGTAATCCTTGCTTTAAAATTAAAATCTAAATCATATATCTTAACAACTCTATTATATGAATCATTTACTGCTATGTAATCATTACCCGCAGCTATTTCCTTAGGTTGATTAAATAAAAGATTATCCTGCGCTCGACCTCTACCACCAATTATTTCGAGTAGATTGCGTTTGTTAGCTAAAACTGTATCTCCGTTTATATATCCGCTTATATCATACTTTAAAACTGTATCATTACCTGTATCTGTTACATATAAATTATTATTAACAACTGCCATACCACCAATACTCGAAAATGTTAATATATTTTCTTGGGTTTGTGTCTGGTAATATGGTGAAGTTTCAATAATACCAATAGATTGATCATTACATGAAAGAGTTATTATAGATGTATCTGTATAGGCAAATATTGCTGCGTGTGTCTCATCATACGTATAATTTACCGGTACAAATCCTTTTATATCTGATATAAACTTAAAATTATCTGTATTTATAAATTCAATAGTATTGTAAAACGATCCAGAAAGTACGCTTAAAGAAGTATCTGTAACATTTAATATACCAGCATACTTAAGAATAGGGCTCGAAGGTAAATTAGAGTCTGTAACAAAAAATCTTGAGTATGTATAAGTTGTATTATCCTTTATTTTTGATAACTTATCTTTTAGTAAATCATAATTTAAGAAATCATTTGCTTCTATTAATATATCATTTAAAGCATAAGGTAAAGTTATATTATCATTAATTGCTCTATCAAAAAAGAACTTAGAGCAAAGTAAATCTGTCTTGTAGGTGTTAAGACGTTCAAGAGGTTGATTTAAAGTCGGATCTGATGTTATGCATTTTAAAGATAAATCTCCTATAGTACTTGCGACATACGGTACACCGCTTAAAACCTCTACATAACCCTCATAATTTGAACCGGTTAAAGTAAAAAGTCCCGTTTCAGCGTAAAATCGTTTGTAGTCACTATATTTTATCATTTGAAATCAATAAATTGTATATCGTTAATTTTAATACCCACTGGTAAAGCTGATGCTGTCTGATCGAGTATTATATTTTTGATGTTATTTTTAAAATCGGTATTAGTTATACCAGCATTCTTAACGTAAATATTTATACTTTTAGAACTCGATACGGGCGAATACTTAAAGTATCTCTCTATCTCTTCTATATTACTTCTTTGACCGGAAGGTATTGATATAACTAAATTATCAATAGGGTCTTTATTAATATTTAAAGCAAATATTTCATCTGTTTTAAGCGCTCTATCATATATATGACAATTACGTATACTAGTATTATTTAAATAGTAATACCCAGGTTGTTTTAAGTATGTTGCAAGATCTAATCCATTAACAATACCTACAGCACCGAGATATAAGTCTTCAGATAATATTTGTTGTATATTATATTTATTAGGAGGTATTGTTAAGTTTTTATATATAATACCGTCAATAAATAAGGTAATATTACCTTGCCTACTATCAAAGCGATATGTAAATGTATGATAACCTATATCAAGATCTTGTAATGATAATTCTATATTTTGTTGAAGTGTATCTTCGGAGGATAGATAATTGGTGAGTGTCATATTAAATGACAAATCTGTACCGAGAGCCTGAATTTTATTAAAGTTTGTTAAATTATATCTTTTTCTAATAGCAGATGTATCAGAAACATACTGACCTGTTATACCTAAGTCTACTTTATTAGGTGCAGTTTCAACATTAGTTATATTACTTGTAAGAATATTCTGAACAACTAAATTACCTACAGGATGTATATCAAGATTACTACCAGATAACATTAAAATAGTAGCGCTCTCATTTAAGCCTGTATCTGTATATTCACGAATAATATCAACGTGTATATTTTTATAAGGTCCAGCTCCAACAGGATCTACTGTTGTTCCTGATAATACATAAACCCGATTTGAAGTATATTGATACCAGTTAGTATCCGTTAATATAATAATATTATTATCTGTTGTTAAAGCAAAGTCATTAATAGTGCTTGATGTATCAAATAGTGACCGCGCGGTATTTGTAATTAAATTATAGTACCATAGTTGCTTATTATGAAGTAAAAAATAGATTTCATCTGCATTTTTATATTTAAATCTTTCACCGGGGATACTATATAATATATTATTATAGATAATTAAGCTTCTATGCTTACCCTGAATAGGTTCATTAACATATAATGGTAATAGTGTTGCATATACCGTGGTATAATTAAAGGTAAACTTATTTACTCGTACAACTACCCCAGTTATATCTAATAAAAAATATATATAATTATCATCTTGTGTATAATTTTTATAACTAGTAATAGGTATAACTTCTTTTTTTAACTTATTACCTAATTCATTAACTTTGTACAATAATCCGTTATTACATATTACAAAAAAATCATCAAGAGGCTTATAAACTATAATATCTCTTACATCTGTATCAAAGGTAATAGTCTTAATCAGTGTATAATTAGTATTATATATATAAACAATATTATCTTGATAAAGCGTTATAAAGGGAGTTACTTTAGTATCATTGAGAATTGTAAATTCTCTACTAGAGTTAGCTAAGGAGTATCCAATAGGTGTGCCAGGGTTAACAAAAAGATCAAACGAGATAGTAAATTGTGAAGAGCAATTAACTGGATCTTTAATATTAAATTTATTATATTTTGTACCATCGTAAACTATACTATCACTAATATAAGGTATAGCTACATTATTAGTTGTATAATAGTTAGAGAAGCCACTAACTAAAGGCATTGTATTTATTAAAGCATTTTGAATATCGTTACTATCTATCCTCGAGTAATAATACCTTGTGTTAGGCTCAATCGTTAGATCACTCTTTTTATCAAATATAAAATTTGATGTTCTACTAGGTGTATAGTAAATGGAGTCTATAGGATCTAAAAAAGAAGCAGAATAAGCAGGTGTAATACTAGAAGATAATGCTGCTTGTTTAGATATCCTATCAGGATAATAATATCTATCTACCCACATTCCCATATTACTTGCACCACCAGATAACCATGTGCATAAGTATCTACCGTTTTCGAATGTAGTACTTTTAGCACGTGAACGATATATCTTATCTGCTAGTAATGGAGATGTAGAAGGTAAACTACCGTTATATATAAATTTTGTATCGTTAATATTAAGCTTTTCGTATGGATATAAAGAAGACGGAGTTACAAAGTATGTATCTCTACCGCTATATACTTCTATATCTTTATCATACCAAGTATAAATTAAAGAGATATGGTCATCTCCCCTTTCTTGATCATTACCTGTTCGTAATGTTGTATATTCTCTAAATAATGTGCTTGGTATATTTCCTTCATTAATCGTAGTACTTGCTCCACGCTTAATAAAACCTTTTTCTGATCTACTATTATCTAAAGCAATATGATTTAATTCAATTGTATCACTAACCTCGTTATAATTTGTGTGTAGTATGTATTGATTAGTTTTATCAAAATCACTTTTTTCATTGTTAATACTTAGTGTATTAACTTTATTAGTATTATAACTTATCCAGCTTGTATTTAATTTAGGGTTAATCGTCTCGTAATTATAATATACTCTAAATAATTTATTAACTCGACCAAATGATGCACATAATACATTAACAAGTGTTAGGGATGTACCAGATAAGTTAACAGCAAATAGTGTATTATTATACTCTTTATATAATTGTAGGTAACCTGTACTATCTAATTGATATTGGAAAATATCATCTCCTTCATTACCTGCTGGTATGTATGTTGATATACTAGGTATAAATTGTAAATTATTTTGATTAATTACATTTAACACATAATAACCGTTCCCTGCATTATGTAAAACTCTTAAAACCTTATTATTAATAAAACTTAATTCAAAAAAGCTACCTGAATTATTATAATCAACAGTACTTAAAATACTTAGAGTTGTTGTGTTATCTCCGGTTGCACGAACATTCAATACCTTTGGAACAGATAAAGAAGTGAGGTCATTTAGTATTAATGGTGTTGTAATAGTTCTTAAGTAATTATCCTTTTGACCAGGTAAAGAAATAAAATCTTCAAGTTTTTTAAGCCCTGTTAAATACTGTGATGTATAATTATTAATTGATGAATCATATGCACCAGATAACGCATCTATAAGGTTAAACGAAAAGCCTTGTTCGCAAGTAATTGCAGATTGCTTATATTCATAATTACCGTCAAGATATGTTGCTTTAGGTGTACGTATAGCAGCTAGGCTATATGTTTGTAAATTCATATACAATATTTAATTATAATAATCAAGTTAGAAAGCTTTTATGTGTAAAGACTAATTACAAATTATATTTTTATACTATATAAGAAAAATAACCATCAGGCTGTAAATATCTATAGATACCGTCCGGTCTAAATAAGTTACCCTGAGGTATACTAGTTAAGCTAGTATATTGTGTACTACTACTTAGCGATGTTAGTAAGCTAGGTACAATTTGGATATTATTTTTACTTTCAAAGTTAACAAAAGTTGTATTGTAAGAAATAGGCAATATTTGTGAGTTAATTGCTACATATTCTTTAATATCATCATAAAACGATCCGTGATATATATTAAAAGGTTGATAAAAGCTTACGGTTTCCCCGCTATCGTAAGTTAGTATAAATTTAGCTACTACATTAAGTGAATGTGTCACACTATTATTAATATAATCATGAGAATAACTCGTACACACTGAACCACCTATTTTTCCGTAAAGTATTTCATTAAAAATAGATTGGTTACGGTAGTCATAAACAGCATCCTTTTTAATTGAAACAATATCATTACTATCACCCCATATTATATCTAAAAATAAAACCGTGTTGTATGGCTCAGTAATACCTGTAAGAATAAAATTAACTGTATTTTTACCCTTAAGTATTACAGGTTCATTGTATATACTAGCAGATGTTACTGTTGATAAATTAAAAAATATAGTAGTAGATCTGTTCATAATATAAGTGCTCCATCTTGTGCTGTTAATGATCCCTGTATAGAGCCTGTTACAGCATATGATATTGAAGAGCTATAAAATCCTGTTGTGTTTACTATTTTGTCTGTTTTATAAAACTTTGCATCATAAAACGTTACAGCGTTATCGTTAATATTAAAGCTATAATCAAATACATAGAACATATTATTACTATCTGTACTGGTATAAGATAACTTATACATATTATTAAACGAATTAAATGTAATAATAGGTTTATCTACCTTAACAATGTTAATATTAAATGTACTAGTTATATAACCTCTTAAACTAAACAATGCTGTAGCTGTATTCTGGATATCACTTAATAGAGGGAAGACCTGTAATACAGAGTTATCAACTATATCATACCGGTAAATTGTTGGTAGTAAAATTTTAAAGTTAGATCCCGATAAACAATTAAATTCAGATTGTAAAATTTGAGCTGGTATTTCTTCTGTCGTTATATAATCATCACCTTCAGTAGCTATGTTATCACCACCATTTTGTGTTATCTGATTAATAACACAAAAAGTAATTGTTCTATCTTTTTCATTAAAGAATCTATTAGAGAATTTATTAAATGCTGTTGAGGATGTTCTTGTAAAGTATGTATTTTTCGTAGCAGGTGTAACAAAGGCACCATCTTGATATTTAATTTTATCAAAAATTAAATAACTACTTGTTTCGCATATAATTGTATCATATATAATATCAAAATCTTTAATCTTATTAAACACTTCTGATTGAACAATACTTGTATATTTGTTAAAGGTTGTATTTAAGGAAGATGATAGAGGTAAAGATGTAGAATATCTTTGATTTTTAACATATAACTTACCATTTAATTTTCGTTTATAAGCTTGGGTTTTAAGTATATTATCACCCGTTATTGTACTTATAATAGTTAAACTATTATTTGCTACAGTATTATAATATGTATAATTATCACCGTAGTTGTTATCATTAGTAAGAACACCTTGATCGTCTGTAAAGTACCCACAATCATAATCTTTAAATAATATTTGTGGAGCAGATTGCACAGCACTTAAAATATATTTTGCATTTAAAGTAAAATCAGAGTAACTAGTTGTAGGTGAACGATAACCTCTTTGTATATATGGTGAAAATTGACTTATTCCTCCGTCAATTAAGGACTCGTAGTAATAAGGACTAGGGGATGGGTAGTAAATTATATCATCTGCAGCAACCGGATCTGGTAGAGGTGTATTATTTTGAAAAGTAAACCCACCCGCATCTTTAAAGGTATATATTACATTACGTGAAGTTGTAGCAACTTCTTGATATGGTGCAAACTCTCTGAAAAAGAGTGTATATGGACTACCAGAAAGAGTAAATCTTGATGCAGAAAGAGTAGGTGTTGGTTTGTTTACTGTAAGAGCAGTTAATCCAGAACGTATAGAACCATTACTCTGTATACCTGTAATAGCATAATTAAATGTATAACCTTCGTAGCTATCAAAAAAGCTATAACCATCAAGCGTTAAATCGAGTATAGTTGATGTAGTACCTAAATCTTCAATTGACTTAAAGGTATGACCTAACTCGTCTTTAAATAAAGCATACTCATTACCATAGACATCGTATTGAACTTTAGTTATATATCCTTTATTATATAAGTCACTAAAATTTAAATTTAAACTATCTTCACTTACTATATTTTTTTCTGTATTTTGTTGTTTAGTGTAATACGGTGTAAAGGTTTGTTCGTAATTACTAATTTTAGGATCACCACTAGCAAATCCAGACGTATTATTTTTTACATCTTTAGAATAGTCATGAATAAAGACGAGAGGGTAATTCGGTTGCTTGTTAATTGATACATTACCATATACATTAGGGTCTGGAAAAATATAGACTTTGTTTGGTTCAAGCTTTGTTTTATCAATAGTATATGTATAATTACTTGTATTAAGTTTAAATATACCTTGCGTATCTGGCTTAAAGAATAACCCTAAATCACGCAATAGTTTTAACTCTGTAGATGCTTCAACTGTTGCTGTATCAGCGGTTTGCAGATTTAAAATATTAGATGTTGGATTTTGTGCAACAATAAATCTATCATATATATTAGCCCCGTTAACTGTTGAGTAATAATAAAAGTCAACACCAATATACTTACTAATTAATTGTTTCTTGAGATAATCTATATCTGCTGTTGTAAGTCCACAAACTGTATTAGCATTTATAAGTGTTAGTGGATCAGAAGGATTACATATAGGATCTGTTGTTACAGCAAAATTAACTGCTAGTGGCAACTCAGCTAAGAATGTTGTTGATTTAAAGACTTGTTGGGGTAATACTTCCTTAAAGAATAAATTAATATCTATATCATTAGTATTTGCTGTATACTCTTTTTTTCTAAGAGGAGAAACTTCACTATTTGTTCTAGGTAAATCAAAATAATTACCATATACATCAACAAATTCTTCTAAATCTATTTTCATTTCATTAACTACAGTAGATAATGAAAGGTTTAAAGTACTAAATTGTGGTTGCTCATCTGCAGAAACTATATAATTATAGATCTTTTCAAAGATTGCTTTTTCAATAGACAGAGAACTACCTTTAATTTTAGATTTATCTACAACATATTTTGTCTCTTCTCTTTTTTCCTTATAAAATATTATAATCTGCCTTATTTTTTCAACATAAAGCGGTATAGCTATATCTAAATCAACAGGATCAGTAAGATCAAGTGTAGACATAAATCTTAATTCCTGCTGTGTTGAATAATTTAAAATTAAAGTCTTAAGAAACTCCACATAAAGATCAACAAAATTTACACTTACTCCTATAGTATTGATACTATTTTTTATATCAGCCCACTGCTTTAAATAAAATAAGTAAAAGTTATTATACTCTTCAGGAGTGTAGTCGACATTAGTATTTTTTATAAAATCTAAAAACGAGAGAGGTTGAGTGTTATCAATTGTTGTAGTAGAATTACTATTTGTAATAGAATTCGATACAATACTAACACTAAACGAATTTTTACTGATCATTCAATTATATTTATTTAATTAAAGAGATTCAGTCCAGTGTATAATTGATTAGAAAGAATATTAGAAATAATCCCACCTGGTTGAGACCAATCTTCGTAAGAACTAATATTATTACTAAGGGTATTTGTAATATCGTTATAGTTTATAGTATTATTAGTTATTGTACCGTTAATAGTAGGGTTATGCTCATAAAAAAGATAATACTTACTAAGATCAACAACTGTTGCTCCTTCAGGTGTTACTAATCCCCAACCCCAAGTACTATTATAACTGCTTAGTTTATAAGTTCTAAGCGTATTATTAATTACAGTTGCACTTAAAGATGCTACGAAAGGCAAATATGTATTTAACCGTTTAAATACACCACTATACTTTTCAAATGCTACAATATCAACCCCTGCTGTTATAGTATAATTAAGTGTTGATATTTCATTACCTAAATTAGAACCGTATATCTCACTATCTTGATAACCGTATGTTTTAAAATCATAATTATATAAGTCAGCAAAACCTTTTAGTCTATTAAAGTTTATTGAAAGTAAATCAACAAGTCTTCCTATATCTGCTGGGTAGAGATAATTAGAACTATCATATTGAATATTATCATTACTACCTACCATCTTAATTAAAGATACTAAGCTTTGTATACCAGCATAATCTAATGTAGAGTTATTATCAACGAAGTTTTGAATTTTTTCGTATGTTCGTTTACCTAATGTATCACCAATCGGTGAGGATAGATTACCAACAATACTACCCATAAAATCATCAAAGAGTATAGGATTGTCTAAAAATAATGGCTGCATAGCAATATCTTTGAATTGCTGTGTCATATCAATATCTTCCCCTTTCTTAGCTACATTATAATAGTTTTTTGAGTATAGATTGAAGGTATTAGAGACACTAGTATTAGATCCACCTATTAATATATAAACATTTTTAAAAGCGTATGGTGCATAATATACATTACTACCAATTGTTATGGATGGTTGGCTAAGATCTACATAAATTGAACCTTTATAAAAATTACCGCTAATTAATGAAGATAGCGGTCCAAAGTTATTAATAATAGTTGTATATTCGCCTAGATTATCTCCATTACTTAGAACTATAGTAGCATCTAAATCATCATTAATTAAAAGTGGTCCTGTTTTGTTTGTAAAATTGTTTGTATCTTTTACTTTAACCACAAAACCTATTTTTGTATTGCCGAATTTATTATTACCTATTGGAAAAAGATTTGAAGTTTGACCTTCACTAGTTATACCGTTAGCATTTATAGAGTAGTGGTCGTAACTTGTATTGGCTACTATAATAGCACTCATACCTACAGTTGATGTGTTAGCAAATTCTAACAATTCACCAGGTTGATAACCAAAAAATAGATTTACTTGTGATTTAGGTACATCGCTCTTAAAATATACATCTTGATAACCTGTTATACCGCAGAAAAATGCGTGGGTATCAGAAACATCTGTATATACTATATTAGTACCTGATAACTTACAGTAAAGCGGTGTAGTTGTTGTTTGAAAAGAAGATATTTCAAAAAAATCTGTTATACCGTTTAGACCAACTTCTTTAAGGTAAAAGGAAGAATATGGTTGTAAGTGACCATAAGCTTGTTTATCTAAACCTAATTCAAAATAATTATCATCACACCCGGAGCAAAAAGCTACAATTGTCTTATTATCTGTAGCATCAACTAAGTGTTGATAAGAAACAGAATTAGTAATGTGTATAGGTGATAATAATTGCCCGGAAATTAAAGTATAATTTATAGGGGTACTAACTTGTAAATTAATACTATTAGGTACAAAATCATACACATCCACCATTTGGAAGTAACTATTTACATAACACTGACCATCACCTGTATATAAAGAACACGTAACTTTATAATTACCAGCAGTTGTATATGCATGGTTAGCAGTAACTGCCTCCATAATTGAACCATCCCCAAAATCCCAAACAACCCGGTGCGTAGAAAATATATGATCTGTTGTTTCTAATCTAGGTATAAAAGTAAAGGTGGCAAATGGCAGCGTATAACTCAGTGTATTTAGTACTCCTGTATAGTTATAAGTGTCAAAATAAGCGTAAACAGTATTAATATTACTCATCTTCAATAATTATTTTATTAGTAAGGTTAGATATTTCGTAAAAATACGCGTACATAAAGCTTTCTAACGTATAATTTTGCGATACAAAAGTTACATCATCTGTTTCATATAATGGATTCCATACTACATAATTAATTTGTGAAGATTCATACCCTGTATCAACACGTCTAGTAAGGATTCGCTTAACACCAATAATATTGAGTATATCGTTTGTTATTTGATTAAGATTAATAGTATCACCTAACTGTATATTAGAAAAATATGTATTAAATATACTTAAGATCTGACCTTTTAAAGAGGCACTATTAACCCGGGTATTAATATCACGCTTTATTACAAGATATGTATGATCTTTTAACGCTACCGATTCTAACTCTCCTGCAACTTGTAATCCAAAGCTAAAAGCTTTATAAACAGGATCCATACACACTATTGATTGTGTAATATCTTTCTTTAAATTACACTCATTAGTTAATAACTGCTTTTGAGAAGCATTTAAGTAGTTTGGTGTACGTTCATTTAATATAGTTGATATTTTAGGTACAGTAAACACATATACACTATTAAAGTTTGTTGATGGTGCAAAGAACACCTGATTAAACAATACTCTACAATCTTCATTAGGTCTATTAAGTCCTATTTTATAAAAATATGCAAGATAGTTTGTTGTAAATTCTTCATTAGACAGAATATTTACAGACTTAATAATATTATTATAGTTTTTAGCAATAAAAGCTTTGTAATCACCTTGAGTTACTAATCTATCTTGTGTAGTAAACATTTTAGGTGCATTTTGCTTTATCTGATCTACAGTTTCAGCATCAGCAATAGGAGATGACTTACTGCTATTATTAGGAAATAAGTGTGGTAGATCGGTACCTACTACTAATCTAGTACCACTATCATAAAGGTACTGTGATATATCAATAAATGATGCTGAACTATATAAATTAATTTTTTGCTTGTTAAGAACACCAGCACTTATCTCACCAGTAGCACCATCTGATAAAACGTAAAATATTTTTACTTGCTCACCTATTTGAGGCGCTTTACCTGTAACACCATTACCAAATTTAAATTCGTAATTACCGTTTTCGTTTAATCGTTTTTCATACCTTCTTGCATCAGATGATTCAAGATATAGTGATGATGTTTCTTTCCATTCGTACCACTTGCTATCATTATTGCTAAGTATAAAGACAGAAAAACTATTATCTGCTATAAAGCTCGTGCCATTAACACCTACTGTATTAACAAGTATATATGTCTCAAAAGTTTCACCTGTACTAATATATGTTGGAGCTTCAATAATAGATCCCTGCATTAGTGTACTATTATTAATATATAAAGTTTCTGTATTAGTTGTTGTTTTTTCAAACGAAATATCAGATATTAGTGTATAAGGTATACCGTTTGCATTAATAAAAGAAAAGCGAGGTAATAAATAACTACTTTGCGCAAGACCGCTATCTGCAGATAAGCTCAAAGTAACAAGAGATGTTTGTTGTCCTAGTGGCTTATAACCAAGTAGAGAGACAAGCTTATTAACATTTTCATAGAGTGATGCTGTGGTAAAATTACTTTCAGTTGATGTACTATTTAAATAAAATAGTAATACATGATACATATAAGCCACAACATCAATAAAAGCATTAATATTAGAACCTTCAAAGTTTTGATCTCTAAAAACTTGGCTTTCATTTAATCTAGCTATGATTAAGTTCTTAAGAGTTTCAGCCTCAAACGCTGTGTAAGCGTCTTTAGGTAAGTTAAATTCTGTAAAGTTATTAATATTCATACGAAAGTGTAGCCATCAGTATTTAAGACACCCTTTAAGCTTAGCCCCTGTATATTGAGCGACGGTATAGATAAACTTATAGTTATATTATATTGCTGTTCATCAATATTAGCGAGTACTTCTAACATATCAATTTGAACACGTGGCTCAAAGCTTGTCAACCCCTCATGTAGGTCGGTACCCAGAAAAAAGGCACGACTTTCTGATATTGTCTCAAATAAATACCCTCGTAAATCTAATCCAAACTTAGGATTAAGTAGCTTCTCACCGGGTGATGTTGTAAGAATATTTTTAATAGCATTAATTACAGACCCACTATCATAAATTGGCTTTAAATCATTTTTTTCACTAGTTTTATGCAACTGTGGATTATCTGTAAATTGAGGTATTAAGTCAAAACCAATATCCTTATATAGATATCCATCGTTAACAGATGTATCTAAAGGAGTTACGGGTCTCTGAACGTTTAACTTAATTGCCATATTGTTGTATTAACTGTTCGTAAGTTTCAGTAAAAGTTTCTTTTTTTTCTTCATCTTCTGCATTTATACGAAGAGCTACTAAGTACTTTTTTGCTTTTTCGATAGAGTCAGAACAGCCTACCTTTTTACCTGTTTTTTTCAAATAAACACACTTACCAACTCTTTTATAAGGCATATCATTATTTAATGTCGAAATATTTAATCCGAGCATAAATAGATATATGGCAAAAAAGTATTTAATGCTCGTCGAAGACTATATGAAGCGATTTGAACGTGGTGGATTCCTCGTAGGTGACATCTTTGAATTTAATAAGAATTTTAAAACAGAAGATGAGTATAAGAGTCTCGGTCAAAACGTAAAAGACATGATCGACGAAATGCTTGATTCAGGATTAAACATCCGTGTTGTTGGTATTAAAGACAATACAGGTGCAAGATTTCCTGGTAGTAATCAATCTTCATCTAATGATGTTGAATTATCATTAGCATTAGATAACACAGGTGGTAGATTTACGCATTATGTATCTGTTTCACCTAGCTTAGGTCAACCTGGCGACTCTGGTTATCCAGGACTTACACCAATACCTGATGAAGTTAAGCGAAAGGATAAAGTTAACATTAAACCAAAAGAAATGGAAAAGAGTAACAATAACTCTAACAAGTCTGATAGAGGTGATGGTAAATTATCCGATACAGAAAGAACTTTAACATGTAAAAATACAGTTCTACCACATAAATCTACCTCACCTTCTCCAGCTGTAGCTTCACAGACACACCATTACTTGAAGGATTTAGCTAAAGCTTAAGCGATACGCTCAAGCATAATCCAACAAGCAAAAGAACAAATTTCTTTGTCTAAGACAAAGACAATTTTATAGAGATGATCAGCAATAACCGCTATCATCTCTTTCTTTTTGTTATCAGCTACAGGCGCTGTATAGATATAGTTAAGAAAACTACGAAGTAAGCTATCATAGTCGTTATAAAACCTATCTTCATTCTCAATAAGGTACTTTCTCAACGAAATCGTGTCTTTTTCTTTGATCTTCGTGAAGATAGTATCAAGAAGCTCGGTATCAACGCTAATATTAGTAATACAGAGGACGTTGTGAATACAGTTCTTTTGAATTTCATTAATTGTTTTTCTTAAATCGGGGAAATTAGCTCTTACAAGTTCTACAAACTTTTTCTTTTGAATATCATCTACTTCTATACTCTCTAACTTGAGAATATTGTAACATCTCTTAACAGCATCCTCAATAGTAGGTTTAATATCAAGAGACTGACATCTAGACTGCAAAGCAGGTATAATCTTATGTTTATGGTTAGCAGTAAGTATAAATCGTGTATACTTAGCAAATGACTCCATAGTATTACGTAGAGCTGCTTGTGCGTTAGCTGTTAGGAAATCCGACTCATCTAAGACAACAACCTTAACCTTACCATCAAACGATTTAGTTTGTGAGAAATTAGTTACTTTATGACGAATAGTATCAATACCAGTTTCATCAGAGGCGTTAATATATAAAAAATCGCAACCGAGAATTTCATTTACAATAATACGAGCTGCTGTAGTTTTACCAGTACCGGGAGTACCCACAAATAGTAAATTAGGAATCTCATCTTTAAAACTACCTATAATATCTCGATTTCTATCAGAAAGAATTAAATCATCGAGCTTAGTTGGTCTATACTTTTCACACCATAGTGCGTTTAAATTTAGCGTTGTACTCATATTATATTAGTTACCAGAAGAGCCAAAGCCCTTATCACCTCTAATACTATCCTCAATCTCACCCTCTTCAATCAAAGTATTGTAATTTTTATATACTACAAACTGTGCAATTCGATCTCCTGCTTTAACCTCATAGTCTATATCTGTGTTATTAATAAGCTTAATACCACAATTTCCACGATATTGCTCATCAACTACACCTTGAAACGCTGTGATTCCTTTTGCAAATCCCATACCGCTTCTGCTTTGGATCTGAAACCAAAACCCCGGTGTAATATAAGCAAGAGTAAGACCTACATCAACAACAGCACTACCACGTGCTGGAATTACCTTGTTTTCCACTGCTGACACATCGTATCCCGTATCGGAAGCATTATTCTTAGTAGGTAGCTTAGCATCTTGGTGAACACGCTTAAAACGTAATATAACATCATTCATACTATGATTATAACCATTGATAAACCTAAATCAAGATTAAATACATAATAATGGAAGAAAATCTAGACAATATTGTAGGTGATATAATTACACAATTAAAAGGTACTACAGCATTGGCTAGAAAAGAGCCGGAGGATGAGCTAACAAAAGAAAAATTAGAGGAATTTATTATTAAAAACTCTGGCAGACTTATTAATAAGTCACTTAATATAATTGATGAGGTTCAAGCTTATATTTCTTCAGCACCTGATGCTAAAGATGTAGCTGCTTTTGCTGAATTACTTAAAGCATCTTCTGCTAGTATGGAATCACTTAATAAGATCTATATTTCACTTGAGAAGAACAAGACTACAAAGGATATTAAGCAGATGGACCTTGATTCGAGGGAAAAGATTAATACTCAGGATAATATAACACACCTTTTATCTCGTAAAGAGATCATGAAAGAGTTAATGAATAAAGCTGATAAGGCTGATACTACTATTACGGTGTAAGTCTTATATGACCATCATTATGTTCAATTGACCCGAAATATGCAGCTGCACCACCCCAACCTGAAGTTATAGGCCACCTATTAAGATCGTATACTTTAATATACTTATCTCGTCTTACTAAGTAGTTTATAATTTTAAGAGCAGCATCTGTATTAAAATAAGGATCAAGTAGCTGTGCATCGGTAAGCGGTTGACCATTGTTTAAATTATAAGCGAGACTTTTACCATCTAAATATGATAATTGGAATAACCCTTTCGAATTACCATGATCACCTGTTGCTGTATTTTTAAAACCTGACTCTTGTTCGCATAATCTCATAAAGAAAGCTGACCACTCAGTCACAGTACCGTTAGATATACCATAAGCATCACCATCTAGCGGTTTTGATGTAAACGCAGGGAATGATGGTATTCTTTGCTCAATATATGATTTAAGTTGCTGTTTATTAACTTCACCTGTATTACTTTTATTTAAATCAGCAATTGTACCAATAACAAACTCAATTGTACAAGTTGTTTTACTTGGACATGCATACTGTTCATATACACTTACTTTACCATTATCTGGATCATCGAGAATATAAGGACTACCAGTTGTTACAGGTTCTTTCCCAAATATCGCTTTAAAAGTAGGTATAGTAAAATAAACACCAGGTCCTGTGCTTTCATCTGGAGGGAGATCAAATACCTTTACAACAATAGCATTACCACCGTTATCAGGTTTAACTCTAGCATACACACGCTTATCAGAATCACCTGTATTACTTATATACTGCTCTAATTCTCCTTCACCATACGAAAATCCACCACTTGAAGTAAAGTAAGCTTTAAGTATAGCAGGATCTATAGCAATTCCAAGATTAAATTTATTATTTTCAAACTTAATTAAATCAACACTAGTAGTATAACCTTGCGCTTTTAATTGTTTATAAAATTCCCAACTTGAAGGTCCTGTCTTATATTGATCATTATCCCCCTTTTTATCCTTACGTTGCGCTTTTATTAACCCATGCTGTGTATCACTACTATTTGATTTATTACTGTAGAATGTTGTACCGGCTAAATGACCTCCATAAATCATTATATTATTTTTTGTAGATGATGGAGAACCATCTGTAACAAACGGTATAGGGTTAGTAATAGCTACATAATTATCTAAAGGTTGAATAAGTGTTGGATTTCTGTTACCGATACCTCCATAATCTAAATTATCTGCATTACTACCACCAGAATTTGATGGTGATTGCCCAAATAGTGTTCTTTGAAACATACCTGATGTAGGGTTAGAGCTATTAACAGTATCCGGTATCCCAGATCTAGATACATTTTCAAGATTCTGTTTAGGGTCGTAAGGATTATATCTATAATCGTGTTGATAATCTCTAAAGCAATCACCTAATTCCGCCGCTGTTTCAGCTAAAATGTCAGCAGCTATCTTATTTAAAGTTATATGTGAAGCGTAATCTGGCGTATATCTATAACCTGCTGTATTAAGCCTCATAGAAGACCCATCATGTGCAAGATTCTCGAGAGTTGTTTTATTAGCAGTATCTACCATTGATGTCTGCGTCTCAGACCACGCTTGTAGTGCTAGTGTTTTTAAATTAACTATACTCTTTTGAAATAGTTCAGGTATCTTATTAAAGAGTGTAGCATCAATACCACCTGTAAACATAGCAGTATTATCTTTCATGCTACCTACAGCAAAAACAGAGTTCTCGTTTGAAAAAATAGATCCTTGTGATAACTTACTAATAGAGCTTGAAGTTCTTCCAAACGGATTGCAGGGAGATGTTAAACAATCATTAGCATTTCTAATTGAGCGTGCTAGTGATGTATTTAAACCATTTAAATTTGCAAATGTATAATTAATGTATGATATTTGTTCTGCAAAAATAGGATATGTTTCCATTTTTTGCCTATAAAATTTCTTTGTAGGTATATCTATACTTGCACCACTTAATACAAAAGTAGTCACGAATGCATTAAGTGCATCTTTATTACCATTGATAGCCTGATTAAAATTTATAGCTAAATCAAAATCTAATGCGAGAGCAGGATCGTCTAAGTGCTCGCAATAGGGTGATTGATACTTAATAAACTCTCGAGAAATCGCATAACCAAAAAGTTTAGCGTGTAAATTATGTGAGTATATTACCATTGTAATTATTTATCGTGTAATCCTAAGAACTAATTAATTAATACAATTAAAATTGTGGATTTATACTAGGATTAAATTGATTAGTAAACGATTGATTTGCTGTTTCTAATACCGCTGGAGTAGGTGGTGGTATTGTAGGAGCACTAGTAGTTACACTAACACCCGGATTTACATTAGGATTAAATTGATTGTTAAATGAATTAAGTGCTGATTGTAATGCAGGTGTCGGTGTTGTTTCGGGTGTAGTTTTATATATACCAGCTGGTATATTAGATATATTAGCTCCAGGTCGAACAGCCGTACCCTTAGTATGAAGTTTAGCACATACTATTTCATTTGTATAAAAATCACCTTTAAATACATGTTTTACAGAAATAATAAACCAGTATCCATCCATACTATCATCTGTTGTTGCTTTATTAATGATACCCTCACCCTTATAATTTATTTTAATAAATTTACCTGACTGTCTATATGCCTTACCAGGAACACTAAATGTAAGATGCTTATTATCATATATGAAACTTTTCATCATAATATTAACAACAGCACTTTTTGTTAGTGTATCATTCGCATCATCTATATTTTTATGTACAATCCTTCTATTTGACTTACCAGCTTCATTATTTCTTGTTACCGTAGGTAAGTTCGCTGCGTTGCCAGCTAACATCTGTGTAGCAAAATCATACTTTACACCTTCATAAGTAACGGTTGGTGCAGCTGTACTTGTTATATCCTCACTACCAGAGCCGCTAACTATTGTATCAATCCACTTATTTTCTAAAACATCACCTTGATCAACGTGTATAAAGCTATAATTATCTATAAAGTTCGTATTTAGAGCAGCACTATTATTAGCAGAGCCTATTACAAACTCCTCCGTAACATATTCATGAAGATCCTCTGCTTTTTGATTATACTTTATATAAAACCCTTTAATATACTCTGCTAACGGTCTTAATACAAGTTTTCTCTGTAAAACCCCATTCTTTAATACTGTTACACCTGTTAGTAAACCAGGCCCTGCAATATCACCTGTATAAGTAACATATTGATATAATTTACAAATAATATCATATAGTGTTGTTTTTCCCTTCTTATACACCCCCGCTAAACTAATATTATTAGGAGCATCAGCTACAAATGCATCCTTTATCGTGATATTTGTAGTTATATCGTCTACAGATTCTTTATTAGAATGCTTAAGTAGTGTGTGAATTAATTTACCTGGGGTATCGTTTAACTTAGAGTCATTCGGTAACTGATATATACTTTCTGTTTTTAATTTTGCGACGAAGTATTCTTCAAAGGAAAAAGAAAGACCCTTATCGATAATATTAATTGAGTCTTCTACACCTTTTGTAAGAAAAGCTAAAAACGCTATTGAAGCATCAGCATTTGTTTTTGACTTAGAAAGGTTAGAATCCTTAATACTAATATACAAACAATTAATACCCGTTACATCTAACACATTTAATTGTTGTAAAATACCATAAAAATTATTAATGGTACAGCTACCACCATAACCAAAAAATGCTAAGCTATCTTCAATTATAAGATTATCTATTGAACCCTTTGTTAATGGTAAGTAAATTTCAGCTCCTGGTTTAGTATTTACTAGACCGAACTCAAATTCATAAATATCGCTATTAATGTTACTCTGCTTACTCATACATTAACTTGACTTAATACGCTATTAATAATACTATCTATATTATCAGGATAAAAATACTTATATGCTATACCAGGCTCTGCATAGAATATATTTTTTGGTTTATTTATTAAAAATAATAACCACCATAAGTTAGTAGTACCGTATAATTTATATGAAAATGTTGTCCAAGGTAATTTCCGATTCAAAGTAAAAGCACCTATTAGTGTTGGATCGATATCTGTTGGTATATTAACCTTGTTTAATATATTATAAAAATAATATACATCTGTAGCAGTTTTATTAGTAGTATAGACATTAAAAATATTTTCATATCTCGTATTATCTAATTTTTCTAATGTAGGTATATCGTTTTGTGGAAGTCCGTTCATTTTTAAAATCTTACAATTATATTATTTAAAATAAAGATAATACACCCGTATTTATCTTATTACCGAAATCCGGAGACGCCATCATATTACCTATATCCGCTAGTAAGCCTGTAAAGGTAATTGATACTACATACGCTTCAGGTATTGGTGCTGTAATAGTTGTACCTGCACGATCATTACTTGGAATAGCAACCGGTAAAATACGCTTTGTGCCTTGAAACTCTACAGACATATTACTTATATAACAGTAAGGCATAGATTTAATGCCTGGTATAGAGAGTGTATATATCTTTGGTGGTAATATTCTTGAAAATGAAGTTCTATATGGTTTATTCTGATACGCTAGCATCCATAACAGTTCATAATTTTGTTGATATGGTAATACTGAACTATCACCAGGGTTATACGTGTTAAGTAGTGGAAACTTAATAGTGATAGATTCACCTTCAGAAGGATATTGAAAATATCTAGGCTTTTCAATAAAGGTACCAGGTTGTAGTACATTAAGTGTTGCAGCTGCTTGATCTACAGATGTTTCAACCAATTCCATATATTTTTTCGAGATCAAGGGTCGTTCTTGACTTTGACTACCCCATGAATTAGTTACAGTCATTGTATCACTGCCGAAGTAAGGCAATATATATCTAAACCCTGTTTTCTTAGTCAGATATATACCTATATATGACTTTAAAGTACTCTTCGAATAACTTAGTAAGCTTTGATCATCAAAAGATGATACAAGTTTTTGAAGCTTTGATTGTAGAGCTTTCATTGTAGATTCAAAACTTGAACCAGTAGCTGTACTACCTAAACTTGAGCTTATTAGTGTAGTAATATACGTAATTATTTTATTACTACTTTCTTTATCTAAATTATTTGTTGATCCTCCTATACCATTTATAAACGATGTAACATAATATAAAGCGGAGGAAATAAGTGAATTCGTTTCCTGTGATCTCTCTGTAAGAAATACACAAGGAATTGATGGTAATACACCTTTTTTAGGAGATACTGTCCAAACAAAATCACCTCTAACATCTATTATACCTGTAGGACTCTTCGGATGTAATATAACATTACCGTTTGTATTATTTACAGTGCCAATATTAGCTAATGATGGTGCAGAAATTAACCCACCTATAACATCTATACCACCTATACTAAGAAGATTGGTTGTAAGAGTGTTAGATGTATAAGAGTATAAAGATGTAGGTGTAGACATATAGTTCTGTTAGGTGTTATGCTAATAAAGTCTGATTATTATAATCAGTTCTGTAGTTTTCAGGTGATGGGGTATTATATGAGTTAAAAGAGGCTCCAGAGCCACCACCTACTGGTTTTCTTACAAGTTGAACAAGTAATTCAATCATTGTATCTTGACGTTTAATCTGTTCAGATAATGCAGCTTTAGCAAACTTATTATATTCAGCAGTATTAGATACAAGTGTCTGCATATTATTATCACCGGTTGTGGTTAACGTGCCAGAGATTTCACTATTAACCTTCTTTTGTGTGCCTAATAGGTTCCACAATGCTTCGTTAATGTTATTAATATTTTTAATGGTCTTATCTACATCAAGATTGCCTAATATATTAAAATCTTTAACAGCTGCTAATTCTTTAAGAGCATTTGTTAGTTTTTCTATACCAGGTGCAGCTTTACCGAGTTCTATTATCTTATCAAACGGACTTTTTGCACCAAATAGTGAACCAATACCATCTATTATACTACTAAAAAGACTACCACTACTAAACACTGCTAATCCCGCTCCTATAGCAGCTAAAGCTGGTCCTACAGCTAGCAAGACACTTACTGGCATATCTTTAAGCTTTACTAAAGAATCTGCAATTTTATCAAGAGCTGGCGCTGCAAGATTAGCTGCATATGCGAATGGTATAAGGGCAATACCAAGTAATCCAAGTGCAATAGCACCCATACCTATTAATTCAGGAATTGGTCCAGCACCTGCGACACCACCAATAACACCTAACCCAACTATAGCAGCACCAGCTATCTTCAAAACTTTCCAATCCATTTTAGCAAACGGTTCTACAGCTTTTGATATACCCCATAATGCAGCATCCATAAGACCAAGCCCTAATGCGCCTAATGCAATATCTTTAAAGTTACTACCTATAAGTTTTCCTGCTACTCCTAATGCTGTTATAGCAACTCCTGCTTTTCCTAATGTCTCCCACCCTATACCTTCAAAAGGTTTAAGCCCCTTATCTACAAGAAATTCTAAAGCAACGGTAGTTGCACCTATACCAGCTGCTAGCTTAATCAAATTCCAACCTAATCCTTTAACCCCTTTATTAAGCATATAAATGGTTAATATTGTACCACCTACTACAACACCAATTTTAAGTATAGTCTTCCAGTCTAAATTTTTGAAGGTAGTCATAACACTATCTATTAGACCACCTACTACACCTTTTATTTTTTCTTTTAATTCTTTCGGTAGTAATGACCACCCAAAAACACCAAGAGCTGCAGCTCCGAGAGCGCCCAACATTGTTTTAACAAAGTCACCCTTGTTGTCTTTTATATTACTAACCGCACTAACAACTCTATCTTTCATAGAACCTAAGGCTCTTATTGGTGTAATTGTCGACACTCTTTTAGCTACCGTGTCTTGCGCATACTTTCCTATCTCAACAATTTTACCAAATTCTTCTCCAAAGATTTTAGCTATTTTTCTAAGTCTGGATTGTTCATCAGAAGTTAAATTTGATTTAACTCTATTTTCTTCGTTATTAATAACACTAGAAGAATTAGCAGATTTTGAGTCTACACCTTTTGGCTCTGTTCTCCCTCTTAGGAGTGCAGACATAGTTTCTAAAACACCTAATTTATCATTAGCCACATAGTTATTTATTCACCGGCTAAAAAGCCAGCGTCTATATTTAACTTAGTACCGTCGCTGAATGTAAAGAACTCTTGTTCATACTCCTTATATTTTGCAATAAAGTCAAGTAACATATTATTAAGTTTGAGAGGTAGGTTTTCAACAATATTTTTTCTATCGTAAATACCATGCTCACCAAAATTAATGATAGAATCCTCTATTTGTATTGTTTGTATAAATTTTATTAGTTCATATACTAATAAAATACTAATAGAACCACCAATTTTTTTATCGTCTGCAGCAAGCTTGGATATCTCAGAAATACTCTTTTCTGTAATTTTTGAATCTTCTATAAGTGTTGGTATCTTTACTTTAACCCTAATACCTTTATATTCAAACTCTTGCTCCTCTACATACTTAAACTTAAAAGGTGGTAGACTATCGAGAGAATAATCAATACTGTTAATAGTTACTTTATCACCGTTAATTTGACGTCTAATATCTAAAAGAATCTTACTTCTATCGTAATGTTTAAAAGCAATATCTTCAGTAGAATTTTCCTTAACGATATCATTAAAAATCTTAGTTGAGAGTATAGTACCTTCAACACCTTCGAGAATAGTCTTAATTACATCTCTTTGTTGTTTAACAGAAAATGATTTAAAGGGAATTTTCTTATTAATAGACGGTACATATACATCTACAAACTCGTTATCATTAAATTGTTTAAGTTCATCCAAAAAAGACTTAACATCACTCATAAATGTATTTACTCACGCTTCTTGCTTTGCAACTCCTTATTTTGATCATCAATATCCTTATTATATATGTTAATTAATACTCGTGTATCAAGAGGTGTAAGATCAAAAAACGTATCACCTGATATAGAAAGTCTATTTGAAAAAACATATAATAATTCGAAAAAGTTTTTTAACCCTGTTGAGAAAATCATCATAATAAAATTCATAAACTCATTTGAAATTATATTTGTATTAATACCTTCTATATTAAAAGCTTCATTATGCTCTATAATTACAAAATCCTGTAATTGTTTAGAAATCTGAGTTATATACTTATTAATATGTGGAAATAGTAAGTTTGGGATAGTAGCTAAAACTTTTTCTTTTTCTTGTTCTGTTAATTCAGCAAAATTGAGTACATTATCTTTAAATTTAATAGTTCTTATTATACTTGAATATATATCATCAATACTCTTAAAATACAGAGTATTCGGTAACCCTAAATCAACTGTAAAATCTTGTACGTTTATTGTTTGCTCAAAATCATTTTGAAAACAATCAATTTTTTCAAGTATTGTAGATATACCGTAATTTACCGTACCGTTGGTATTTGAAAATAATAAATCAGGATCTATAAAAAGCATTCGTATAGTTAATAGAATATAGAACTTATCTATAATATCTAAAAACTTAAGGTCACCCTTAAAAATAATGAAATTAAATAAATCATTTAATCCCTCAATATCTGCATTCTCGCAATACTTTAGTATAGTTAAATAATCCTTATTCTTTAACTCCTCTAACCGTATACGTTTACCGCTTGGTAATTGAATTTTAATTTTAAAGCCGTGGCTCATACTACAGGTATAGTATAGTAACGACTAAAAGCAAATCCAACTGTCTTACTAACTTCCGCAAAACTAATATCAGAATAATTTAATTCATCACCGCTAACTTGGTGAGGTATAGCATCCTCAAAAATAAGTGCTTTTCTATGCTGAAAGACTGGTAACCCACCTTGACCCGGTTTAGCGCGGGTATAGTAGTTAACCATTATATTACATTTTATATCTTCTTTACCATCTTCTATAAGACCCTTATATGATGCAGCTATAATCCAAGGTCTTATAAAATTGTCAATAATATCTAAATTAGTTTCGATAAATGTAATAGATAATCCGTTACTTGCACCGTAACCATTTCTGTCTCCACTAATATAACCTGGTAAAAATCCTCCAACATTATCAAGTGAAGAGTTACTTACATTATATGCATCATTAGGTAAAGCAACATTTTGTGCAAACATATAACCATAATAACTGTTTGGATCTGATTGATAATCAAACAACCCACTTACAACCGGCCATTTATTAGGTCCTTCATAACGTGCGAGTATGGAGGAGATATTAGCTCCTATATCGCTCATAGTATTAGCAGCAAACAAGCTAGCCGCTGCTGCACCCCGTGGAAAGAAAGATATCGTCCAAAGAAACTTAAGTGGAACATCATTAGCCCACTCGTTCTGTAGACTGATCCGTAATGGAATTGATCCAGTCACTTATGTTTAGTTTTTATTGAGCAACAGGAGGATTAGTATAGTAGTGGTAAGCAATTGTAGCTGTAACGTCTACAGTTTGACCAGTACCTGCAGCTATTGAATATGAGATATTCTCAATATTTCTTATAGAAGCTCCAACAAGCTTATACGAACTAATTGGCTTAAGATCCTTATCTAATTGCGCTAATGTAATATAGTGTGTTTGATCTGGTGTACCATATTGACCTGTAGAAGTACTATCGTCAAATAATGCTCTTGAAGCAGTTTCAAAGTAATTTCTAAGGCTACTAGCTGCATCAAGATAGAATACAATTTGATAACCTTCAGAACCTGGATATGTAACACCACCTGGAACATTAATGTTTAATCCCATATAAGGTACAGCAACATTACTAATATTTCTACCTGGAAGAGCAGCTGTCTTAGCATAGATTAATTGACCTTCTGTCATCGCAGGAACACCAGCAAGATTTAACTCAGTTACTCTAAAAAGGAAATCTCTAGAGAAATCTCTATCTGCTGCTGTTTTATAGAAGTTTTGGATATTTTGGTTTACGCCGGCCATATTAATATTTATGTAACCTGATATAGAAATACAAAAAAAAGCCGGTTGTTTCCAACCGGCTTAATTATTTTAACTACTTTTTATTAACCACCAATTAACTCTTGGAAGTTGGTATCGGTGCGAGTTGCGTAAAAATTTATTAAGATAAATTCAGCAGACTTAACAGGCTTTAAGTAAATATCTACTACTAATTCATTGTTATCGATAACATCACCAGTGTTGTTACGGCTATCACATACAATAAGGTAATCATAAAGACCATCTGATTGTTTAACTCTCTCAAAGAAAGGTGTAAGTGTATTAACGACACGAGTTCTTGTGAATAGTGTATTATTCTCAAATAAGAAGTATCTCATTACGTCTCTCGTAGCTTTTTCTAAGTATAAGAAGCTTCTACGAACGTTAATTCTATCGAAAGCACTTGGCTTTTTAAGAAGTGTCTTTTGACCGTATACAACAATACCTTGATCAGGTACACGTGTTACAGGATTAAAGTTAAACTTATAGAACTCATCACGCTGTCTTTGGTTAGGTGAAAGAGCAACATCAAGCGCATCATTAATTACACCGCGTGAATAACCAGCAGGCGCTGCCCATGGTCCTTGATCTGTATCTGTTGATGCCATTCTCGCTGCTGCAAATCCTGAAGAAGGTACATAAATGTATAAGCCACTATATGCATCATATACTTTCATATAATTTGCAAATACACCTGCATACGACGTATTAGTATTTTCAAATTGATGTCTAAGAGGCCAGTAAATGTGTTGTGAGAAGTTAAGACCAGGTATATTAATAACCTTTGTATCTTTACCTGTTACAAATATTTGACGAATAGGGTCAGCGATAAAGAATATATCACCTCTACCACCATCTTTTACTGGTCCGCAGAATGTATTAAATTGATTAAAGATTGTAGTGTAACTATCTCTTGCATTTGTAATAGTTAGATCATTTGATGTTCTAAGAGCTTCAATATCAGGAGCAGTCTTTGTATCATCAAAGTAAGTGAGACCAGTAGCACAAACTGTTGTCCATATAGTACCAAGACCACCTTCTGCTATAATATCGATATTAAAAAGCTGATCATTTCTAACACGCTCTAAAGCACGACTAATCTTATCTGGTATATTACCAACACTCTTTGAGCTAATCTTAACAGCACCGTAAGCACCAAGCGGGAATAACGCATCACCGTAGCCAATTCCTGTAGCTGCTTGGAACTGCGCATATGTAACGCCGAAAGGAGCGTATGCTGCTTGTGCAGTTGAGAGTGCTGATGCAGAAAGACCAGATACAAGTAAGGTAGCAGTATATGTATTATTAATTGCTGATAATGAATTAACTAATTGTGTTGAAATAACACGTACCTTCTTTGACGGTGTACCATCTGGATTGAGTTGTATACCATTGAAGTAATCGGAAATATATGGATTAACTAATAATTCAAGATTTCTCGAACCATTCTCAACATTTTCAAGGAAAAAGTTAACCGGCTTGCCACCGTTTTCACTATTAATTTGTCTAGCATAGCCAATTGAACCATTATAACCTTCTTCGATAATATAATCTAAAGTTGTTGAATCATTAGCAAATACTGATTGTCTTAATTTAAAGATACCAACATTAAGTGTATCGTCAAAGAATCTTGTACCAATATCATAATTAGTAATTTTTTCTTCCATCACTTGCGATACTGTATTAGTAGCAGGATTATTTCCATAAGCAGGTGTTGCTGTTAAGGAGAAAGCTAATCGGGATTTCGGAATACTATTATAAGCTGTAAGACCAGAAGTACCAGCAGACTGTGTAACAGTATAAGCAGTTTGAATACTATCATAATTAGAAGCAGGGTTAATATTTGTATTATCTGCTAAACCAACATAATAACCTTGATACTTACCGTCAATTGTTGTTTGTCCAGAATTGATTGCTATTACAGCAGCACCTGAAAGACTCTGTAGAGAGTTGAATGTTGTTAGTGCACTATTACTCCATTGCGAGAATAACGTACCGTTAACAAGGTTTGTGTAATCTGTTTGTGAGATATTAAACTGCGTTGGTTGTCCAAGCAAATATGTAGCACCTGATGCTCCTAAATAAGTAGTAGAAATATTAGTTGCAGATAATGTACCTGTACCGGAGAGTGGTGTGTTAGCACCAATACCTGATATAGCATTTGCAGCTACGATAGCTGGGTAAGCGAGAACAGATATAGAAGAACCAAATCCTTCACCTGTACCGTCACCATAAGGTAATCTGTTAATAAGTACATTAGCAGATGAATTAAGTGTTGCTTTTACAGTATGATAGCAATATCTTTCTGCTGGTGTCTTTGGATTTCCGTAAATAGATTCAAATTCTGAAATGCTTCCTACGCTTAAAACCTCATCTGTTGGACCTTGATCTGTATAACCTGTAATATAAACGGTTGTGCCGGCAGGTGTTGGTACTCTTAGAGATAAATCATTTTCCCTAATTTCAACACCTGGTGATTGGATTGTTCTTTTCGCCATATAAGTATTTATACTTTTTAAGTATAAATTTTCAGCTTAAAAGCGATGTATGCAGCTGAGAGTAAACAAAGGTAAAGGATGATTCGATTTCTCCATCTTCTCTATAGTTATAATTAATACCTCCTAAATCAGTAGGAAAAGCTTTAGTGTAAATAAATTTAATTTTTTCGTTATTATACTCATCAAGCCCGTATATTGTTAGGTCTGTTTGATAATCCTTAAATCTGTCATCTTGAACAAGACCTGAACTATCATATACACCTGTATATTCGTCGTGAAGTAAATTAATCCATTTATAAATCGTCCAATAATTATTATATTGGTTATCTATTGTAAAATTAACCGTTACCGGGGGGTAAGGATTTTTACTGTGTGTAGAATTATAAAGAGTACTACCAGAATATCTTATTTCTAACGCTGGTACAGTAATTGCAGGTACAACAGTTCCATATATAGAAAGCTGCATTGAATCTTGTATAACAGTAGCGTTATTACGTTCATCGTGCTTATTAATTTTCTTTAGTGCATTAGGCAACTGAAAGACAAGTCTAAACTTATCAACATGTGACTTATTAAGAACTGATTGTGTATATTGATTAGTGGCCATATGGTTTCCATCCTTCCGCTGCCATTGATTCCATTTCTGAGAGTTGTTCTGTATATCCCATACCGAAAACAATAGGCGTCATGTATGGATTATTTAATCCTACTACTTCAAAATCATTGTATATAGATGTAGCATTCTCAAATGTAGCTACACCGAAATCCATTGCTTCTATAACCATAGGTTTTCCATGATCATCTAGTTCAAGTATATCGAAGTATCTCTCTGTTATTTCTTTCTCTAATATAAAAAGCGCATATAAAAGAGACATAACTCTATCATCATTAAATCCTCCTTTAGCTTTCCATGTGCCATTAGGATATCTAACGAAATCTCGCATCTCTTTAAGTGTCTGAATATCTTGTAAAGTAACAGAGCGTGTTTCGTTAATAAAGTATCGCATATTCATAACACCTTTATATTTGGTGTTAGTATGAGCAATCATACCCATCTGTGGTCTACCACGAAGTGCTGCTTTAGCACCATACGATACAACCTTCTCGTAACCTACATCAAATGCAAGTCTATCAACAACTTGTGCACCGCAGTTATTACGTTCAATAAGAGCTAGAGGAGATCCCCAGTTTAAAAGTATTGTGTGTAGTTTATTTGAAAATTCTAGTGGTGGTATATTTCTATTATGATATACAGCAACCTGCTTAATATCTCTTGTATCTGTTATATCTAATATCTGTATAACAGAAGCATCTGCTCCTACTCCTTCAGATATATCAACACCAGCAACATATATTTTTGAAGGGTCCGGTTCTTCCCAGATCTTATAGTTACCATCATCTAATATAATCTTCGCTTCTGTACACTTTCTTGACATTTCTTCAAAAAGCTCTTCATCAATAGAAGATTCACCAGAGTTAATAAATTCACAGCAAAATTCTTGAAGCCAAGCCTCTGTAGAGCCAAGAGCTTGTCTAGTAATAGAAGCCCACTTTTCATCTCTACCTGGAACCTCGTCCCACATGATTCTATCATGACCCCACCCGTTTTCACCTTTTTCAGCACCATCATATATTTTATGAAACAGATTACCTGTACCATTAGCGGTAGAACATATAAACACTTTAGATTTTTTAGATGATGTAATAATAGGGAATACTGATTTCCAAAACTCCTCTACTAAATGAGACTCAATGAAGGCACACTCATCAATGATCAACAAATTTACCGATTGACCCCGAGCAGCTGTACCAGTTGTAGTTGTAATACCAATACGGCTACCATTATCTAGTGTCATCGATGTCTTACCATACTCCTTAACACCTGGCTTTAACCATATAGGTAATTCCTCAAATGCCATTCTAACACGTTGAAAGATTTCAATAGCAGTTGCTTCTTTGTTAGCTACTAGAAGAATACGCTGATCATCCATAAAGCATGCATACCATAACATATAAATTGTCATTAGTGTAGACTTACCGATTTGTCGAGATGCTAATAAAATAAAGAATCTATTATCTCTCATTTTTCGCATTACACGTTTTTGACATGGGTGTAATCCAATCTTTTCGCGACCCCTATCTAGATTAATAATATGGAAGTAATTTTCAGCAAAGTGTAATATGTTTTCTTTACACTTTTTTATCTCTTTTACCATCCATGGTTCATACGCTATTTGCGCATCTGCAGCTGGTAAGTTAGGGTTTCCAAGATAAAACTCTGTTTTATTAGCTTTTTTAGACATACTACTATAAATATATATATGTCAAGATCAAAAAACGACTTCGCATCCATCGGAAATTTATATGGTGGTATGTTAAATGGTATCAAGAGTCAGCTCGTAGCTGAAGGAAAAATTGGACCTGCTGTTAAAACAGCTAAAACTAACCCAACTATTAAACCTGGTGAAATCGGCGATGTCGCACTTGCTCCAGATAGAGGGCCTCGTACCACTGCTGGTTATTTACCAGCTAAGGTTGATAAAAAGACAATGTCTAAAAAAGACATTGATGATAACCTCTATAAAATCGATGATCTTTCATATGATGAGGATGAAGAGACAAAGAAAAAAACTAAAAAAACTGCTTTAAAGAAAGCTAATGTAGTTAAGGCTAAAAAAATGTCCGAAGAAGATGAAGAAGAACTTGTAAAAGAAAGTGGAAAAATCGCTAAGGAGAGACTAAATAACTTTATGAGAAGAAAATCGATTTTTGATAAACTTTACGAAAACGTTATGCAACCGGACGGCCGCCCTGAAGGCGGAGAGATGGATGATTCACAGGAACTTGATGCTCTCGGCATTGACGGTGAAGGTGACGAAATGGGTGGTGAGGATGAAGTAACCTTTACACTTGACCGTGCTACTGCTGAAAAGCTTCTTGATGTTATCGGTGCTGCTATGGGCCAAGGACACGAAGAAGGTGAAGCAGAAAATGAATACGGTGGTGAAGAAGATTCTGGCGAATTCGGCGGTGAAGAAGACGAAGAAGGCTTCTGGGACGAAGACGAAGAAGAACTTGCAGGTGCCAAGGAATTCACAAAGGAAGTTAACTTCGGTAAAAACAACAAGGTCAGTAATCTTAAGGTTCAAAACCAATATGTAACAGGTAGTTATACAGACAAGACGGGTGTAAGTGATGAATATGGTCACTCACTCATTAACGCTAAGCAAGTTGGTATGGGCAAAGATCCTAAAGTCAAATCAGTACTTAAAAGCGCTGGTGGTAAGAAAGTGTTTGAAGTCTAATTTTTAACTAAAAATTTAATAAAGCCCTGTAGTTTCTCACTACAGGGCTTTTTTTGTATAAATAATAATATGGTAACGTTTAGTGACTACTTACTCGAATACACCAAGAATAAAGAAAAATCTTTATTCTTCGGTATAGCAAAAATGAAACATGGCAACAACGGTAAGGACTGGAATAGAGCTCATGAGAGAAAACACATTAATACTGTTACTAAAGAGTACAACCATAAGCACCCTATTATAAACAGTATATGCCAAGGTAAAGCAGATAATGTACCTATTACAGGTGTAAATCTTAATAATATATTAAAGCTTTATAGTATGATATTTGAACCAGGTCTTAAGACTATAGGTAACTCAGATGTTGAAATAGAGATGTTTGAGGATGAAGAAGGCAGACAACACGGTAGATTGAGAAATAAGAAAAAGAAAACTTTACCGTATGGCTTGTAACCCTAATCAAATTAACTGTAATAGTAATAGTCCTGGAATGGATTGGTATAACGCTGCTGCAGAATCACCAGAGTGTAGTCAATTCTTTGATCCATCTAACTTTCAAGCTGAACAGGTAATATATGATGCTGCTTATCAGGATATGATCAATAGCTTTGGTATACCTATAGATTACTATATTAATACATTTAATTTATCAGCTGCAGATACACTTTATGGTGAGCAACCTACAGCTATATTTTACGGTCCCGTTTCTTTACAAATGTATGTAGAGCTTACTGAACCTGCAGTTAATCTTTCTAAATTTGGTTTTGCTTCTGATGATGAGATGACCGGATTTCTACATATACAAACGTTTATGGATGCAGTATCTGGAAAACGGTTCTATATACGTACATCAACAGGTAATATACTATCAATTAACGAATATTTCTCACAAAATAAAAGAGCGGTAGGTATAAATGATACACTAATGAGTCAGTTCACAACTAATGGTCAAGTACTTGAACCAAAGTCAGGTGATCTTATACAGTTATCACCTTTGGGTTGTGATAGACCAAATGGTCGTGGTGCTAAGATATTTGAAGTGACAGAAAGAGTAGATCAAGATGTTGCTTCTTTAAATCCTCTTATGGGACACTATGTTTATAGATTAAGAGCTAAACGTTACGAATATTCATTCGAACCTGGCGCTCCACAAGAACAACAGAATCAACAGGTATTTGAGAATGCGTTCTCTGGTAAAAAATCTTCTACTATAACAGGTCAAGTATCATCAGCTCCTAAATCGTATCCAGGCGATGTAGATACGGAGTCACAGACAAAAGTGTTTGATATGACTGCTAATGAGACAGATATATACGGTACGTATTATTAATTGTATAAATTACCATATACATCTAAATCTGCTTGTGTAATTAGATTTAATGGTATATATGTACCAGCTATTGTGTTTATAGCGGTTTGTATAGCATCTGAGTAATATGATATTGATGGACCACCATATGTATACCAAAATGTCATTAATAATACAGGCTTTTTATTTATAAAGCATATATTAGGATGTCCACTATCCCCAGCTCGTGCATTCTTAAATGATAATACAGCACCTTCATTTGAGGAAAATACAGTATTGTTATAAGTCCAAGTAGGATCTGCTGTCCAAAAAGATGTACTATACGAACCTGGGGTAATATCTTGATCTTGCGAGATCCTATAACCATGAATCCACGGCGGTATTTTTGTAGCTGAATTAGCACAAATTAATGAGTTAGGTAGTATATAAAACCCCGGGAAAGCTGAAACAGGAAGTGCAGGACTAAGTTCGTATAATGCTATATCACCACTATTAGCTATAAGTGTTTTACTTATAATATTTGTATTATATATTTTAGAGGGATTATTAAAATCTCTAAAATATACAGCCCGTGGTAGTGGTGTGCCGGGAGAACCTGGATCTAAGTGATTTGCTGTAATAGCAAATCTCGGATGTATTATATTTGTAGCGTAATCATTTCCTGCAAATCCGTTATAATTATTTAGCACCGATAAAGGCCACGTGTACATACTATTTGTATTCATACCAAAAGCAGTATTTAATGCTCCATAATAAGAGTTTTGAAATGTACCATCACTAAGTGGTATATAAAAAGAATAGGGTTGTCTTTTACCTGAAAGAGGATCTGTAACAGTTTTATATTGTTCCATTAAAAGCGTGTTAGACTTTGTGGGTATAATATCATATAGAGGAATTGAGGTAATATTATATGCAGATAAGAGTTTAAACACTATTTCTGCAGGAAAAGGATTATTAGTAAACTTCCAAGTTGTAGGGTGACATACTCCACTTGAATTTATATTCGAGGTTAAAACATTTACCTGTGTTGTACTTAATGCATTAATAAAATTAAAATTACTGACAGTAGAACCACTTAGATTTGTTAATATTGTTGATTTATTAAGATTAGTAAAATCTATATAAGAGGTGCTTAATGGTATATTTGATGAATTAAAATAATAATAGTCGCCAACTGTTTGGTTAGCAGAAATTGTAGGATATATATTAGTTGAGGAAAGAGATAAAGTTGTTATTTTAAGACCTGTTAGTGTATTAGATGTTAGAGTTAAATTAAATGTTGTTAATACTGATACATTCTGATTAAATGTAAAATTTAAACTAAGATAAGGGCATCTATTATAAGGATATCGCGCATTACTACTACTCGTGGGTATATTAAAAGTTGTATTAAATTGCTTGATAGGGTCACTTATGTTAAAATATATAACATTAGCTTGTGTTGAGTAATTTGTCCAGCTAGTATCTAGATTATATGTAATATAGCAATTTACGGATGTTAATAGAGGATTATTAGCAAATGTAATGCTTGGCCGAAAATAAGTAGTATCACGGGGAAAACCTTTAAGATAATACCCAACACCCCAAAACATGTAACTACTTAAAGATATATCTGTTAAAACATTATTACCTGTAACAGCAATATTATTTGTCCCTAAAAAAGGCATCAAAATAGTATAATTACTATTTTGTATAGAATCATAGTATGTACTAACTACAGGTACAATTGTGGTATCTGGAAAACTAAAATTAATAGTTTTAAATTGACTATCTCTAATTTTAATTATTTTAAGTGCATCCTTATAGTTGTAGAATCTTTCTACTACATTCCAATTACCAGATAACCCTCCACCCATATTAATATATGTGGAACAAGATTGACCTAGATCGATCGCCCAAAAATCCGATCGTAGATAGTTAAGTGTATACGTATTTGGTATAATAACGTTAGATAAATAAAAGGAAGTAGTTAAAAAATTATACATAATTATTAAAAGGGTGTACCGTACGTTCTGCCGTAATACCATGTATTAAAGGCTGTATCTACCGGTACGAATTCAAAAGCGCTTAATAGAGGTACTACAGATTCATTTACACCTATAATAGTACCAGTTCCACCAGCAAAGGTTATTTCCTGTAAAATTTGTTCTGCGTAGACTATCGATACTACAGGTCTATTAGGAGTATTACCTAGGTAGTTATCTTTACCAGAAGCTGCTATATAGACTGCAGTTCTACTAGCAAATGTCCTAGCGTCAGGACCATCCGCATCAATCGTAGCATTTCGTACACCGTATGATATCATTGAAGTAATCCTGTTAAGAGAAACACACTATCACCTACTCTACCAATAGATGCTACTGCACCAACACCTGCTGTTGTATATAAGGAGTTATACGAAACTAGTCTAGCATTATAACCTGAAGATAGATTAATTGTTATTGTACCTGTGCTTAGTTGTGCTACTGTTGTATTTGCACCAACTGTATTTAAAGCGCTATCAATCCATGCAGTTATATTCTGTGTACCACTATATATTAACATCTTTGCGTTATAGTCTACATGAGATATTATAAAACTATTGGAAGCGCTTATTGTGTTTAGATATGTACCATTTAAATTAACAAGAAAGCTAGAAAGCGTATTGACTGTTGCACGCTTTGTTTCTACTTCGTTATCCACTATAAGATAATCAGTTCCAAGTACTGTAGTAGCAGTATTAAGTTGTGATATTAATTGGTCATCCATACATATATTTATAATAACACACACGTAGTGGTGTAGCTTTAAGCTAATATCATTGATACTATTAAATAATATAGTAATGGCTTGTAATACTACTAGACAAAACTGCCCACCGAGTAGCGTATTTTCTGCTATGGCATCTCCCGGTTGTAGTCAGTTCGCAAACCCTGCTAATTTCCAAGCAGAGCAATTTGTTTATAGTGCGGCGTTTAGAGATTCTATAAACAATTTTGGTATACCTGTAGACTACTATATTAATACATATAATATTAATACAGCTGATAACTTATACGGTGAACAACCTACAGCTATATTTTATGGTCCTATATCATTAATGATGTATGTTGAATTATCTGAAAACTCTATTAATCTATCTAAATTTGGTTTTGCTTCAGATGATGAAATGACAGGCTTTTTACATATACAAACATTTACTAATGCAATATGCGGTAAAGAGTATTTTGTTCAAACATCAACTGGCGAACTACTTACTGTAGAAGAATATTCAGATACATTTAACTTAGTAGTATCAGATAAAACACTACTTCAACCTTATTTAAATAGTAATCAAGCAGTTGAACCTAAATCAGGTGATCTTATACAGTTATCACCTTTAGGCTGCGATAGACCAAATGGAAGAGGTGCTAAAATATTTGAAGTAACAGAGAGAATGGATCAAGATGTATCATCTATTAACCCCATGCTTGGTCATTATGTATATAGACTAAGAGCTAAACGATATGAATCTTCATTCGAACCAGGAGCTCCTAAAGAACCACAAAATCAACAAGTATTTGAAAATGCTTTTTCTGGTAAGGTATCTTCTACTATACCTGGAGAAGTGCCATCTAATCCTAAATCGTATCCAGGAGATATTAATACCGAGTCACAGACAAAAGTGTTTGATATGACTGCTAATGAAACAGATATATACGGAACGTATTATTAAAATAAAGGAGCTGGTGCTACCTGTTTAGCCGTTATATATGATCCACTGGTTATTGTAACAGGAATAATTCCGGGGGATACTGTACTATGAAATAATGTTATAACTGTAGGACTATAAACTGTTAATAACAATTTATAAGAAGTTGGACGATTAAACATATTATATAGCCCTTGACTAGGATTACCTACTATAAATGTAGATAGTGTATTATTTATATTTGACATATATACCCCTGTACCCGGAGTATTAACGGGTATACCCGAACTGTATGGTAAATACCCCATACCTAATGAAGTAACAGGGTTAGAAGCAGATAAAGTAAAATCTATAGTCCATATACCGGTGCTGGATAAGGTAGAAGTATTATTACCAGTTGTATAAGGATAAATTAATGCAGTTACAAAATAAACACCAGAAGATAATGTTAATGTTATACCTGATGGAACATAGGCAGAGGTAGCAAAAACAGTAGTAGAATCCGATGTTAATATACTGGTATATGTGTTACCATATCTCATATCCCCATAACCTCTATTAATTATATCACTACTTAAAGTAGTGATTTGGCTTGCAGCAATAAACTGATTATTAATAGTTAAATTACCTGTTAAGTTTATATTACTTAAAGTAGGAGATGCTGTAGAATCTGTATTGGATAAATCTGATAAAGCATGAAGAGGCATATATTTATTTTATATTTAAAGTGTTGGTCTTGCTATTATAAATGAACCTCTATGACAAATTAGTAAAGCAGGTGGTGATGTGGTAGAAGTAGGGGTAGCAGTAATAAAAATTCTTGTATTATTATTATAAATTTTTAAAGAATAATTAGCTATATAATATTTAGCACCAGTATCACCAGCAGAATAAGCAAATGTACCTTGCGATACGGCACTAAGAGATATTCGCATACTTTTTTGACTAGATTGTACAGTAGAATAAGCTTGTATTGTACCGAGTGTACTGGGTAAGGGTGATATAAAACTTCCCATAATATCTATAGTATCCGTAGCAGATAAACCATGTCCATAAGAAGGTGCTCCTCCAGATAAATTCTGAAAAAATATTTTTGATTCGACAGTATATGTACCTGCATTTAGAATCAAAGAAATACCCATCTCGGTATATGTAAGGGGTGTAGTATATAAATTACCCACAATACTATCAGCAGATAATATACTCATATATATATTACCATATCTTTTATCAGCAGTAGCTTTAGTAACTACACTACTACTTAAAGTTAATACTTGATTAGGAGCATATATTTGGTTATATACTGATAAATTATTAGTTATAGTCAACCCACTAATAGTAGGAGATGATGTAGAATCCACATTAGATAAATCTGATAAAGCATGAAGAGGCATATATTTATTTTATTTATTATTAACCAACTTGTGTGGCTATCATCCATGATCCCTTGTACATTGTTACAGGATTACCTACAGTTAATGTATTTTGAAAATACAAAATATAAAACCTACAAGGTGTATTTACAAATATAGTTGTTTGATGTAAGAACATTCTACCCCCATTTAATGCTGCTGTATCAGAAAATGTGTTACCATTAACTCCTGATATTGGAGTTAAAGAAGTTGTATTTATATTTATAATAGTTCCACCTAAAGCTGCCGTAGCCCATGTACTTCCTATAGGTGCTGTAGTAGGCTGTTTAATACCTGTTACAATAATATTAGCATCAGTAACACTAGTTGTACAATTAACATTAGTTGTAATAATACTCATTTTTAATCCAGTAGCTGTAGTAGAATTTAAATTATTACCGTAACATAGTGAATCTATTATGTATACTCCGGTAGAAAGGGCTAAGTATAAGGGACAAGCAGATAATATGTCAGCATACCCCATAGCATTATTATCAATAGGAGGTCCGTCAGCAGATAATATATTTACAAACATATTACCATACCTTTTATCTGCTGCATACTGAGTCATTACACTACTACTAAGTGTAGCTGTCTGGTTAGGAGCATATATTTGATTATATACAGATAAATTATTAGTTATAGTCAACCCACTAATAGTAGGAGATGATGTAGAATCCACATTAGATAAATCTGATAAAGCATGAAGAGGCATATATTATATTGAAGTTGTTGTTAAGGCTCCACTATTATTAACTGTTATTCTCCATCTTGAACCATTAGGAGATTTAATAATTAACCCACTAGCTATATTTATTGCTTCAAAATCTGTATTGGTATATATAGAACTTGTAGCACTTATATTACCAACTACAGTTTGATTGGTGGAAAAATTATTATTAACATTTTTATATACACCGTTAGTTACAGTATCAGCATTACCTGTAACACTACCTGTTAAGTTACCTGTAACACTACCTAAAATATTTGCTTGTAGTGTATCAATTTTAAATGTAGGTCCTGTAACATCAATTAAGTTAGTATCAGCTGGTTCCGCTGTAACGCCGCTAAATAAAACCCAGTTATTTGTTAAGGCTCTTCTAGCTAATCCTGTGTGTTGATATAATCCATTATTAAAATGACCTACAAATCCTAAGTCTAATGAATTACCAGTTGAACCTGTACCAAGATATATTAAAGGATCACTCACCGACATACTAGATGCAGCAACTTGTAAAGAAGAACCAGAGATATATAAACTTCCTAATACATTTAAATCACCCGGTGTAGTTATTGAACTAGGTAAACTTATCGTATAGTTATTACCTGTAGCAGATACACTTATCTGATTTGTTGTGCCGTTTATTTGTTTTACAAAGGTGCTTGAAGCAGTTTGATATGCAGTAGCTATATTATATGATGTATTCCAGTTAGCACTATTAGCTTGAACAGTTGTGTAAACATTAGAACTATTAGCACTATTAGCTTGAACAGTTGTGTAAGTATTTTGCCAATTATTTGATGTACCACCTACAGTTGATATAAGACCAACTACAGTAGCATTGTTCATATATGTAGTATTATCAGCAGTACTAGATAAACTAGAACCAATAGCAAAGGAATTATTATGGGTTACTAGATTATTTTGACCACCTAATATACCAGAATAATTACCACTTACTGTATTAAGACAACCACCTCCAACAGTAGAATAAGAACTTAAAGCACGATTATAAGCTCCACCGCCTATAAATGAATAACTACCACTAGCTGTATTACATTCCCCACCAACCACACTAGAATAATCACAAACTGTATTATCTCCTCCACTACCTATAAACGAATGACGACCTAAAGCAGAATTACTTTCTCCTCCAACTACTACAGGCATATAACAACCGCTAGCTGTGTTATTTCTACCACCACCTATAAATGAATAACATCCACTGGCTGTACTACTAAATCCTCCAACAATAGTGGAAAAATAACCATTAACTGTATTATGATCACCACCAGCTACATTAGAATAAGCACTTAAAGCTTTATTATTATTACCACCACCTACTGTAGAATATATACCGCTAGCTGTATTATTTAACCCTCCACCTATAGTAGAATAAGTGCCGCTAGATGTATTATGACCGTTAGTAGGTTGGATTGATGTTGTAGCATTTACTAGCGTATATGGCTTAGTTCCTATAGTAGAATATACAAAATCAGAAGTTGTAATACGCTTTGTTACAATGCTGTTATCTATTATAATATAATCAGAGCTGAGCGCTGCAGTAGCAATATCAAGTTGTGATATTTGTTTGTTAGCCATATGTATATATTTATAACAAAAACGCCTCTTTATAAAAATATAAAGAGGCGATATTAAATCGGTACTATGTAATCTTAGCTTATTTCGCTAAGCTATTAATATGAGCTGTAACAGCAGTTAAGATATCTGCATTTGACCATTCAAGTGGTTTGTCATAGTTGTCTCCAGATAATTCAGTAAGAACAACTCTACCAAGACCTTGAATAAATACAGCTACTTCTTTTTGTGAAGGAATATCAACAATTCTTTCAATAGATACTGTTGTTGGAAGTGTTGTAGTAACAGCAGGTGATGTAACAACTACAAGTTCTGTAGGGAGTGTAATGTCTAAGCTCATACTAGTATTTATAGTTAAGAGTTAATTATTCAACACTAAATAATATTCGAACCAAAATCCTTAATTTGTATGATAGAATTAAAAGGTTCTATTTTCTTTGTTAGACATTTACCACCCTGTCTATTGTTTTTACTCATTTGCTGTAATATCTTTGCATAGAAATTATCTATCTCCATACCAGAAGCATCACACATATAGATAATATCATCAAAAATCCTATGATTAACTCCATAAGCGTGTAGTTCTACTATCTGATTATTAAACAATTGCTCTTGTAATCCTCCAAAATATAACAAATCAAAATTTTGTATATTAAAATAATTACCATTTAATAATACATTAGGGTCTATTGTAAATTTAATATCATCTTCAAATATAAGGATATTCTTATAATTATTAACTTTAGCATCCTTGATAATGTTTAGGTGTGCTGCTCTACAACCAAGTTGACCTTTAATATACTTTTCTTCTCTGTGTATAAAGTTTCTATATAGAGAGATATCTGGTATAGTATCAACAACTATACCTGTAGCACGTTGATAATTAGTAATATTGTATTGTTTAAATTGATCTAGTATGTGTTGATTCCTATCAACATCCTTATCTAAATTAATATAATATACTTTATCAAATAAATTATTAACTAAATTATTCATTGTTTATAATTGAAGATATCACGATACCATTGAAAGTTAGTATCAATCCAATTACAAATATCTCGACCTAGTACCTGTTGAGGTTTATTATCCTTTAATTCTAATTTAGGTTTAATAACATGATCACCAAATACACCATAAACGCTATCATCTTCCTGTGTAGCTTGTTCAATACGATTTACATTATGATTAGAATAGAAGGGTAGTTCAAAATATTCGTAAATTTTCTTTAATACAATATTAGGAGTTAAACACAAATCTTCATACTTGACAAATAACATATTCTCATTTAATCCCTGTCTAAAGATCTCCTGTAGTCTCTCTATAGCTAATCCTAAAGGCTGAGTATTAACATAATGATCAACTCTCTTACCAGTAGATGTATTTTTAAGCTCAGCATGATTAACAATCCCACTATCCTTATCAGGTGAAGATCTAAACTTATTCTCCATAGAGCATATGATTTGTTTCATATCTCTAACCATGCATATTACCTTGGGTTGTTCGTTAAGAGCAAACTTCAATAAATCCTGATGAATTCCCCAACCTCTTGATTTCTCGAGTACAATAGGCTTATCAGTAACAGCATCATAAAATCCTCTTAATCCTGCATTACAGAAATTTTGGAATCCTTTTCTCATTAAATCACTATCCTGTGCTTTAAAGGTAGGGTCATTAGAGAAATTTGCTCTAGCTCCATATATAAGTTCGAGTGTACCTGATGTTGGTGTACAGTAAAAGTCAGGATTTTGAGCTAATATATTTTGAATTAGTGTTGATCCTGCTCTTGGTAGAGATGAGTTAAATAGTAGTTTTTTCATATAAGATTTTTTAAGATTGCATCAACATCGAATATCTCGTAAGGGGATGTATATGGACACTCGTGAACAGCTCCTGTAAAATTATAATCATACAAGTAAGAATCAACTGTACCTTCTCTAAATTCTACTACTGGCTTAATATTATTATGCATACTATAACCAAAGATTTCTGGTTGAGTAGCTACCCACACAACAGTAGAAGGGAGGTTCATAGCTGCAGCTGCGTGTTGTAAGGAAGAGTCAATTAATAGTCTAGCTTGTGATTGTTGTAAGGCACTAAATAATACTTTCTTTTGCATTACTTGATCTACACGTAGAGCGCTATTTAATACAGGATGTAAGTCATAACACACATGAACTACAAAATACTTTTCACTTAAGAGATCAACAATCCTCTGTGCAATAACAGGATGTATGTCTCTCATCCATGAATAAGGAGTCTCTTGATGACCTGTACCAGGTCCTCCGAACGGTTGAAATATAATAACTGGTTTATCAGTTGGATTTTGAAATAATTTACTACCTAATTCCTGCTCTCTAAAGTTAAAGTGCAGTGATGGTAGTTCGTTATTATACACAACACCAATCATATTACACCATGTATCTATAAGGTTCTTACTTTTTGTAATATGAGATGTTTGTTTATAAGGTTCTTGAGCAAAAACCTCTACATCTTTTTCAAAAATAAAATCTTTATAAAAATGAGGTGTATTATTGAGCTTATAAACTCTATCAATAAAAGGGTTGTTTAGATAAACTTCAGGCCAAGCGCAATTAACAATAACTCTTGTTAAAGGATTGTGTTTTTTATAGCACTCAACAACTGCAGTTGAAGCTATATGCTTTCCTATACCTCCCTCAATATGAAAAATTGCTGTGTCAGACATTAATAAAATTTAATGTCAACCAGTGATAAATCAATAGCTAATTAATTATACAATAGTTAATACACCACCATTACTCCATATAGAACCTGTACCTAAACCATCGCAACTTGTAGGTACATTAGTAAGAACAAGAGTTGGTGCATATGCTGTATTAGCTGAGATAGCAGTAATATTTGTTCCAGCTATAACAGACGAGCAAGTAGCTGTAGAGCAAGTGCAATTACTCTTACCCCCTAAAATACTAGAATAATCTCCACTAGCTGTATTAGAACGACCACCAGCTATATTAGAAAAATAACTACTAGCTGTATTACGAAAACCACCAGCTACATTAGAGTAACTACTAATTGCTGTATTACACCAACCACCAGCTACATTAGAGTAATTGTTACTAACTGTATTACATATACCACCAGCTATATTAGAATTATTAGCACTAACTGTATTACAACAACCACCACCTATACTAGAATACGTACCTAAAGCTGTATTACAACAACCACCTCCCACTACACTCCAATTCCTAGCTGTATTACACTGACCACCACCTATAGCTCCATATCTACCTGATGTTGTATTGCAACTACCACCTGCTATAGTACCGTAACCAACAGCACTACAAGTCTTATTATAAGCACCACCACCTATTGTAGCATATTGACCACAAACTACTGTGTTACTAAGACCTCCTACAATTATTGAGTAAGTTGTATTAGTAGTAGTAGTTGTATTGCAACAACCGTTACCTATAAAACTATAATTACAACTAGCTATATTATTACAACCACCAGCTATATTAGAAAAATAACCGCTAGCTGTATTACAAAAACCACCTAATACACTAGAAGCAAGACCACATGAAGCATTACAATACCCACCACCTATATTAGAGCAGTTACCACTAACTATATTAAACTGTCCACCAGCTACATTAGAATAACTACCATTTGCTGTATTACCACAACCACTACCTACACTAGAATATGCGCTTAGAGCTAAATTACTACAGCCACCAGCTATATTAGAAGTATTCCCACTAGCTGTATTAGAACGACCACCAGCTATATTTGAAGCATATCCACTAGCTGTATTAAAACGACCACCAGCTACATTAGAGTAATTGTTACTAGCTGTATTTTGTCTACCTCCTGCTATAGTAGAGGCAAAACAACAAGAGTTATTAAAAGCACCACCGCCTATAGTTCCAAAATAACCGTTAGTTATGCAGTTAGTACTACCTCCACCTACAAAACTATAATTCGCTCCAGCGCAATTATAACCACCACCACCAACAGTTGAACCCACAGCACCGCTAGCTATGTTACCGCAACCACCCCCTATAAAATTATAGATTCCATTACTAACTACATTTAAAGTTCCTCCTGCAATAACAGCTCCAACAGTACCATTACATATATTATTACTAATACCACTACCAATTATTGATTGTTGGCTACCGGTAATATTATTACAACAACCAGCTACTATAGCACTATTCCATGTATAAGCACAGTTTGTTATAATATTGCAATAACCACCAGCTATTGAATTGCAACCTGTTGTAGGTAATGCATTATTTGTACCTATTTGCAAATAATTTGCTGAAACTCCACCAGCAATACTTTGAGTAGTTGTAAAATAATTATTAGCAGTTTTAACAGCAAAATTATTACACACCGTATTAAAATTATTATTAGTTAAAAATATGCCTGAAAGATAAGGTGTGAGGGAAGCTAATGGCTCTTGCTTCGTTACGCCTACTTGAACAAAAGGTATTAATTCATTGCCTGTAAAAGCAGTACCTAATGGAAGACATGAAATTTTAACGGACATATTAATATTTATTGGATTAAGCTATTATTTATAATACAATACTCTTATGATCGTTTTCGATGAAAAATCGCATACTTATACTAATACTGAATCTAATAATCGTTATATTTCAGTTACAACTTTACTTGGAAAATATAAGAAGCCATTTGATTCGGACGGTCACTCAAAGCGTGTTGCAGAGCGAGAAGGCGTAACACAAGAATTTGTATTAGAGTCATGGAAAGCTACAACAAAGACAGCTACTGATAAGGGTACAAAGATTCACTCTTTAATGGAGCAATTTGTAAAAACCGGTGAAGTAGTAGATACATATAATTACCTTTATAAAAGCTATGATAGCTTAGTCTCACGAGTTATTGGTAACTATAAAAAGGTTCACTCAGAAAAATTGCTCTTTTTGCACGATTATGAAGTTGCAGGTACATCTGATCTTATATACGAACGTAAAGATGATTTTATTGTTGCTGATTTTAAGACAAATAAACAATATAGGTTTAATAGTGATTTTAACGATTACTTTAAAGCGCCGGTTGAGCACTTACAGACCTGCGAATTTAATACGTACTCTTTACAATTATCTTTATATGCATATATGTATGAACAAGAATCCGGTAAGAAGTGTAGTAAGCTCGTAACCTTCTACTTACAAGAAGATAAGTGGATTCCATACCATTCTAATTACCTTAAAGCGGATGTTTTAAATATTTTAAAAGATTATCAATTTAATCAGCAGAAAGTAACTACAAAAGACTAATTAACTTAAATCGATTAAATAATAACAATGAATAAAGGTACATTAATTCGCAAGATAAACGAGAAAATTGACAAAATCACTAACGCAATTTATGATCTTAGAGATTTACTTGATGATACAGAAAATGACGATCTTTCTCAGATGGGTAATGACTTAGCAGATGCTATGGTAGAATTTATTTCTAATAATGATACTGCTACGAGTAGTGATATATTAGCATACATAGAAGAATATTATGGCAAAAAGCAGTAAACACACAAGTTTTTTAAAATACTTTATTAGTAAGTATCTTAAGCCTGTCGATGACACTATTGAGTATGATCCTGAGCAAGTTGCTAAGGGTACTAAGGAAGAAATGGAGCACACCAAGTATCCGAAAATAGCGGAAGTTATTGCTAAGCAGCAAATTGCTGCTAATCCTAATATGTACAAAAATAAAGAAGAAATTAGTTGATTTAATTATATAGTGATAGTATAATTATTCTATATGAGTAATGTATTAATTATCGGTGCTGGTTATGTAGGTAATAATCTATATGAGTGGATGAATAAGGAAATACACAATCATAAATTATGGTTGGTAGCACGTAAAGCTTTAGATTATGCAGATCAATCCGATCTTAGAAAATTTATATTAAACAATGACATTCACTATATTGTTAATTGTAGCGGATTTACTGGTAGGCCTAATGTTGATGAGGGTGAACTAAAGAAGAAAGAGTGTTGGGATCTTAATGTAGTTATACCTCTTAATATTAGTAATACCTGTAAGCAATTAGGTATTAAATACATTCATATTTCATCGGGGTGTATCTATAGCGGATACGATAAGGTATGGACGGAGCTAGATGAACCTAATTTTGGTTTATTTGATCAATCGTCAACATACTCTAAGTCTAAGCACGCTTTTGAGACACTTAGTGATTACGGTTGTATAGTGCGTGTACGTATGCCTTTTTGTAATAACTACAATCCGCGAAGCTTCCTTACAAAAATTCATAAGTACGATCAATTAATTAATTTTAAAAACTCTAAAACATATATACCGGATTTGTGCAGGTTTATAGAGTATCTTATTAATAATAAAGTTGACCTTTCTGCAGTTAATACTATTAACTTTGTTAACCCTCAAGCTCTTGATACTATGCAAGTTACTGATTTAATGTCAGCAAATGGTTTGGATAATCCTAAATGGGCTTATGTTGATCCTAAACTGCTTAATATGTTAGCACCAAGATCTAATTGTGTCTTATCCATTAGTAAGCTAAAATCATTGTTTCCTGATTTTGATATACAAACAGAAAAGCAGGCTCTTGATAAAGCTCTTAGTAATATTAAAATAGACTAATATGACTAAAGGTATTATTTTAGCGGGAGGAAAAGGTACACGATTATACCCACTTACCCATTGCATTAGTAAACAGTTACTTCCTGTTTATCATAAACCAATGATCTACTATCCATTGCAGACTCTGAAGAGTATGGGTATAACAGAAGTTCTTATTATTACAGCTGATCCACAGCAATGTAGATTGTTTGAAGATCAACTTAAAGATGGCTCACAATATGGTCTCAATTTAACTTATAAGGTCCAAGATTCGCCACGCGGCTTACCTGATGCATTTATTGTAGGGGAAGCATTTATTGGTAGTGATGATGTAACTTTAATTCTTGGTGATAACGTATTTATTACACCAGAAGTAATTGAAGCTGAGCCTAATACAATCTTTACTTATAAAGTTAAACATCCAGAATCATACGGTGTTATCCAGTTAACAGAAGATGGTTATATCGACAAGCTTATTGAGAAACCAGTAGAGTTTGTTAGTAATGATGCGGTTGTAGGTTTATATGTATTTAAAAATGAAGTAGTTAATGTAGCAAAAACGTTAACACCTTCAGCCAGAGAAGAGCTTGAAATTGTTGATCTAATTAAAGCAATGAATTCTATAGAGAGAGTAAAGGTACAGCAGTTAGATGGATTTTGGTTTGACTGCGGTACACACGACGATTTACTTGAATGCTCAAATCTCGTACGAGCAATAGAACAAAGAACAAACACAATCGTTGGACTTTATGAATAAAATAACTTACCTTGTTACCGGATCATTTGGGTTTATTGGCTCTCATGTCATTATAGAACTATTAAAAAATCCTAATGCTATTATTATTAATATTGATAATTTGAGTATTGGGAGTGATCCAAAAAACGTACCTATTAGCGAAAGATTAATCAATTATTATATAAATATCTGCGATGAAAGCATCTTTGAAATCTTTGAATCTCATAGACCGGATTACATTATTCATCTTGCAGCGGAGTCGCATGTTGATCGATCGATTAGCAATCCTCTTAGTTTTGTCGAATCTAATGTAAACGGTACAGCTAATATTCTTGAGGGTATGAGACGATTCGTACCTAATGCAAGAATGGTGCATGTGTCTACAGATGAAGTATATGGTCATTTAGAAATAGATGATGAACCGTTTACAGAAGAAACACCAATTGATGCTCGTTCACCTTATTCTGCATCTAAAGCAGCATCTGATATGTTAGCTTTGTCTTACAGAAATACTTATAAACTAGATATTACTGTAACTCGATGCTGTAATAATTATGGTGAGCATCAACACGATGAAAAACTGATTCCTACTATAATTCGTTCTATTGTGAGTGGTAATAGAATACCTGTTTACGGAAAGGGTGATAATATTCGTGAGTGGGTATATGTTAAGGATCATGCTAAAGCGGTATTAGAAGTACTCCATCACTTCTCACGTCGACGGATCTACAATCTATATGGTATAGAACGCTACCGTAACTTAGATCTTATTAAAAAGATTATAGACGAGCTTGTTGAAATCTATCCAATTTATAAGCGTGACTCGTATGAGGATTATATTACTTTTGTAGAAGATAGAAAAGGTCACGATTTTAAATACGCAATGTCCTCTATACACGATGAGATTACTGCTTTACATCGACAGGAAAGCTTTACAACAGCGATTACTAAAACAATCAACTACTATGTGTCTAAATATGCTTGATGCTCGTTCTCTCCCCATCACCTGGAATAATTAAAGATACAAAATTAGACTACGACCTCATTTCCTTTATTTTAAGTCAGTTTATTACTGTAAAACGTAAAGTATATTTAAAAGTTGAAAAGTCTAAGACAACATATTCTTGCTGTTACCCCGATGAAAAACTTATTCAGATTGATCTCAAGCAGGGAACATCGTTAAAATATGTTATAGCGACACTCCTTCATGAAGTAAGGCATTATATCCAAATTAAGCATTTCAACAGTAAGATTCAATTTAAATACGCATCGTATAATGATTACTATAATTCTGCAGAAGAAAAGGATGCACGAAAATATGAAAAGCTTACAACAGAAGTCTGTAAAATTTACACTAACTACCAAATTATTAAGCGTAAATTTTTAGAATTAGATCTTGATACTTTTAAGGAACTTAACGATAATTTAGATAAGCAATGAATATAGTACGGTGTGTTGATAACTACGAGGGTGAAGGCACTCTTATCGATCTGGAGTACGAGTACGATAAAAAATCAAAAAAGTTTAAAGTAGTTGATTTAAGAATTCACGCTATTATAAATAACATTGTCGGTGAAGTAATGGGATCAGTCAGCGTTGTTGATAAGATCGTCATTGCAAAAGAAATAGTATACTGGCTAGAACAAGAAAAAACAGATAACGAAGAATAAAATGTATAACGGTAAAATTAGTGAGTTTCGTTTTGAACACGACTCAGATACAAATCGCATTATGGTGTATGAAGAAGGTAGGGGCGTTGAGCCTGTATCTCTCATTCATGTAAAACCAAATCTTACGGAAAAGGACTTCCATATAGAGATAATGGATTTTTATTCAAAATCAGGTAACTAAGCAATAATATGTTTTGCGGTTGTGGTAGTATTGTAGAATCAGCGCGTGCTGATCTAAATTTAAGAACGTGTCGTACATGTGCCTTTACAGGTCCTGATGTTCAACGACCGAAAGGTACAATGATCTATTCTCATAAAACTTCTGGTGAGATTGAGATTCATACGGCAGATAGTTGGCGTGAAAAAAAGAAGTACTATGTACCTAATGGTAATGGAAGGTCTTGTGTTAAGAACTTTAGTAAGAATATTGCAGTTTAGTTTTTTCTTTGAGATGAAGCTCTACACCTTACGCTGCAATAAGTTTTTTGTTTAAGAACACCCGGTTTACCGTATATTAAATTATCACACTGAGCGCATGGTTTGGATATTATTAAAGCAAATCTTGTTGGTGGTTTAGATTTACCCTTCCTAGAGTTATCTGTACATTCCTTTGAACAAAATTTTCTTTTTTCAATTATATTTGGTGTGTTAATCATTAACTCCTTACAACATTCACACCTTTTTTGTATACGTCTTTGTTGTGACTTACTAGAACAAGCAGTTGAGCAATAAGAACGTCCTTTAGACTGTGATGGTATAATCTCAAAATCTTGATAGCAGCCCTTACACTTTAAAATTGCTTTATTTTTTTGACTGTCAACTTTACACTGTATACTACAAAAAGATCTATTACTACATTCTAAAGATTTAAAAGTAATTCTACAATGTTTACAAGTTGTGTCTATACGTGGTACATATAATTTTCTTCTTAACCAGCCATACAATTTATTTCTTCTCCAGTACTTACTTACCTTTGTATCTTTTGACATTACATCACAAGCTCTAACTAAACGTAGATTGTTAGGGTATATCTTAACTAGTAACTGATGAGCTACATAATGTTCTTCTGGTGTAAGAGATACTAAATTTTCAGGTTCATCACTACCACCCATACATCGTGGTATAATATGATGTATTTCTTTATAACCTTCAATTATACCTCTTACCTGACCACGCTTCACCAGCTTTTCATATATTAATTTGTATTGCATTTCAAATATATTTATTCAAATAAACTTGATCTCAATATATATTACAATAAATAGCTTAAAGCCTAGTAGGTCTATATTACTCTGTATTGCATTTCAACTTACTAAGTAAAAACCTACTAGGCTTTTCTCTTGCAGTTAAGAAAAATTAAACTATAATATAAAAATGTCTATGTTCGATTCAATTAAAATAGAGTTACCGCTTCCAAGTCTTCCACAAGGGGTACTTGATCGTTGGATACTAAAAGGTGAGCCAATTACTTCAAGTGAAGTTGTCTTTCAAACAAAAGATACACCTAACCAAGGAATGTCTCTTTATAACATCGATGCATCCGGGCAGCTGTTTATTCAAAACGTTGAAGGTTATTGGGAAGAACCAGAACCTGTCGAAGAGGATGTTATTAACGATCCTGATAAATTAGTACCTTATCCAAGCTTCCTAACAGCTCTTGGTAACTATAAAGAAACGTCACGTTCTTGGGAAGAAGTAGACTTTACAGGATCAATTAATTTGTACGAATCGTACGAACATGCAGATAAACCTAAATATGGTGATGAACTTTATAATCATGAAGATGATCGTTTCCGATATATGTCAGGTTGGGTTGAATATCAGGTACAGTTAGTTAAGGGTAAGGTCCAGAGTGAAGTTATTCTTGTTAGTCATGAATTACCAATTCGTTATAATGATGAAGAGCTTGCAGCAAAAAAAGAAAGTTGGGCAATTCAACGTGCAAAGGATGTAGAAGTTTATAAAGAAAATCGTAGAAAGTATCCTTCTGCTGAACAGAAGCTTATTGATTCAATTTATAAAATATCAAAAGATGCTGAAGTACTTCAACAAATTGATGAGTATCGTGAAAAATTTGACATTTGGTATACAGATGAAAACTGAACTAACAATAGAACAGAAGACTAAAATTAGCCTCATTAAGGCTAGTATTGGTGATTTACAAGAACAGCAAGATATGCTCTTTGAGCAGCTATTATCTGATCTTAATATTGTTGAACCAGCTGATAATGACGCTATGTTCGATTACATATATAACGATTACATTAACCCCTCACACGATTTATGGCAACAGGAAACATCGCACGCAATAGTATAACAGGAAAATTCATTAAGACAGATCCACCTAACCAGGCTTATAGGGATGGTTGGGATAACATCTTTAAAAAGAAAAATAAACTTATTCTAGCTTCAGCTAGTTTTTGTGGTCCGTGTAAAATACTTAAATCACAAATCGATGGAGAAAATCTAACTGTTGAGATTAAGCAGATGGAAGATGAGATTGATTTCTTTAAGCTACACGCTATTAAGAGTGTACCTCGCTTGCTTGTATTTAAAGGAGAAGAGCTCATCGATACCGTACAAGGTGCTGATCAAATTTTGCAACGAATTAAAGACGAAAATTGAGGGAAGCTTAATAAGCTTTATAAATATGGAATACAATGAACGACACTGAATCAATAATACCAATGAGTGATCCAGATACAGAAACCACTAACGGGGAGGTAGATAGTAGTCATATGAGATTTCATAAAGAACATGAACATCTTAATACTACATTCGGTAACGCTTGGTTTGCTCTCAAAGCGGAAGCATTTGCACGTTTTTTCGGCACACCAATGTTTATTATAGGGCAGACAGTTTTTGTAACTATCTGGATTATTTTAAATACTATAGGTGTTTGTCATTTCGACCTTTACCCTTTCATTTTATTGAATTTAGCATTCAGTACACAAGCAGCCTATGCAGCACCTCTAATTCTTCTTGCTCAAACTCGTCAAGCTGATAGAGATAAAGCACACACAGAAGCAGACGCAAAGCATCGTGATGATGTTGCACTTGAAGCATCAAGACGTCAACAAGCTGCATCTATACAAACAGAAACTCTTCTCGAGCTTATTAAAAAGAATACAGAGTTGACCAAAAGTATTAAACAAATGAACAAGCGTATGACAGTTCTCACAGAGGAAGTTCATGCTGTTGTTACAGCGAAAAAATAGTATGAAAGTAAACTTACCTATTAAGGGTCGCCGTTACCATATTAGAGGTTACGAGTTTGTTGTTAATAAAATTCAGGTATACGAACAAAAAAAGGATTCGTATATAAGTGAAACATCGCTTGAAAATGCTGATCATACATGGGTAAGTGAGACAGGTAATACTTGGTACAATTGGGGTAATGGTTCTCTTTTTGAGGAAGTTAAAGAAGAGGGCTTGATAAATTAACGGAACTATCTTATAATGGAGTATGAGCGACACTCTTAAAGAACTCAAAATAACAATTCAACCTTACGAGTATGAGGATTGTGGATGCGGCTGTGGAGAAAATGGTGATACTATTTTTGTTAATGGTATTGATGTAGGAGATGTCATGCATGGTGATCGTGATATTGCAATCCATTTAATTTTAGAGCATCTCGGTTATGATGTAACAATCGAATATAATGATAAAGATGGAGAGGAATATTAAAATTATGAATATTGTACAATGGTTAAGAGGTTATAAAGCAGGTCGTAATAGTACATTACATGCAGATAGAGAACTACAAGAACAGTGGCAACTCCGCGTTCTTAATGGTTCAGAGACATATGAAAGCTTTTGGGTATGGTGGAAAGGTTATAAAACTTCTAATAAATTATGAACAACATTGACACAAAACAATTGACCGCAATCGAGATAAAACTTGATCATCTTACTACCAATCTTTTCCGATTGCAAAAATCGGTAGATGCAAACAACGTATATGAATCAGGCCATCTGTATCTGACTGATGTCATTGATGATAAGTACAAGTATTACTCAGGATTTTCTTATAATAAAGATCTGACCGCTCTTGCTAAACTAAATTATCTGACCGATATATTCTTTGACAAGAGGGACGATGCCGAATGCCAAAAGCTCGATCAGCAATACAATGATGCTCTATTAGATAACTGGGTAACAGACGAAGAGAATGAAGTCCTCAAGGAGGAGCGTGATTGGTATAAACTCGCACTAGAGAAGATTTGTAAACGTCAAGGTCTTCGTCCTGCACCATCACTAGAGGAATGTAAATACATTGCTTCTAATGCATTGGATTTGTATAATAAGGATACCGTAGAACCTGATCAATATAAAGAAGCACTTGAAGAGATTACTAAACGGCCTCGTAAAGCTGAGACATGTAAATTGATTGCAAAGAAAGCATTGGGATTATTGTCTGATGATAACTATCAACCTGAATTGTTGATTGAAGAAAATCTCAAACTCAAGATCGAGAATGAAAACCTCACTTCTACGTTGATTGAGAAAGCACTTACCGAAATTTACTCTTGGGATAAAAGTAATTACAATGCCTCTCATAAACTTAACGATCTTCAAGCACGATTTAATGTATGTGAAGGTCTGAAGCAACAGTATTATAATCAACTTTGTGAAAATGGATTAGCTGAATACGGAAACTAAATTATGAAACTAAAACTACTTACTCATCCTTATTTCTGGCGCGAATTAAAATGGAAGATTCATGACTATTTCTCTCCTAAGAGTAAATGGTTATTCAAAAAAATTGGTAACAGTTACTGCGATCATTGCGGACTTATTGATATTGTCTTGTTTGAAATTTTGATTAACTTTGTTGAAGCGGAAGATGGGTTAAAATCTATTTGGGATGATGAGCTATATGCAGATGATCTTAATAAAGGTTTTATTACTGATGACTATAAGCGAGAGCGTTCTGAAGTTAGGAATCAATTATATACAGCTTATTTGTATATTAAGCATGAACGTCCAGAACTTGAAAAAAAGCATGATGAATCCTATCCCAAGCCGCTAAAATTACATACAGAATGGTTCGTTCCATGCGAAGATGGTAGTGGTAACAGTAGAATGCTATCATGTGAAGAAAGATATGGCATGTCATTTGAAGAGGCATATGCAGAGACGACAGCACTTGATAAACAAATGCAAGATATGGATACTCTCACTATGGAGATTATAATTAAAAACCGTAAATATATGTGGACATGAAAATAGTATTATTGATCATTATAGCTATTACTTGTTGTTCGTGCTCTACTCACTATACTGGACCTAGTCCAGCTGATAGGATGAAGTATAATGCAGATATATACGATATGTAATAAATACACATATGAAGTACATTGTATTGCTATTTGCTATTATCTTGAGTTCGTGTGCTCCTAATCTTCCGCAGAATCCATTCCCATGGATGGAATCATGGGGACAGAATGATTGTCTTCCAACAGCAATTTGCTTCAAACAGGCACTTGGTACTGCTTGTGCGTGGAGTCATGTTATCTGTTATACCTATAAGGATGCCGCAAACAAAGGGCAACTCACTGGTCATGCTATTGTAGCGTATATGTACCCAACAGGTCAAAACCAACTATGGACATATGACTATATGGGTAGTTATCGTGTAAGAGCCTATCTCACTGACCCTATTGTCATTGCTCAGTTAGCTGAAATTGAGCGTGGACGTCCAATGAATACCGTAACTCAAGCTGAGTTTGTAGATAAGTGAAAAAGCTTTTATTACTGGTAGTAATCACATCAGCACTTAACTCTTGCGGTATAGTTGCTGGTCAGTATAGTACGTGGGAAAAACATAAATCATATTCTGTCAGTCATACCTTTGCATTTTAAAGGAACTACCTTATAATAAGGTATGGCTAGACCGGTTTATATTTTAGGAGATGTTCATGGTAAATTTGACGAGCTTATGCGGATCGTCAAGGATAGTGACATTAAGGATTGTTATATTATTTGCGTTGGTGATTTAGGTATTGGTTTTCATGATAATCGATTAAAAGAAATTAGAGCTGTTAATCTCTATAACCAATTCTTTAAAGCAAGAAATATTTATTTTATGTCCATTAGAGGTAATCATGATGATCCATCTTACTTCTTTAATAAAAGAGGTAAAATGGAACACTCTAATTTTGAACTACTAGACGACTACACAACTAGAACGATTAACGGTGAGAAGTATCTGTTTGTAGGTGGAGCAGTTTCTATTGATCGTAGAATTCGAACGTTCGGTAAATCTTATTGGGAAGATGAAACATTTAACTTAATACCAGAAAAGATTGCAGACTGTGATATTCTTATTACCCACAGTATTCCAAGTTGGAATGGTAATTTCTCAAAATCTAACATCAATAGTTGGTGTGAAAAGGATGCAACACTTTGGGATGAGTGTTTAAAAGAAAGAGAAGACCACGATAAGCTTATTATGTTATCTAAGCCTACAAAGCATTACGCGGGGCATATGCATACATCATTATCTACTACTCTAAATGGATGTACCTCAAGAATTGTTGATGAACTTGAGATTATTGAACACCGTTAAAATAACATTATGAATGCATCAACGAGAATTTATCAAAAAGAAGATGATCAACTCTTTAAACGTCGTGGTCGTAAATACATTCCAGTTAACGATCCTTATGCGCTAGATGGTTTACGCGACGGGTGGTGGCTTGTAAAGGTCGCTCCAGGGTTAACTTCTATTCGTCAAGCTGTTTACCCTCATAAAGCAGAAGTTACTGCAGCCGCTCGTGATAAAGAAGATCAACTGGTTGAGATTATTCGCGCAGCATCAGAAGCACGACCACCAACTAGACCTATATCAGTAGAAGCAGCAAAAGATTGGAAGAAGTTTATTAAGAAGCATGGAGATCAATTCTCGACGCTTGAGTATCCTTCTATTCAAGAAAATGCCGAGAAGATCATCGAAGCACTAATCAAATAATATGACAGACATAGCAATCGGTGTAATTTCAACAATGACGTTTTTTAGTATTATGATCATTTGTCTCACTATTTTAGTATATAAACAAAAAATATGAATAGTAAATTTTTTAGATGTGATTGTTATCAAGATGGTATTTTTGTGCAGCACGATGAGCACTGGGGTACTGAGTTTGCTTTTTATTCAAGTAATCCTAATAATCGATCATGGAGAAATCGCTTTCAGTTAGCATTAAGATGTCTAAAAGGTAAACCTTATTCAGATATGGTTATCCTTAACGATCAAGAGCTTGCAAATTTGGTTGATCATCTCTTAAAGATACAAAATAGAAATTATTAATTTTTTAGTTGATTCATAATAGGTAGTAGGTTATAATATCTGAACACAAAATGAAATACGGAACAGTACGCGACAAACAAGTAATTACGATTACTGTGGCAGGGTTTAAACTTAACAATGAGCTTAAACTATCCCTTAACTGGGATGCTGACTTAGATGATTGGAAACAAGCATTTAAGACAATCCTTATTCATCAAACGTTTGATGAGGATACCGTAAAAGAACTATTCGAAAATTATGAAGAAGAAATTCCTAACTACGATTATAACAATACTGATAGCCTTAACAACTTCACGTACTGCAGCAACACCGATCAAGTCTCATACAAAGGATCAATGGATAACTGCTCGGATAACATACTATACTCCTGCGAGCCCCGACGGTAAGCATGTTGCCTGGTCTAAAGTAAAAGCTGCTAAGGAAGGTACAACAATAGCGGCACACCCAAAGCTCGCGTTTGGTACAGCAATTGAGATACCAGAGTTAAGAGGAATAGTAGGAAATGGTATCTTTATTGTACAAGATAGAGGTACTGCTGTTACAAATAGAAAAGCATCACACGGTAAAACAGATGTTATCGATGTTTTCGTAAATTCTGAGAAAAAGCTACGATCTCTAACGAAAACGAAGCCAAAATACATGAAAGTCCACATTGTTTCGCATAAATAATGATAGTTATGGAACCCCACAAATCATTGGTAGGAGAATTTATGCGCGGCGGCTGGATCATACCTTTTGTAGGTGCAAGTGCCATGGTAGCCCGGTTATTATCAACTCACGATCATGGTTTTAACTGGTTTGAACAATTAAAGCGTATATTTACCGCATCAATCGCTTCAAGCGTAGTATGGGTAATTTTAGATTCTGGTGTTGTTATTGAACCATCATACATTACTCCGCAATCACAGCTTACCAAAGCAATAATTTACGGGGTTGTAGGTGTTATCTCACCAGAGATTATCAGCGGTCTACTTAAACTTGGTACAAAATTCCATAAAGATCCAGGTTCGTTCTTTAAATGGTGGTAAGTTACCTTTTAAATAAAGTCCTAACTTTAGAAAGTTTAGATTTTAGAGCATTCCAGTGAGATATCTTTGCTGGTGTATCTAAGTCAAAAGACTCAGCAACTATCTCTTCTTCTA